>Ga0210246_102063_pt1 | contig 13533 bp, 6 predicted proteins | sample ChrtobMetaP3_8mM_FD_155469 | JGI IMG/M metagenome (GOLD analysis project Ga0210246, IMG submission 155469) | Chrysochromulina tobin associated microbial communities from unialgal haptophyte culture, Seattle, Washington, United States - P3_8mM | ecosystem: Host-associated > Algae > Haptophytes >...
GCAACACAGCACCAACTCCACATCCATGCGGGTGCGGCCTTTGTCGTCGTGGTCGTCGTCGGCGTCGCAGACGGCGCGTGCGCTCGCAGCTCTGGAGGGGTTCGCAGCGGCGTCCGGGCCAGGGAATCGTCATTGGAAGAGCTGGCCCAAGCAGGCTCTGCTAAGAGTGGTGGCCCTGCTAAGAGTGGTGGCTCTGCTAAGAGTGGTGGCTCTGCTAAGAGTGGTGGGTTTTGGCCGTCGGAATGTCCCCATCCGATTTCGCGGCGGCCAACCTGCAGCGGCAGCGCGTACGCTCCTCCGCCCCCTTCAGCGGCCGCGTGCGAGCCGTTGCAAGAGCTCTCCTCATCCTCCAGGAGCTTGTAGCGCGGCAGCTGTTCAAGGTTCCGGGCAAGATCATTCTTGAGCAGATTGGTGGCGAGATTGTTGATCAGTCTGATCGCAGCAGCTTTCTGCTTCACGGCTGTGGCCGCCCGCTGGGCCAAGGAAGCTTGCAGGAGGGCGTTGGCCTCGACCCGGCTCCGCGTCATACTCGGCGGCGTGTGAGCCGGGGTGGGCGCCGGAGTACGCGTAGGCATTGCGATCGTAACTCCAACTTTCCTTTTGAGGACCATGGGAAGCGGCGGGGCGCGGTCCGGGGTATTCGCCGGGGTTGGCCCGATCGGTATTCTGGCAGTCACTCTGAGAAGCGGCGGCGGCGGCGGTGGCGGCTGCCGGGTCGCCGAGGCATCGAGCGGCCTGACAGGCTGCGGCCTGTCCAGAGACCGGCTCGCTTTGCGTGCGGCCAACGAGAGAAGTAACTCGTGCGGGGACGGGAAAGGTTGGGTGCCAGATGCGCTGCTGGTGGCCGTGGAGGCTGGCGACGGCCGCATTCAGCCAAAGAGCTGCTGCCCGCGGCCGACTCGTGAACACACGCACTGGTCGCACCCGTCACAGGAAATCACGCAACCCGCCGACTTTCTTTGTTTGCATGCAAATTGTTTAGTTGCACGCGTGAGTCCTGTCAATTAGAGCCTCTCTAATATGTCGTATAACAGCATCGAGAAATACATCACTTCTCACTAACATCCCACGCCCCCGCGCTCCCAAGAGATTGAAACGACTAAGCCGAGGTCCTCATCGTCACACCCGAACCGCCGCTCGTGGGTCCAGGTAGCAGAGGCAGGATCAGGGCGGCCTCCGTATTGCGCTCGCGAGCGGCTTGCTGCAGCTGCTGGAAGCGGTCGTTCTGCGTGTGGCCGGGAGGCGGCTGCCACGTGGTAGGGCGCGGCTGCCACGCCTGCTGCCGAGCACGCTCGTTGTGGGGGCGGAGATGGCCTCTCGCATCTGAGCTCGCATCTGAGCTCGCATCTGGCACCGCGGGGAGCTGCGGACGTACCGGTACCCTTACCGGTACGCCTCCCTCACTCGAGGGCGTAGGGCGCACCGGGCGGGCTTGCGGCAGCACCTGCGGCAGTATCTTGAAACGCTCGGGCCTCTGTCCGCGATCTTCCTCGGCGGACACTCGAGGTGCTCGTGACAGCGCCTCGGCAGACACTCGAGGTGCTCGTGACAGCGCGGACAGTCGAGGCGGGAGCTTACGAGGGGAGAGCCCCTGTCGGGAGATGAGGTCGGCCAATGCCGCGGCCGCTCGCAGCTCGTCCGAGACGTACCTCTCCCGCATCCGCGTGCCGTACTCGTACCCGTACGTGCTCAGCACGGCGCGCGCCTCTCGGTCGAGCCCAGGCGCGCCGTGTTGGGCACCCGCTCCGCCCCACACCGAGGGTCCGTCCGCCTCCGCGTCTGCGTCCGCGTCCGCGTCCGCGTCTGCGTCCGCGTCCGCGACCGCGTCTGTACCGTAGATGGCGCCGAGGGCGTTCATGGCGGGCGAGGGTCGCTTCGGCCTCGCGAGATTCCCTGCGAGATTCCCTGCGAGGATGCTTACGGGCGGCCCAGCTCGTAGTGGCCTCACACCCTTGCGGTTCACACCCTTGCTGTTCACACCCTTGGGCTCGACCCTCGAGCTCTCACCTCGATCTCGCACTCGATCTCGCACCCCCTCCTCCTTGGGCGTCCGCGTTGTCGTGGGCGCGGCCTGATGGTCGGCCTGATGGTCGATGCTCTTCGAGCGGCCGACGCGTCGTCGTGGGCGCACGCCCCCTTCGGCATGGTGCACGGCCGCCTCCAAGGGGGGGCGCGCCGTCATGGGCGCCGCCGCGGGACCCCGCGCCGTCTCGAGCGCCTCGAGTGCCAAGGGGGCGCGCGCCGTCTTGAGCGCCTCGAGCGCCACGGAGGGGGCGCGCAGCTCCTTGGCGTATGCGAACAGCTCGTCGTCACGCATCATGCTCAGCTCCGTCCCATCGTACCGGTACGCGTCCGATCCGTCGACCGGTAGGCCCGCCCAGGACGACGCCTCGATCGGTAGGCCAGCACAGGACGACGCCTCGACCGGTAGGCCAGCACAGGACGACGCCTCGACCGGTAGGCCAGCACAGGACGACGCCTCGACCGGTAGGGGCGCGGATGCTCCCGCCGCCCCGCCGTTGATCGACGCGTCGTCCTGGGCGTCGGCCGGAGTGGGTGCAAAGCTCACGATCCTGCCTTGGCCGTTGGAGCCACGCGAGATACCGCGCGAGACCAGACCGTCCCTAATTAGGCAAGGGCCGTCTCGCGGCAGTCCGCGAAGCACCGACCGTATCGCGCCCACTACGACGCGCCGAGCCTCCTCCTCAACGGCGCCCACTACGACGCGCCGAGCCTCCTCAACGGCAGTCCACGAGCGCTCCTCCACTGCCCACGCCGCCTGCCTTGCCTCCTGCCTCGCCTCCTCCTTTCTGGGCATCGGGGCTGCCGTCACGCCCATCGTCGGCATGCCGCTGGCGGCAGGGCCCGTCGTCGGCATGGCGCTGGATGCATGCATCTTAGCCAGCAAGCGATCCGAGGCTTCGAGGTTGCCTACTTTGGATGCGGCGCCCTCCCACACCCCACCCGCCGCTTCCCAGCGTCGGCGGAGGAAAAGGTGTCGCTTCTCCGGCATCATCTTGGCGACCACGGCCCGGTCGGACCGAGTCATCGTGTGCCACGCTTCGCGAAGACGAGGGTCGAGGGCGTGCTCGCCGAGCAGGGACAAACCCTCGCTGTCTGTCAACGCCGGCGCGCCATCGCCCCTGTGGTGCACGCCAGCATCGCCATCGCCTCCAAGGGCGCCGCCATCGGCGCCCTCTCCACGCCCTCGCACCCTCTCTGACGAAACCCTCTCTGACGAAACCCTCGTGCGTCGTCGATGGAACGTCGACGAGGACTCGCCCCCCGGGGGATGGTCGAGCCGGGGGGTGGGCGGCACGGGTCCGTGTGGCGTGCTGGCTCGTCGTGGGGGGCCGCCGTGGCTCGTGACTCCGTACGGCCAGAAAGCACAAGGCGCCTCCTCCTCCTCGCCCACCCCGAACATGCCCATGTGCGCGTGCGCGTGGGTCCGATGCGAGCGCGCGTACACCGACCATGGCAGCAAGCTGTGAACGGCCGTACGGCCGAGGGCGGTGCGCAACGAGAGCTCGACACGGCGCCGCGCGACCGCTACGCGCCGCGCCTCGCGAGCCACCGCCTTGCGCTGCATGTGCTCTCGGTACAAGAGCTGAATCTTCCGCGAGGCACCGTACCTGAGGTTCTCTCTGAGCCTCGCACCCACAATCTGGCTCGTGAGCTCGCCAAGGATCGTCTTCACGATGAGGCGCCTCGAGCGTTGGACGAGGCGCTTAAAGACGATGACGGCCCAGAGGAAGCGGACGAGTTTGTTCCCAGCGCGCTTATCTTGATCTTTGATCAGACGTCGCACGCGGTAGCTGTGGTAGGCGCGCTGCATGCGTCGGACCGCCTGCAGCTCACGCCATGCATTCGCCTCTTCCGAGATCTCGATCTGCAAGATCAGTGACGAGACCACGGACCTGACGCATCGAATGCGCCAGCCGCGCCAGAAGGCCTGCATGCGCACCGCAACCAGCAGCTGCATGCGCTTGAACGCCGCTTCCCGCCTTCCGATCACTCCGCGCCAATCGCGCTGTAGCAGCAGCGCGCCCTCCCTTGCCTTCTTGAGCCGGTGCATGTTCATACGGGTCCGCTGGCGTGCTTGCACAAGCCGTGCCGCCGCTGCCGCCCTCTGCTGTGCCAGGTCGCCGAGGAAGTTGAGGCTCGCAGCCGCCTTGGCATCGAGTCGCATGGCCTTGCTCATCTTCTTCCGCTGCCGATCCGCCCGCTTCGCCCGATCGATCCGCATCGCCGACTTACGCCTCGCGTGGCTCTGCAACTTCGTGGCAGCGCGCAGGCGGCGCTCCTCGACGAGTCTCTCTCGCTCCAGTCGAGCGTGAATCACGCGGCAAATCACGCGGGAGTGCCGTTCGAGGATGCGCTTCTGATCGTCCATGAGCTTCTTGCGCAGCCGGATGGCAAGCCCCAGGCGTGCGCCTCGCTGGAGGACGAGGACCGCCTTCTGTCGATCAATCTCCCTCGCGAGATTCGTCGTCTCCTCTGCGAGTGCACGCACGCATGCGGATGATCGCGCGGACGGTTAAGGGCCAGGGACGGGGTGCAATCAGAGGTCAGCAGCATGCAATACACACCTGCGAGTGCACGCATGCGGATGATCGCGCGGACGGCCTGTGCCGCCCTACGCACGACACGTCGGCCCGTCGCTGCCGCCGCAGCCTTCCACCTTCTCCTCTCTTCCGTCTGCCTGAGCGCCTCCAGCCGCAGCGCCTCGGCCATCACCCGCTGCACCGTCACCTCCACCAGCGCCTGACGTGCCGCCTGCGTCGACGTGGCACGATCCCTCACAAATCCCACACTCGCCATAGCCTGAGCTCCCCTTTGCATCGACGCCCGGCCAACCTCCGCGGCGCGACGCTTGCGCAAGGCCGTCGCTGCTACCAGTGCCCGACGCTTGCCGACGGCGATACACATGCGAGCACACGCCTGGATCAGAGTCGCCGCCGCCTCGGCCGCTTCTGCCGCCGCCATCTGCAGCCCAAGCTCAAACGCCCTGCGCACCGCCTCCTCCGCCAACGCCTGACGCTCCGCCTCCTCCCTAGCCTCCCTCGCCCTCGTCTCCCTCGCCCTCGTCTCCGCTGCCAAGCTGCCCATCGCCCCCGCCGCTCTGAGAGCTCCCACCCCACTCTTCACTGCCGCCCGGCCCACCGCGGCCGCCCCCGCCAGCCGCAAGCGCTCCGCCTCCATCTGAAACGCCGTCGCAAGGGCGTCCCGTATGCACGAGGATGCAAGCGCTTGGCGTGCCACCTCCGCAGCCGCGCCAAGCCCACTCATCGTCCGAAGGAGCCCGAGCGCGCCCACGCCCCGGCGGACAGCGTGCCGCGCCGTCGCAGCCGCCAGCTCGAGCCTCTTGCGTTCAGCGGCGGCGAGCCGCTGGCGCTCCGCCGCCGCAGCCGCCGCCTGCTCCGCGGCCTGAGTCGCGAGCGCAGCGGCTGCCCTTGCGCTCTCCTCCGTCGCCGCCGCCTCGGCGGCCACCGCCTGAGCGCGCGCCGTCTCGGCGGCCGACAGTGCAGCCAGCGCCGCCACCTCCTCCCTTGCCGCCGCCTCCGCGGCCTCAAGTGCGGCGGCCGCCTCGGCCAGTGGCGCCCGAGGCGGCGCCTTCTCGAAGCTTGCGAAGGCATTCTCCAAGGACGCTTGGACGGAAATGACCGTTGCTCGGAAGCCTCCCGCATTCAAGCCAGCCTGTATGTCCCCTGCCGAACCGCTCATCAACTTCATGCCTGCCTCCGCGCACGCCACGGCCGCCGCGATGTGCTGCTCACCCCGCCGCCTCGTCTCCACCAAACTTCGCTCTGCGACCGCCGCTGCTTCCGCATCCGCACGCTCGAGGGCGGACGCGAGGTCCCGCTGGAGCGCTTGCTGGAGGGCGACGAGGGCCTGCCTCTCGGCGCTGGTCCCGTGTTGGAAGAGCACCGCGTACTCGACCGCTAGGACCGCCCCTTGACCCTGAAGAGTGGTGGGTGTACCGGCTGTGCCCGAGAGAACGCGCACGTCGTCGGGGTTCACCTCGAGCATGGTGCCCAAGGCCTTCTTGAACCCCTTCTCGTCCCAGGCATCTGGCGTCCCTTGCAGATTGATCTGCGATCGGAGCTCAGTTGGCATCTCCATCAAGCGTTCAAAGTCTTCAAATGAGAGCTCGTCGCTGCTACCCGCCGCCTCCCTGGCAGCTCTCTCCCAAGCCCGGGCCTCCTCCTGCTCCTCCTCGTCCTCGGCTGCGAGTGTCGCTGGCGGCCACTGGATGCGGATCGGCTCGGACGCCGCCGCCGCCGGTGCTGCGGCTGCTCTGGTGACTGCGGGCGCTTGGGCCTTCGCCAGTGATGCAGGTGCTGCGGCGACGTTCGCAGTCGCCAGTGCTGCCGCTGCTGCCGCCACCGCCGCCGCAGGCTGCGCACTAGGCTTGCGGCGCTCGAGAGTCGGACACACATGCAAGTGGAGAAGGACTGTGGGGGCGAGGTAGATGCGGCGTCGCATGCCCCGCACCGTGGCGACGTGCGCCATGGCCGCCGCCGCTGCCGTCGCCGCCTGCGCCGCGGCCTGCGCTGCCTGCGCTGCCTCCGCGTCCGCCCGCAATGCGGCTGCCGCTGCCGCCTCCGCCTCCGCCTGAGCAGAGGCCGCCTCCGCCGACGCCCGAATGGCCTCCGCGGTCTCTAGCAGAGTCGACGTTGCCACCCGAGACTCTCGTCCCGAGGCCCGAGCCGACGTTACCACGGCGCGCTCGGGGCTCATCACCCAAGACTCTAGTCCCACGACCGTTGACCCTTGAGCTTCCTCCGCCGTCGCCTGCACGGCAATCGTCGTCACGGCGGCGGAAATAGAGGCGCTCGTCACCTTGTCGGCGGGAGATTGGACGGCGAGAGATTGGTCGGCGAGAGCGTCGGTGGCCGTCGTCGGTGCGCCCAGGACGGCGCCTGTGGTGACGGCGAGAGCGTCGGTGGCCGTCGTCGATGCCTCCGCAGACGGAGCCGTCACCTCAGGCGCCGTCCTGGGCGCATCGGAGGTTGGCGGTTCGTCAATAGGCGCCGTCCTGGGCACATCGAAGGTTGGCGGTTCGTCAACAGTCATCGCCTCCGCCTCATCACGATGCTCACGGGCCAGCGCCACTCGCATCTTCGCCGCACGGAGCTGCTTCTTGAGCTGTTTGGAAGTCGTCTCAAGTTCTCCCGAAGAGGCTTGCGCTTCCGCAGGGAAGGCGCGCGCTTCCGTCTGTGCTTGCTGCATCCTCGCTTCATGTGCGACGAGGGCCCTTACCGCGACATCCATCGCCTCCGCCGCAATCGCCATCTCCACCGCCGACGCGGCCTTGGCCTTCGCCCGTGCGCTCGCCCGCTGTGCGCGTACCTCCGCCTCCGCCCTCTCCTTCTCCAGGGCAAGTGTCACAACGTCCGCTAGTCGACTGCCCAATACGGCGCCGGCAGGTTTGGGAGTGAGCATGCCCACGCCCTTCCCTTTGAAAAGAGCGAGGCCGCGCGGACGCTCGGGGGAGAGGGTTTGTGACAAGGCGGACGAGGGAGCTGTCTCATTGACTGCCACCTCCTTCGCTGCCTCCGCCGCTGCCGCCTCCTCCGCTGCCGCCTGCTTCGCGAGTGCATCTTTTGCTGCCGTCTCCTTTGCTGCCGTCTCCTTTGCTGCCGCCTCCTTGGCTGCCGCCTCCTTTGCTGCCGCATCCTTTGCTGCCTTTGCTGCCGCCTCCTTTGCTGCCTTTGCTGCCTCCTCCTTTGCTGCCGCCTCTCTGACTGCAGCCTTTTGCTTCGCCGCTGCTTCGGCCATCGCCGCCGCATTCGCGACAGACGCCGCTCTGGCCGCTATGAATGCCGTCCTCGCCGCCTCCGCCCTCGCCGCCTCAGCCCTTGCCGCCGCCGCCTCTGACTCTGCATGCTTGGCAGCCGCCGTCTTGGATGCGCTCTCCGCTACCCCGACTGCCTGCTTGCACGCTGCCTCCGCTTGTGACTCCCGCGCGAATACGCCCGTCGTGTCCCGTGTCTGCGTCTGGGCCTTCCGTGGCTTGGGTGGGTGCTTCATCACTACACCCGGCGCCTTTTTGCGTGCGGCCTTGCCTCGATGCGCCGCCGCAATCGTGGTCGCCGCAGCAGCCTCGCGAGAGTCCGACACAAGGGCCTGCTTCACGCTGGTCGGCGGCGGCGCTGGGCTCCTTAGGACCTTGCTGAGCTCCTTGTAGTGGAGGACGCCACCTCCGTCCTGGTCCCAGCTGTCAAAGAGGGCATCGACCTCCTGGACGGGCACATCGAGCCCGATGGTGGGCAAAGCCTTGCGAAACTCCTTTTTGCTCACCTCGCCGTCGCCGTTGGCATCCCACGCGCGGAAAAGGTCGAGCACCTTGCCCGCGTTCCGGCGAAGCGCCGCCGCGATCTGTTGCTGGATCGGCGGGGCGTCGGGCCCTTCGTCGAGGTCGATCTTGCTTGGACGGACGTGGTGAGCGGGTGGCTGCACGGGCGCTGTGGTGGGCGCGGGCAAGGGCGGCGGCTTGGGTGGGTGCTTCATCACCACCCCCGGCGCCTTTTTGCGTGCGGCCTTGCCTCGATGCGCCGCCGCAATCGTGGTCGCCGCCTTCGCCTCACAAGCGTGACGCTGCCCTCTCGACAGGACCGCCTCCTCGCACCGCCCTCTCGACAGCACCGCCTCCACACACCATGCCAACTGGACGTGGGGATGCGGGCGCAGTGGTAGCAGCGCAGCTGCAATGCGATACGACAGCGCGGTACGACGCCCCATGCGCCCGCGCCGGGACGACTGAAGTTTCACGGCGGCCCCGTCGCGCTCTGCTGCGATCCGCTCGGCCTCCGCCTTCTCCGCTGCCAACCTCTCCGCCTCCGCCTTCTCCTCTGCCAACCTCCGAGCCCTTGCTGCAGCGGCTGCCTCTGCCGCCCGCCGCTCGGCCTCCGCCGCCAGCCGCTCGGCCTCCGCCTTCTCCGCCGCCAACCTCGCCGCCTCCGCCGCCAACCTCTCCGCCTCCGCCGCTGCGGCAGCCTCGGCCAACGCACGTGCCGCCTCGAGCTGTGCCGCCTCGCGCTCCGCCTCGAGCCGTGCCATCTCCGCAATCTGGCTCGCGATCTGGAGACGGAGCTGCTCAACCTCACGCCTTGCGGTGAGCCCGCGTGCGGCCGACTGAAGCGCCATCGCCGCGTCCGCCCGCTGGGTCGCCCACACGTGGCGCGTGCCAGCGGCAGCCATCCTGCCCAAGGCGCCACGTCGCCGGGCCTGGATCAAGATGGCGGCGTCCCTTGCCGCCTCCGCCGCCAGCCTCGCCGCCTCCGCCTCGGCGGCCGCCTTGGCCGCCGCCTCCTCGGCCGCGCGCCTCGCCTTCTCCGCCGCCTCTCGCATCGCCTCCGCCTCCGCCTGCTCGCGTCGCTCGACCTCCGCACGCGCCGCTGCCTCTTCGGCTTCCTTGATTGCCTCCAACCGCAGAGCCTCTGCTCGCTCAGCGGCTGCACGGCGCTCGGCCTCGACCTTAACGGCCGCGGCGCGCTCCTCCTCCGCCTTCAACGCCAATGCGCGCCGCTCCTCCTCCAGCTTCGCCGCCTTCTCCCGCATCAGCCGTCGGCGCGCCATCCGGCTGCTACGCCACGCGCGCTGGAGTCGGCGTACCGCATAGAAACGCGTGAGCTTCTCGATGGCTGCCTCGCGAGCGCGCTCTTGCACCTTGTGCATCGTCGCCTCGTTCACCAGTGGCACCGCGTGTGGCTGCAAGCCCGAGCCGCTCGGCTGCGCCCCAGGCTTGGCCGCCGCTCCCAACAACCCTCTCAGTACGCCAACCACATTCTTCACGGCACCCGCGGCATACCTCTGAATGATCGGGCTCGAGTGCCCGAGCAAGGCCTCGAAGATGGGGATGGCGTTGGCGTCGGCGAGCGCGGCCGCCCACGCAGGGTCCGTCGAGCAGTTCTGAAGCGCGGCCGCCGCGTACGCGATGACCTCCGTCTCCGGGGACGAGAGGCACGTGAGCAGCTTCGGCGCGGCGCCGATCGCGAGCAGCTGGCGCTTCGTCAGGGCGGACTGGGCGTCGACGGCGTCCGAGGCGAGGTTGGCGATCAGGAAGAGCGCCTGCTGGATCATCTCCTCGTCGGTCTCGAGCAGATTGGTGATCGTGCTGATGCCGCCCGCATCCCGGATCGCAACTCCAAGTGCCTCGCCCTCGGCGCCCCACGCCCCGCCGACGAGCTCGCAGAGCAAATCGAGCGCCTCCTCACGGTTGGCGTTGTTGGGCAGGTCCAAGAGCTGGAGCAAAATTGGCACAGCAGCGTTCGGCACCGCTTCTCTGGGCGGCGGCTGTGGGGTGGCACCCATCATGTTTGCCGTGCAAGGGGAACTGAACGTTCGTTCCGTTACTTCTCCCTCCATGCCATGCATGCAAGAGGACCAAAATAGTCATTCGAAGCCCGCGGTCGACGGAAAAATTTGGAAACAGCTTCCTTCTGTGCGAAATCCTTGAGCCCTACCCATATCACGAGAGGCCGCACTTCTCTGCCCTAACAAAGCAAGCACTGTGCTTGTTTACTGACGGAACAGTACTTGAACGTTTCGACTCATTCGCTTGCTTGCTAAAATGCTAACCAAACATGACCGAATACCAAAGTTCGCATTCGGCGTGGCTCAATGGCTCAATCGAAAATCCCGTATGAATTCTTCCCCACCCCGTTGGAACACCGGGAGGGAAGCCTCAGAGATTAACCGCCAGCGCGCCCTTGCGCCCCCCACGATGGGTCTCCACGGGGCCTGTGGCTGTGCGTCTTGCCGTGATGGATTTTTAACGTTAACGTGAACCGCCAGCGCGAAAAAAGAGCGCGAGCGCAGCGCCCGTATTTCCCACAGCCTCGTTTTGCTGGTGAAGCCCCTCAGAACCCTGTTTCCTCAAAAAGCGAAGAAAAGCAGTCCAGCCTTGGCAGTAGCCTTGGCAGCAACTTGTCGGCGCGCTGGAGGCGCTGCGACGCAGCGAATCGCCCCGCCGACGCGCGCCCCGGCCGGCCGCGGGCCACCGACGCACGCCATAGCCGGCACGCGCGCTCGCGCAATCACCATGGCCACCGTGCGGCCACCGTAACTCCTCAATCACCCCAGGCGGCTGGCAAGCTGCCGTGCGCCACGACACTGTCGTCTCTCGACGCACTCGACGCCGCCGGCGTCGACGACGGCGGCGTCGAGAGACTCTTTTGCGTTCCCTTCGGGGGGCGCGCCAACGCTCGTCTCTACACCTCCGACTCCCTCTGCGACGATGGCGGACCCGGCGCCGCCGAGTACGCAGACTGCATCTACGGCTCCGACTGCGCGGACTGCGGCCCGCGCATGCCGGTCGCCGCCCCGATGGCGACCTGCACCAAGGACTGCGTCGGAATTCCCTCGTACGCCTCGGACGGCGATTGCGACGGCGGCGGCCCTGGCGCCGAGTACCTGGGTTGCCAGCTCGGCACCGACTGCGCGACCGCGTGCGCCGACTGCGGCCCGCGCTTCCCGCCTCCTCCGCCCATCTGCGCCAAGACGTGCAACTGGGCTTCCGACGCCGATTGCAACGACTGCGGCCCCGGCTCGGAGTTCCGCCCGGCCCCGGGCCGACGGCATGTGGTACTAGCTACTACTACATGACGGAGTCTAGAGAACTAAAGTGTCTAAAGTAAGGGGGTGGGGAAGCCGGCGGAAGCACTCTAAACATAATAACGGGTCCCGTAACACTCCGTAATCGGGGCGTTCCGCGATTTGGGTGAGGCACCATCGCTTCCTCCGTAACATGTGGTTCCGAATGGGCCTTGCTCGCGCTCGTTGGCCTGCAGGTTGCCGATGCACAGAGCGCCTACTTTACCGTCACCTCCGGCCCTTGCACCGTCGATCCGGCCGCCACGAACTGCATTCGCTCGCCCAACTTTCCGTCGAATTACGGCGACAGCCAGGCGTGCTCCATCACGCCGACCGTGCTCGCCATTGGAAGGCCCCTGACAGCGACCTCCTTTAGTACGGAGGCTAATTATGACTTTCTCCGCATACCTACCCACCCGTCGGGGACCCCGACGAGCTTCTCAGGAGGAGTCGGGCCTTCCAATTTCATCTTGGGCCCGGGGACGATCCAATGGTCTTCAGACATCAACTCCACCTCCACCGGCTGGCGAGTGTGCTCGTTGTCACCGCTGCCACCGCTGCCGCCGTTGTCACCGCTGCCACCGCTGCCGCCGCTGCCGCCGCGGTCGCCGCCGCCGCCCTCGCCCTCGCCGCCGCCAGCTCGCGTGACAACCGAGGGCTGCACATGCAGGGAGCTCAAGCGCGACCTCCCCACCGTCGCCGCCGTTGGTGGCATGTGCATCGGCGCGCTCACCGTCATCGCCGACTTTAGGGGTGCCATTTGCTCCGGCATCCTCCTTGCCGTGACCTCCATCTATCTGTACCTGAGCCTGATTCGGGTGGCCACCTCGGGTGGCCACAGGTGCCTAATTGGTTCCGTGTGGACACCGAGGGTAAGCGCGGCGCCGTACATGCGGGCGATCGCAGGGGCTATCCAGAAGATGTACATCGGCGTGCCCAAGTCCGAGTGCCGGCAGCACTCGAAGCAAAGCGCTCTTCAGAGAAGGGTGCCGCCCAAGAGCCTTCGGACGCTGATGACGGCGGTGGTGCTGCTGGCGATGGGGGGCTTCGCGCAGGCGAGCGTGTGCGGCGAGACTTGCTCGTACGCCTCCGACGGCGGCTGCGATGACGGCGGCCCCGGCGCGGAGTACCGGGATTGCCAGTACGGCTCCGACTGCACCGACTGCGGCCCGCGGGCGACCAGCGTTGCGACCAGCGTTGCGACCAGCGTTGCGGAGGAGCAGGCAGCGCTGCGGGGGCTGTGCCAGAGCATCCCGCCCGCGAGGAGAAGCATCAACTGCACGGCCGATCCGTGCAGCTGGACGCAGTACATCGTGTGTGAACCAAGCGGACGCGCCGCTTCAATCGACTTCCGCGATGTAAAGTTGACTGGCACCATCCCACGTGCCCTCTTCAACTTTACATCGCTGACGTACCTCGAGCTTTGGGGTAATTCACTATCTGGCACCTTGCCCTCTGAGGCCGGGCAGCTCACGTTTCTATCGTTCGACGGCAACTTTCTCTCGGGGACACTCCCGTCTGCCCTCGTCGCCTCGACAAAGCTCACGCATTTCTCGCTGTATGACAACTCCCTCTCGGGCACCATCCCTCGCATCCTGGGCGCCCTCACGTACCTCGACCTGGGTACCAACTCGCTGTCCGGCACGATCTCGCCTGGGCTCGGCAACTTGACATCGCTCACGACTTTCAGCCTGGGTGAAAACTCCCTCTCGGGCACCATCCCTCGCATCCTGGGCGCCCTCACGTGGCTCAGTCTGTATGACAACTCGCTGTCCGGCACGATCTCGCCTGGGCTCGGCAACTTGACATCGCTCACGGCTTTGGACCTGTATGAAAACTCCCTCTCGGGCACCATCCCTCGCATCCTGGGCGCCCTCACGTGGCTCAGTCTGTATGACAACTCGCTGTCCGGCACGATCTCGCCTGGGCTCGGCA
>Ga0210246_102068_pt1 | contig 13505 bp, 7 predicted proteins | sample ChrtobMetaP3_8mM_FD_155469 | JGI IMG/M metagenome (GOLD analysis project Ga0210246, IMG submission 155469) | Chrysochromulina tobin associated microbial communities from unialgal haptophyte culture, Seattle, Washington, United States - P3_8mM | ecosystem: Host-associated > Algae > Haptophytes >...
CCCCCCTTGCTTCCCCCATCCCCGAGGGTAAGCTGTCGGGCATCATGGAGGGCTCCGAAGCCGGCGGGTTCTCACAAGCGACGTCGCAGGCCGCCTCGCCCGAAGGGGCGGGGGCGCTGTCCCGAGCGCGCTCCTCCATCACAGCAGCCACGGCAGCGACCAAAGCGGTGGAGGCGCTCGTCACCTCGGGCGTCGCCTCGGGCGTCGCTTCCCCACTGCCGTCGGTGCTCGGCACGGCGCCCGACGCCTCGGGCGCCGCCTCCCCACAACGGCCGACGCGCCCCTCGCTGCCCAAGGGATACCCGCCGAAGAGCGCAAGGTGCCTTTCCCCCTCGGGGTGCCTTTCCGAGCTCAACACGGCGCCTTATTATCCGAGGTGCCTTTCCCCCTCGAGGTGCCTTTCCCCCAGCCCCTTGCTTCCCCCCTCAGCAGACGTCGCCGCAGCTGCCGCCGCTGCTGCTGTCGCCGCAGCTGCGCCTGTGGCTGTCAACCCGGCGCCTAACACGGCGCCTTCCTATCCGACCGAGCTCAACACGGCGCCTTTCTATCCGACCGCGCTCAACACGGCGCCTTCGGATCCGACCGAGCTCAACACGGCGCCTTCTTATCCGACTGCCGACGAGGAGGCCTTGCATCAGTCGAGGTCAGTGGGGCACCACTCGGACCTTCCCAACCTTTCGGCCGTTGCAGCGAGCCTGCCGCCAGGTCGGGAGGCGCCCCAGGGTTTCGTCAGCGCGCTGCCTCGAGGCTACCGACCACGCACCGTGCCACCACCGCCCACGACGACGCCGCCCACGACGCCGCCGGCCGGCGCTCATCTCGGCGCTCATCTCGGCGATCTCGGCGCTCATCTCGGCGCCTCGAGCCACAGATGGGACCGATGCGCTCAGTACGGCGCGAGCGCCGCCTCGGGCGACTCGGCCACGTCTGTGGGGATGCGGGTCCACCCGGCCGTCGGCTCCACAGATCGGCCCGACGCGTCGGAGCGCCGTCCTGAGCGCCATTCCACAGATCGGCCCGACGCGTCGGAGCGCCGTCCTGAGCGCCATTCCACATATCGACCCGACGCGTCGGAGCGCCGTCCTGAGCGCCAGCTCTCGAGCGCGTGCCCTGACCCGACGGTTCCTCCACCGAGCCGGCAGCGTTCCACCTCATGGGCGCAGCTCGGGCACTCGCTGCGCTCGCTCGGGCAGGCCGCCGCACCGTCGCTCATGCGTGCGCCCAGCAGCGGCCGCCAATCGATCAAGGCCGGCAGCATGCAAGCGCTCGACAAGGCGCTTGACGAGATCGGGATCGGTGAAGACTTCGCGGTGGGCGCCATGTTGGGCACCAAAGGCATCGACGACGCGTTCGACGAGAGCGACGGCAGCTCCAACTTCCTCTTCGCCTCCTTCCTTGTCAGAGGCGGCGGCGGCGGCGGCGGCGGCGCCCCCCTTCCCGCGCCAAGTCTCGACGACGAGAGCTGGGACGACGACGAGGACGAGGACGACGACGAGGACGACGAGGACGAGTTGGCCTTGGTGGCCGATCGGGGCGCAGCATCCACCGCCGGCGGCGGCGTCATCCATAGTCTGGGCAACGGGCACAGCCGAGTGAACCCCTTCGGCGGCAGCGCCGTCAAGGGCCGTGGCGGCGCCGAGGACGAGTCTGTGGAATGGCGCTCAGTACGGCGCGGCGCCGATGGCGAGTCTGTGGAATGGCGCTCAGTACGGCGCGGCGCCGAGGACGAGTCTGTGGAGCTCGAGACGACGCTGCAAATCGTTGTCGCCGACGGCGACGGCGAAGGCACCTCACATCCCGAAGACATGTCGCGCGAAGAGCGGCACGTTGACACTCGCTCGCAATGAACCTTGAGTCACGTGCAAGCTCCGCCGTGTCGGGCGTCTAAGATGATAAGGGGTAGAGCCGGGCTGAGGCCTAGTACGGAGCGTTCCGGCGCGCGCGGTTTCGTCGCGGAGTGCGCGCCTGCACATCGCTCGTTAGCACGAGCTGCGGCCCCAGTCTCGTCAGGTATACAGTACTCTCATGTTTCTAGTCGCCAGATGTGTCTCGCGCGAGTCCGCCGCGCGCGATTGCGGATTGGACATTGGTAACGTTTCCGGACGTTTAAATAGTAGGTAAATAGCACGGCAGTTCAGCGCAGTTGACGTGGGTCGTGGCGTTTTTCGTGTCTGAAAGATCGATATCTCTGCGTTGCTTACTACGTTGCTTGCGCGGCTGCAGCGCGGGCTTTTTCTTTCGCGCAGGTCTCGGCGAGCGGGACGCGGCGCCGACTGGCCTCGAGCACGTGAAAAGGCGTCCTTGTAGCACACGTCGACGTGCGTGACAAAGCCAGTCCATAGGTGCGTCACCGAGCGTAGCACGCACCTGCTAGGCGATGCGCGTTTGCAGCCAGCCACCAGCGCTGTTGTGCGCACTTGCGCGCCATCTTGGCCAGATTGACCGGGCTGGTACGCGCGCAGGCGGTGAGCCGGCACCCATGGGCGGCCGTCGTGCCATGGCTTAGGGCGCCAGCCGTCACAGCTAGATTGCGAGTCTGGGCTTGGCTACGGCTCGGAAGGTGACTCGGAGGGCGCTCTTGGCGCCGTCGTTTTTGTGTGAGCTGCGGGTGTCTGGAAGACAGAGGCAACGACGAGCTCGAGCATTTTTCTCGAGCACATCTATACACGCAGGGCAGGCTTCGCGAACTTCTCTCTGTGCACTGTGGAAGCGCGCGCTCGCTTTGCGTAAATTTTTCAGCACCGCGTTGACCTTCAGCGCCTCCGCGATCGCGATGGCTCCCTCTGGACCGATTTTGTTGACTTGGAGGTAGAGGGTGGTCACCACCCTATTGAAAACGCCTATTCCGGCAGCTTCCAAATTAGGAAATAACTTCACAGAACCCACAGGCACAGAAGCGATCCACACATGTTCACAGTGCTCGCACAATCTACAGCTCCAACTCAAATCCACTCCGGTCCTTCACTGCATCTCGCACTGCTTGTTTCTCTGCTTCTCCCATGTCGTTGTACTTGAGGTCGAGCTTGGTCAGGACCGCATTGACCTTCAGCGCCTCTGCGATCGCCCTGGCACCCTCATCCCCGATCTTGTTGCTGCTGAGCCAGAGCTTGGTCACCACCGCCGCGTTGACCTTCAGCGCCTCCGCGATCGCCTTGGCACCCTCATCCCCGATTCTGTTACCTCCGAGGTAGAGGGTGGTCACCACCGCGTTGACCTTCAGCGCCTCCGCGATCGCCTTGGCACCCTCATCCTTGATGTTGTTGCTGTTGAGGAAGAGGGTGGTCACCACCGCGTTGCCCTTCAGCGCCTCCGCGATCGCCTTGGCACCCTCATCCTTGATGTTGTTGCTGTTGAGGAAGAGGGTGGTCACCACCGCGTTGACCTTCAGCGCCTCCGCGATCGCCTTGGCACCCTCTGGTCTGATTCTGTTGTCGTGCAAGTCCAGCTTGGTCAGGACCGCGTTGACCTTCAGTGCCTCCGCGATCGCGATGGCACCCTCCGCACCGATCTGGTTCACGCCCAGGTGCAGGGTGGTCACCACCGCGTTGACCTTCAGCGACTCCGCGATCGCCTTGGCACCCTCATCCCCGATTCTGTTACCTCCGAGGTAGAGGGTGGTCACCACCGCGTTGACCTTCAGCGCCTCGCAGAGTGCGGATGCGCCTTCCGGACCGATCTTGTTTTCGGAGAGGTCGAGCGTCCTCAAGGCTGCAAAGCGGGGCAGCACCTCGCACAGCTCGACGACGTCGGCGTCGCCCCACTCGAGCCTTTCGAAATTGAGCTCGCCGACGTTGGTGACCTTGCCGAAGAAGGTCGCGTACAGGTCCGCGACCTTGCTCACGTCGGACGAGTTGGTGAAGCGCTTCTCCGTCTGCAGCAGGCGCCGGACCGTCTCCGGCGACGGCGGCGGCGGCCGACGCCGCGCGCACACGCGCGCGAGCATGTCGTCGGCTTCATCCCACAGCTCCCCGGGCCCGTAGGCGCACGCCATCGCCCGCTCGGTACGCTTGGCGAGGTCGAGGCGCAGGAAGCCGGGCTTGATGGCGGCGCTGATGGCGGCCTCGACGTAGCACCAGCCCGAGTCCTCGTACGTCTCCGCGAGGGGCGGCTCGCTCGCCCGCATCCGCGCCGCAAACCCCTCGGGCAGCTCGCTCTGCATCCACACGACGGTGCGCGCGTGGCCATACCACACATTGGAGTTCTGCAGGCCCTTGGGGAAGAGCTTCGCCTCGGCGTCGGTGCGCGGCGGCTGGTGCAGGCTCGCAAAGTCCCAGAACAGCGCGAACTCGGGGAGGCCGAGCCCGTGCTTCTTGAACGCCGCGGTGAGCTGCGAATAATGGTCAAGCCCATATTTAGTCCACCCCCTCGGGTTGAGGTAGAGCTCGGCGACCGACGCCACGATGCCGAGGTGGAAGCCGTCGGGGTCGGGGTGCTCCTTTGTGAGCCACCGGTACGACAGCGCGACGAAGAGCACGCCAAACTCGTCGCCCAGCGCCAGCGCGACCCTCCGCAGCTCGCCCGCCGACCAAAAGGCCTCGGGCGGAAGGTCCTGCCGGCGCGAGAGGCGGCCGCCGCGCTTGTGCAGGCCGACGAGCCAGGTGCCCTTCACCGCCGCGATCGCGCCGCTCTCCACCGACGCGAGCAGCGTCTCAACGTCAAAGTAGGGGTTCGGTGCGGCGGCGCTCGCGACGCTCGTCTGCGACTGGGCCGTGGGCGGCGCCTGCTCCTCCGGCAGTCCTGCGCAGCGAAGAGCAGCGTTGAGGCGAAAAATGGCGAGTTCGGCCTGCCGTGGCTCGACGCCAGAGAAGGGGCCGCGGGCTGCTCTCTCCATCGGGACGAGGAGAAGTTTTTTGGGGCTTTCTTGTTACAAGTAACAGCGAAACAGGACACAGTTTTTTGGTTTGATTGCAAACTTTGATCAACCTTGTAAATTAACGAAACGCTCGCGACGACGCGCGTAGCCTCCCGCGCAATTCTCAACAAATTCTACATTGTATGTCCGGGTGAATCACGACGTCATCTCCGACGCATGGATCCCCAGTATACCCGCATTCTTTCAGCTTAATCACACTATTTATGTTTTTATTGGGGGAAACAGGATCCAGGATGCCTACTGGAAAAATGAATTTTGGATAAGCCCCGGGTATGTCGTTAACGTTGTGACTGACCTTTCGCAACAACCAACGTTACGTGCCGGACGCAAGCCGGAACTCCTGTGTGGTGAGTGGTGGCGCGCTTCGTGCTAAATGACTCCGCGCGCACGGCGGGTCCGCACACCGTTCGACGTTGATCGTTGTCCGGTCGTTGAGGGCTATGGCCTTGACTTATGGCCTCGACAATTACATGGGTTATGGAGCCAGAGAGAAGAGTGTCAAGCTGTCAGCGCTCCTGCCAGCTGCCTCCTGTATGAAAACAAAACGCCGCTTAACGGAAAAGCGCCGCGACGTAACTTGCACGCCGGTACAAGCTCGCTCGGCTGTGGCTTCAACGTTCAGGCCGAAAGCAACCACTTTCAGGATAATCGTGCGTGCACCAGCGCCGGCCGTCCTCCTGTCCAGCCGTCCTCCGCCGTCGCCCGGCGTGGGCTGCGTGGAGGAGCTCAGTCCTTGGGCTTCGTGACTGCATAGCCGAGCTTCTTGAGGATGGTCAGGTACTCGCGGTAGAGGGACTCCGACTCCTTGCCCATCACGTAGCGCGTGCGCGCGACGAGCTCGGCGGGCTCAATCTGCCCTTGCTGCAGCATCTCAGTCACCTCCTTGACCTCATCGAAGCGGCGCGGCCCGAGCACCACGAAGGCGCGCTGCATGAACTCGGCCCAGCGTGCCTCGAGCGCCGGCTCGTACGCGGGCTGCGCCTGAGCCTGTGGCCCGTGCGTGAGCAGCCGGATGATCTCGTCGCCTTGCAGCTGCGCAGGCTTCCATTTGAACAGGAGCCAATTCATGGCGCCGTACCGGTCGAGGACGCGTTGGAAGTCGGGATTGGAGCAGCGGGAGTTGGGCGCCATGTGGAGCTTGGCGGCGGTCGACAGCCACCACGAGCGCACGAACTCGCCGACGGGCGAGTAGACAAGCGGCTCTGCAGTGAAGCGCTGGTCGTCGCCGTCCTCGTATTCGCCGAGCGACTCCACGTCTACCAGCTTCACCTTGCCCTCGTGCTGTCGCACGTCCGCTACAAAGGGGCCCTCTGAACCATCACACTCGAAGCGCAAGCCAACCCCGTGCGCCTCCTTCATACCAAGCAGTATGCCCAGGCTGAAGTCCTTGATCGTCTGTAGCTCGAGGCCGAGCTGCTCGGGTGTGAAACGCGCCCTTGACGCCTCCCACGAGGCGCGACGCGATCCCCTAGCACCGCCGCCCGTCGCGCCGTGGCGGCGGCGCTCGACCGAGTCGCCGTCGCCGTCACCCTCCTCTTCCTCCTCCTCGTCGTCATCATCATCGTCGTCATCGTCGTCATCGTCGTACATGCCCGCGTCATCGCCAGCAGACACGCCGGTGGCGAGTCGGCGTTCTTTGGGTGGAGGTTCGTCAATCTGAAGGAGCTCCGTCAGGTCCTTTCCGGGAAAGTACTCGAGGTAGATTGCAGGGTACTCAGCTCCTCCGATGCATGCAGCATTCTCAGACGCCACGTCGGCCGCCAGCTGCAGCCAGTGCTTGCACCCAGCCAGCTTTCGGATCCGGCTGTGCTCCTGGCCTGAACGCCGTCGCATGCGTTCCGCGACCGCGTCGTCATCCTCACCGTCCCCACGCCAGTCCGTCCTCATATGCCATAGCTTGACCGCGAGGGGGGCAGCGAGCGCACCGCCCTTGAGGGTGGCCACCGTGCCGCCCGCGACGCTCACCCGTCGCCCGAGGCAGACCAATTTTTCGAAGCTGGTCTCGACAATGCGTTCGAGGACTATACGAGCGCCTCGGGGGGTGCGTAGCTTCGCCTGCCCTTTGGCCGGCCCTTTGGCCGGCCCCTCTTCCGCTTCGAGCTCCGTCCGGAGATCGTCCAAAGCCTTTTGGAGCGCGTGCCGGTAGTCGAGGGTCATCGGCGCGTCATCCTGCAGCTGCAGCCCTCGCTCATAAAAGTCATTCGGAGGTACACGCTCCGTGAGCTCCTGCGAGCAGCCGACGGCAGGCGACGACAGCACGGGCCATCAGACGCGTTCGGACAGGACCCGCAGCGAGCAGCAGTGAGCAGCAGCGAGCAGCAGCGAGCAGCCAGCCGCAGCAGCCAGCCGCAGCAGCCAGCCCGCAGCAGCCGCAGCAGCCAGCCGCAGCAGCCAGCCCGCAGCAGCCGCAGCAGCCCGCCGCAGCAGCCAGCCCGCAGCAGCCGCACCAGCCTGCCGCAGCAGCCAGCCGGCAGCAGCCCACCTGAAGCCAATCGAATTGATTCTCGGCCGACTCGGCCTCAATCTTCGCAGCCTCCTCGAGGGCAGCTATCTGCCGGTTGGATGGCTCGAGCCGCAGAGCCTTGCCGTACGCGACCGCCGCCTCCGCATGCCTCTTCATCTCGCTCAGCGCCGCACCTACTCGTAAGTGGGACTTGGCCCACTCTGGGCGCAAGCGCACGCACTCGTGTGCGTCGCGCAGCGCAGCGTCGTGCTGCTGCAGAGAGATGAGGACGCTCGAACGGTTGGAGTAGTAGACGGCCTCCGTCGGGTTGAGTGCGAGCGCCTGCCCATACAACGTCGCCGCGTCCTTCAGCCGACCCGCTTTGAGCGCGTCGTTGCCCTGCGCCTTGACCCTCTCGGCCGCGCGCTTGTTGGCGTCGGAGACGGCCGGCGCTGCTGCCGGCGGCGGTGGGACAGCTGCAGCGGCAGCTTCGCTCGGGTTCTCCTCCAACGCCAGCTCGTCGTCCGACTCCTCCTCCGCCGCCGCCTCTGGATCGGCTGGCTCGGCCTGATCCTCGAGCACCAAGTCGTCGTCCTCGACTTCCTCCATGAGTTGGTTGACGCTCCCAAAGAGCGCACGCGCGAGCGTGTCGACATGTGAAGGCTCCATGCCGAGTTCAACCATAGACTGCGAACAATAGCAGTGGCGATCATTCGGGTGGGGCAGGAAGCTGGCTCATATGATTGAATGGGCGGCCATCTCTCGAGAATCTTTGCTCCACGCGCGCACCTCGCGGAGAATCTCCTCACCCATGCTGCGCAAGAGGTCCACCTCGGTGATCGCCTCATCCGCAAGCATCGTTGCGTAGCAGCTCAGGCCCAAGCGGGTCAGGAAGGCGTCGACCGTTTCCATGGCGTGGAGCGAGCGAGCGCTGACACCTGCACAAGAGGACTTCGTTCTTCGGCGATGAGACAAGTTTTAATGACAAGTTTGCCGAGTTTGCGCGAAGTACTAACGAAACACTCAACCCCTTTCAGTTTGTCAGTTATGTCGCGGTCCCCCCGCGCTCACCACACTCCGTCTCAAAGGACGGCTCCGCTGCCCTCGGTCAAGTACTCAAAAGTACCAAATCAGACACACGGGACACGCCTCCCAGTACATGTACAATAGCCACATCTGCTGGGAGAAAGCCAAAAATCGCAACTCCTTAGCGGCGCCCCGCTTGCTGGCCTGTTGCCAGTAGTTTTTGTGAACGCGCGCCGGGCGCCCCACCGGAGGCGGAGCCGCGGGACGCATGGAACGCCGCTGTACATGTAGTCATGTGTGCATTTGTGTGCTTTGAATGTGTGGTCCTGTATTAACTTGACGCTCTCACACACAGGGCCCCGGAACGACTGAGACTCGTAATACAGAACCGTACCGCGGTATTTCACAGCCAATGTTTAGAATTCGACACCCAAGACACCGGACCGGCGTACATACGGATGCGGTTAACACTAGCTCGGGGACCCCTGGACCCCCTATTATCACAGCCATACTCGATCAGCCGCCAGGCCGGGCCAGGGCGAACACGTGAGTTTCGGCGGTCCTCGGCTGGCTCATCATGCTCGCCCTCATGCTCGCCCTCGTCGGCGCCGCCGCTGACACCTGCACGTTATCAAACGAGCACGTTGTGGCGCGATTCAGCGACCGCGGGCTCACCTCTATTTCACTCATCGACGCGCAAGTCGGCAACACCATGATTCAGGTTGCGAATGACAACTTTTTGGTGGCGCTCACGACTGGCACCAGGAAGGCGGCAATCTCCTCTGGCTCGTTAGCCGCGAACAACACGCTGTCCAATGCGACACACTGCAGCTTTACGTATGAATCGCCGGCCGACGAGCTCTCCATCGACGTCCTCTACCATCTGCGCGCCGGGACGCAATTTGTTAGCAAGGCCCTCACGCTACGCCACACGGGCGCGCCCTGTGGGCGCAACGTCACCGCCGTGCAGCTCTTCAACGGCACGCGGCTCACGATCAATGGCGCTGATTCGCCCTTGGTCACGATCGTGAACTCGCACTATGGCCTCAAGGGCTACGTGATGTACCTTCGCTGGACAGCCGTTACCCCGCCCCTCGGCGGCGGCGCAGGTGTCGGGGCGCTTCTCACGGCTCAGAATCCCTTCCTCACACTGGTCAGTCAGCCGGGAGTCGCTGGGAGTGACGTTGGGTACGAGCCCCAGCTCTACTGGCGTACGAGCCGTGGCGCTGGAGCCGAATCCGTACCTCTCACCCTTGATGAGGCGATGCTTGGCGTTCACGCGCTTACCGGCCGAATACTCACGCCACCCGCTGACCCGATCGATGAGGCAGAGCACGCGGCGATGGTGAGTGTGCTGCGGCCGTACCTCGCCGCCGACCCGAACCGAAGCCCGACGGTCAAGATCAACGTCGCATGGACAGAGAACGACTACCAGCTCGACATCAGCCTGCCCGAGGACCGCGCCACGTACGCCCTCTGATTGCATGCTGATTGCCTCCCCCATCAGCAAGCCCGAGGACCGCGCCACGTACGCCCTCTGATTGCATGCTGATTGCCTCCACCATCAGCAAGCCCGAGGACCGCGCCACGTACAAGCGAACCCCCGACCGTGCTGGGTGCCTCTGAGTGCCTCTGAGTGCCTCTGAGTGCATCTGAGTGCATCTGAGTGCATCGGATTGCCTCCCTCATCAGGTACAAGCGCATCATCGACCGCGCCGCTGAGTACGGCCTCACGCACCTGCTGTTCGGACCCAAGAATTCGGACATCTCGTGTGCGCGCAACAACACAGACGCATGGGGGTGGGAGCTAATCCTGTGGTTCGGCATGGGGCAGAGGCTCCGTATGGGGCTGTGGAAGCCAGGAGATGCCATCCCCGCCTCTCTCCAAGAGATGCTCGACTACTTTAAGCTCAAGAAGGTGAAGCCCGTCGCGTACATCTACCCGATCCTTGCCTTCCTCGCGGGGACAGGCCCGAACGGCACGTCGCCGCCGTGGATCGTCGATGGCACGTACGAGCTCAAGCACCCATACGGCTTGCGCGCGCCGCTGCCGCTGGGCGACAACGGGCCGCTCCGCTCGTGCTTAGCGAGCCCCGAGCTACAGGAGTGGCTGCCGAGCACCATGCTCGACTTTGCGCGCGCGCTCGGGGCGGGTGGTTTTGGGTTCGACTACACGTACTTTGAGGAGAATGGGCCTTATGGGACCTTCTACGCGTCGCAGTACGCGCCGTTGCGCACCATTCTCTGATTGCAACTGATTGCAACTGATTCCAACTGATTCCAACTGATTGAATCAGATTGCGTCCCTCATCAGGTACCCGATCCTCCCTGAAGGCCCCTGATGGCCCCTGATGGCCCCTGATGGCCCCTGATGGCCCCTGATTGTCCCTGATGGCCCCTGATTGTCCCTGATGGCCCCTGATGGCCCCTGATGGCCCCTGATGGCCCCTGATGGCCCCTGATCGCCTCCCCCATCAGGTACGCGCAGTGGGACGGGTGGCGCACCATCCTCTCCACAGTGATGGCCGACAAGACCGCATGCGGCGGCACGCAGTGCGTCGTGGACAACCGGCAGCAGAACCACGCGTGGGGTCCTTGGATGTGGGTGCAAGGCGGCACGTATGCTGAGCCACTGATGTCCGATGAGCAGCCCGGCTCGTGGATGTTCTTCGAGGCCGACCTGCACACCGATCGGCTCTCAGCCAACCGCCAGCGCGAGGTCGCGTACTCGTACCGGCAGCTCGAGTTCTGCCCGCCAGAGAGCCTGCCCGGCTTCGCGTTCCATCAGACCGATCGGGACCCGTCGCCAAAACAGGCCGCCATCTGCCCCGACGGCCGATGCGCGAACGCGTCGCGCGCGCGCGACTTCGACCTGCTCGGCCATCGGTACTCACTCCTGAGCTCCATTGCCACGGGAGGGCTCAACAACGTCGTGTGCTACCTGCCCGCGCGCGACTCTGAGGAATTCGAGCGCCTGCCGGCGGACGAAATCACCTTCGTGCGCAGCTGGCTCGATTTCACCGACCGGCACACAACGGCCCTCAAGAAGACAAAGGCGCTGCCCGGAAGTGCTGCCAAGCCGAGCTTTGGTGCCATCGACGGCACGGCCATGATCGACGACGATGCCAAGAGCGGCTTCGTCTTCTTGTTCAACCCGTCGTCGTTTGAGCTTGTATACAACTTGACGCTCGACGAGACGCTCGGGTTCACGTGTGACGACATCGGCACACCACTCGTGGTTTTGGCGCGCATCCTCACGAGCACAGCGAGTGTCGAATTCAAGCCGTTCAATCTGGACCTGGTCGCGTGCGGCGAGGTGCTGAGTGTGGCCGTGCCTCCGACGACCGCCCTTGCCCTCATGCTAGAGTCGTGGTGGCCGTCCGCCGCCCAGTGGCGCGCCGCCGCCCAGAGGAGAGACCTTCCTTATTTGGAAGCGCACGATCCGAGTGACTTCCTTGTACTCGGCGTGATGGAGACCGACGTGGCCAGCTACGACCCCGCTACCAAGGCACTCTCAGTGCACGCCATGGGCGAGGCGGGCACCACCGCGGCCATGCACGTGGTGCTTCCGGCCGCGATAGCCGCTCAGGATGTCGCGACCGTGCTCGTCAACGGCATACACGTGGCCTTCACGGCCTCTCCCTACTTTGGCGCACCGGCCATCCACGTCAGCGGCGAGTGGGGCACTCAGCCTCGCTTTGGGCGCTCGCAGCAGCTGTGCGGGCCGAAGTCCCCATCGGCATCGCTCGGCGGTCATGCGAGCGTGGGCGCTGTCCAGTGGCAGTGCACGTTCACGGTCCCTGCGGCGATGTCGCAGCAGCTCGCCAAGCGCAACGCGAGCTTTGCGCTCGACTACGACCTCGACCCCCAGTCGAGCAATGAGGCCAACGTCGCGTGGCTTGCACCCGGGAGGCTCCTCGTGTGGCTCAAATACCGTTCGCTGATGAACGACACTCTCAACGTGAGCGGCAACATCGACGGGACGCCGCTCCTCGTGCGCAAAGCCTACAACACCATCGTGCCGAGGTCGGGCCGCTTCATCGGCCACTTTGCGGACGTTACGCCGCTGGTCAAGTTTGGGCAGCAGCAGACGATAACTCTCACGCTGCCGGAGGTCGGCGGCTGGACGACGAAGCCGGGTGCCCTGACCGCGGGCAGTGACGTGGCGCAGCTGCAGTCCGTGACCGTTTCGGAGGCTCAGGCCGCATGCTCTGCGAGTGAGGCGTGCGTGGGCCTCACGTTTCGGAAGCCGAGCGGCGTCGCCTCGTGCGCAGCCATACCGAGCTCAACCAAGGTGGAGATGGTGTACCTCAAAATGACGACCGCGGGCAACGACGACAGCGAGTGGTGCACCATGCTCGAGCCACCAACGCCCGTTGGAATCTTCTTTGAGAACGTCGAGACCATCTATGAGCAGTCGTTCACCCAGCCTCGAGCCAACGCTGGCCAGGGATCTTGAGAGTTTCGGCGTGAGGGACGGCGTGGGCTACTTCCACACCGCGTGTGGCTGGGAAGAGATGCGGGTGTGAATGTGAAGGGCGTGTTTACAGCACTCATACTCGTTGCCCGAAAATAGCCTCAAATTATGGACCAGTCTTTTAGAAGGAAAAGCTCCACCTCCACTCGTCCTGGGGCGCGAATGACGGTCGCCGCGTACCGGGAGCCCCATGGCTGATGGCACAACAACGCGCGGTCCGAGGCTCCGCTCGCAGAAAGCTCGCAGATAGTATCTCGGACACGATCCTGCGGCAGTACGTTCGACGGCACGACTATCAGAGCTAGTCAACTAACGTAAGCGAAAATTCCGAAGGCGAAGCGTTTCGCGATTGAAACTGTCGCTCGCACCTCACGTCACGCACGGACGAGGCGGCCGAGCCGCGTCGGCTTCGCCTGGCGATGGCGTCATATACTCAGTTGGCGAATCCTTTGTGTTCACGTTCACATTCTCGGCAAGATGCACGACAACCGGTCCCGTGGAGACACAACGTGGAACGAGGCGCAGACAAACATTCACCACATACATTCACTCTCATGATACTAAAGTCCGAATCCCACATGCGAACACTTCAAGCCCACGAGCATCAGCATGTGTTTAGCAGTTCTCGGTGAAGTAACGCGCAGGTCACGTCGCGTCGCCCGGCCCGGTGCCGACGGGCGTCTTCA
>Ga0210246_102078_pt1 | contig 13431 bp, 14 predicted proteins | sample ChrtobMetaP3_8mM_FD_155469 | JGI IMG/M metagenome (GOLD analysis project Ga0210246, IMG submission 155469) | Chrysochromulina tobin associated microbial communities from unialgal haptophyte culture, Seattle, Washington, United States - P3_8mM | ecosystem: Host-associated > Algae > Haptophytes >...
TCAGCTCCGTGGTGACCAACGCGTTCCCCGAGGATCCGGTGATGCAAGTCTTGCTCCCAGCGCTCCTCGCCGTGCCCTTGATCCTCCCCATCATCTTCAATGTGCTCGTATTGGTGTGTCCTTGCACTGAAGACGACGATCGACCAGTTCCTGTGCGCGTGTGAGGTTCCTCGGACGACCAAAGAGACGTCTAAAGTGTCCATCCGCCTGTGTAGGGTGCATGCTGAGGCCCACTGATTGCATGCTGAGTGCTGGTTGCATGCTGAGTGCGTCATTGAGTAGGGTGCATGAGATGGCAGCGGTGATGGCAGCGGCAGCGGCGACGACGATGGCGGCAGAGACTAACGGCATCGGCAGTGGCGCTGGAGGCCGCGACGGCAGCAGCGGCAGCGATACAGTTGTGACACAAGTGATTGTATGACGTGATACCGGGATACAGCCCTGTATGGCCAGTCCCCCGCCCCTCCTGCCCAATATCCCAAACGGCACCAGGAAGCACGCCCGTCGCGCATGGTTTCGATGATGACTCGCCTAAATAATATTGATGAATAAAATAAGATTAATCCGATCTCTTTGCTTTTACTTACAATATTAGTACTACGCGTTAGTCGTCACCCTTACCGTCTAAACAACATGGTCACGTCGTCGTCCTCGACGTCCTCGTCCTCGCGGCCCCCGACCTCGCTCTCTACCTTGTCCTCCTCGTCGTCTGGGAGGAGTACCAGGGTAAACGGCTCGCGTGCCCCCTGCTCCAGCGTCCAAGGAGGAGCTGCTCCGTCAGAGAGGCAATCAGAGGCAATCAAAGGCATTCAAGAGGCCATCCAGAGGCCATTAACGCCACGCACCTGCTCGAGGAGGAGCTGCTCGGCGGCTGCAATCAAGGGCAATCAAGGGCAATCAAGGGCAATCAAGGGAGATCGCACCTGCTCGAGGAGGAGCTGCTCGGCGGCCGCGATGGCGCGCTGCGCCTCGAGATTGCGGCTCGCCTGATGAGGGATCATCAGAGGCGTCATCAGAGGCCATCAGAGGCCATCAGGCAGGCGCCAGGCGCGCCGAGATTGCAGCTCGCCTGGGCGCTCATCTCGGCTTGCAGACGTTTCTCCAGCGAGGCGCACGCGGCGGCGACCGCGGCCTGTGGGGAGGAGACAAACGGCTCCAGGAAGCGCGCCGCCGCGCCCGTCGCGCGTGGTTTCGATAATGATGCGCAGCGCCTCCAGCCCTCCACAGGACCGGGGAATGCGGCGAGAGTCGCGCCTTACTTTAGCTTTGGCCTAGCTTTGCGTTGCGGAAACCGGAATCTCAACCACACTTTCTGCACACTTTGCGGAATCGTTACACACCTCGCACACGGCAGTCGACCACACGCGACGGACACGGTCGCCCGCACTTCTTGCCGGCGGCCGCAGCCACACTGGTGCCATCCACGACTGTTTGCCATATTAGGGTCCGCTCCTCCTCGGACTCACAGCCTCGTCCACCTCGGTGCCCATTACGGCGCCCATCGCGGCGCCTCGCTTGCTGCCGCCCGTTGGTCATGCCACCTCGGTGCCCATTACGGCGCCTCGCTTGCTGCCGCCCGTTGGTGGCTCATCAGTCATGGCACCACACAGAACCTCCCGACATCTCCCGACATCTCCCGACATCTCCCGACACTGATTGCGCTCATCACTCGTGGCAGCCGCCGCCGCAGCACCCGTCTTTGCTGTGCGAGTGAGCCGCGCGGTTCGCCGCCTGCACGCGCTCCGCGATCGCCGCCTTGTCGTACCTGTGGGAAGAGGGGCGGGGCGCCGTGGTGAGCACTTGCATGCAAGGCAGGCCTGCACGCGCTCCGCGATCGCCGCCTTGTCGTACCTGTGGGAAAGGGAGAGGGGCGCCGTGGTGAGCACTTGCATGCAAGGCAGGCCTGCACGCGCTCTGCGATCGCCGCCTCGTCGTACCCTTCATCATAGAGCTTGCGCTGGAACTCATCTCCCAAGATCTCGAGCGCAATCAATCAGAGGCCATCAGTCGCAATCAAGCTACCCTTCATCATAGAGCTTGCGCTGGAACTCATCTCCCAAGATCTCGAGCGCCTCGCCGAGCAGCTTGAACTTCTCCTCGGCCGCCCGACGCGCCCCCTCGGACTCGGTGTGCTTGTCTGGATGGTACTCGAGCGCGCGCTGCTTGTATGCAGACTTGATCTCCATGATCGAGGCGATCGAGGGCACCTAATCAGGCAGCGCGTATTCATAGCGGCAATGAGTGGCCATCAATGAATTCGTAGCGCGTATTCATAGCGGTGATGAGTGGCCATCACGAGGCGATGATAAGCAATCACAGAGTCATTCGACGGCACACCTTGAGTAGTAGTCTGGACGCTTCCCATTAAAGATAGGCAATCAAGCGCAATCAAGTGCAATCACCTTGAGTAGCGCGTAGTAGTCTGGACGCTTCTCCTTGCGCACCTCGAACGACGCCCGCTGCAGCGCGTGGCTCACCTGCGCGTCGTTGCCAAAGGCCTGTGAGAGCGCTTGCATGCAAGTGCTCACCACGGCGCGCGCGGCTCACCTGCGCGTCGTTGCCAAAGGTCTGTGAGAGCGCTTGCATATCCGCGAGCGCCTCCGTATGGCGGCCGAGCGCATGCAACGCCTGCGCCTTGGTCAACCACGCGGCCTTGCAGTCGTCCTGTGGGAAGCGGGGCGAGGCGCCGTGGTGAGCACTTGCATGCAAGGCAGGCCTTGCAGTCGTCCTGTGGGAAGACCGCGACGGCGCAATCAGTGGAGGCAATCAGTGGCAATTAGTGGCAATTAGTGGAAATCGGTGGCACTCAGCGAGATCGCACCTGCGCGTAGATCGCGACGGCGCAGTCCTTGAGCGCCTCGTCGTAGGCCTTGAGGCGAAGCCATGCCGCAGCGCGGCCTGCGTACATGGAACGAAACGCGCCGTGGTGAGCACCCGCATGCAAGGTCGGTCATCAGTGGCAATCAGCGTGCCTGCGTGGATGGACGCCGAGAGGGGCGCGTGCTTGGGCGCGTCTGCGGTGGAGAGGGCCTCGGTGTACTCGTCGGTCGCGCCTGTGGGGAACGAGGGGCGGTTGGAGGGCGCCGTGGTGAGCACTTACATGCAAGGCGCGCCGGGGTGAGCACTTGCATGCAAGGGAACAGGGCCCTCGGAGTGCCTAATTTGGGTCGATCGTACGTTGGAACTCGCGGCTGGTCGCGGCTTGCTTGGCTGCAATCAGCATGCAGTCAGCATGCAATCAGCATGCAATCAGCACGTACGTTGGAACTCGCGGCTGGTCGCGGCTTGCTTGGCTGCGTCCATGTGCCGCTCGAGCTTCCGAACCTGATGAGGGACGCAATCAGAGGTCATCAGAGGTCATCAGAGGTCATCAGAGGTCATCAGAGGCCATCAGAGGCCATCAGAGGCCATCAGAGGCCATCACCTTCTTCATCGTGCGAGCCCCTTCCGCGTCATCCGGGTCCAGTCGTAACGCCTCCCTCAGGTGCTTCGTCGCCTGCTCAAAGTCGGCCGCGAGGAGCAATTAGTGGCAATTAGTGGCAATCAGTGGCAATTAGTGGCAATCAGTGGCAATCAGCGAGATCGCACCTGCTCAAAGTCCGCCGCGAGGAGCAACGCTTGTCCACGCAGCACATAGGCCTTCGTGATGTTTGGGTGGCCCTTGATGACCTCGCGCGTCGTCCTGAGCGCGCGGTCGCACAGCCCCAAGCCCAACTCGGCGCGTACGAGCCAGAGTTTCGTCACGGGCGCGTTGCTCTGTTAGGCGAGCATGCAATGAGGGAGGGTCATCCGCATGCAATGAGGGAGGGTCATCCGCAAGCAACGAGGGAGGGTCATCAGCATGCCATCAGTGCTCAGCGCACCTTGGCAAGCATGTTGGCGAAAAAGGTACGGGCGAGCGAATAGTCGCCCTGCGCGTACGCCGCCTCACCCTCCTGCTGCCATCCCAGCAGCTGCTGGGTTTCGTCATATTCCACAGCGAGCGTGCGGGCGTCCGAGGGCAACTGGCAGTGGCGCCGGCCCACCTGCCAGCTCAGGGGAGGTCATCAGAGGTCATCAGAGGTCATCAGAGGTCATCAGAGGTCATCAGAGGTCATCAGGGCGCACCTCGAGCACCGCGACCGCCTTCGCATACTCGCCTTCATGATAGGCAATCAAGCGCAATCAAGCGCAATCAAGCGCAATCAAGTGCAATCACCTCGAGCACCGCGACCGCCTTCGCATACTCGCCGAATTCGATCCACGACTTGGCCATACGCGTGTACGCCTTGCACAGCGTCGGCTCGAGCTTCACGGCGCGCTCGCAGTCCGCTACGCATGCCGCGTAATCCCCTTGGTTAAAGTAGGCGGCGCCGCGGTTGGTATAGTACGTCGGCACGTCGTCGCACAGGTTGATGGCCTTGGTGTACAGCACGATGGCATCCGCGTAGATGCGCTGCTCGAACTTGGAGTTGCCCGCCGCCTTGAGCGCCTCGGCCGACGCACGCCGGTGCTCGGCATCCGAGGCAAAGCCCGCCGTCGCGGGCGCGGGCGCCGATTCCCCACACCGGCCACAGCTCGCGGCGGTCTGGATGGCGTCGGCGGTGGCGCGGCCTTGCGCGGCGGCAGCGGCGGCGGCGGCCGGCGTGGGCGGCGGCCGCGTCGGCAGAGGGCCGACGTTCTGGTGCGACTCATCCGAGACCAGGTGCGATGTGACCTCCGAGTACTCCCCGGCCCACGTGCAGTTCGGCACCGAGCAGCGGACGCGCAGCCGTCCGAGCACGCGCCAGGCGAGTGGGCTGGCGAGCTTGAGCTCGCCGGCGCCGTGCCGCGGGTCGAGCTCAGTCGAGCACGTGGGGCACGACGGCTTGCCGCGGTCGAACCAGTCCTGGAGGCACGAGGTGCAGAAGACGTGCTGGCAGCGGGTGAGCAGCGGCGCATCGACGAGCTGGAAGCAGATGCTGCACGTGAACTCGGCGGCGTGCGCCTCCTGGTTGGGCTCGATGAGGTCGAGCGAGAAGCCCATGGCGACCGTGCAGAGGAACGGACCTCACGGGCGTCTGGAAGAGCGGTGTAGCTTTTCCTGGGGCGAGACGATCGCCGGTGTTCGCCGTCCAGTTTTCAAGGGGGGTGGGAGCCCCTGGGAGAAGTTTTCTACGAGTCGTTTTCTACACGCATGTAAGCGCAGCCTTTGCGTGGAGAATAGTATTCAACGAAACGCCAGATCGCATCCCCGACGAAGCCGAGGATACCGCAGGAGCGAAGGTCATGGCGAATCTTGCCTTGTGCGCTTGCCACGTCCTCGCTCTCGTGGTGGACCCAGCGGCCGTGCCGCCAGCCATCGTGCACGCGTCGCGCAGCGCGTATGGGCACCTGGCATCGACACGGGCAGCCGCCTTGTCCATGCCCGCGAGCGCTCTCCTAGCCGACGAGACGGCCACGGCGGCAGCAGTCTTCCCGAGCGAGGGGACCGCGGCAGTCCTCCCGAGTGAGGGCAGGCCACCGAAGAGACAGCGCGCTCCCGCCCCCGAGGTGTCGCGCCTGGCCGAGACGATTCGGCAAGCGCGGGCAAATACGGCCGCCACCATTGAGCAGAACAACCAGGCGCTCGGAAGGTCGTTCAAGGAGACGAGCGCCACGCTGGAGCAGTCGAAGCTCGGCCTCGAGCGCTCGCTCAAGGAGACGGTGGAGACGGTGCCAGCGATCTATAAGAAGCTGCAGGAAGACGTCGCGCCAACGATCTATAAGAAGCTGCAGGAAGACGTCGCGCCCGCCATCGAGCGCTCACTCAAGCAAGACGTCGTGCCGGCCGTCGATCGGACCGTCAAGGCGGCGACGCCTGTGATGGCCAAGGCGGCAGTAGAGATGAGCGACGTGATCGTACGCACGGTCAAGGAAGCGACGCCGATCGTCGGCCAGAGCATCGTGGAGCTCGCGGGCAAGGCGCAGCCTGTTCTCGCCTCGGCGGCGCAGAGCGCGGCTACGGCCACGCAGTTGGCCGCCAAGCAAGCGGTCGATCCGATCGTCGCGCAGGCGAGCATCTGATTGCGTCTGATTGCGTCTGCGAGCGTCTGCGAGCGTCTGATTGCGTCTGATTGCGTCTGATTGCATCTGCGTGCGTCTGCTTGCGTCCTGATTGCGTCTGATTGCGTCCTGATTGCGTCTGATGGTGCCCCCTCATCAGGCGAGCGTCTGATTGCGTCTGATTGCGTCTGATTGCGTCTGATGGTCCTTGAGTGCCCCCACATCAGGCGAGCGTCGCCCTCAACGACAAGATCATGTCGACTAGAACAGTCCTCGCCTCGAGGTACGAGGCCATCGACCCCGAGCAGCGGCGGCTCCTCGAGGAAGGTGCTCACCACGGCGCCCCGCCCCTCTTCCCACAGGTACGAGGCCATCGATCCCGAGCAGCGGCGGCTCTTAGAGGAAGGGGGGCGCAAAGTGAGTGAGGTGCTGAGCTCGGCCGCGCCCCTCGTCGATGAGGGCGTGCGCCAAGCGAGCCCGCATGTGACCAAGGCGATCAAGGCGACCACCAAGATGGGAGCCAAGTTCGCGCGCGTCGAGCTCGTCAAAAAGGTCGACGAGATCGACGCGTACCTGATGCGTGAGGATCCGGCGTACGTGCCTCCGCCTGGCGGGACGCTGTTCGCTCGCCTGCCCGGCGGCGGCGGCGGCGGGCTTGGGAGCGGCGGCAGAAGCGGCGGCAGTGACAGTGTCGTGAGCGAGGTGAGCGAGGTGAGCAAGGTGAGCGAGGTGAGCGCCGTGGTGAGCGAGGTCGGTGGCGGCGCGGCGGCCGCGGTCGAGGTGACGAAATCCGCTGCTGAGGTTGTCTCGAGCGCCGTCTCGAGCGCGATGGCTTCCACGGCTGCGACCGTGGTGGCCGCCGCGCCCGCGCCGCCGGCGGCGCCGACGGTGATGGTAGTCGAGGCGCAGGCAGTGGCGGCGCAGGCGGCGGAGGCGACCGTCACATCGACGACCTTGGCGTCGCAGGCGGCGGAGGCGACCGTTACATCTACGAGTGGCGAAACTGCTGCCTCGACGACTATGGCATCGAGTGACGAGACTGCGACCTCGAGTGGCGAGATCGCATTGGAGATCGCGATCTCCAAGGCGGACGATCTCCGAGGCGATCTCGCGGAGGAGGCGACCCCTTCGGCGCCCAAGACGGCGCCTCTGCCATCGGCGGGCATGGTGCGGTTCATCCAGACATTCGCCCCGATACAGGCCGCGTCCGCGTCGGACGAAGCTGCCATAGACGGCGCCATGGATCGCGACCAGTCAGCAGCGGCGGCGGACGAGGATGTTGAGGGCAGCTACGACGATGCGGACTATGCCTACGAATAAAATGCGGACTTATGGACAAATGCGGACGATGATGATGGTGATTGAGGAAGCCAAAAAGAACTGCAACACTCACCACCTAACTCACCCTTAAACTCACCCACCTCATACTCCAACCACCTCAGACGGGCACCACCACCAGCCCAGCACGCCGAACACGAAAATTTGAAATTTGTTTCCCCGATTCCCCCGGTACGTTGCTCGTTCCTCGTTGGCGGTTCTCTTAAGGCGGATCCGCACCGTCACGCGGTCACCGGGAGTTCCCTTCAGCACGGGTCGGAGCACGTGTCGGGGTAGCTTTTACAGATGTCGGCAGGAGGTGAGAGAAGGGTGTTGAGATGGTCTCGGGGAGCACAATGGCGGAAGGCGCGGTGGACCGCCGCCGATCCCGATGCAGCATGCACACGCACGCCTTCACAGGTGGTGTGTGCAGTGTGAACAATCATTTCGAGATTCATGGGCATTCAGCGCCGCGGCCGGCGGAGACCTTCCCTTCCGTGTTGTGACAGTCCCCCTGTCGGAACCAAGGTCGTCCGTGGTGTGAATGTGAGTGTGATGTGAGCGAGCGCACATGAAGCGATGTCGTGACGACTACTTCGGCGGTGGTGAGGACATCGTCGGCGACGGCGACGACAGCGATGTGAGGGTGCGAAGCGCCGAGGGCGAGGTGGTCGCGTGGTCCCGTTCGGCCGCGGCGCGATCGGCCGCGCTCGCCAACTGGGTGAGCGACACGGGCGGCGCCGACGGGGCGTTCGCCACTCTGGTGCCTGCGGCTGCGCTCCGCACGCTCTCGCGCGTCGCCGAGGGCGGTGCGGAGGAGGGCGGGGCGCTGGAGGGGTGCTCGCTCGCGCAGCTCGCGCAGCTGTTGCACGGCGCGCACTTTCTCGACGTGGACGTCGAGCTTCTCCGCCTCCTCTCGCGTTCCCTGTGCACCGGCCACCTCGCCGGCAAGAGTGGCCCGGAGCTCGGGCGGCTGCTGGGCGTCGTGAGCGACTTCCCCGCCGAGGCGGAGCGGCAGGCGGCGACGGAGGAGCCGCTCTACACGCAAGACGCTCAGCACGACGCCACCGCTCCGCGAACGGCCGACGCACCCACACCGCCAGCGCCCGTGTGCTGGCTCTCGACGCAGCTCGTCAACGAGGACGTCCTCGAGGACGCCCTCGCGGACGCCGACGTGCCGACGCTGCGCGCGCTCAAGGGCGTGAGCCTCGCGTGGCGCGCGCGGGCGCGGCGCGTCCTGTGCGCGCGGCTGTGCGCACGCGTCGGCCTGCCGCTCACGAGCAACCTCGTCGAGGTGACCGAGCTCGACCTCTCGGACAGCCGCGCCGCCGGTCGCCTCTTCGCCGACGCGGCCGACGCGTCGCGCTGGCTGCCCAACCTGGCAAAGGTGACGGGGCTGGGCGGCTTCGAGGTGGACGTGGCCACGCTGAGGCGCGTGGCGTCTTCAGATGGATCGGAAGAATATGAAGATGGTACGCAACCGTATCCGATGGCAGGGGTGCGCGCGTGCATCCGCGGCGAGGGCGAGGCGTCGATGGAGGTGCTGCTCGCCGCGTGCGTGCTGCGCGACGGCGAGGCGCGCGTGCCGGCGAACGCGTTCCGCGACGACACGTCGATGACGTCGATCGCGCTGCCCGCCGGCCTCACGAGCATCGGTAGGAGCGCCTTCGAGGGCTGTTCCTCGATGACGTCGATCGCGCTGCCTGCCGGCCTCACGAGCCTCGGTGAGGGTGCCTTCTTTGGCTGCTCCTCGTTGACGTCGATTGAGCTGCCCGCCGGCCTCACAAGCATCGGCAGTTTCGCCTTCTGTGACTGCTCCTCGTTGACGTCGATCGCACTGCCCGCCGGCCTCACGAGCCTCGGTGGGTTCACCTTCGATGGCTGCTCTTCGTTGACGTTGATCGAGCTGCCCTCCGGCCTCACAAGCATCGGCGATGACGCCTTCGCTCACTGCTCCTCGATGACGTCGATCGAGCTGCCCGCCGGCCTCACAAGCATCAGTGGGTGCGCCTTCTATGGCTGCTCCTCGATGACGTCGATCGAGCTGCCCGCAGGCCTCACGAGCATCAGTGGGTGCGCCTTCCATGGCTGCTCCTCATTGACGTCGATCGAGCTGCCTGCCGGCCTCACGAGCCTCGGTGAGGAGGCCTTCAATGGCTGCTCCTCGTTGACGTCGATCACGCTCCCCGCTGGACTCACGAGCATTGGTGGTCACGCCTTCTATGGCTGCTCCTCGATGACGTCGATTGAGCTGCCCGCAGGCCTCACGAGCCTCGGTAAGGAGGCCTTCTCTGGCTGCTCCTCGATGACATCGATCAAGCTGCCTGCCGGTCCCACGAGCCTCGGTGAGCGCGCCTTCTCTGGCTGCTCCTCATTGACGTCAATCGAGCTGCCTGCCGGCCTCATGAGCCTCGGTGGGAGAGCCTTAATGAGAGCCTTCATGCTAGCTTTGACTTGATAATGTGGAGCTTCGACATTCTCAAGTCCGCCGGAGAGCCACCCAGCACCATCCTGCTCTTTGCACCGGCTTCGCCATCGAAAACAATGGAAATGTGCATGTGGGTGACCTGTAAGACATGCTGACTCGTGACTGCATGTCGGGCCTTGCTGCGTAGTACTATTGCTCTATTTATTGCGCACGGGCAGTTCGGCTGCGGGTGTGTGAGTGTCACACCCGCTACGAGTCACCGACGTCGATCAACGGTCGTTAGAGCACACGCATTTAAAGATTAAACGCATTGTGATGGTCTCGGGGAGCACAATGGCGGACCGCCGCCGACGCCGCGAGACGCCCCGAGGGGTGCGGTGTGAAAACAATCGGAGTTCGTCATTCCTAATCGAGGTTCACGATCAAGATCGGACCGCAGATGATCGGCATGATTGAAAAAAGCGCTACACTCGCACGGACGGCAGAGGCAGCGGCAGGACAACGACGGCAGAGATATCGGATCGGATGGTGATATGATGACGGTTGACAAAACCCCACCCCCCACCCCTCCCCCCACCCCCCACCTGATTGCCTATCACAATCCCGCCCGGTAGTATAGGGCAGCGAGCACCAGAGATCACACTGTGTGCTGGGAGAGACCGACCTCACTAGCGAAATTGAGTAGCCCAAGCGAACGAGTACTCAGTACTTGTGTTGACCGAGGGGAGCGGAGCCATCCTTTCAGACGGTGGTGGAGTGAGCGTGGAGGGACCGCGAAGAAACTGAACTGAACTGAGGTTCACGATGTGAAAGTCCCACTCTTGACATCCAAAGTCGTCCGTGGTGTGAATGCGCATGCCTACCGGTAATGTGTGCGACCGCAAAATGAAGCGTCATCGGGACGATGTCGTCGACGGTGGTGAGGACATCGTCGGCGACGGCGACGATAGCGATGTGAGGGTGCGAAGCGCCGAGGGCGAGGTGGTCGCGTGGTCCCGTTCGGCCGCGGCGCGATCGGCCGCGCTCGCCAACTGGGTGAGCGACACGGGCGGCACCGAGGGGGCGTTCGCCACTCTGGTGCCTGCGGCTGCGCTCCGCACGCTCTCGCGCGTCGCCGAGGGCGGTGCGGAGGAGGGCGGGGCGCTGGAGGGGTGCTCGCTCGCGCAGCTCGCGCAGCTGTTGCACGGCGCGCACTTTCTCGACGTGGACGTCGAGCTTCTCCGCCTCCTCTCGCGTTCCCTGTGCACCGGCCACCTCGCCGGCAAGAGTGGCCCGGAGCTCGGGCGGCTGCTGGGCGTCGTGAGCGATTTCCCCACCGAGGCGGAGCGGCAGACGGCGACGGAGGAGCCCCTCTACACGCAAGACGCTCAGCACGACGCCACCGCTCCGGGAGCGGCCGACGCGCCCACACCGCCAGCGCCCATGTGCTGGCTCTCGACGCAGCTCGTCAACGAGGACGCCCTCGAGGACGCCCTTGCGGACGCCGACGTGCCGACGCTGCGCGCGCTCAAGGGCGTGAGCCTCGCGTGGCGCGCGCGGGCGCGGCGCGTCCTGTGCGCGCGGCTGTGCGCACGCGTCGGCCTGCCGCTCACGAGCAACCTCGTCGAGGTGACCGAGCTCGACCTCTCGGACAGCCGCGCCGCCGGTCGCCTCATCGCCGACGCGGTCGACGCGTCGCGCTGGCTGCCCAACCTGGCAAAGGTGACGGGGCTGGGCGGCTTCGAGGTGGACGTGGCCGCGCTGAGGCGCGTGGCGTCTTCGGATGGATCGGAATTTCAGGATTTTCCGCCGTACCCGATGGCGGGGGTGCGCGCGTGCATCCGCGGCGAGGGCGAGGCACCGATGGAAGTGCTGCTAGCCGCATGCGCGCTGCGTGACGGCGAGGCGCGCGTGCCGCCGGGCGCGTTCTGCGATGACACGTCTTTGACGTCGATCGCGCTGCCCCCCGGCCTCACGAGCATCGGTGAGTGCGCCTTCGAGGGCTGCTCCTCGTTGACGTCGATCGAGCTGCCTGCCGGCCTCACGAGCCTCGATTGGTGCGCCTTCGGTGGCTGCTCCTCGTTGACGTTGATCGAGCTGCCCGCCGGCCTCACGAGCCTCGGTGATTGCGTCTTCAGTGACTGCTCCTCGTTGACATCGATTGAGCTGCCCGCTGGCCTCACGAGCATCGGATCGTATGTCTTAGATGGCTGCTCCTCGTTGACGTCAATCAAGCTCCCCGCCGGCTACACGAGCATTGGTGATAACGCCTTCAAGGACTGCTCCTCGATGACGTCGATCGGGCTGCCCGCCGGCCTCACTAGCATCGGTTTTCACGCCTTCTTTGGCTGCTCCTCGTTGACGTCGATCGAGCTGCCCGCCGGCCTCACAAGCATCGGTAGAAGCGCCTTCGAGAACTGCTCCTCGATGACATCGATCAAGTTGCCCGCCGGTCCCACGAGCATCAGTGAGGGTGCCTTCTCAGGCTGCTCCTCGTTGACGTCGATCGAGCTGCCCGCGAGTTTCGACCTGAGAATGTCGAGCTTCGCCGGAGTGCCACCCAGCACCATTCTTCGCTCGCTGCCCATACACCGCGACGCACCCGCCACGGTCCCCTGAAGACCACAAGAGTGTGTCCACGATGGTTGCGCCATTTAATGGCCGAAACCCGGAAACGCTCTGGCCGGCCGCGCCAGAAACTACCGTATGCGTACGATTTCTCGGACGTGAGCTCATCTTACGACGAAGGAGCGGATTGAAAGCCGCTTTTAGCAAATATAGGACTGATCGTCAAACGGCGGTGAAAAACGGAGACAAGTCCGACTACGAAGTCGAAGTCAACTGTCCGGTAAGCGCCTATATGACGGATAAACACTTAACGCAGCCTCCGGGTATAAGGGAGTGTCTGTGAAATAGTCCATTTCCCTCGTTTTGTGTCCATCGAAAAACCAACGGTGTCCGGTTGCGCGATGTCGCGACGCTTGCTGTCGTGGGACGACCTCGCGAGGGCGCAGTCCACGAAGTTTCCGTTCGCGATGACGCTCAAAGACATCCTCGAGCAGGCGAAGAACAAGGATATCATTGCCGCGCGTGATCGCGACTCTTTTGACTCGCCGTGGCGTCGCGTAATGCTCCAGAAGTTGGCGGCAAATATTTGGCTCCTGCTCGACGAGAAGGGCGAGGTGCTCGATGAGCCAGAGGACAGCTGCCCTTCATCGGGGTTCTCCAAGGAGACGCTATTCGCAGAGGTCGGCATGGAATACTATGACTTTCCGATCGACAAAGTTGATGCACAATCGAAAGCCTCCGACAAGCTTCCGACTGCCGGCGCGCGGCGCACTGAGGAGGTGGCGGGCAGCAGCAGCGCCAGTGCCAGTGCCTACATACCTGCACCAGCACCCAAGCCTGTGGCGTCCGACCGTCGCGGCGGGATGGCCATCTCGGCAGTCACTACGGCTGTCGCGCCCACGATGAGGCAGGTCGGCGGGAACCTCGAAGGCAGCGACGACGAGTTCGACGACGAGTCCCTTTTGGCCGCCACTGACGCCGCCGTCGCCGCCGCCGCCACCACCACCGCCGCCACCACCACCGCCGCCACCACCACTGCCGCCAGAGGCGAAGGAGCTCAAAGTGGAGCTCAAGGCGCGGGCGCCAGGCAGCCTCCCATTTCAGGCGCACCTCTTGGCGGCGGCGCAGGCGCGACG
>Ga0210246_102082_pt1 | contig 13403 bp, 8 predicted proteins | sample ChrtobMetaP3_8mM_FD_155469 | JGI IMG/M metagenome (GOLD analysis project Ga0210246, IMG submission 155469) | Chrysochromulina tobin associated microbial communities from unialgal haptophyte culture, Seattle, Washington, United States - P3_8mM | ecosystem: Host-associated > Algae > Haptophytes >...
AGGAGGAGGAGGAGGAGGAAGAGGAGGAGGAGGAGGAGGAGGATTTGTACGAAGACAAGGACGATGAGTAGCGTTTTGCATGCCTTGAGGAGCGCGGGTGGGGACGACGACGACGAGGAGGCGCATGACTTTTATTGAGTGACGGAGGACATTCGATTGAAGAGCTTCACCACAGTGGTAAGTCCAGCTGCTTATCATGTGATCCTTGGTCAGATCCTGCGATCCTGATTGGGCTTTTCCAACACATAGGTCCTATTGACAATACGCTTCGCTTGACCTTGTATGAGAATGAGCTCAAACACACTAAAGGTTGCGTTGCCGCTACGATAATTCCAGATAGCATCGTCCAACGGCGAACGCCCGCAACTCGGCCCTAGTCCGGTTGGGGTTCTTGCGCGCAGAAGACGCGTCGCAGCTCGGATGCCCAATTCGTTTCTGAACTACAGTCGGGACGGAGGTGAAGCGCGTGTGAAGGAAGTAATCGGTGTCGTTGAATGACCGACCGACGCGGGGCCTCCACGACGGTGGAACCACTTGGCGCTGAACATTGAAGCCATCGGGTAGCGACCACCAGTGCAGCGGTCGATCCTTCACACCCATGCGCTCGGCAAAGAAGCCCTGCTCCGCCATGTACCTCGCCGTCGGCCTCTTTGCATCGAGAGCGGCCTGCTCGAGGAGCCAAGCATGCATTCATGGCATTCATTGATCAAGGGTCAGGGACGGGGTGCAATCAGAGGTCATCAGCATGCAATACACACCTGCTCGAGGAGCCAAGCATGCACGGTCCGATTGGGGCGCAGGACGAGCAGCCCGCTGTTGAGGTACCTGCGCCCATTCGAGCGGTCGTACGGGGTCTTGCGGTCCTCGACAGCGCAAAGGGCCGGCGCCGTGGCAAACGGCAACGTCAAGGGCGCAGGAGCTCTTCGACGCGGCGACGATGCGGCGAACGACGCCGGACGTGGCACATCTGCTGGCGCTGCGCCGGAGCTCAGGGCGTGCTCGCACGCGTCGAAAATATCGTCCATGGGTCGGTGAAGTGGCATTCCATCATAGTCCCACAGAGCGACCGTACGGCAAGGCAGTCCCCACGCCTGCAACTTGGTGTGCGTTAGACGGTACCAAGGAAGGGTGCCGGGCGTATCGACCAGCACGAGATCCACGAGCACAAGATGCACACGCGTACTGTTCAAAAAGGGTCCCAAGACGCGCGTTGCATCGTTGCCGGCGTTATGCATCACGAAGATTGGCGCAATCGCCAGTTGAAGCATTCGCTCGATCCAGAGACGTGCCATGGCTTCGTCGGCCGCAAATCTTCGTCTCCGGCGTTTCAGAGCAAGTGCCGAGTCGTTCACGAAGGTTGTTGCGATGCAGCGCTCGTGAAGAGTCGCCATCCGTCTTGTGGAGGTCCACGCACGTCCAGGCCGCCTTTTGACACCTGAGGCATCTTTTATGACAGTCTTTTATGTGGGAATGCATGCCAGTTCAGTTTTTCTCTTGATTCTCATCCAGTCAGCACAGTCGTAGAACGCGTCTCCTCGAACTCTTCTCGATGGAACGCACACACATAACTTTTTTCGAAGTGAATGCCTTTTATGGGAAGACGTAGACCGAACCAAATCTGGACTCAACAAGGGGTCGGACACCTTCTCCGTGCCCGCAAACCCAGCAGGCCAAACCGCGACACAAAAGGAGCAGCACAAATGCTGGCGGGCCTTGCAGTCCTGCTCCTCGGAGTGGGACTGCAAATCTTCGAAAAGCCGCTCGAAGAATCACTCGTGCCGGAGCAACATGAGATGGACGCACAGAAGATTAGCGCACCAGGACAGCAGCGCACAACACACCGTTACCAGAACAGGTTTCAACAAGCCGTCCCGGAGGAGGTGCACCCACAGGTTCTCGTCATCGTGTCAGACCACGGAAGCGGTACGACGTCCTTAGGGAGGGCGCTCGATAGCCACCCGTGCGTGGTTGACGTCGGGGAGCCCTTCGGTCCCGCATACCAGATATGGTCGAACAGCTCGGTCACTGAGTGCGACAGCTATAAAGGTACCGACGCTATCTTCGACGCGCAATCGGGCAAGCTCCAGGATCCGAGGAATGAGAAGATCGTCGAGAAAGTAGGCAAGGCGCTCGACGACTTCGGGGTACAACTGAAAGAGTCTGCCTATGACTCCCTGTACGATGGTCTCAAGTACAACCTCGCCGAGTACTTTGTCCGCGTCCGGGATTTCGTCTGTGCAAACGTGCCGGAGGACGTGTGCCCTCCCTCGGACTGCACCATCGTCACAAAGTTCTTCCCGAATTATATCAACGGAGATACCAACGGCGAGACGGGCGATCCCAGAACTGGCAAGAATCCCAAGTGCGTGAAGGCGATGAACGCGAAGGCGATCGTCTCGTGGCAGGACGCGCTCGTGTCGATGGAGCAGAACCCCAAGGTCGCGACGTTGCAACTCACCCGTGATGAGAATGACAGGCAGTTCTCGATCTTCCACCGGTTCAATCCTGAAGGCTCAGAATTCGACTGCGGCGTCCCACGCCCCTTCAACGAGTTCATCACCATGGCTAGCGAGCACACCGACGCTCACATGAAAGTCGAGAATTGCTGGCAAAGTGCTACCGACGCCGATAAGTGCCTGAGCGATGGTCTCAAGCTCGTCGGCCTCTCCGAAGCGCCGATGGGTCACGTTGCGGCGCAATTCGATAAGGAAGCCGCGCTAGCCGTGATGTTGGGCGAGACGAAACTACCTTCCGATCACAAGGCGGCGAGCAAGAGTTGCGCCACCGACCCCACGGCGATCTTCAAGAGACTCGAAAATTATGACGTGAAAGTGGTCGGCAAATCGAAGGGGTCGGCGCTACTAAATAAGGCGGCGTTTGAGAAGGAGGCAGCCGACAAGGCGGCAGCTGAGAAGGCGGCGGCCGAGAAGGCGGCGGCCGAGAAGGCGGCGGCCGAGAAGGCGGCGGCCGAGAAGGCGGCGGCCGAGAAGGCGGCGGCCGAGAAGGCGGCGGCAGAGAAGGCGGCGGCAGAGAAGGCGGCGGCAGAGCAGGCGGCGGCCGAGCAGGCGGCGGCAGAGAAGGCGGCGGCAGAGAAGGCGGCGGCCGAGCAGGCGGCAGCCGACCAAGCAGCAGCAGACCAGGCAGCAGCCGACCAGGCAGCAGCCGACCAGGAGCTGCACACGCCCACGATCCCTACCGCGCCTACGACAGTTGCCTACGTGCCTGGCGCGAAGCCGCATCTCGGACTACACACGCCCACGACCCCTACCGCACCTACGACAGTTGCCTATGTGCCTGGCGCGAAGCCGCATCTCGGCCTGCACACGCCCACGACCCCTACCGCACCTACGGTCGCCGCTGTGCCCGCGAGGCCGCATCTCGGACTGCACACGCCCACGACCCCTACCGCGCCTACGATAGTTGCCTATGTGCCTGGCGCGAAGCCGCATCTCGGCCTGCACACGCCCACGACCCCTACCGCACCTACGGTCGCCGCTGTGCCCGCGAGGCCGCATCTCGGCCTGCACACCCCCACTTCATTGCCAACAGAGCCCAGGGCGTCGCAATAGGCGTTAATCATGGGCGCACTGGACGACGTCACCGCGGTGCCAGTTGCACCCGGTGCTCGAATAATTTATGGGTTTCGTCACCGCCTTGCCAGTCGCACGTAAAGGGGGGTGGGATACGGTAAGGGGGGGGTAAGGCCTTAGTCGCGAGGCCTTGGGTAAGGGTAACGGCCTACAATTAGGGGAGGCTGAGCGCGCATGGTAAGCGCTCGCGTCGCCAGCCTGCAGCCTCGAGTCTCGACTCCCGCAGGAGGAGACTGTGAGCGATACGAACGCGATCTTAAATATAAATTCGCATGCGCGATGGGTTCAGCCTGAAAACGAAAGGATTTGCCTGGTCTCTACACACGTCAATCGCACATGGTCAATCGTCATCTTCGCGGCCTATCTGTATCTCTGGAGTCTCTCCGCTCGCTCTCCGACCTCCTTTTCCTCCCCACTCCCTCTCCCTCTTTGAGTTCCGTGCGAACCAACGAAAGGCGCGGCCCACGGGGCAAGCGTTGTACCACTCAAAAAGCGACGGCTGGCCGTCTGTAGACATGCCAGCCTGGCTTCTCGAATGCCGGGTTCGTCAGCAGAGCTCCATGCTCTGCTCAAGCGACACTATCTCGGACACTATCTCGCGATCGATCGATCGAGCCTCCCCTCGAGGTGCTGATCTCCGTCTCGTCACATGACTTGTACTTGGGCGGCTGCGTGGGCGCGCCTGCGCGCCATGATGAGCGCGCGCCATGATGAGCGCGCGCCACAGCTCGCCCTCGGGTGCCCTCGGGTTCCCGACCAGACCCCACAGCTGAGCCCCAGCTCCCCTCCCTCTTCTTCCTAGCGACCCGTGCCTCTGTTGAGACCGCATGACCTTTGGGCCACTTGCGGCTTGCTCATCCTTGCGGCTTGCTCATCCTTGCGCCGCGTCCACGTGCGCCCCCACTCTTTCGACCGCGCTCACTATGGCGCCCATGTGCGTCTCCGAGCCATAATTAGGCCCTCCAGTCGGCCTTATTAGGCAGTCCAGTCGGCCTTGGGCTCGCCCTTGAGGAGCGCCAGGCCGGCCGCGAAGGGCCCTTGCCGGCGCGCCGCCGCATGCTTCGTCAAGTCCTTGGGCAGCTCCCCCCCTGGGGCCGCTTTGTCGCCCCAGGGGGCTTTGACCTTGGCGCTCGGGACCGCGCGTTTCGTCGATTTCGTCGGCTCGGTGAGATGGCCAGCTGCCGTGAAGGCGGAGAGCTCTTCCGAACGGTTCGACCACTCGCCCGAGGAGCGAGGGTCGCCAGTTTCGTCGAGATAGGACGAGATCGTGTCCGTCGAGACGCGCTCGCCGGAATGGCGACCATCGGTCGTACGTGCGGCGGAGCGCTCCGACGCGTCATCTTGGGCATCCGAATCGCTCGAGGCTCGGCGCGAGCGCTTGTCAGCTAAGCTGGCGTACAGAGGATTGAGCGTCGCCGCGGGCGGCTTCCACGCGGTCTCCGGGCGCTTCGGTGTGGGCGGCGCGGAGAGGTCCGACAGAAGCTCAATGTCGTCCGCCAAGGCGTCGAGTACATTGCCCGATAGGATACGAGGCAGCCGTCGCCTCATCATCTCGACGGGCGAGTTGGCGGGCACGGGCGAGAGGGGTCGCTGTGCCTCGTCCGAATTGTTCGACGAGGTCGATGTGTCCGCCTCGGCCTCGTCATCCGCCTCGATGGACCCAGAATCGTCTTCGTTAACCTCCTCGGCGCCGGCGTGGTACAAGTTGAGCCAGCCCATGCGAGCAATCCACGCATCGATACGCATAGCCGAAGAAAAGGCATGCGAGCGCGGGGCGAGGCTACCGTACGTCGGGTCGTTGACGCGGAGCAGCTCGAGGTGCTCGACGGACTTGGCGCCGCGCGCCGTGCGCAGGAGCGGCGCCATCGCCGTCCAGCGCGCGAGCGGATCGTACGGCAGCTCGTGCTTCGCGGGCAGCTCCTTGCGCGGGGCCAGGCTGCCGTACGTCGGGTCGTTGACGCGGAGCAGCTCGAGGTGCTCGACGGACTTGGCGCCGCGCGCCGTGCGCAGGAGCGGCGCCATCGCCGTCCAGCGCGCGAGCGGATCGTACGGCAGCTCGTGCTTCGCGGGCAGCTCCTTGCGCGGGGCCAGGCTGCCGTACGTCGGGTCGTTGATGCGGAGCAGCTCGAGGTGCTCGACGGACTTGGCGCCGCGCGCCGTGCGCAGGAGCGGCGCCATCGCCGTCCAGCGCGCGAGCGGCTCGTACGGCAGCTCGTGCTTCGCGGGCAGCTCCTTGCGCGGGGCGAGGCTGCCGTACGTCGGGTCGTTGATGCGGAGCAGCTCGAGGTGCTCGACCGACTTGGCGCCACGCGCCGTGCGCAGGAGCGGCGCCATCGCCGTCCAGCGCGCGAGCGGCTCGTACGGCAGCTCGTGCTTCGCGGGCAGCTCCTTGCGCGGGGCGAGGCTGCCGTACGTCGGGTCGTTGACGCGGAGCAGCTCGAGGTGCTCGACGGACTTGGCGCCGCGCGCCGTGCGCAGGAGCGGCGCCATCGCCGTCCAGCGCGCGAGCGGCTCGTACGGAAGCTCGTGCTTCGCGGGCAGCTCCTTGCGCGGGGCGAGGCTGCCGTACGTCGGGTCGTTGATGCGGAGCAGCTCGAGGTGCTCGACCGACTTGGCGCCGCGCGCCGTGCGCAGGAGCGGCGCCATCGCCGTCCAGCGCGCGAGCGGCTCGTACGGAAGCTCGTGCTTCGCGGGCAGCTCCTTGCGCGGGGCCAGGCTGCCGTACGTCGGGTCGTTGATGCGGAGCAGCTCGAGGTGCTCGACGGACTTGGCGCCGCGCGCCGTGCGCAGGAGCGGCGCCATCGCCGTCCAGCGCGCGAGCGGATCGTACGAGTGCTCGGTGGGCCCGACGTTCAAGCAGCGGCGCCACTTGAACAGGATGCCTTGCTTCAGACCGAGCTTCTCTTCGAGTTCTTTGACGTCCTTGTTGGCAAAGGCCGAGGACGTGATGATCTCCCCGACGAGCTGGGGGTACTTGGACCCGTAGTTGAGGACCATGTCCTTCTGGTTGTCGGACAGGCGCCTGGGCACGAGAGGCATGCGTAAGATGAGCTTCGTCGCCGCTAGGCGCTGCATACATAATTGTTGGGGAGGGGCAACTGTTGTGGCCGCGTACATCGTGCACGGCTGGAACGCCAAGTCATCCTTGACTGGGCGTGTTTGCTCTTCGAGGTCGCGAGGGCAGACGGTAGCGGGATCGGTATCGTTATCCTCCTCCACCGGCATCATGAGCTCTGCCCACCGCGCCTCAAAGTCGAGAGTCTCTATGTTGGAGTGTTGCATGTGCTCGAGATGTTGGGCTGGGTTCGGGTGTCGATGCTCGGCCGCCCGATGGACGATGCAGAGATTCCGGCGGCGGTTCGTCAAAACATCTTCAGGTTCGTCAAATGCGTGCCGAAGTCCCCGAGATCTTACGATGCAAGACGCGTGGCGGCGCTTGATCGCAGCGCGCTGGCTGGAGCACGTAGCAGGATATCAGTAGGTTGGGAGGCGCCGTCGTGGGACTCGGAACACCCGACGAGGTCCTGTCCCCCCCTCTCCAAGAACATGTTGTCGCTGCTCGCCCTGTCTGCTGGTGCGCCCACCCTCGCGCCCAAGGTCACCGTCCTTGCGTGCACCGAAGCCTTCTGAGGTGGGTGCGCCGACTTCGTCGTCGGTCCGCTGAAGGCGGCCGTCGATGCAGCTGGCGTGCTCGACATCATGAATGTAACCATGGTGCCGTATGGCAACTCGCGCACAACCGGTGGCAAGACGACATGCCAGCACGGCGAGAACGAGTGTATTGCTGACTCGATCGAGCAGTGCGCGATTGACATCTACCCGGAGTTCACCAAGCACTACCCGTTCCTCTACTGCATGGAGGGCCACGGCAGCAACATGCTCAAGTACACGGAGGAATGCTCCAAGACGGCCGGGCTCAACTACACGCAGATCGAGGCGTGCTCCAACGACGCAGCCCGCGTCGTCGCCCTGCAGGCCAGGTTCGCGGCCATGACGCCGTCCGACCACAAGTACACGCCTTGGATCTTGGTCAACGGCGTGCTGTCCAAGAGCGACGGCGACAAGCTGCTTGACGAGGTCTGCACGGCGTACACCGGCACGTGGCCCGCTGGCTGCAACACGGTGCTCAGGGAGACGAACCAGAAATGCTCCGCCGATTGGTAGACGGTCGCTTCACCTTGGCACGTGCGACGGAGGTGGACGAGAGGGACGAGGCCCGACGGTGACATGGCCCGGGACGCACCACAAAATGACGGCCGCTTCGCTCACCTACCTTTGGCGAGGCGGCTCGAGCTTTAATGCTGGCGCTGATCGGGCATTCTCGGCGGGCTCCATCTCGGCGGGCTCCATCCTTCCGCCGCCGCCGAGGTAAGTACATTCGTCTGTAGGGGCCTACCGATGGAACGCATGATCGCCTTCCGAAGTTCAATCGTAACCATGATCGTAACACCTCTGACTGAGATACTGCGTTGAGTACAGCCGTAACACAGTTTTGGTTGCGGGGAGGGCGGGCAGATCCGCACCGGACGCACCTCTCATATGGTTTGATACAAGGTTACACACTCCACTTACGGCTTGTACATGTACTGATCTTGCAATGCCGCTTGTCCGGTCCGGTTGCACACTGTGCGGACGCGCACGTCGTTGCGACACTCTTGAGGGATTGTAACAGGGATCGATCGGGTCGGGTAGTTGCGCAACGCAAGGGGTCGTTGCTGCGACAACGTTCGACGCCAGGATTCAACGTCCGGGAATCGTGGAGTTGACCACGCAGACGAGACACAGACTCACAGCCCCTCATTCGGCGTGCAAGACCTCTCGCGCAGCCCGTCCGGAGCGGCGCCTACGATGATGGCGGTCGAGGCGTGGTTCGAATCCAGCACGGCTAGGGTTGCCGCAGACAGGGGCGCGACGAGAGGGCTTCCCGAGGGTGCCCTTGACGGCGCGGGGCTTCCCGACGGTGCCGCCGATGGTGGCCACGACGGCGCGGGGGCCTCGCCGCTGCGCCACACCGGTAGAAGCATGGGCGTTCGCATGCTCGACGCGTTCGCAGCGCGCGAGAGAGCCTCCTCGCCCTCGACGGGCTCCTGGATGTCGCAACGGCCGCTGTAACGTCCCAGCAGGCGCGCCGGGCTGGCCGGCACGCATGAGCGCGCGCAACGTCGGCAGACCGCCGACGCGGCCGTGGCGCCCGCGACGGCGCCCGCGCGCACGAGGCGCAGGCACGCTACTGCGGCTGCAGCCCAGGCAGCGGGCGACGTGGCCTGCCTCTGAAATTCGCGCCAGCTCGTCGGCAGACGGTGCACATATGGCGCCGACCGCCTGCTGTTGAGCAACATGTGCAGCCACATGGCGGTTGGCAGGTTGTGCGAGTGCCAGAGCGCGGGCAGCACGAGGGAGGTGAGGATGAGGATCCCGCCGGTGCAGAGTTGCCAGACCCACAGCTGCACGAAGCCAATCCCAACGTGCCCGCACAGTCCGTCCACCGCTCCGCTCTGGAAGAGCTCGGCCACCACGCCCTTGCCGCCACACGCCTCGACGCCGCCGAGCGGCCCGAGTACGTCGGCGATCGCCTGGTCGAGTTCGACACGGCGATCCTTCTCAGAGAAGGCGGTGCAGTTGGACGGGACCTTGGGGAGCGAGAGCAGCCCATCGTACGCCGCCTGGCAGTTGTCGGCGATCGCGAGCAACGACGAAGTGACCGGGTTCTTGAGCTCGCACCCCCAGGGGGCAAGGTAGTATGCCGAGAGGTTGTAATGCCAAAGGTCGTTCGGATTGGGCTTGTCGTGCCCCTTGAGAGCCTCGGTGCGCAGCACGTGCAGCGTCGTGTCGAGCGCGCTCCCGCACGCGTCCGCGAACCCCACTGAGATCGCAAACTCGACCGACACGACCGCACACATCATCCACCAGACGATGACGGCCACAAACTGCGCGAGAAGTAGCAGGTTGCGACGGCCGGCGATCGAACCGACGAAGAGGGCGGCGGCGGTGCAGGTGAAGGCGTACAGGGGCAGGAAGGCCGCCCCCACATGCCAGCCCGTGCTAATGTCCACCAGGTTCGCCAGCCGGAGCCCCTGCGCTTGCGCAGAGATGATGCTGCGGTTCATCTCCGCCGCTTCGCTGATCAGGCGCGGGGCGAGCGCGAGGCCTTCGCAGAGCTCGTGGAGCGTTGAGTTGGACGGAACCACGGGCGTGCCGTTGTATACGTCGAAGCAGCCGAGGCACGACGCCGTCTTGATCAGTGACGCGTTCAGGTTGATCGCCGCCTGCGCCACCGCTTGCTGGTGGGCGGACGATTTCGCGGAGAGCCGCGCGAGCTCGCGCATCGCCCCGGTCGCGCTACCGAGGCCGGCAGAGATGCTCACGCTGCCGTCGATGCTGTAGGACATGACGAACACGAGTGCCCCAGACAGCGCGATCACGAGGTTGCGCAACCACCACGGTGGCCTGATGAGCGGCTGCATAAACGTGATGACCAGGCACAGGTGTAGCGCCAGCAGCACGAGCACGACGAAGCCGGCCGCGAGCACGAGGGCGACGATCATCATCAGGGCCTGCAAGTCTGCGGGCGAGTGGACGCACGCAGCGATCGGGGGTGAGTTCTCTGCACTCGTGCGCAGATGGTCCATGAAGAGCGTGCCGCGACTCACATGGTACGCTGACGTCGAATTGCGGATCCACGGGTACCAGCATGAGCGAGAGGTGCCAGACGCGGTGCAACGACATCAGGACGTCCATCCAGAAGTCACCCATCTTGACAGGCAGCACCGGCAAACCCGAGTAGATCTGCTTCCTGCACAACAAAGAAGTGCACAGAAGGAACCCGTTCTGGACACAAACTTGAGGGGGGGGGAAAAAGGGGGTTGGTTGGGGGGCCGGTTGCAAGTCAAGTTCAAGATCAAGTGTCAGTCAGTCAGTCAGTTTCGTCGCGGTCCCCCCGCGCTCAAGTGACACGCTCGACAAAGCGAAGTATTCCCGAGTCGGAAATAAAACGCGGAGGTCGACCTTCCACCTGCGTGTTTTATGACGCTGCACCCAGTGTGCAGAGACTACAGACTTCGCGTTCGTCGCCGCGCTCTATATGGAGCATCGCCTCGCGGGCGGCCCGCCGCGTGCGGTCCAATGCGCGACCATCGTCGCGTCTAGCTCGGCGTGCTCCTCCACCTTGCGCGTCGGCTTGGGGCGCATGTCGACCACAGCGAGCCGGTAACAGAATCGCCGCCTGTCGGCGAGCACAACCACGCCGGGGGCGAGCAGATCGTCGACAGGCTGCGCATGCGCGCCACTACCCGCCGCCGCGTCTGTCCCTCGCGCCTCCCGCACACGTTCGATCGCGAGCATCAAACTCACGTCAGAGGCCGCGAGGCCGAGGAGCCATTCCGACACGAGCGTGACACACTCGTCCAGGCTGCCCTCGGCGTCGTGCTGAGCACTTGCATGCGTGAGCGTGACACACTCGTCCAGGCTGCCTTCGGCGTCGTGCTGAGCACTTGCATGCGTGAGCGTGACACACTCGTCCAGGCTGCCTTTGGCGTCGTTTTGAGCACTTGCATGCGTGTCCTCGCCCCCATCGACGCCGTGTTGAGCACTTGCATGCGTGTCATCGACGCCATGTTGAGCACTTGCATGCGTCGAGATCCCCTCGACGTGCACTACCGCCGCCACCCCCGCCACCCCCGCGACATCCTCCGCCTCCACCCCCGCTACATTCTCCGCCTCCACCGCCGCTGGTGCCGCCAGCAGCGCGTCCACACGCATGCATGTGCTCGACACGGCGCCGTGTCGTGCCGCCAGCAGCTCGATGAGTGCCGCGGCGCCGCCCGCGAGCCTCAGCGCGCGCGCATGCAGCCGTGCCGCGCGCGCGCTGCCCACCGCAGCGCGTGCTTGCGCACTCTTGAGCCGTTCGAAAAGCGAGCACTCTTGGCGAAGGATGGCGCACCTGAGGACGAGGGTGATGGCGCCGTTGTGAGCGCTTGCATGCGTGTGGGCGTGCCATGGCGCCGTTGTGAGCGCTTGCATGCGGATGGGCGTGCCATGGCGCCGTTGTGAGCACTTGCGTGCTAGGCAGGGGGGCTCAATCGACACTCTTGATGAAGGATGGCGCGCACACAATCTCGACGACGAGATTGAGGTCCTCATCCGCGCCCGCCACGGCGCCCGACGCCCCATCCGCCGCCACATCCGCCGCCAACGCCGCCGCGTCCACCGCATCCGCCGCCGCCTCGGCCACTTCCTCGTCCCTTGCCGCGCCGTCCACTTCCTCGTTGAGAGCCGCGCCGTCCGCTGTCGCCTCGTCCTCGCCACAGCGCTCGCCACAGCGCCCATCACAGCGCCCAGCACAACGCCCATCACAGCGCCCATCACCGCGCCCATCACCGCGCTCGGCACAGCGCTCGCCAGCGCAGCCGAGCGGCGCGGCACGTGCTCGGCACGGCGCTCGCCACGCGCGGCGCAGCAGCGTGCGCAGCGCACGCAGCGCGCCACGCTCGCCGCCCGCCGCGCCCCCGAAGACGAGCCGTCCAGTACGGCCCTCAAAGACCTTCAGATTGTTACGCGGCCGCCGCAGCAGAGCCCGCAGCGCGCGTTGGCCGCGCGCGCCGTCGTGAGCGACCGCGTACAGGTCGAGTGGGCAGAACCGTTGGGCGCCGTCGTGGGCGTGGGCGCCGTCGTGGGCGTCCTCGCGCTCTTCCGCAGCGCTCGCTGAGAGGCCCGCCGTGCGCGCTGTCTTGAGCGCCTTGAGCTGCTGGTACAGGCAGAAGCGGCAGCGGCCGGGTGCAAAGGTCGCCAACGGCGCACCCTGGGGCACCACGCAATCAAGGGAGGTCATCAATGAGGTCATCAGGGTCATCGAGGGCAGTCAAGGCATTCGTACCTGAGGCAGTACGCCCGCCTTGGGCTTCAGCTCGATGCACACGCCGCCGCGGCTGTCGCAGCCCGCCGCCAAGCGCATAAAGTCTCGCTCGATCCACGCTGCGTGCTGGCCAGAAGAAGGCGACGACGGCAACGGCTTTCCCGGAGCTGCCTCGGCCACCGCCGCCTCCATGGCCGCGTGCACCGCGCGAGCCACAAAGCGAGCAGGCGGTACACCGTGTCGTGCCGCATCAGAGAGAGCGCAGGCGAGCGACGATTCAAGTGGCACCGCACAGATCGGCTCGGCAGCGTACTCTTGGCCGAGTGCTTGGACCAGCGCGGGCAGGGGAGCCACTGACGCAGCTCGAGCTGCAACAACCGCGTGGCTCAGCTTCAGCACGCATCCAGACAATCGTGGGTCAGAGCCGTTGTATCGGTAGACCGCGTGCTCGGTGCCGCAACCCACCAGAAGAGGCGCGGACGACTCGGGTCCTTCCATGTCTGACTCACCCACCCCGCAAACATAGACCCTGTGAATGTGGCAGTCCGACCAACGCTGCGCCCCCAATGGAATGTACATTCGGTTTTTGATTGTGGTGTTAGATTGTACCACCGCGTCGCGAACCCCGTAACTACCCGTTCACAAGGCGAGACGGTTCCAACCGCCCGCGATCGCCAGGTGCAAGCGAGGCAGGTTCAGACGGACGCACACGTCAAGGTCGCCTGTTCTTTGCGTGCCCCATGAGATATGTCAGAATTGCCATCACAATTGCCATCACACTACAGTGCGTATTGAGTCAGTCGAATGGACCGCCACCGCCACCACCTTCTCCCTCACCACCGCCGCCGCCGCCGTCTCCGCCGCCGTCTCCGCCGCCGCCATCACCCTCTCCTCCACCGCCCGCTCGACCACCCACGCCTCCGCCGCCGCCCCCATCACCACCACCCTCGCCGCCACCTCCC
>Ga0210246_102083_pt1 | contig 13403 bp, 10 predicted proteins | sample ChrtobMetaP3_8mM_FD_155469 | JGI IMG/M metagenome (GOLD analysis project Ga0210246, IMG submission 155469) | Chrysochromulina tobin associated microbial communities from unialgal haptophyte culture, Seattle, Washington, United States - P3_8mM | ecosystem: Host-associated > Algae > Haptophytes >...
CCATGCCGCCGCCGCCGCCCATGCCGCCGCCCATGCCGCCGAGGCCGCCAGTGACAGGATTGTGGCCCATGCCGCCGAGGCCGCCAGTGACAGGATTGTGGCCCATGCCGCCGAGGCCGCCAGTGACAGGATTGTGGCCGAGCCCGAGCCCCTGGCCCTGGCCAAAGCCACCGGCCTGGCCCAGCCCTGCGCCGCTGCCGCTCTGCGCACGGAACTCTCCGGAATTTTCCGGCGTGTGCTGAGGACTGCCGCTCAGAATGGCGCTGCTGATGCTGCTGCTGCTGCAGCTGCTCTCACACCCTTCGGCGATCAGTCCTGGCATGTGGTCAATGTTGCAACTCTTTCCAACCCTCGGTTGCCAGCTCCCTTGGCCGCAGCCACCTTGGCCGGCTCCACTGTGCTGGCCCAGGCCACCTCCCAGACCGAGCCCGCGGCCGCCCTGACCAAGGGCGCTACCGAGCCCGCCGCCGCCGCCAAGCCCTCCGACTCCTCCTCCTGCACCGACTCCTCCTCCGCCTGCACCGCCACCTCCTCCGCCTGCACCGACTCCTCCTCCTACTCCTCCGCCGCCGCCGCCATATCCGCCGACGCCGCCGAACCCGCCGCCGCTGGCCCCGTACGGCCCAGGGCTGGGCTGGTCGTCAGGGAGGGCTGTGCCGGGGGCGGCGGCGCTCGTGGCGCTCGGTCCGCCGAGGCCGCAGACCGGCCCTACTGCGACCTTGGCGACCTGCTTCAGGTAGCCCGAGAAACTGGCGAAGACGCCGCTGGGGGCGGGAGGTGGGGCGTGCGCCATGACGGAGACTTTATTCGGGCGTTCCTCGTTGGGGGGGGGGCCGAAGCCGCCGCCGCCGCCGCCTCCGCCGCCTCCTCCTCCTCCTCCGCCGCCGCCGCCGCCGAAGCCGCCGAAGCCACCGACACCGGCGCCGCCGACACCGGCGCCGCCGACACCGGCGCCGCCAACTCCGGCGCCGCCAACTCCGGCGGCGCGCAGCCCGCCGCCCAGCCCGTTGCCGAAGCCGCCACCCAAGACGGCGCCCAAGCCGCGTCCTCCTCCTTGCTGTTGGGCCACGTTGAAGATGGCACTGTTGAAGGCGGTACCGTAGAGGCTGTGCTCGGACATGTTGCCTCCTCCCCCTTTATAGCCCACCCCTCCCGAGTTGCCGAAGTCCCCGCCACCATTCTTACCTCCGCCCTTGCCGCCGCCACCCTTGCCGCCGTACTCGAAGGCGCCCTTGGCGCCGCCACCCTTGCCACCGTTGCGATCGCCCGCGCCGCGTCCGCCATATCGGGCGTCGAACCCCCCGCTGGAGCCCTTGCCCATGCCGTAGCCGATGCCCATGTCGCCCAGAGAATAAACCCCGGCGCACTCGGGGCCGCCCCTGCCACCGTAGCCGCCGTCACCGCCCTTGCCCTTGCCGCCGCCGCTGCCATAGCCGCCGCCATAGCCACCGCCGTAGCCGCCGCCGTAGCCGCCGCCGTACTCGGAGGCAGGCGGAGCCGCGCCTGGCGGAGGAGCAAACGGCATCGACGCGAACAAAGGCGGGGGCGGCGCCGACATGTAGCCTGTGGCCGGCATCTGTGGCCCAAGCCCGCGTCCATCCAGGGGCATCGTCGTGGGCCGCGGCTGCGTCGGCAACCTCACGAAGGGGCTCTGAGTCGAGAGAGCCATCCCTGGGGCGAAAGGGCCCGCGTTCATCACGCCGCTGGGGGCGGGAGGTGGGGCGTGCGCCATGACGGAGACTTTATTCGGGCGTTCCTCGTTAGGGGGGGCGCCGAAGCCGCTGCCGCCGCCGCCGCCGCCGCCGCCGCCGCTCCCGGACAGGTGCATCGAGCTCAGCTGGCTTCCGAGCGCTGCTTCGAACCCGCCGTCGAGCGCGGCCCCATCCCCCACGGCGCCATCAGCGCCCCCCGAGGAGGAGTCACCCTCGACTTCACGGTCGAGTGCGTCACCGCCGCTCGAGTAGCCGCCATGTTCGAATCCGTCCTCGAGGGCCTCCCCCAGCCCCGCGCGCAGCGGCTCCCCGAGCATCGCCCCGAGCGGCTCGCCCAGCCTCTCGCTGGCAGCAACCCCGACGGTCACATTACCCCCCCACGAGTGCAGCTGCGTCTGAGAGGGGGCATCTGCACCAGGGGCATCCGCATCCTCGAGGCCCTGGAAGTTGATCGGAGTCCCAGCTGCACCGTGGGATACGTCCCTGCGAGGGTGCGGAAGACAACGGAGTGTCAGGTTACAGGATGCAGGACAATCAAGTGGTGCGCAAGGGCAGCCCACGGGCGATGGACGCGCAACGGTGGCGATGCCACGTACCCACGGAGATCACGCCCCTGGTCGGCGTCCATGGCGCCAATCGCCACCTTGGATAAGTGGCGTCACGCGTTGGAGGCGGGCGGGCGGGCGGGGCGCTGCACGAGGAACGAGGAGCAACTTGGTGTCGAGAAAGAATCGAGACGTGAACCCCGTCGCAACTCAAGGAGAATTTGAGGTCGAAAACGAGAAAACTGAAGGCGGGATCGCACAATCCCGAATCCGTCAATCGCCGTCATCTCAAACCAGTCGCGGTCACCGCCCGCGCTCAAGTGTCAAGACACCACTTGCAAATACTTGTAGGTGGCATTTGGCGAGCCCGGAAGAGCATGTCCTCTAGACTATTTCGTCCTCTATCGCCTAGTCCTTCACTGTAGGGGGTTAAAGGCGTGTGCGGTGTGTCATTATTATTACAGTCACACGACTACCGTTGTGTGGTTTACGCACATGTGCGTTTCATTTCGCAATTGTCATCGTCGACGAGAATGCCTTGCGAACGGTGTCACGATAGTCACGCCTGGTTTGCATGCAAGTGGCTATGATAGCATTAAGCGCAGATCGCGGTTCGCGCTCACCGCTCTCCAAGACGTCCATCTCTGATTCCATCTCACGCCTGCAGCAGGGCCAGCACCTCGTCGGCAGTCTCTTCCAGCCCAGCAACGGCGCGCGCCTGCTGCGCAAAGCTCACGAGGGGCTGGCGCGCCCCGAGCCCTCGATGCGCTTCGAGCGTGCGGGGATGGCGCACTATGGCGAGCACGAGCACCGCAAAGGGCCTCGAGTATGGCGGGGCGACGAGCGCGACGAGCTGCTGGAGCAGATGCCGTGTGAGCGAGAGGTCCGAGCCGGCTATCCATGCGTGGAGCGTCGCGAGCACCGGCAGCGCATAGCCGCGCGCGAGCAGCAGGAGAAGGCCATCGAGGAGCAGTCGCCGGACCGCCACGACCGAGAGCGCGTTGTTCTCCGAGTCCGTCTCCGGCTCATGCACGAGGCAGGCATGCAGCAGCGTGCACGCCGCGTCGCGCAGAGCGCCGTGTCGGGCACCGATCGCGAGCACCAGCTTGATCACATCGGGCGCGAAGCTCGCGTTGTACCGCGCGCCCGAGAATCGCGCCGTGGTGAGCACCACGAGGGCCCAGTGCAGGATGCCACACGCGGCGGCGGGCTCGTCGATGCAACGGTGCAGCAGGGCCACGCTCGCGCCGATGTCGCTCACCTCGTTCTTCTCGCACACGGCCTGCGCCTGGCGCAGCGTCGACAGAGCACGCTCATACCGGTACTCGTACCCCGACGCACGGTCCGACGCACGGTCCGAGGTTGCAGTCGAGGCGCCGTGGTGAGCACGTGCATGCACCTCCAAACGGTCCGAGGTTGCAGTCGAGGCGCCGTGGTGAGCACGTGCATGCACCTCCAAACGGTCCGAGGTTGCAGTCGAGGCGCCGTGGTGAGCACGTGCATGCACCTCCAAACGGTCCGAGGTTGCAGTCGAGGCGCCGTGGTGAGCACGTGCATGCACCTCCAAACGGTCCGAGATTGCAGTCGAGGCGCCGTGGTGAGCACGTGCATGCACCTCCAAACGGTCCGAGATTGCAGTCGAGGCGGTTACAGGCGCCGATGCATGCTTGAGACGCTTGGAGCGGTGCTCGTCGTCCTCGTCGCCCGTCTCCAAGGAATCTACATTCGAGGCTCCCCCCGCTGCCGCTGCCACCCCCGCTGCCACCCCCGCTGCCGCCGCCACCCCCGCTGCCGCTGCCGCTGCCATGCCCGCTGCTGCCGCCGCTCCCGTGGCCACCTGCAACTCCAGCCGGTCAGCGGTCGTCTGCCGCTCGGCGCCGGTGCCATCCACTCGCACGGTATAATACACCGCGGACGGATCGTCCGTGTGGAGCGCGATGATGGTGCCCGACACGGCGCCATCGAGTGGCACTTCCGACACGGCGCCCGAAGTGGCGCCCGACACGGCGCCCGCGGGGGCCACACGGAAGCGCACAGCCGCCCCGACCTGCAGCGATGGACCCACGGCTGCGTCCGCGGCTGCCAGCACCGCCGCCTCTCTTACCGCCGCCTCTCTCACCGCCGCCTCTCCCATCGCCGCCTCGCCCACCGCCGCCTCAAGCGGCGCCTCAAGCGGCGCCTCAGGCGGCGCCGTGGCGGCCACATAAGCGAGCGTCCGGAGTAACCGCTCGCGTGTCTCTGCTTTGGGCGGGCGTGCCGGGTCGAAGAGCGCCTGCAGCAGCAGCCGCAGCACCGCCGGCAGCCGCAGCGCTTGCAAATCGACGCCCGTTGGCGACGACTGGGAGCTCGCCATCTCCGACTGGGAGATTGCCATCTCCGACTGGGAGATTGCCATCTCCGAATGGCTGCAGAGGGTCTGTGCGTCGGCGGGCGTGATGACGCCTGCAATGAGGACGGAGACGAGGCTGCTCAGGAGCGCAGATTCGCGCGGCACGCCCGCCGCGAGCAGCTGAAGCCGGCGAGCTCCAGCAGCCCCGTGCGTGGCCGCTGCCGCATCCGCCATGCGCGCCGCGGCCTTCTCGAGTTGTGTCCGCGAGCCTAGCGTGGCGAGTGGGGCCGTGCGCAGGAGAAGCTGCGCACAAAAGAACTGGGCCTCGCCCGCGCAAGCCACGCCGTCGAGCCCCTCCTGCATCGTGTGCCCGTGCCGCCGCCCGTGAAGCTGCGTGCCCAGCGAGCCGAGGAAGGCTTGCAGCGACGAGGCACCGCCGATGAGCGCGAGCAGCCCTGGGTGCGCGGCGACCTCGGAGGCATGCTCGCCCTTGGAGAGCTCGCCGACAGTCGCCTTCAGGAGCTTGCAGTCGGGGTTCGCAGCGAACAGGTCGTACAGCAGCGTGCGCCATCGCCGCTCAGCGCACATCGGCTGCAGCCACTCGGGCTCCTCCTCGAGCGCGTCGAGCTTCTGAGCATCAAAGTGCTGGTGGGACAGCTCGGACACCTGCTTCGCGACCATGTCACGGATCGCCGCCTTTTCGACCCCCGCGAGCGAGAGCCATTCGCGCAGCAAGGAGCAGTGCTCGACGAGATTGTCCGCGGCCGTCGCCATTCTCGTCCCAAAACAAGCAAGTTTCGGAAGAGTCAAGTCAAGTCCTCCTAGGCTTCCTGTAATAGGTTGTCTGTTGTTTATGAAGTGATGACTTGACTTGCTTGCTCTCTTCTGCTTCTCGGCCTTCGGCCTTCGGCCTTCGGGTCATTCGATCCCAAGTCGCCCGTCCCCGGGGCCCGGGGCAACCGGGGCCCGGGGCTCGTAGCTGCAATTGCGTAGCTGATCAGATCACATTACTCATTAGTCCCCGGGCTCTGTAAACACCTGACGTACTGTAAAACACTGTACACACATGCGACGTCCGGATCCAGTCAGGGGTGTGCGGATAATTGTGTGCACGAGTCCGGTCACGTTGACACGCAGGCTCAACATGCGCTTCTATGCGGTTGGTGTGGGAACTGGGATGCGTTTGTGTCGTGTGGGGCGAACCGTGATCCCGCAATCGAGCGGCGCGCTCGCGAGCGGGCCCTCAGATCTTGGCCTTGGAGCGCGCGCTCAGAGGCGCTCCTCGCCCACCCGAGGGTCCGCCGCGGTTGGATGCGGCTGGGGCTTTCGTCGGCGTCGCCATCTCTGCTGACAGAGCGGGGACGGCCGCTGAAGAGGCTTTCGCCGCCGGGGCGGGGGCAGCACCAAGCATCTTCTGCGTCTCCTCGAGGCGCTGCGCCAGTGTGGCCACCTGCCGCGCCAGCGCTTCCTGCTCCTTCTTGAGGCTCGCAAGCTCTTTTTCGTGGCTCTTTGTGAGCTCGGCAATCTCCTTCCGCACCGAGGCGGCCATCCACGCCTGGGTCACGCCTCCTGGCGCGGGCGCACTGCTGGGGCTGCCGCTCTCCTCGTCGTTCCCCGCGCCGGACCCGGAGGCGAACAAGCAGCAGCATAAGTATCGTCGCACGACCATCATCAAGAGGCTGAGCATCGGGATCGCCGCGCAGAGGATCACGGCAATCTCGTCGTTTTCCAGCTTCCCGATAAGGGTCCACGTCTGCTGCAGCATCGCCTGCGACTTCATGTCGCCCATGTCGCGGCAACGAGTCCGATATGAGCGGGGCTGCTGCAGCACGACGGCCTGGTCTGAGGAACTATTTGGGGAGGCTAAGAGTTGCAATGAGATGTGGGAGATGTTTCGAAATAGTTTCGAAACGTGTGAAACCGAACCAATTGCTTTTCCAGTTGTGTACCGTCCCCGGAGGCGTCAATCCTTCAAGGTCGACGCAGCGACTCGTTCGTGACGGCGCGACGAAGTCTTTTTGGACATAAATGCCACATTCGGCCATCCTGCTCTACGCGCGGAACTCTGTCAGTTCGCCGCGTGTGGCGCCGCGATCCTCAGGCAAATGGGCCTCAGCTACAGCAGCTTCTTCGATTCGGAGGACGAGCCTATTCGTCACCTCTCGGGCTACAGAAACAGAAGCAGCAGGTTCTCCTTTTTCGGTTGGCGGGACGAGAGGGAGCAGCAGATGGTGGTTGGCGGGCTGAGCGGGGTCACGACCGAGCTCGCCGTGCTCGCCGGTGCGCACCGAGAGGCATTTGCCGCGGCACACGCGGCAGTCGCGCGTGTCGAGGAGCCTTCGGGACCGCTCTACGCTGGCACCTTTGCAGAATACGTGCGTGAGCGCACGTCAGGTGATGCTGCGCTCGCCTTGCAGCTACGGAACGTGGTGCGCAAGTGCGCGCACTGCGGCAAGGCGAACGGGTTCACGATGTCCGAGTGCAACAATTGCAACACGCCGTTCCCGGCGGACCATCCGCGCACGCACACGGAGAATGTCTTCATGGGCTTCGTCTACGGCATAGCGCGGACCGATGCCTTCCCTCTCTCGATCTCGATTCGAAAGCAGACGCCCGAGCTGCTCGTCTTCGACGACCCGCTCGCCCTGACGCCGTGCCACCTGAACGTGATCCCCACGAGGAGCTGGGTGCCTGACTGGCGCATCCTGCTGCGTAACCCCACAGAGGGGCTCCAACTTGTGAACACGCTCGAGGAGGCGGCATGGAGCTGCGTCGCTTCCCAATTCCTGTCGGACGCCACCTGGTGTAAGAAGATGCTCAAGACGGGCCGCCCCGCTTACCCGGAGAGCCTGCGGCATCACATCGTGTGCGGGTGCAACTTTCCACCCTCGCAGTTCCAGCTGCACATCCAGTACTTCCTGCTGCCCTGGATACCTGGCCAGTACAAGATGATGATGGATGGGCATCACCTGCCCGCCGGCCGTTGGTTCCCCCTTGAGTACATCAAGCGAGTGCTCGCTCTCAACGATCCGATGGCGGTCACCATGGACACGCCGCTCTCGGACATCTTCGACAAGTAAGATGGGCACCATCGATCGTCCATCCGCCCACCATCGTCTGCTAGCGTGTTCACACTGCTAGCGTGTTCTTGAGTGCACCTGATTTGTATCTGCTGGCGCCTGATGGCACCTGATCGAATCTTGTTCAGGTACGATGGGCGCGTCAACTACGCCGAGTCGATCCGCCACTGCCACGCGCAGCAGGCGGCCTCGCACACCGCCCTGGCCAACTGGCACGCAGAGGACTTCACCTACCTGTTGTCCCCGAGCGAGGAGGAGGCCGATCACCAGGCTCAGATGCAAGTGGGCGCCGCCGATAAGAGGCTGTTACAGAGCACCAACGCGAAGACGCACTACCGGTACGCGCATGCAACTCCGGTGCCCGAGTGGGGGCGCATGCAAGTGCTCACCACGGCGCGTTATCCCCTTTCCCCACAGGTACGCGCATGCAACTCCGGTGCCCGAGTGGGGGATACGTGAGCTCAATGACCTCATGCGGCGCGACATGAGCTGTTGATCTTGCATGCCACGAGCGCCCAAACAAGGCCACGTCAGACACGCCTGAGAAACGATCCTGTCCCGCGAGATTATGTTAAGGGAGCATACCCTCACACCCCCAAAGCGGGCCGCCTATACGCAGCCGCCCGCCGCGCCGCACCAGCAGCAGGTACCGCCAGTACCAGCAGCCTTCCACCCAGCTTCCAGGGTCTCCCACTAGACTGTCTCACAGGACCCAGGGTCCCACGTCCCAGCAAGTACTGCGCGGTTGCGAGGGTCGACGGAACATTCAGGGTCCCGCGGATTCAAATTCACACTTCAATGTTGTCGTCATGCCGATATTTGCCGCAAGTTTCGGAGCTTGATGGAGAGGCGACGCGTCGGGCTCGGCCTTGCACGCTCCGCGGCCGCGCGCCCGCAGCTGCGGCTCGCGCATCGCGGCCTGAGCTCAGTGGCGCCCTCGACTGCGCCGGGCCTCGAGGTGCTGCACCGCTCGCGCTTGCCCACGTACCACTTCCAGCAGTCGCTGCCCAAGCTGCCGGTGCCCAAGCTCGACGACACGCTACACCGCATGATGTACGCAGCGCAGCCGATCACGACCAAGGCGGAGTTCGAAGAGCTGTGCAAGCTCGCGGCGGACTTTGGCGCCGGCCTCGGGCCGGCGCTCCAGGAGGCGCTGCTCAAGCGCGACGCCGCCAAGTACAGCAGCTTCATCACCGAGCCGTGGTTCGAGATGTACCTCGCCGACCGACGGCCCTTGCTGCTCAACAGCAACCCGCAGTTGACGTTCAAGGATGAGGAGGACCCGGCGCGCGCCACGCAGGCCGGGCGCGCCGCCCGCATGTGCCACGCGGCCATGACGTTCATGCGCACACTCGAAGCGCAAGTAGGTGGCTCTCAATCCGAAGGCACCTCTGATTGCCACTGATGAGCGCTGATTGCCCCCCCCCCCCCATCAGGTGCTCGAGCCCGATATCTTCCACATGTCACCGCAGCGCTCGAAGACGGCGCTGTTCCAGGAGGCGGTGCGGCTGCTGCCGAGCGGCGTCGCCTTCTACGGCGCCGCCGCGTGCGGCGCCTTCCCCCTCGACATGAGCCAGTATGCCAACCTGTTTAAGTCGACACGAATCCCCGGGCTCGTGCGCGATGAGCTGCGGACTGTCCAGCATGCCTCGCACGTGGTGGTGCAACGGCGCGGCCGCTTCTGGAAGCTCGATCTGCTCGACAAGGCGGGCGCGACCGTGCCGCTCGCGCAGATCGAGGCCGCGCTCCAGGCGATCTGCGATGCCTCGGACAGCTCTCCAGCGCCGCCGGAGGAGCACGTGGGCCTGCTGACGCACTTAAGCCGTGATCAGTGGGCGGAGCTACGCACGGCAATCGTAGCCTCGCAGCCGAATGCGGCGTCGCTCGAGGCGATCGACACAGCGCTATTTGCGCTCTGCCTCGACGTCGAGGCTCCCAAGGGTGCGTGCTGGCCTGTGAGATTGCCGCTGATGGCCTCTGATTGTATCTAGATGATCACGTCCGATTTCGTCCGATTGCGTCCGATGGCGTCTGATCGCGTCTGATCGCGTCTGATCGCGTCTGATCGCGTCTGATCGCGTCCGGTCCCCTCGCTGCGGCTCAGGAGGGGGCGTGGGCGAGGAGAACATCGCCGTCTCTCGCTGCTTCCTGCACGGCTCCGGCATCGACCGGTGGCTCGACAAGTCGTTCCAATTGATTGTCTCCGCCAACGGCAAGGCCGCCGTCAACTTCGAGCACTCCTGGGGCGATGGGGTGGCCGTGCTCCGCTTCTTCAACGAGGTGTACGATGCGGCCAACAAACTGCCGCTTGTGACGAAGCAACCGCCTTCTCTGCCCGCCACCCCGCTCCAGTTTAATCTCCCTCCGGAGGTGAAGACGGCAGTGGTGCAAGCCAAGAAGACGTTTGACGCGACGATCGCGCGCACGGACATGGCGGAACACAAGACGCCGGCGTTCAGCGGCACGCTGCTCAAGCAGACGAAACTCTCGCCGGATGGCGCCATGCAGATGTCCTTTCAGCTCGCGTATGCACTGATGCGGGGGCCCGGGCCGCTGCCCTCGACTTACGAGTCCGCCTCTACCGCAGCCTTCAAACATGGACGTACGGAGACCACTCGATGATCATGCCTGAGGACGCCTGAGGACGCCTGAGGACGCCTCATGACGCCTCATGACGCCTGATGATCTCCTGATGATCTCCTGATGATCTCCTGATGATCTCCTTGATCAGGTACGGAGACCATTAGGTCGGCGACCAACGACGCCGCCGCTTTCGTGGCCGCCTTCACCGATGGGCATTCGAGCTTGGCCGAGCGCGCGGCCACCATGCGTCAGGCGATCGACAACCACAGCCGCATCACGCGGGATGCTCTGATGGGCAAGGGGATGGATCGCCACCTGTTCGGCCTGCAGGTGCGCGCCTGATGGCCTCTGATGACATCTGATGACATCTGATTGCCTCCCTCATCAGGTGCGCGCCTGATGGCCGCTAATGGCCGCTGATGGCCGCTGATGGCCGCTGATGGCCTCTGATGGCCTCTGATGGCCTCTGATGGCCCGGGGGTGAGTAATCGCCTAATATGGGGCGTTTCATATGAAGACAAGACGATGACGAGTCAGAGGCGGTGCGGGGGGACCTGCATCGCTGACTGATGACAATGAGGCATTTGTCTGATGAGAGCGATGGATGGCTGATGGCGCACCGATGGCAGCCTCTTGATTGCATCGTGATGGCCTCTCGTTTCATATGAAGACAAGACGATGACGAGTCAGAGGCGGTGCGGGGGGACCTGCATCGCTGACTGATGACAATGAGGCATTTGTCTGATGAGAGCGATGGATGGCTGATGGCGCACCGATGGCTGCCTCTTGATTGCATCGTGATGGCCTCGTGTTTCATATGAAGACAAGACGATGACGAGTCAGAGGCGGTGCGGGGGGACCTGCATCGCTGACTGATGACAATGAGGCATTTGTCTGATGAACTTTCAGATTGGGTCCCGATCGCGTGCTGAGATCGGCTGAGATTCACCGAGATGATCCGAGATCGCATGTGGAGATTGGCTGCCACGATGGCCTCGAGTCCTCTTCGATCTTGATTGCTCGTTGATTGCTCGTTGATTGCCTCAGCGCTCTCGCTCGCCCCCTCCTCGGCCGACAGCATGTGGGAGGGCTCCAGGGTCGTTCTCATCCGCTCTTCCAGTGCCCGGCTATGAAGCGTCTCAAGCACATCATTCTCTCGACCTCGACCCTCAACTCCGAGGCCCTCTCGAACGGCGGCTTCGGGCCGGTCAACGACGACTGCTTTGCGATCGGCTATGGCATTCGCTCGTACGGGTGTGAGGCGAAGGTGATGACGTATAACTTGGGCGCGCAGCAGTATGCCGACTGCCTAGCCAAGGCGATGGAGATGATGCGGGAGGCTGCCCTTGCCCAGGCACCGTGAGGCTGAGTTGATCCATGAGTGAACCATGTGCGATGTGGCGGCATTCGTGTGGTTTCGTGTGGTTCCCTACACCCCAGGGCCTTACGCACTGCGGATCGGGCGAGATTTGGTTGCCACGAGTGTGGTGACCCGACAGGGGGCGCTTTGCCTTTGGCGTTCGTGTCCGCCGGGAGCACGAGTACATACAGTAGTACATGTAGTGTACGCTGTGGCGGGCTGGGGCGTGCCGTGTGCTTGTGTCCTTAGGGCGGTGCCCTACGTGCCGACGGTCGCGCGTCGGTGAACCCATGTGTGAACCGAACGTGTGTGCGAGCGTTCATAACCGCCCCGTGATTCACACTCGAAGAAATTCACGCACACACACGTAAGTATATAATTGAACGTCACACGCAGGGCCTTCACACGCGGGCGCGCCGGGTTGGCGGTGGGGAAGGCGCGCGCAGGGACGCTAAGCTCAATGACGCAAGCCGAGCAACACAACCGAACGCTGAGTCACTGGAGTGTACGCGATGGGCGCGATGCCGCGATCATGGGTGTGAGACACAAATGCGAGATGAGCCGATGCCGTGGCGCGCCTGTCGCTGCGCCCTTCTGGCCATCTCGGGTCCCTCTCACATTCACATTCACAGCTTCTGGCCATCTTGGGTCTCTCTCTCGCTCCCGGACGGGTTCACATTCACATTCACAACGGTGCCGGGGAGCGCGCGCCCAATAGGACGCCTCACAGATGGCTTGCAGATGATGCCTGATGACGCCCAATAGGACGCCTCACAGATGGCTTGCAGATGACGCATCACGATCGCCCTCGCTCCGATGACGTACTCCATGAAGCCGAAACCTCAGATCTCCTGCCCTCCGAGCTCAGATCTCCAGCCCTCGCTCTGATGCCGAGCTCCATGAAGTCACCCGAATCGATCCCATGCGGCACGTCATCCCCACAGCCTCGAGTTCACAGCCTCGAGTTCACAGCCTCGAGTTCACAGCCTCGAGTTCACCGCCTCGAGTTCACAGCCTCGAGTTCACAGCCCAGCATGCAACAGTCTCTCCACATCTCGAGTCCGCAGCCCATGGGCGGATATATAACACAGCACGCCCAGTTTGGGCGCCGTAGTGAGCACGCCCAGACGGGGCGCCGTAGTGGGCACTCCCAGGCGGGGCGTCCTCCGCTCCCGCCGGGACCTCCGCCGCCTCATCAGCCTCCGTCGCCGCCACAACCTCCGTCGCCTCCTCGCGCAGGAAGCCGAAACCTCAGATCTCAAGCCATCCGAGCTCATATCTCCCTCCGACCTCAGATCTCCAGCCCACCAAGCTCAGACCTCAGCCCTCCGAGCTCAGCCCTCCTCGTGCCCGGGAAGTGAAACGAGGGCCTCGCGGGCGTTGTCGCGGCCGTTGGCTGCACCGAGCGGCGTCACCTGGCCACGTGGCAATCAGAGGCAATCAGAGGCAATCACGCGGCCACTTGGCAATCAGAGGCAATCAGAGGCAGCGGCGTCACCTGGCCCATCTCGTCCTCAGCGAGTGAGTTCATGTGCAGGCGCGAGCGTGGCTGGCGTCCCGACGTGTCGCTATGGTCTCCCCCATCGACCATCGCCGTGCGCCCCGCCATCGGCGACGCCATCCCCTGCGACGTCCCCTGCTGAGCCGCCAGAGCACGCCGACCCGACGTTGGCACGGCTAGCGGTACCGGTTCGGCCCCCGGCACCTCGACGGCGTAACCACCTTGAGCTCCGGCGAGCTGTGCCTGGAGGGCTTCGAGCTGTGAAAGAGTCGGGGGGAGAGGGGGGAGGGGGG
>Ga0210246_102085_pt1 | contig 13400 bp, 10 predicted proteins | sample ChrtobMetaP3_8mM_FD_155469 | JGI IMG/M metagenome (GOLD analysis project Ga0210246, IMG submission 155469) | Chrysochromulina tobin associated microbial communities from unialgal haptophyte culture, Seattle, Washington, United States - P3_8mM | ecosystem: Host-associated > Algae > Haptophytes >...
GCAAAGCAGGCTCCTGCGTCTCCACTTTTATTGAGTGTGTTCGAGCCGAATGATGCCTCGCCGCTGAAAGTGCCTGACACGAGAAAACCATCAACGCCATCGCGGCCGTCCACAAGGGCGATGCCATAACCTGAGTCCCTCAGCTTGCCACCCGCCTGGATGGCCCAGTCGATGGCACCCGCCGCCGTCACGTGCATCACGAACGCGTCGGAACTGCCTCGGCTTGTGAGCGACGTCGAGCCGAACGATGCCTTGCCGCTGAAGTCGCCCGTCACGAGAGCACCTCCGCTGCGGCCATCGTACGCGACGCCGGAGCCTCTAGTGTCGGCCGAGCCGCCCGCCTGGACGGCCCAGTCGATGGCGCCCGCCACCGTCACGTGCATCACGAAAATGTCGGCACTCGTGTCTCCGCGTGTGAGCACTGTCGAGCCAAACGATGCCTCGCCATAGAAGTAGCCAGTCACGAGAGCACCGCCGCCGCCATCATTCGCGATGCTTCGTGCATACGTCCAGTCCGTGCCGCCCGCCTGGACGGCCCAGTCGATGGCGCCCGCCTTCGTCACGTGCATCACGAATGCGTCGTCAACGCTTCGGCTTGTGAGCGACGTCGAGCCGAACGAGGCCTCGCCGCTAAAGTAGCCAGTCACGAGAGCACCGCCGCCGCCATCATTCGCGATGCCGCGTGCATACGTCCTGTCCGTGCCGCCCGCCTGGGCGGCCCAGTCGATGGAGCCCGACGCCGTCAGGCGCATCACGAACGCGTCGTAAATGCCTCGGCTTGTGAGCGACGTCGAGCCGAACGAGGCCTCGCCGCTAAAGTCGCCCGTCACAAGAGCACCTCCACTGCCGCCATCGTATGCGACGCTTGAGCCTCTAGTGTCGAACGTGCCGCCCGCCTGGACAGCCCAGTCGATGGCACCCGACGCTGTCACGTGCATCACGAACGCATCGACACTGCCTCGGCTTGTGAGCGACGTCGAGCCGAACGATGCCTTGCCGCTGAAGTCGCCCGTTACGAGAGCACCTCCACTGCCGCCATCATACGCAACGTCGAAGCCTCTAGTGTCGGCCGTGCCGCCCGCCTGGACGGCCCAGTCGACGACGCCCGCCGCCGTCACGTGCATTACAAAAGCGTCGGCACTCGTGTCTCCGTCTCCGCTTGTGAGCACTGTCGAGCCAAACGATGCCACGCCATAGAAGAAGCCCGTCACAAGAGCACCGCCGCCGCCATCATTCGCGATGCCGCGGCCATACGTCGTGGCCTTGCCACCCGCCTGGACGGCCCAGTCTGGGTGGCTAATCGGGGTTCCCGACATAATCATAGTTCCCTGCTGGGCGTAGTGCAAGATCGTCAACTTGCATACGCGGCGGTCTTCGGGTTTTGCGAAAGTGCGTGTGAGTGAACGAGGAAGCCTGTGCTTGTGCAGTTTGTTATCAGGCGAACCACAGGCGAGCTTCACTGTGAGTCTTCATTTGCATGCATGTTTGATGCGGAGACGAAGCCTTTTTTATAATCTTTGATGCGCGTAGTTCGAATTGCACCACCACCAGAGGACGGACAGGCGAAATGGAGTAAACTTCGGAAAACGATGAGGGACACGTCACACCGACGAAGTCACGAGGAGTTACTTAATCCTCCACCAACTTGATTTGTTGATAATTGTGCCTCTTGCCACACCCCACTTTTCTGCTTCGGCACGGCCGGCCACCCGGCCCAGCCTGTCTCGGGGAGCCGGACTGCCGGAGAGCAGCGTTCACACCCATCCCCCGTCAAGTCATAACGGGTTCGTCAACACTGTGTAGTCTGTAGGGTCCCCACACTGAAACTTGCGCTTGAGTGTGAGAGCGGTCTTATATTCGATTGCGATTCACGGCTCGACACGCGTAACTCGTGGCGCCGCACGGCGTGAGGTCCCCTGCGTCCCATGCAGCTTGGAGCTTTGCTGGACGAGTTTGGCGACTCACAGCCCATGCGTCACAACCACACGCACAGGGCTCAGGGGTCCCACGCACACAACTCGTCACCGCCACCCTCCGCACACTGCGCAGCACAACCACACTCTGAGAGACTCTTCCGCTTTTCACCCGGCTTGTATACCTTGCTCATTCGACGGGTGCACCGCCTCTAGTCCGTCGTCGCTCCGATCCAGGCCATGTCGCCATCTTGCGTCCGATGAAGAGCGCCGAGCCGAGAACGTAAATCGCATACACCACCCTGAGCGCGGCGGGCCGTGGGATGCGCGGGGCGAGTTCTGCCCCGGCGGCCATCCAGGCGCACGCCGTCGTTGCACCCAGCGTGCTGCCAACTATAACCTGCGCCCATGTATGGTATCCTGCTGCCACTCGGAGCAACGCAATCACGGCAGCAGAGAGCAGCAGCCAAAATGTGGCCAGTGGTGCACGCAGATGCACAGCCCAGCCAACGGCAGCAAATGTACCCACGAGCGCATGCGACGATGGCATGCCCGGATCCGTAAACGGCGAGCCTGCAGGTCGTTGCTGCCCGATCAGTCTCTTGAGAGCTGCTGTGCCGAACGATGCAACGATGGATCCTATCACGATGTATGGGCTGACCAGATCGCGCCGCGTGATGACGGCGGTCGTCTGGGCGGCGACGACAAGCCACTTTGTGGCTGCATTCAGGGCAAACACCGGCGCAGGCACGTGTTGAGATTGTGTCTCATCTCCAACCGACGATTGCGTCGGTGCGGAAAAGCGTGTGGCGCCGGGTGCTCCTATCAGCGGTGGAGTAGGCGCGCAGATTCTCGTCGTGATGGGCACGAAGGCCGCCGAGGTTAGGCCGACAATCCAGATTGCCACGAGGGCCATCTGCCACACGAGAGCTTTCTGGTCGACGGGACTCCCTCCAACATCAGTCCTCCCGAATCTGCCGAGCGTGAAACAGGTGTGGGGAAGGTCCCGATGTCGTTTTGATGACAGGGCACGCCGCAAGCGGCCGAGAAGTTAAACGGGGTGCGCCCAAGCAGACGGGGGTGCGCCAAAGCGCCAGATACCCAGAAGATGTGGCAGCGGGGGTGAGGCTGGATCTGGCAGGGGGCGCTGGGTGTGGGAGGTCGAGGTGCGTGGCCATGGGGTCGGCACGGCGAGATCGTGCGCCATGATGAGCGGGGGCCCATACTAGAACAGCAGCAGCACGCGATAGTGGCTCCCGGTGCGTGGGGCACCCGAAGAGAGTCAACCCGACCATGCTGAGTTGTTGAGCTCGCGTGTGCTTCGAGCTGAGAGTGCATTCTGCGCACGTTCGTGGACGAATCGTACTTACGTCTTACCATGTTAACGGATGAGCTCCCAAATTAGCGAGGTGTGAAATTGAGGTGTGAGATCTCCCCCGAGTGATGCTGCTGCAGACCTTCTTGCTCGCGGCGAGCTTCACTGTGCATCCGCAAGTGATTCCACTCCCGTCCACGTCCTTCGCTGCCGCATCGCGCCGTACGTCAGCCGCGTGTGTCGCTGCGGCTCAAGGAGACCTTTCGTCGCTCGGCCTGACGCCATACCTGGAGAAGACTGTCAAGGCGCTGAAGATGGTGCCAGACCAAAAGCTGCGATATCAGCAACTGGTGAGCGTGACGCGCGCTTTTGTGCGGCACACCCATCATGTATGCATCAGCCCCACGGCCACTCGCTCACATCCGCTCACGTGCGCGCGCCGCGCCGCAGCTCTTCCTTGCCAAGAAGCTGCCGCCGATGGATAAGGCACTAATGGTCGAGACGAACAAGGTTCCGGGCTGCCTCTCGACGGTGCACGTGCACGCGACACTCGACGCTGAGGGCAAGGTGCGCTTCGTGGGCGAGTCTGACGCACAGCTCACCAAGGGTCTGGTGGCGCTTCTCGTGATGGGTCTCGATGGGTGTACCAGCGATCAGATCCAACGAGTGCAGCCCGAGTTCATCAAATTCTCGGGCCTGGAGCAGTCGCTCACGCCGGGGCGCAACAACGGCTTCCTCAACATGCTGAGCATGATGAAACGCAAGGCGGCCGCTCTGTCCACCTCGAGCACGCCGCCGCCGCCGCCACCACCACCACCGTCGCCATCGCCACCGCCGGCTTCAGCGGCGGGCGCATCGCGTAGCGGCGCGCCGACGATGCAAGCTGGTGGCTCAGGCTTGGGCCCGGTCGGCACGCGCATCGAGGAGAGCTTGCGTGCCGCCTTCAACCCGAGCTTCCTGCAACTGGAGGACGAGTCGAGTCAGCATGCGGGCCATGCGGGAGCGCGTGGTCTCGGAGGGGAGAGCCACTTTGCGCTGCGCATCGAGAGCCCGGCGTTCGAGGGGATGCGCAGCCTGAAGCGGCACCAGGCCGTGTACGCCGCCCTCAGCGAGGAGATGAAGCTCATCCACGCCCTCTCCATCAAGGCTGTCACGCCCGATGAAGCGGCTTAGCTTAGAGAGCGGCGGCTCAGCGGAGCGCGCATGCCCGTCGCTGGGTGTGCGCAACCACCACATTTGCAGCAACGTACCCTGGAGCGGAGCGCCGAGAGCGTGTTGTCTGTTGAGTAACCCTCCCTCCAAAACTCGCCTGCCTCGAGGTAGATTCCAGATATAGAAATAGATGTGTGTGGAGTCCTTGCGCGCCGGCGAGCAGGTGCGGAGGTGGACCGTCGACGCGCGGGCCGGCGCGAGACCCGGTGATTCACGTTTTAGGACGTATATATATACGAGGTCGCGCACGACTTGCCTTGTGGCTTGGCTTGGCTTGAAGTTCGCGATAACTTGCCGGTTTACAGCCGGGATAGAGACGGCCTGAGCGCGGGCGATAGCCGCGATACGTCTCGGAACCAGCCGAGCGCGATCAGCGTTGTACGTCTCGCTCGTCTTTTATATTTGCGAACGTAACCGGAATACTATTACTACATCTACAACTCTAAACGTATCTGAGCGCCGGGCGCGGGGACTATCGACTATCCCACAAGCCACTGACAAGCCACACGACAGATCTGCCCCGTTCCGAGTCGTCAGCGCAGCGTGGCAGCTCGGCACGAGTAGCTCTGGACGGGCGAGCCTTCCGAGCCGAGGATGAGCGAGCACGAGGAGTTCAGGCCCGCGTCGGCCGCAAGGCGTGCGGCGAGAGGTGCACTCGTCTGCATCTCGAGGCTCACGAGATTGAGGAGCTCGATGCTCGAGCTTGCGCCGCCCGCGGCTGGTAGACCCCCAAAGATGAGCAGATCCGTGCCGAAGAGCGTGGCGGTGTGGGCGAAGCGCGCCGTGGCGGGCGTGTTGCCCGTCGTGTGCAGCTGCCACCACACGGGCGGCGCATGCGAGAGGTCGAGAAGGTGAGCGTCCGCCAACGCCCCTTGCTCATCGTAACCGCCGTACACGAGCAGCCGCTGGCCATCGGGCGTGACGGTTGCAGTGTGGCTTGCCCGCGGGCGCGGCGGCGATCCGCTCACGACGAGCCGTTGCCAACTCCACGTGGCGTTCACACGCTGGAGCAGGTGGACGTCGTTGAGGAAGATGCTGTGCCCTTCCTGCGTGGTCGTGTTCCACAGCCAGCTCGCCCCAAACATAACGAGCAGCGCCACGTCACCGTCCTCCTCGGGCTGTGCGGCCACTCCCGCCTCCGCCTCCACCGCCGCCGCCTCGGCCGTGCTCTGGCCCTCAACGGCGCCGTGACGGGCGCCCTCTGCATCGGCCTCAAAGCGCCCGTCGGCCTCGGCGCCGTCGCCTCCGACGCCGAGCAGGTGCGGGCTCACGCGCGTCATCGAATGCCCGCGACGCGGCAGGGGCGCCACACCATCGAACACGGGGCGTTCCCACCTGAGGGAGTGCACTCAGCATACAATCAGTGCTCATCAAGGGAGATCGATGATCGAACCAAGGGAGTGCACTCAGCATGCAATCAGTGCTCATCAAGGGAGATCGATGATCGAACCGAGGGAGTGCACTCAGCATGCAATCAGTGCTCATCGAACACGGGGCGCTCCCACCTGCCGCGTGTCTCCCGGAGGCGCGCCGCCGCCTCCACCCCCTGCGCGTCCGCCGCCACGTCACCATCTGAGAGAGGTGTGGGCAGCTCCAGCTCACTAAGCCGTGGTCCGCAGTCCGAGCAGTCGGTGCCTCGGGAGCACTTCGAGTACTCTGAGCCCGGCCCGCCGTCGTCGCACGCGCCGTCGGACGCCCACGGGGACGCGCCGTCGGAGGCGCTGATGCACGAGTCGAGGCACGCTACCTGATGAAGGAGGCAATCAGAGTCGAGGCACGTCACCTGATGGAGGAGGCAATCAGAGTCGAGGCACGCTACCTGATGAAGGAGGCAATCAGAGTCGAGGCACGCTACCTGCGGCTGCGCTCGCTCCAGCCGCAGCAGCTGCAGATCATTGAGGAATTCACTGCACGGCAGAGCCTGCTTGCAAGCGCGCTGCCGCCAGCCTCCAAAGACGACAAGGGAGGAGGGGCTCACGGCTGCGGCCGTGTGTCCAGCACGCGCCGCTAGGCGCATGCCAACGCCTCCGGCCACGCCGAGCCCTGGCTCGAGTCGGAGCCACGCGTGACTCGCGGGCTCGAAGACGTACCTGATGGAGGAGGCAATCAGAGGCGCTCGGATGGCATTCAGAGACACTAAGGAGGCCATCAGGGAGGCCATCAGAGAGGCCATCAGAGAGGCCATCAGAGGTCAGCAGAGGTCATCAGACTTACGCATCGCTGAGCTCCTCTCGCCTCTGCACGTGGACATCGGAGCCAAGGTGCTGCGCTTCGTCAACATAGTCGAGGTCGTCGCGGATCGGGCGGATCGCATCTCCCTGCGCCACGTGCGAGAAGCTCATCTCCTCATCGAGATGAAACGTCGTCTTGGGCGCCTCCGTGACCCATACCGGATCCTCCTGCCAGCGCTCGCCGAGCTCGCCCCCATCCGCTGGCTCACTGCCGAGCTCCGGCGGCACCCCCTCGACTGCATCGAAGCCTCTCCACATCGTCGCTGCAGGGTCCATGGCGGACGGCATCGTCACGTCGCCCGCCGTGCTGCGCGCGCGGGGCGTGAGCGGCACCGTCGTCGTCTGCGCGCCGCGCACGCGGAAGCGTTCGCCCAACTGGTACTCTATGTATGACTCGGCCTCACCCCCAACTAGGACCAGACGGTCGCCTACTGCTGTGAGCGTGTGGCCGCAGCGCGCGCGTGGCGCCTCGCCGGGCGTGAGTGTGAACGTCGTGTTGGAGCCACCGAGGCTGCTGCCGCTGCCAGCGCTGAGGAGACCGGCGCCCATCTCGGCGCCCATCGGCCCAGCGGCCCTCCCCGGCGACGCAGTCGCATGCTCCAACGTGACATATCGCACCTCATTCCAAGCGAGCGAGGGCGCGCTGAGCGAGGCATAGAAGTGGCCCACTTGGTCGGCTCGTAGCTCGTGCATGTCGTTGCGAAGGACGTTCGGGACCTCATGGTCGCCCAGGTCAAGCGTTCCGTCCCGGCGGGTGCCACCGCGCCCTGAACGCGGCGTCGAGCGCCACCGCACCGAGCTCAGCGTGCGCACGTCCCCAGTACCCCCGAAGACCCACAGAGACCGACCGAGGCGCGCCACCGCGTGTTCCCTGCGCGTGGGCGGCGCGATGCCGCCCACGAGCGGCCGGTGCCAGCTGTCGTAGTACTCAAACGAGATCTCGTCGCGCGAAAAGTCGTGCCCGTTCAGGCTGACGGTGACGTAATGGGCGCCTATGGCCGAGGTGGCGGGCGACTTGCAACGCAGGGCGCCGCCGTGAAGCACGCTCGCGGGTGTCGTCACGTGCCGAGGCTGGTGGGTGCGCAGCGGCGCGTCCGCCAGTGCCGCGCCGGTGGGCTGCAATATCCCATCGCCCGACGGCGGCGTGAGCTCATGGCTGCCGAAGCGGCACAGCGCCATGTTGGCGTCGTCGAGATCCGCGTATGGGCCAAAGCCGGCGCCGGTGACGAGGACGATATCGCCACCGGCGATCGCGCCGCGCCGCGGCTGCAGCCCTCGCACGCGTGGAGGGTCGTAGTAGCGATAGCTCAAGTTGCCACTCACCCAAGAGGTGCCTGCATCGCGAGTGAACCGCACTGCAACGACGTCGGCGACCGGCGTGGCTGGAGTGGTGCACTGCAGCGCTCCATTCGTCTCGATGCGTGCGGGCACCGTTATGCCCGCAAAATCACACCCCAGCATATGGTGGTGCGCAAGCGCCGCAAGCCCCGCACCAAACAGCCGCACCTCCGTTCCGCCTTCGGCGGGTCCACCTGGTGGCGCCAGCATCGAGAGTGTGAGCGACGCCGGATACAGCGACGCTAGCGCTGGCATTTGAGACGTGCTGCCAACCGAGCATGAGCCACCGTTGGCACATGTTGCCGTCGTGAGCTGGTCAGCTCCGCGTGGGACGGGCCGCCGCATTGCGTGAGGGAGAGAGGGAGAGGAGGGAGTGTTTCCATTCTCCCCCAACACGGCGCTCGACAGATTTGACACGCCAAGTGTTACAAAAGCCTCGTCCCGCCTCCCGTCCTTGTAAATTCATACTTGGAACCCCATCAAAGCTGATTTCGGCGGACCCCGGAGAAACCCCAAGAAGTTTCATGGTGTTCTCCGCCGGTCGAATGGCAAGATTGGCGTCACAAGCGTCGCCCACGGGCTTTGCGATGGCCGTCGGCTTTACAAAGATGTCAAGCGCCGATCTGTTCGCCCAGGCTATTGAGGGACGAAATGAGGTCAATTGGAAGCGGACGTGGGCCTTTGCTGCTTTTGGCTTGGTGGTGAATGGCTTGGTGCAGCATAACCTCTTTACCCGGTTGATGCCGCGCTTATTTCCGTCCGCACACGCCTTTGGTGGCGAGCCATTACAAGCGAAGCTGCGCAATCCCATCGGGCTCTTGCACTGTGTCTGGATGACGATCGTGTATGAGGTCACCGTCACTCCTTTCATGATCTTCCCAGCTTTCTACTTAGTCAAGGAGTGCATCCAGGGCGACGGCGATGCGTGCCGTGCGCTACGCGCGGCTCGAAACAATGCGATGGAAGACAACATCCAGAGCATGTGCATCTTCGTGCCATGCAATCTCGTGAATTTCAGCATCGTGCCACCTCAGCTGCGGGCTCCATTCGCCACCATGGCCGGCGCCGTCTGGGCAGTTCTGCTTAGCCTCGCACGCGGTGCTGGCACGCCTCAGCGTCCTAGCCAACAGGCAGCAGCCTCCCTGTGCTAGGCCGGGGCCGAGCAACATCCTGGCATGGTCGCGTTCTTTATCATGCACATGGAGCGCTTTTGAGTACTACTCGAGGCACGTCTGGACCCAAGCCAGCGACCCAAGCCAGCCGTGGTTGGGCAGCGCCGCCTAGTTTGTGAAGATGCTGGGCACACAGCGTGCATGTGCCGAGCGAGCGCGCTGCCACCCGAGCAAGCTGTCCGTGCGAGAGGTGTATGGCCAGCGCTATCATATTTGACGCCTTCACGATGGGTGGAGCAGTGGGGCTGGTGCCGCAGCCGGCAGCGGACGAGGCAGCCGTCTTTGCCGCCCTTGCAAAGGCAGCCGATCATCTCCCTCTCGTCTCAGAGCTCCTCGTCGTACCGCCCCCCAGTGCACTAGACGGAAGCACGCCCCTGCGCGTGCTCGTCCGCCGTGACCCGAGCGCACCTGGCACGAGCCGACGACTCCTGTGACGAATCCTGACTGCCACGTGGCGCTCGGCATTTTGGCCGTTGCCCTCGTTGCCCTGTGTATGAGACATTGGCTGGCGAGGGCGGAGCGGCGCCATCGGTCGAGGCGCTTGAAGGGCGACCCCAAGCACATGCGGCTCGGCCAGCTAGTACCCGATCTTGATCCCGATCTCGATGGCACTTCGAACCTGACGTCCTCGAGGACGCCCTCGATGACGATGACTTCCTCGCGCAGCTGACCAAGGACCCCTCCTCGGCGAATCTTCCTCATCTCCTCGTATTCTTGCCGCCTTGCGCGACGAGCGCAGGAAGGCGCCAAGCTGCCTCGATTTGATGGCAAGTCGATCTGATCCGATCTCGATCTCGATCTGATCCGATCTCGATTTGATGCCAAGTCGCGAAAGATTGACAGTACTCCGCCCGATTTCACCCCTGCCGCCCCAAAGGCCAAGGTGGCGCCGGCGCCCGTGCCTGCGGTGGCAGCGGCAGGCGGCGTGCAGGTCGGTGGGCTGGCACTTCGCCTGATCCTGGACGACGGGCGACCCGAGATGGTGTTGCGTATCCAGGTGGGGGCGATCAGCTCGACCGACGCACTGCTGCAGGCGGCCTTCGATGCATGCGCGGAGGCAGTAGGCGCTGTGCTCGAGACGAGCTCGAAGCGCATCATCCTGCGCTACGTGTGCGCCGATGTCGAGCGCAAGCTTAATACCAAGGTCACGTGGGAGGTGGGAGGAGCTCAAGGTAAGCTCAAGGGGGCAGAAGGGATCATCATAAAGGGGGCAGCCGCGAGGTGCAACGACGGTGAGCAAGCACTCGCTGCCGCTCCTCGATTGAGACCACTTTGTGGCAGTGGGGCCATCAGCGTGGCTGCGTGGGCGTGCGAGACAGGCGATCAATGTCGGTTCGGGAGTATAACTGAGTATTGTTTCGTAATTCGAGAACGCGTCGGAGCGTCTCGCTTTGTACACGCGTCCCCGGTCCTGGACGAAAGATTTGTTTTCAGTTGCCGTTTCGTCAATACCATATTAGGCAAGGATTTGGATTTTCCGCCATGGCAATCTGAGACCGAGCCACATGCTAAGCCGGCCGGGACCCCCGCCCAAGCTTTCGCACCAAACCTGGGTTGTCCAGGCGAACGGCACTGCCACGTTGAATGCCGGCGGCATCGCGAATGATGGCGGCGGTGGCGCTCTGGTGACGGGTTACTTCTCTGATGGTGATGCATCGTTCGGCTCGACGTCGTTCACAAGCCAAGGTCCCTCATGGTCCCCCGATCCCTCCGGCCCTAGCGACGCTTTCGTGATGCACGTGACGGCGATGGGTGCCATCGACTGGGCCGTCCAGGTGAGCAGCCCGTCCATGACGCAGGCACGCGGCATCGCGAATGATGGCGGTGGCGGTGCTCTTGTGACGGGCTACTTCTACGTCGAGGCATCGTTTGGCTCGACGTCGCTCACAAGCCGAGGCAGTGCCGACGCATTCGTGATGCACGTAACGGCATCGGGCGTCATCGACTGGGCCGTCCAGGTGGGCGGCCCGGGAGCAGACCGAGGCTTCGGCATCGTGCACGATGGCGCGGGTGGTGCCCTAATGACAGGCGACTTCAGCGGCAAGGCATCGTTCGGCTCGACGTCGCTCACAAGCCGAGGCAGTGTCGACGCGTTCGTGATGCACGTAACGGCATCGGGCGTCATCGACTGGGCCGTCCAAGTGGGTGGCACGGGCGCAGACCGAGGCTTCGGCATCGCGCACGATGGCGACTGCGGTTCTCTGGTGACGGGCGTCTTCAACGGCAACGCATCGTTCGGCTCGACGAATCTCACAAGCCGAAGCATTGCCAACACGTTCGTGATGCACGTGATGAAGGCGGGCGCCATCGACTGGGCCGTCCAGGTGAGCAGCCCGTCCATGACGCAGGCACGCGGCATCGCGAATGATGGCGGCGGCGGTGCTCTCGTGACTGGCTACTTCTATGGCGAGGCATCGTTTGGCTCGACGTCGCTCACAAGCCGAGACACGAGTGCCGACGTTTTCGTGATGCACGTGACGGCGGCGGGCGCCATCGACTGGGTCGTCCAGGCGGGCGGCACGGCCGACACTAGAGGCTCCGGCGTCGCGTACGATGGCCGCAGCGGAGGTGCTCTCGTGACGGGCGACTTCAGCGGCGAGGCATCGTTCGGCTCGACGTCGCTCACAAGCCGAGGCAGTTCCGACGCGTTCGTGATGCACGTGACGGCTGCGGGTACCATCGACTGGGCCATCCAGGCGGGTGGCAAGCTGAGGGACTCAGGTTATGGCATCGCCCTTGTGGACGGCCGCGATGGCGTTGATGGTTTTCTCGTGTCAGGCACTTTCAGCGGCGAGGCATCATTCGGCTCAAGCACCCTTAGAAGCGACAAAGGAGCCTGCTTTGCAGCTCGTCTCATGCCGCCGCCTCCATCCCCTCCATCGCGGCCTCCGGTGGTGCCGCTAGCCTTCATTGAGAGTCCGCCCGGGAGCCCGCCCTCACTGAATCCATACCCAGCCTGGGCCGTCCAGGCGGGCGGCACGGCCACGTTGAATGTCGGCGGCATCGCGAATGATGGCGGCGGTGGTGCTCTGGTGACGGGCTACCTCTCTCATGGTGATGCATCGTTCGGCTCGACGTCCCTCACAAGCCGAGGCAGTGCCAACACGTTCGTGATGCACGTGACAGCTGCGGGCGCCATCGACTGGGCCGTCCAGGTGAGCAGCCCGTCCATGACGCAGGCACGCGGCATCGCGAATGATGGCGGCGGCTGTGCTCTCGTGACGGGCTACTTCTACGGCGAGGCATCGTTTGGCTCGAAAGCCCTCACAAGCCGAGGCAGTGCCGACGCATTCGTGATGCACGTAACGGCATCGGGCGTCATCGACTGGGCCGTCCAGGTGGGCGGCACGGGCGCAGACCGAGGCTTTGGCATCGCGCACGATGGCGCAGGCGGTGCCCTTATGGTAGGCGACTTTCAAAGCGAGGCATCGTTCGGCTCGATGTCGCTCACAAGCCGAGGCAGTGTCGACGCGTTCGTGATGCACGTGACGGCGGCGGGCGCCATCGACTGGGTCGTCCAGGTGGGCGGCAGAGGGGTCGCGGCGGATGCACGCGGCATCGCGAATGATGGCGGCGGCGGTGCTCTTGTGACGGGCTACTTCAACGGCAAGGCAACGTTCGGCTCGACAGTGCTCACAAGCCGAGGCGGTGTCGACGCTTTCGTGATGCACGTGACGGCATCGGGCACCATCGATTGGGCCGTCCAGGTGGGCGGCCCGTCCAGGACGCAGGCACACGGCATCGCGAATGATGGCGGCGGCGGTGCTCTTGTAGCGGGCTACTTCGATGGCTCAACAGTGCTCACAACTGGAGATACGAGTGCCGATGCTTTTGTCATGCACGTGACGGCGGCGGGCGCCATCGACTGGGTCGTCCAGGCGGGCGGCCCGGCCGACACTAGAGGCTTCGGCGTTGCGTATGATGGCGGCAGCGGAGGTGCTCTCGTGACGGGCGACTTCAGCGGCGAGGCATCGTTCGGCTCGACGTCGCTCACAAGCCGAGGCAGTTCCGACGCGTTCGTGATGCACGTAACGGCGGCGGGTACCATCGACTGGGCCATCCAGGGAGGTGGCAAGCTGAGTGACTCAGGTAATGGCATCGCCCTTGTGGACGGCCGCGATGGCGTTGATGGTTTTCTCGTGTCAGGCACTTTCAGCGGCGAGGCATCATTCGGCTCGAACACACTCAATAAAAGTGGAGACGCAGGAGCCTGCTTTGC
>Ga0210246_102089_pt1 | contig 13378 bp, 8 predicted proteins | sample ChrtobMetaP3_8mM_FD_155469 | JGI IMG/M metagenome (GOLD analysis project Ga0210246, IMG submission 155469) | Chrysochromulina tobin associated microbial communities from unialgal haptophyte culture, Seattle, Washington, United States - P3_8mM | ecosystem: Host-associated > Algae > Haptophytes >...
AGATCGCTGTTCACGACAGCCGCGAGCGACCGCTGAGTGCAGCGGTACGGTGAAGTGCTCTCGGCGCCGCCGAACAGTTCGGCAGGCTCAGGTAAGACAAAGGCGGAGGAAATGCGTGGGTGGAAGGGAGGGCGCGGAGTCGACGTGGCACATCTCGTGGCACAGGCGGCGTTTGGTGGCGAGGGCGGCGAAGACGGGAGGCAAGGTGTCCTCGACGGTGGTGACGGGGGAGCCGTTGCAGTAGAAGTCGTCCGCCGTGGCCGCCATGTTCTCCACGTCTGGGTGGAGGCGTTGCGCGGCCGAGCAGGCCTCGTGGTAGGCGCCGACGCAGAGGATGGTCGAGCTACCAACCCCCTGGCCACCCCCCTCAAAGGAGCGTAAGATGGTGGTGCTACCGGGGCACAGGACGGTGGAGCCGTTGCCGGCGGTGGCAACAGGGATGGTGCAACCTCCAAACCAAATGGAGGCGGCGATGGCGAGGAAGAATCTAAAGATGGGGAGGAGGCGAGGGAGGCGGAGGCGGAGGAAGTCGAATCCTGACTTCCGACAAACGCGTTGGTACATCTCCTTCACATCATCGGAAGTGGTGGCCGAGGTGGGGTCGCGCTCCGTCCAGCCACGCGCGAGGAACGCGAGCTTGGCGGTGCCCTTTGGTGAGTAGCAGAAGTTTGCCACGAATTTGAGCGGGCGCTTGGAGTCGGCGACCGATGCTTCGGCGGCCGCGACGGCCGCGCGAGCTGCGGCGAGGGCGGAGGATCCGGTGGCGGAGGCGGCATCGTGCTCGATGGTGGCGGCGGTTAGGCGCGTCTCCGCCGCCGCGACGCGAAGTTCGTGCGCCCGAACGTCCTCAGGCAGCGGGTGGGTGAGGTGGTGGTCGAGGTCCTTGCGAATTGCAAGGTTGACGACGGCCCACACCAGGCACGTCCACTTCTCGCACATGCCCAAGGGGCGGTACCCCTTCCGCTCGCCGGTCACGGCATGGAGCTTGACGAGAAGGGCCGCTCGGATGGCGCCGGCGAGGAGGTCGCGTAGGAGTGGGTGGCCCACGCCGCGGGCGACAGAGTTGATCCACCCTGTGATCGCGGCAGCGCCGCCATGGCGCACAAGCATTTTGATGAGGCGGTTGTCCTCCGGCAAGGTGCCGGGCGCCTTGAGGTCGTGCAGGCCCTCGGCTGCGCGTGAGACCTGCCGCTCGGTGAACTGGATGGGCGCGGTGCCAGGCTCGTCGGCGACGTCGGCGGCGGTGAGGGGGCGGAAGGGCGTCTGCGACGTGAAGTTGATGACAGCCCGTTTGGCATCATCCTCCCCGTGTGTGTCCCGGCTCCCCCCGGTGTCTTTTTACCGGTAAAAAGACACCGGGGGGAGCCGGGACAGTCGTACCGGTAAAATGACACGGGGGGAGCCCCGCCGGCAGCACAGTGACGGCATGCGTGCGTGCGTCGCACGGGAGGGAGATTACATGTACTGTCTTGACGGTTTACGTTCCATGCTCGCTTTCTCGCAATCTCGGCGGCTAACCCCGGCGGTTCAACACGGTCACCTTTCGGCCCCCGCATTCAGGAGCAAGATGTGCTTCAAGACGACCTGTGGCGTGTGCAAGCTTCCGACCTGGTCTGGGTGAGGTCAACACGTTGCGTCGGCACTCAAAGGCATCCCCGAGGAGAATCGGTGCCCCATGTGGAAGACAGGAGCGGGCTCTCACAAGCTAGCCGAGGGGGAGACCTGGACACCTACCGAAGCGCAGGCTGCAGCCGCTTCAAAGCAGGCTCAGCAGTGCGACATTTCATAGAGTGGCGCAACCGTCCTGCACGACCGTGCACCTGCAGACCGTCCCGCACGGCCGTTCTGCACGACCGTCCTCGCCGTGGTTCCGTCGACATTCTCGAGCACGCACGGCACACACGATGACGCGAGCAGTTGCACAGCGCCGAGAGGCGGTGACTGCTGGCTGAGGGAGTTTGTGCCAAGCTGCCCACGGCTTTCCATGCACAAGCGTCGGTTATTTACACTGTCATCGGGTGTACTGCCATCGGGTGTACACTGTCATCGGGTGTTCTGTGTACGGACGACGAACGAGTCGCAAGTAGAAGTACTAATCATTCAATTCCCAAACAGGTATAGGGTGGGGGCCTTATGCACATGAAAAATAGTAGACCACTCTACCTTGGGTCAACCATTGTATGGACCATTCAATTCCCAAACAGGTGTAGGGTCCGGGGCCTTATTGCTTATAACAAGCCTATAAACATGAAAAATAGTGTACACTCGTGCACAGTAAAAAGTGAAAGTGTTTGTCAGATTTTGGCTCTCCACAACTTAGAATTGGCAACCGCGACCTCACTCGAAGTTTATAATTAGCGCCAGACGTGCACTAAAAACGTGCACATGGTCTCATGGACGTGCACCATCCTCATGCACGCTCGGGCGCTGCCTTCAGTCGCGCGCCGCTACCGTTCATCGCAGGGGCTACCGGTAGGTGTGAAGCCGCAACGCAGCAAACTACCGGGACTTCGCGTCGCGCGCGCGCGCGCGTGGCGGCGGCGGCGGCGACGGAGTGGGGGGCGTGAAAGCGTGAGCTTGAGTGTGTTTGTCTGCCTGCGTTTACGTGTTGACCGGTCTGTCCCAAGCGGCAGCCGCTGTGGTGGGAAGGGAGAGGGCGGGTATGACTTGACTTGACTTGACGTTTCATGCTCGAACCGGTACAAGCTCGCATTCTCCCATCCTCGGCGGCTAAACCCGGCGAGCAACTCGGTGTCCTTCCGGCCGCCGCCAGAAGCGCATTCAGGAGCAAGATGTGCTTCAAGACGACCTGTGTCGTGTGCAAGCTTCCGACCTGGACTGGGTGTGGTGTACACGTTGCGTCGGCACTCAGAGGCATCCCCGAGGAGAATCGGTGCCCCGTGTGGAAGACTGGCGCGGGCTCGCACAAGCTGGCCGAGGGTGAGACCACCGAAGCGCAGGCTGGAGCCGCTGCAAAGCAGGCTCAGGAGTGCGACGTATCATCACAGAGGTTACGAAGGCTTTGAACCTCTGTGGTTCCATAGAGTGGCGCAACCCTGCTCGACCGCGCAGACTGTCCTACACGGCCGTTCTGCACGACTGTCCTCACGATGAGCACGACGCCCGATGAGCACCACGTTCCGACGACAGTCTCAAGCACGCTCGGCACGCACGATGACGCGAGCAGTAGCACAGCGCCGAGAGGCGGTGACTGCTGGCTGATGGATATGCGGTGCCCAGCTGTGCGACACGGCTGTCTGACACTCTGACTTCATCTTCAAAATACTGTGTTCACAGTTCAGTCAAGTCGCTAGTACGTAGTACGCACTGTGCGCTGTCGAAGGTACTGTTTATCCCTAATACTTTACGCTCGTGCACAGCTTTTGTCTGTCCACAGCTTAAAACCGGCAACCGCGCCCACAGTGGCGGCGGGCCCTCACTCCAGTTTGACAGCGCCCATGAAAGCGCCGTTCGTGCCGTCTGCCGCCGCGCCGAGACGGCGCGTGGACTGTTCGCGCAGCTCCAGCGGCTGCTCGGCGGCGTCCTCTCGCTCAAAGCGCGCGAGCAGCCGCCAGTCGTACGGCCGGTGCACGTTGAAGTCGCTCTCCCATCCGAGGAATCCGTGGGTGTGCAGCTGGCCGTCCTCCATGTACGCTGCCGCGAACTGGGGCCCGAGGAACTGCTCAAGTGCCTGCGCGACCGGATCGCGCGCGGGCGCGGGCGCGGGCGCGGGCGCCATCTTGGGCGCGCGGCTGGTCACGGCGGCCGTGGTGGAGGAAGACGTGTCGCCCAGGCGCGGTGCCTTTGAAGGTCGGCGTCCGCCTTTCGACGATTGGGCGGGAGCTGCGCTGCCGCCATCGGCGGCCTCGTTCACAGCGGCCGCGTCCTCCTCTTCCCAGTGCGCGACCAGGAGAGCGTGCTCGGCGCGCCGACGCTCCAGGTCCGAGACGGCGTTGAGCAGCGCGTTCATCCGTGCCTTGAAGACGGCCTCCGACAAGAAAGTTGGCCCAACGCTCCCTGCGGGTGCGGGCGGCAGTTTCTTGCCCGAGGGCGCTGGCACGGGCAGCACATCGAGTACGTCGTACCCGCGAAACCAATCGGGTGGCGGCTCGGGCGCGTCGTAGCCGGCCCCGAGCGCGGCCGCGCTCGCCGGCGAAGCTTCGCGGAAACCTCCCGCACCGGGAGGCACCGCGGGGGCCTCTGCGGGCGGCAGCAGCGGCGGCAGCGGACGACGGCCGCCGAGGCGACACCCAAAATGGAGCTCGGGATCGTCGGCGATCTCAAAGTAAGCTCGGTAGCCGTGCTTGTACACGCCGAGAAGCAGCATCGCATCGTCGCGCGTCGACCACGGGACGGTGTCTTCGCGTCCCACGCCTCCCGGCACTGTCGGGGCTCGGAAGGTGAGCAGTGGCGTGCGCTCGCGCTCGACGGCATCGGCGAGACGCTTGAGGATGATGAGCCGCGCCATGAAGGTGGCGCCGAGCTTGTGCACACGCTCCGCGTACTCGTGCCCGCCCGCGCTGGCGGAGACGTACGGCTCGAGCTCGTGCGTCTGCTCCTTGGTCAGGAGCGGCGCATCGCAGCCGAGCTGGGAGAGGAGCTCACGCGCTTTGGCAATCCCCTCGATCTCCTGCTCCCCGAGGGGAGGGCCACCCGCCGGGATGCCGAGACGGGCATCGCCCTTGTCACCGCCGCCCACTCCGGCGATGGGCACGCCCACGCAGAGGCAGACGAAGGCGACGCCGAAGCGAGCCACCTCGACGTCGTCGCGGAGCTTGGTCGCGCCGCCCGCGTACTCCTTGATGCGCGCCCACCGGCCGAAACCATAGGAGAGCATCGCGCGCTCCACGTTCATGCGCTCCGTCTTGCTCCACACGTGCGCGAGTGATCGGCGTGCCTGGCGGCGTGCCTCCTCCTCGTCCTTGGAGCCCTTGTCCTTGATGCCGCGCCGCTTGACGCCGCCCTCCTCGAGGTGCTCCTCGATCTCAAACTCGCTCGCCATGCCGAGCCGTGCCACCTGCTTCGACTTGCGCTTGACGTAGTACTCGGCGAGCGCCTCGTCCTTCGCTTGCAGCTCGGGCAAGATCTTGGTCCAGAACTCAGGGTCGTCCATGTCGACGTCGTGCTCGTCGGATACAAAGGCCGCCTTCGAGAAGACCGAGCCGGAGCCCGTGTTCTGATCGTACGACACCTTGGTCGACTGCGCGAGGATCTCGTCAATGTCGGCCTCGTTGAACTTACGTGACTGCGAGTCGTCCTCTTCGGACATGAAGATGTTGTGCGCGCCGCGCTTGAGCATCGCGTCCACCTCGGCGCGATCCTGCGGCGGCCCGCGCTGCTGCGACGCCGTCACCGACAGTCCATCGGAGGCGCGGTCGGCATTCATGGCGCGCTCGAGGCCAAGCTTGCGGTTGGCGCGCTCGACCATCTCGGACTCGTACGTGTTCTTGGTGACGAACCGGAAGACCTTGACGCGCTTCGACTGGCCGATGCGATGCGAGCGCGCCATGGCCTGCACGTCGTTCTGCGGGTTCCAGTCGGAGTCGAAGATGATGCACGTGTCGGCCGCGATCAGGTTGATACCGAGCCCCCCCGCGCGCGTCGAGAGGAGGAAGGCGAACGTGTCTGAGCCCGGCTTGCAGAAGCGATCGATGGCGGCCTGTCGTAGGTCGCCGCGCACAGTGCCGTCGAGCCGCTCATGCGAGTAGCGGCGCTCGCGAAGGTAGTCCGAGAGTAGGTCGAGTACGCGCACCATCTGCGAGAAGATGAGCACACGGTGCCCTTCGGCCTTGAGCTTGGGCAGCAGCTTGTCGAGCAGCACGCACTTGCCACTCGCCTTGAGCAACGAGTCGAGGTAGCTCGGCCTCGGGCCGGCGCTCGGAACGGCGAGCGTCGTCGACGAGCCCGCCGCCACCGACGGCGGCACGCCCTCGACCTCGTCGGTGCCGTTGAGCTCCCTCTCTCGCTGCTCTATTCCCTGGATCAGGTACGGGTGGTTGCACACCTTGCGCAGCTCCATCTGCAGGTTGATGAGGGAGGGCATCGCCGCGCTCTGCGCGCCGCCGAGGAGGATCTCGCGGTTGCCCTCGAGCACCGCGCGGTAGCAGCGCTTCTGGAATAAGGTCATCTCGACCCAGATGATCGTCTCCTCGAGAGGGACGAGGCTCTTCTCGACGTCACCCTTTTGGCGGCGCAGCAGGTACGGCCGGATCTTCTCGTTGAGCGCGTCCACCTGCGCGCTGTCCGTGAGCGTGCCGAACTCGGCGAGGAACTCGTCCAGCGAGGGGAAGAGCTGCCTGTCGAGAAAGTAAAGGAGAGCCCACAGCTCGGTCGTGTTGTTCTGGAGCGGCGTGCCCGAGAGCAGGTGCATGTGCTCCATCGAGATCGTGCGCAGATCGGCCGCGAGTGCCGAGTCCTTGTTCTTCAGACGGTGCGCCTCGTCGATGACCACGTACCGCCACGGGATCTTTTTGAACACGTGCAGGTCCTGCTTGATCACCTCGTACGAGGTGATGAGGACGTGGAACTTGTACAAGAGCGGCGCCTCGCTGCCCGGTTTGGGCGGGGGCACGACGTTGGGGGCGAAGTGCCACTCAACCTCGCGGATGAGCTCACGGGACTCATTCGAGCCGTGGTACAAGATCGTGTTCATCTCGGTCCACTCCTCAAACTCGCGAAGCCAGTGGGCGAGCGTGGAGAGGGGCGCGAGCACTAGAAAGGGGCCGCGGATGCCCTCCTCCTTCCAAATATGGTGCAGCGTCGAGACGGACTGGACAGTCTTGCCGAGACCCATCTCATCCGCGAGCATGACCGAGCGCCGATTGTACCACGAGAAGAGCAGCCAGTTGAGCCCCTCGAGTTGATACGGGCGGAGCGTGTGCCCGGCTTTGAAGGAGGGCGACGCGGTCAGCTTCTTGAAGGCAGTCTTGAGGGGCCGGAAGCCGCCAGACGCAGCCATCTTCTTCTCGTGTTCGGGCGGCGCCTGCTCGCGCTGGTGGTACAGCCGGATCGCCTGCTGCTCCGCGAGGAGCGTGCGGCAGCTCTCCCAAGTGCACGCCGCGTACGGCAGCGATCTCCACTTGACGAGATAGCGAGGCGGCAGGTCCTCGCTGTGGGGTGGCACCGCCTCACTCGCCGCCTGGCACACGATGCGCTCGACGACCTCAAAGTCTGGATTGTACGGCTCCTCATCGGTACGCGCGCCACGCCCGCCCTCGTCGCCCTCGTCGCCCAGGTCCCAGGTGTTGTCGGCGCCGTTGCCCGTCTCTCGCTCCGCCTGCGCCTTGAGGAATCGCAACACGCGCTGCTTGTTACTGAGCTCAGCCTCGAGCTCGCGCCGCGGCACCCACTGGCAGTGGATGTGGGCGAGGCCCTTCCACTTGACGAGCAGCTCGGGCTCGCCCGTCTCCTCCGGCAGGCGGATCAGGTAGATTTTCTCCAACGGCCCCGGGAGCAGCCCCGGCCGCCACGCGCCCGCGACGGGCAGCGCGGGAGGCACGCCGCCTGCGGGCTTGGGCACCCACGACCAGTCGTCCTCGTCGTCGATCCAAGCGCCCTCAGACTCGTCGAGGCCCTCGAAGTTGGCGTGCATGCTGCGAACGCGGGTTGGGACGCAGCAGCAAAGGGCTCAATAGGGGGGAATCGCGGAGCGCTCATGGCCAAGTGTGCAGCCGGGCAGAGGCAGCTGCTGGTGGAACAGGTACGAGTGCGCTGCTCGCACGCGGCGTGCCAACACGCACCGGTGCCGCTCCACGTACACCACGACGCCCAAGTAGGGCACCAGCCCGGAGCGGCCCTCGTCGTACAGGACCTGAATGCATTGACCGACTGCCTCTAGGGCGGTCTTGCCCTTGAGATTCATGGGGCGCGTCGGTCTCGCACGCGACGGACCGCCACCAGTCACCTCGGGCGCCGGCGCTGAGGACGGTGCCGGCTGCTTGCCGGCTCCTCGAGGCATTCCTTAGGCGCTGGGTGAGTGACACGCGACCGACCTCAGTGCAGAGCCTGCATCGCAAACGCCAAGGCGAGCGCTCACCATGGCGTTTTTCGATCGTGCTGCCTCGCTCAGCAGGAAGGCGTCGAAGAACCTCGAGAAATTCCGTGCTCTTACTCACAAAGTTAGACAAACGGTCAGCTTTCTTCGACCTGGGCGGCCCAGTGGCGGCCCTGGCGGCCCCCGCCGTCGATGGCGTCAGCGGCGTGGGGCTCGCTCCGGCCGCCATCTGCGCGCGACGTCAAGGGCCGTGGGTCTGTCAAGGGCTTGCAGGCCGCGCCGCTGCCGATGAGTCATCTCGTCGTGCTCGACTTTGAGTGGACCGCGGACAATCGGAAGCGCATGCTGCCCGTGAGTGAGATAACACAGTTCCCATCTGTTCTTGTGCGCCTTGATGGGCAGCGCTCTTCCATCATTGACCAGTTTGACACGTTTGTGAGGCCCACGCTCAACCCGACGCTGACGCCCTTCTCCATCCAGCTCACTGCCATCAGCCAGTCCGACGTGGACGCGGCTCCCACTCTTGTCGCTGTTGTGCCTCAGTATCTGGCATGGCTGCGCGGGCACGGACTCGTGGATGACGAGGGCGCACGGCGAGGCAGCTGGTCATTCTGCACGTGGTCCGATGCGGATATTGGCGGCCAGCTCGCCACAGAGTTGCGCGTCAAGGGCTTGGCGATGCCCAGCTGCTTTGATCAGTGGGTCGATCTGAAACTGGTCTACCATCGCCGCTACAAGCGGGAGCCCCGCGGAGGGCTGCGGGCGTGCGTGGAGCGCCTCGGGCTGGTCTTCGACGGGCGCGCGCACAATGGTCTCGTCGACAGCATCAACACGGCCAAGATTGCGCTCCACATGGCCAGAGGCGAAGGCATGCACGGGCCCGCCCACGTCTTCACGCGGCCGACGCGCGGACTCGACCTCAACGGGTACCCGTACGGCTCGAAGGCCAGCCGCGAGGCAAGGACGCAGACGGCCTCCAGCGTGCCTGCCGTGGGCGAGGCACCATCAAGTGCGCATGCATCTCGAGACGCTCTTGGCGTCGCGAACAGCCGGGCAACGACCGGCATCTGCAGCAGCAGTGGGCCCTGCAGCAGCAGCAGTATCTTTGACGACGCGTGCCTCCCAGACGAGGTGCTTGGTAACATGGCATTGCCCGACGGCGCGGACGCCGAATATGCTGCCAAATCGAGCCCTGTTGGCGTCAGGAAGCGAGCTCGGGTCGGGTAACCATAAGTACAACCAAGACGCGACCGTGACCCCATGACTGCGCCGAAGACATCGGGGTCGGTACCGTACCCACAGAACCTCAGAATTCGTCCGGGATCGCCTCCAAAGTCAACACTTGAAAGTTTGATGAACTCATACCGCCTGAGTCAACACCAAAATCTGCTCTGTGGGTTGATTGTGACATTTCACATTACAGGGGGGGAAATGTAATTTCAAGCTTCGGGCTAGGATTACAATTCCGAAATTCCGGGATTTCAATTCCAAGTCCGCCCCTGCACTGTCGCCTCACCGGGAATTTCGGAATCCTGGGTTTGCAGAGAGGGCTGGGGGCCGGAAGTGGAATCGGGAATTTCGGAATCCTGGGTTTGCAAGGAGCGCTGAGGGCCGGCGAAGTGGAATCGGGAATTTCGGAATCCTGGGTTTGCAAGGAGCCCTGGGGGCCGGAAGTGGAATCGGGAATTTCGGAATCCTGGGTTTGCAAAGAGGGCTGGGGGCCGCGTCGTACCCGCCGCGTTGCGTTTACTAACCATAAATCGAAATTAACCCCTAAACCCGCCGCGTGCGCGACTTGGTTCGGTTCCGTTCTAAGCGCTGCGCGCCGCGCTCCGCGCTCCCAGCAACCCGCCGCGTCGTACCCGCAGATGTGCGCGTCGCTTCGTCGATTCGGGACGACGAACGAGGTGTCGCTGATCTTCATTGCGTGCGTGTCGTCGAGCGACTCGCCGTAGACTTGTACACCTTTGACCATGCAGAGAAAGTCGCCGCGCGTCACATCGTCGCGTCCTTGGCCGAGGAAGAGCCCGACTTCATTGAGCACGCGACCCTTCTTATCTTTGAGGCCCGTGCGCGCGATGCATAGCCCGGAGATCATTCCCTTGCCCAACGGGCCCGGAATTGTAGTCGTTGGGTGCTCGTCGAGGCTCCGAGGAGGAGGCTTCCAGTCTGGCGGTTGCCAGCGGTCGACGACGCCAGCACCCGCAGCCGCACGCTTGATGGGTCGCATCATGGAAAGCGGGTTGCGGGAGGCGATGCACCCGTTTTGGGCTTTCTTGTTAACAGTGAAACAGGACACAGTGAAGACGGATCGAATTTGGGGAGCGGAGCCGTCCTTTGAGACGGACGGTGGAGTGTCCCCAGGACGCTCATCTTCGCCCACTTCGCCGACGCCGAAGGCCACACACCGGCCCAAGGCAACGCACGCGTGAACGCGTGCACGCACTCCCCCACCCCTTGTATCATGTTAGGGGCGGGAGAAAAAGGGATGTGGTGAATGAAATGCATGCAACTTTGGCAGGCGCGCTCCGTGCACCAGCGTGTCCCCAGACGCTCATCTTCGGCCGACCGAAGGCCACACACCGGCCCAAGGCAACGCTCGCGTGAGCGCGTGCACGTACCTCCCCCACCCCTCATATCACATCAGGGCGCGGAGGTGGAATGAGCGTGGGGGGACCGCGAAGAAACTGACTGACTGACTGAATTTGTCACACATCATGAGCTGCCGGAAAGACGCAACGGCGCGGGTGGAGCGTCCGAAAACAGCGCTTTTCTCACTTCGAGAACGGGGGCCCTCCTTCCTGAGCGTTTGGTAAGCTTGTAGTTTTAGATGAAGCCATATTGTGAAACGACCCATGGCCCGGCGAGGTCCTCTGACCTGCCGGAGCCTCCCCTGCCTTCCCGGGTACACCTCGGTAGATACCGGACTTACCATACTTACTGATGCTGACACTCCTGGGGTAGCGTGCGATGAGAACTGAATCCTCTGTGGTGAATGTTCTGGTGATCTGCCCGTTGCAGATCCAAACTGAAGTGATACCCATCATGTATCCCTGCTATATTCGCGTGGGCTGGGCGGGTGGTTGCGAATATCCAAAGCTCGAGGAAGAGAGGTTGGAAGCCGACCGCGTCCGAGCGGGCCGAGCGTCGATCAATCGAGAGAGAAAGACCGGCATACTCAAGAGTGAACGGATCCTGGGAATCTATAAGTGAGCACTTGGACGGGTTGCCTTGCATGCTGTAGGGAATTAGGTATTCCATTTCCACAGCGGGATCTCCCAAGTGTTCCTGATACCCTTAACGTTGACTCTGAGAGACGAACATCTCTGATTGATTGATTGACTCTGGCACACTCACGCGCTACTCACGCGCCGCATCCCCATCACTCGAAACGAACAGACAGGAGTGTCCGCCAATTGGTGTCCGCCCCCCCCCCTCCCTCTCTGGAGCTGCTGCTGTTCAACACAACGCGCGCGCACACGCTCCGGACCCCCAAGCACGAGGGCCTCTATCGCTATGGACGGAGGTGTGGCCGACACAGCCCGTGCTAACACAACCGTATTAACACAGGCCGTTCTTCCCCACCCCGTTGGAACACCGGGAGGGAAGCCTCTGAGATTAACCGCCAGCGTGAAAATAGCGCGCGCGCGACCCGATAGGTTTTGGCCGGAGGACCCTTTTTTGGACAGTGCAGCTACCGCGTAGCTAAACAACTTCAGCCGGGCCTCCCTCCAAAACTCATTCACACCGTGCTCTCCACTCTGGTTCTTCAAGGCGGGCTGAAAAGCCCGCCGATGTCGAGCTCATCGGCTACCTCTCCCGCGGAGCTCTCGCTCCGCCCGACACTATGGCGAACCCGTGGCAATGGCCGCCGAACCCGGCCGACGACCACATCCTGCGCACGTCGAACACTGAAGCAGCCTGCTTGGCTCGCGCTGGGGCGCTTGCTTCCGGTCTGGCCAACCATTGCGGTTGTCCCGTTGGTCAAGATGCATCGCACTGGCCAACCCCTTCGGTTGGGCCCCTTGATCGAAAACGCACAGCGCTGGCCAACCACTTCGGTTGTGCCCTTGATCGAAAACGCACCGCGTCTGGCCAACCGCTTCGGTTGTCCCTGATCAGTCTAAGCCAACCCCCCTCGGTTGTGCCTCTGGTCAAGATGCATCGCGTTGGCCAGCCCCCCTTCGGTTGTGCCCTCGATCGAAAGTGCACAGCGTTGGCCAACCCCCTTCGGTTGTGCCCTCGATCAAAAGTGCACCGCGTCCGGCCGACTCAGCGACCATACTCGCACCTTGCCAACCATCTCGGTTGTGCTTGCCAACCATTTCGGTTGTGCTGCCAGCTATTGCAGCTGTGCTTGCCAGCTATTACAGCTGTGCCCCCATCTTTTGGGGACCGTTGCGATCGGCCTGGCCGATCGGCCGGGCCCGTCTTCGGATTCACCTGCCAACCATCTCGGTTGTGCTTGCCAACCATTTCGGTTGTGCTGCCAGCTATTGCAGCTGTGCTTGCCAGCTATTACAGCTGTGCCCCCATCTTTTGGGGACCGTTGCGATCGGCCTGGCCGATCGGCCGGGCCCGTCTTCGGATTCACCTGCCAACCATCTCGGTTGTGCTTGCCAACCATTTCGGTTGTGCTGCCAGCTATTGCAGCTGTGCTTGCCAGCTATTACAGCTGTGCCCCCATCTTTTGGGGACCGTTGCGATCGGCCTGGCCGATCGGCCTGGCCCGTCTTCGGATTCACCTGCCAACCATCTCGGTTGTGCTTCGTTCCCTTCGGGGGGCGCGCCAGCGGGTGCCTCTCTACACCTCCGACTCCCTCTGCGACGACGGCGGCCCCGGCGCGAGTACGCAGACTGCATCTACGGCACCGACTGCGCCGACTGCGGCCCGCGATTCCCGCCTCCTCCGCCAATATGCGCGCCGAGACGTGCAACTGGGCTTCCGACGCCAATTGCAACGACTGCGGCCCCGGCTCGGAGTTCCGCCCGGCCCCGGGCCGACGGCACGTGTACCATTGTGCATCGTCACAAGTGGAGTACTGGTAAGGTGAAAGCGGTTTGTACCTTGTAGGAACCCTTCATAGTAATAGCGTATTCTCTAACTCTGGGATTGGAGTGGGATTTTCCATGTCAGTCCTTTTTTCGTTCGTGTGCGTGTGGTCGGGTCGCAAAAAGGGTTTCCTACTTAAAAAGGTCAGTCAATGGTCAGTCAAGGGTTCGTTTACTAGCTAAATGACTAATCCTCGACTGACCAATTTCCGCCACTGGCGATCGATGGAGGGACGAGCCTCTTGCGAGCAGTGGATGCCCGCATGGCTGCTTGATGGGAAAGAGGTTTGCGCGTCGACAGCGCCTGTGTTGACGGGTACGGCGACCGCAGCC
>Ga0210246_102094_pt1 | contig 13343 bp, 7 predicted proteins | sample ChrtobMetaP3_8mM_FD_155469 | JGI IMG/M metagenome (GOLD analysis project Ga0210246, IMG submission 155469) | Chrysochromulina tobin associated microbial communities from unialgal haptophyte culture, Seattle, Washington, United States - P3_8mM | ecosystem: Host-associated > Algae > Haptophytes >...
TCAACCCGGACTTGCTAAGTCCGGGTTGAGCTGATGTGTAACGAATATCCGTGAATTCACACATATTAAGTCCGGGTTCAGCACCGAAAAACCATATGCTCAACCCGGACTTGATTCTCATTCACACCAACAAGTCCGGGTTGAGCACCGAAAACCATATGCTCAACCCGGACTTAGCCACTGTGAATTCACGGTCACACTTGCGAAGTCCGGGTTGAGCACGCAAACCATATGCTCAACCCGGACTTAGGAAGCTGTGAATTCACGGTCACAGTTGCTAAGTCCGGGTTGAGCACGCAAACCATATGCTCAACCCGGACTTAGCTCAACCCGGACTTGTTAAGTCCGGGTTGAGCATACCGTCACGAAATAAGTCCGGGTTGAGCAACAACCTCGTTTTTTCCTCAGTTCGCCTAGCGAGGCCTCTCCCACGCCCACCCGCTTGCTGGACTTGCAGTCGAGGCCGCTCGACGCAAATGAGCCGTCCCGGGGCTCACTACAGCGGGGCTCACCACAGCCCGATTGGGCTATATAACAATGGCACCTACGTCAATGGAGCCGCTGGGGCGCCGTCAATCTTCACGCACGGGCAGGCACAGGTGCTGCAGCTGCCGAGCCACGGCACTAACACGCCCCAGCTGGCGCTGCAGCCGCCGGCGCCACGTGCTTCGGCCCCGAGGACGACTGTCGCCGATCTGACGGCGCAAGAGAGGATTTTTGGAGGCAAGGCAGAGCGCACCTGGTCGGAGACGACGGCACACGAGTCGGCACGCCTTGAGATCTTGACCATGCGTCAGCTGCAGCGTGCACTGCAGCGAAAGATTGCCGAGTCAACCAAAAGCGGCCCTGCCGGTTTGTGGCAGGCCTTTCACAAGCTCGACCGGCGAAGCGTGCAGCACCTCAACCTCGACGACCTCGTGGCCGGCGTCCGCGGCTTCAATCTCATCTGTGCGCCGGAGCTCGTCAAGCAGCTGCTGCACGCGCTCGACTCGGACCACGATGGGGTTCTGGGCATGTCCGAGTTTGTCGCGGGGTTCCAAGATGGTGGCTCCAAAACGATGCAGCCCGAGCCCTCCTACAACATCTCGAGCCGGCGCCACTTCCGCTCGATCAAGTTCCACCACCCGATTCATACCTTCGCGCACCTGAGCGCTTTCCATTCCTTCGAAGAGAACCCGCAGCAGTGAGCAGCCAACGCTAAAGTGGCGCGTGAAGTTCCTTTCGTGTTGTCAAGTCGTTGTTGTGTTCACTTACCGGAGAGCACGTAAAAACACACCAAATGCCGATTCGAGTAGAAGTACAGCACTGGCAGAATATTCGTCGTGTTGAGCAGCACGATTCAGTATGATTCCGCAAGCGTGTGTTGAGACACACGTTGCCAACATCTCCACCTGACGCCCAAACCATCCTCCAAGCCATCCTCAACGCCGCCAGCGCGCGCATGCTCCGCGTCTCATATGGGGTCATGTAAGGTGTGTATTCTGAGCGGGCAGTAACAGTGCCGTAGCACCGGTTGTCGGTGTTAACGTTCACACATTCACGTTCACGTTCACGTCAAATTGCCATCTCGGCACAAGAAACAAGTGCTCTTCCTTCCATGGGCCGCCGCCAGCGTCCCATTCTGTCCGTGTGGGACGTGGATGCGGTCACTTCCGCATTCGCGGAGGCGAATCTCAAGGTGACCCATCTGAAACCACTGTACGGCTGGCTGCTTCGCCACCCAGAGGTGCAAGCGTGGGAGGACATCAATGGCAGGTGGGCCTCAGAGGCGCAGCTGCGCAACATCCCGTCGGGTGCACGTGAGCTTCTTGCTGCGAACTTCGCCATCTTCTCATCGCGCATCGAGGCCCGAGATGAGTCGGCCGACGGCGCAACCACCAAGCTCGCTGTGGCACTCTCCGACAACCTCCGAGTTGAGACGGTATTGATGCGCCATGGGAATCGCACGACTGTGTGCGTTTCGTCGCAGGTGGGCTGCGCAATGGGGTGTTCTTTTTGTGCAACGGGCACAATGGGCATCGTTGGCGACCTTTCGGCGGGCGAGATTGTCGAGCAGCTGCTGCATAGCCGTCGGCTCGAGCGTGCGGATCGACATTCAGTGGCGGCAGGGGCGACAGAGGAGAAGGTCGAGGCAGACGCGACTGTCGCGACGGCTGCCGGCGCCTCCATGGGGCCCACCGCATCCACAGCCGACGCGTCCATCGAGGCCGCCACCGAAGCCGCCACCACCTCGCTCACCACTGCTACCGCTGCCGCCATCGCCGCTTCGCCGGCGGTATTGGCCTCGGTGCGGCGTGGCGGCGGCGGCGGCGGCAGCGCGAGCGGGGTGCGCAACGTAGTGTTCATGGGAATGGGCGAGCCACTGAACAACTACCGCGCCGTCTGCGCCGCCGTGCGCGTGCTCATCGATCCAAGCCTCTTTGGGATTCGTCCGAGCTGCGTGACCGTCTCGACGGTGGGCATCGTACCGCGGATGGCGCGCTTTGCCATCGATCTGCCAGGCGTCTCGCTCGCACTCTCGCTGCATGCGCCCACACAGCCGCAGCGCGAGGCCATCATGCCTGCCGCGCGCGCCTACCCGCTCCCTCGCTTAATGGGAGCTCTGGAAGCGCATATGGCTGCGGCACGCCCCCACACACCCACGAGCAAGGTGGCGATGGTCGAGTACATTTTGCTGCGTGGGATCAATGACAGGCCCGAGGACGCGGCGGCGCTCGCGGCGCTGCTGAGCCCGCATTCAGATCGCTTGATGGTCAACTTAATTCCATACAATCCAACCGACGCTACTCCGGAGTACCGACGGTCGACCTCGGCCGCCACCGCCACCTTCATGACGACGATGCGGTCGGCGAGGGTGCTCACGATGGTGCGACGTACGATGGGCAGTGACATTGCGGGAGCGTGTGGACAGCTCGTGCGTCAGCAAGAGCGCCACTACGCCGCCCAGCGCGCTGCTGCCGCACCCGCCACCGCTGCCGCTACCCACGCCGCCGCCGCTGACATTGAGGATCTGCCTTGGGACCATCTCGGGGCTTCGGTGCCCGTGGAACGCTCGCGCGCGCCCTCCCACGCAGCCGCCGCAATCAGGCGCCGCGCCGTCGCGCCTCTCCCTGCTTCTCGTACCTCCCCCGAGAAGCCTCGATCCACGCCGCCGACGCCCATAACGATGCCCATGACGACGCTCAGCCGAGCCCAGGCCGAAGCCACCCACGGCCGAGCACCTTTGTCAGACCGAGCACGATCTCTCGCATTCGTGGCGAGCGTCACGCTCGCAGCGGCCGTCGCTATATGCAGTGGCTATTGTGTGCTGGCCTCCATTGCATCGCTCATTATCGAGCACGGCACCCTGATTTGATTAGCATGGTGCAATTTGGCGACCTCGAGATTAGAGGGGCGGTTGTGGTCGTTCCAGTCCATCTCAGTACGCGCGGGTCGTACGGGGCGCTTTAAGAAAAGTTCGTCTTGAGTCGTAGGGCTTTACGTTAGGGACTCAAAATCATCGTCGCCCTACGATACCGCCGCTAGGCCTAGGGCTTACAGGGCCTACAGTACACCACAGCCAACCTAACGTAACAGTACGCGCGGCTAAATTTAACGCCACCGCGTACCGCGGTGAAGATGTCGCCCTAGGACCTCCTCGACTGCGTAATGCCACGAGCACAGCAATGCACGTGCAGGCTCGTCGTGTCGTCCCAACTCATCCGTATGCGCACCGTGTGTATGAAGCGAAGCCGGCAACGAGCGGCACGAGCCGTAGCAGCGGACGTAGCAGAGGACGTGGCAGCGGACGAGGGCGAGGTGACTTCGCCAGACACGGCGGTGCCTGCTAGAGCACCCGTTTCGTCGCCGCTCTCCGGGGGTGGTTCGAGCAGCTGTCGCAGCGAACCCACACAGCGCAGGCGGGGCAGCCGGCCGAGTGCCGCGACGAGCGCCGTATTGAGCGCATCCGAGAAGCACAGGTTGGACAGATAGGCAAAGGTGGCATTGGCAGGGAGCATGCCCGGGCGTGTCGCGTCGCCTTCACGCAGCTCCACCCGCGCCGCCTCCGCATCGCTCAGTACGCCCGCTGCTCTTGCAGCTGTGAGTGCGCTCTGGGCGGCCGCTGCCCGCGTCGGGACCACCTCCACTCCCACAGCATAGGCTGGGGAGAGGAGGGCGACAGAGGCGACCACCTTTCCCACACCACTCCCTATGTCGACGAAGGTGTCTGACGACGTGAGCCATGGGCCCAGATGGTAGCTAGGTCGCTTGGGTGGCGCTTCGGCCGCAATGTCCGCTTGGTGCAGCGCGCTGAGCAGTCCAATCACGCCATCCACAGTGATCTCTCCATATGTCAGAGGGGAATAGCGGGCCGCGCCTCCAGCGCTAGACGTCGCGCCGCCACCGTCCTCAGCGTGCGCCACCACGGAGCCCTCCTCGACCAGCGGCGCATGTGGCGCGTACCCGCTGTGGCTGGATGCCGCCCACGCGTGCCGGAGCAGCCGCTCGAGACGGCGCGGTCGCGGGTCGTTGAACGGGGCCTTGGAACAAAGGGCGGGCGTGTCGAAGAGGCCGTCGACCTGGCAGCGAAGCGGCGCGACCGCCTCGCCGTACCGCACGACCGACGCCTGCCGCGGGAGCCAAGAGGGCCGGGCGAAACGCGGCGCGCTCTCGAGGCGCACGAGGCGCGCATGCGAAGCCTCCGGGTCGCTGCAGTAATGAAAGATTCGGAGCACATATGGAGCCCTGCCACCGCACGCATTCCAGCTGCGGCTCACATAGTGCATGGGCTGTGCGACGAGACGGACGCTCTCGAGCCCGACCGCCATCCAAGTGGGAGTGTCGTCGTCGGCCGCGCCCAGCAGGGCGTCGAGTTCGGTGCTGTGCCGAGCGTGGGGATCCTCTGCGGCCTCATCGGGGATCCACAACGCTGAGCCATTGTGAGGGCACACGGTGAAGCGCCCATAAGAGTCGCACGGAGTTTGAGCCGCTGCGGCATACGCGGTTCGTTGCCAGTTCGCAGCCACGTTGATGCCGCGCCGGAACTGCGAGAGTGCCGAGCTCACGTCGGGCGTGAATTCCATGGAGCATCAGCATGTTTCGCACACGTACCTCCCGAGACTCTAGGATTAGGCGTGAACACCAGCTGTGAACAGTTGTCCCGGTGTCCTTAAGCAATCCGCACAATGAGTTTCACACGACACACAAAAAGTGCACGCATCCGGCCAATAGCCGAGAAATACGCCGCAGCACGCGACGGCACACACCATGCGGCACACCTCCAATACGTTCGTCGTCGAGACGGTCCGCCGACGCTCTCTTTCGGCAGTCCCGACCCGTCAGTCCTCGCCTCACCGGACCCAGACCCCGCACACACATCCTGTTCAGCTGTGCACAGTGGAACCACCACCGCGCACACACCCAGCCTCTTCTTTTGCACATTCATGTGTTTGCCCTTCGTCTGCAGCCCCACCATGTCACCACTCACCAGCCATCCGCTCATACGTGACACACGCGCAATGGTGGCACCTTGCCCACCTGCCAAGGTCACTGCCATGGTAGAGGATTCTGCCGCCACATCAGACCTCGATGGAACCCCTGACGTGCCTACGGTCACGGCAGTGCCTGCCTACGGGCACGCTCTGGACCTCTGAGATGACCACTCATCCCTGCACTCATCGCACATTGCAGGCCGCAACCTCGTCGCTGCTCAGTTAACAACTTCGGCGGCAGGAGAGGGCCCTGCTTAAAAGAGCAGCTGGCGCGCCTTGTCCTTGTCGGAGGAGAACGTCAGGTGGTCGATGACGCACTGCTTGTTGCCGACCACTTTATATCTCATCGCCTCGATGATACGCATCTTGTCCGACGAGTGCGGCGTGCAGTTGAGCACCTCGACCAAGGCCTCGGCTGGCAAGTTGCCCTGGCAGTGGCGCCCGAAGAGCTCAGCAGCCGACACGATGTCCGATGAGAATGTGAGGCCTTTGAAGACGAGGTGGATGTTGCGGAAGTCGGTGATGTGAGGGCACATGCACTCGATCATCCCCATCTTGGTCGACGAGTGGGGAGACGCCTCCATAGCGCCTGCCAGAGCCGCGCAGTGGTTGTGGCGCATGTTCCGTGACATAATCTCGGCGGCCCTTCTCATGTCACTGTCGTGAGTCAGTGCCTTAAAGACTGCAACGAACTCCCGGTCGTCGAGGTGCCAGCTGCCAGTGAAAAACTCTTCGATGAGCTTGATCTTGTCCGACGAGTGCGGCGTGGCGTTCATGCGCATGATCAAATCCTTGCCACCGCGCGGCTGGTGGCCTACAGGGGAACCGCCAGCCACGCCGTGCTGCGCCATTGCCTGCTGCGCCATCGCCTGCTGCGCCATCGCCTGCTGCGTCGCCGAGTCAGCGGAGTTAGCCGCCATCCCCGCCACCGCCACCATCCCCAGCGCCGCTGCCATCGCCACCGCCGCGACCACCCCCGATCCCGTCATCGCTCCCATCGCAGGGATCCCCATCGGGGGGCTCAGGTGGTGGCTTGGCAAGCAGCTCGGCTGTTGCTCCTCTGCGATGAGAAGACCCGCGCGAAGCGAGATGTGCGCATGCCACGCGAGTACCGTCAGCCGCACAAGGCGGGCCCTCACCTCTGTCGGAAGGCGCAGGTGTGCTTGGCGCGTCGAGTCATTTGGGTTCAGGCCCGTGGCGAGGCCTGCGCTCACTTCCCGCCACGCCACGCCATTGTCCGAGACTTCGACGCGCAGCATCTGCACAAGCTGATCGGTTGCAGAGTGGCCACGTGTCATGACGACGATGCCGATGAGGCGCACCACATTGCCAGCATCGATGACCATCCATTCGCCGACGCGGTTCTGACCCGCGCTCCAAGCCTGCTGTGAGTCGAGCATCGAGCGGGCATGGCCTTGACCTCTGGGGTCGCCATCCCACACCGAGGAGTACTGCCGCGCCTCCTCTGGCGGGTTGAGGACGCGCTCGATGCTTGGCAAGCGGCTCGGCTGTTGCTCCTCTGCGATGAGAAGACCCGCGCGAAGCGAGATGTGCGCATGCCACGCGAGTACCGTCAGCCGCACAAGGCGGGCCCTCACCTCTGTCGGAAGGCGCAGGTGTGCTTGGCGCGTCGAGTCATTTGGGTTCAGGCCCGTGGCGAGGCCTGCGCTCACTTCCCGCCACGCCACGCCATTGTCCGAGACTTCGACGCGCAGCATCTGCACAAGCTGATCGGTTGCAGAGTGGCCACGTGTCATGACGACGATGCCGATGAGGCGCACCACATTGCCAGCATCGATGACCATCCATTCGCCGACGCGGTTCTGACCCGCGCTCCAAGCCTGCTGTGAGTCGAGCATCGAGCGGGCATGGCCTTGACCTCTGGGGTCGCCATCCCACACCGAGGAGTACTGCCGCGCCTCCTCTGGCGGGTTGAGGACGCGCTCGATGCTTGGCAACTGGCTCGGCTGATGGCTCGGAGCATGGGAGTCGATGCGCAGCCGAAAGAAGTTATGCTTCCTATGCTCGTTCCAGACGCCATCGTCGCCGCGGACGCCCTTCTCCGTCAACTGGCGAGGCAGATCATGCGCCCAGCACTTGGCTACCTTGTTCCTCTCGGGCGCTCTCCAGTGGGCATCGTCGAAGTCGTTGGTCATCCAGCCGGCGGGGCCGGAGGACGGATCGAGGACGCCGTTACCGTCCGCTGCGAATACGCGGCATCGAGCGTCGCCGGGCTTGAGAATGAACTCGCCCGCCGGCGACCTGCAGTGGAGGAATAGACCTGCGGACTCGCCGACCTGCTCGTCCCACCCTTTGATGCAGAGGACTGCACCCGGAACGTAGTCGGCCCCGATGATCGACACCAAGCAACCCCCCGGGCCGCGGTTCGCTTGACCGGTGAGATCGACACCATTGTAGAACACGCCCGTGACGAAATCGTCGATCATGAGCGTCACCTCGATGCGGCCCTGCGCCATCGCCTGCTGCGCCATCTGTGGTGGCACCATCGCAGCCATCTGGCCCATCGCCCCCATCATCTGATTCATCGATCCCATCGCCCCGATGCCCATCTGGCCCATCATCTGGCCCATCATCGCCATGTCTTGCTGCACCTGGGCGGCGCCGATAGGCACCTGGACGATGGGCGCTGCCGGAGCTGCCATAGGCGGCACCGGCATCCCCATCGGAGCTGCCATCTGCGGCGGCGGCGGGACAGAGATCACGAATGCCATTCCCGGCATGGCGCCAGGAGGTACTTGCACGAGCATCGGGCCTGAGGGCGTTCCCACCTGGATTTGCTGCCCCGGCTGCACGCCCGGCGGGACAGTCACTTGCATCTGCATGGCCGCCGGCATCGCCATTTGTGTCGGCTGCGCCATTTGCGGCGGCTGCGTCATCATGCCGGGCTGCTGCTGGTAAATTGGTTGTCCCTGGGGAGGGACGCCCATGGCTTGGCCCTCCATGGGCTGCCCATAGGCAGGTTGCGGAACCGTGATTTGGAATTGCTGGCCGGCGCAGAGGCCGTTGGGGATAGTTACTTGCATGATGCCCGAGGGCGTCTGGATCTGGAGCGGCATGCCGCCCTGCATGCCCGCGGGCACGGTGACTGCCATCGTCTGCATTCCTTCGTGTCGGTGGTCGATGTTCCCCTGGATAATCACGATCGTGCGCGGCGGTGCACGATCGGCGGAGGCGTGCCTCACAACAACGCCGGCGGTGAAATGACGTTTCGTCAACACCAAAACGTGGCCCGTTACATGTAACCCTAACTAGCCTCCTAACCCCTTATGCACCTCCATGACACCATGAGTCTCTTGCCCCACCTTCACGCTCATGTGATCGCACGTAGCCACACAGGCTTGCGTTGTGAATACGTTGCGGGAGTGGCATTTCAACTGGTTGCTTGCTTGCTTGTGGGTGCCCGCTCATGGTGCCACTTTCTCGCGCTCTCTCCCTCTTCATGGTCTGCAGCCGCTCGCTTTCCCGCCGCTCACTCGTGGAAGCGCGTGCGAATCGCCTTGGTCATGCGCCGGCACGTGGAGCCATCGTCCTGGCCGAAGAGCCGGTAGCGCACCGCGGCCACCATCTTGTAGCCGAGGTCGCGGAGCGGGCGTGGCAGCCAGAGGAAGGCGGCCAGGTACGAGTAGGGCGCGGAGCAGCGAGCGAGCACGCGCAGTGCGGCCGTCGAGCGCACATGATGGCCGCACTCGTCGATGAGGACCACCGTCGACACATCGAGAGGCAGCCCATGCAGCTTGAGCAGCTTCTTGCCGGTGGGCCCTTGCAGTGGTGCAAAGTCGAAGGCGGCCTCGGGGTCGTGGTCGAGCACAAAATGGATGAAGGTGGAGCAGAGGAGGCATACGCCATCGAAGAGAATGATCGGACGGCCGTTGGGTGTCGCGGGCACCGAGGGCGGCGCTTGCCGTTTGAGGAGAGTACGCGAGATCAGGTTGGCGCCCCAGTCGCCAAGCTTCCAGAGCAGCACTGCGCCAGGCCGCTCTGCCGCCGCAGCCACCTTGGTGGCCTCGAGCACTGGCTTGCCGATCGCGCCAAGGAGGCTGCCGATCCAGCTACCTCCGAGCACGAGATCGTTGAAGACGACGATGGCGTCGCCCTCGCCGAGAGAGACGATGCAGAGCTTGGGGACGACGGGCGCGCCGACGGCACCCTGCGGGTACGAGACTGAGCCCGCCGCCCTCGCCACCCGATCTTCAAGCTCGGCTACGAGTGGCTCCGCCTCCGCCGCGCTCGGTGGCGCGGCGAGGTGCTCGATCAGGGCGTGCACGTTCGTGGCGACCACGTCCGCGTTGAGCTCCGCCGTGTGTCCCAGCTTCAGGTCGGCCGCAAACGAGGGTGCGGCGGCCATCACGTCGCCCATCGCGAAGATGCGCCCCCCGCTCCCAGGGCAGTGGAGCCACGCATCGACACGCAGACGGCCGCGCTCGTCCTTGAGAGCGCTCAGCTCGTCAGCGAAGATGACGTCGGCCGTCGTGGGCGGGCCGTTGCCGCGACAGTCGTAGACGCGGTCGGCATGCAGGAGGGCGCCGTTGGCGAGGGTGACCATGCCCGCGACCGCGTCCACGCTGGCAACGGGCGAGAGGAGGGACACGACGACGCCGTGCCCTTCGAGCCATTCTTGTGAGAGCTTGCCGGCCTGGGCGGGTAGGGAGGAGCACAAGGAGGGCCCCGACGAGAGGAGACGCACCGACTTGCCCGGCATGGCGCTCGCAATCTCGGCTGCGAGCTCGACCCCAACGAGCCCGCCGCCTACAACGATCACCGAACCGGCCGCGCGCAGATCGGCCGCCGCCTTGTCCCACGTCGCCTGCCGCGCTACCAGGCTCACCTCCGCCGCCGATGGCTTGATCGGGGCGCAGGGGTAGCCAGTTCCGCAGCCGAGGAGCAGGTAGTCGTATTCGAGCCGCTGCGACGTGCCGGTGGCCGTGCGCACGATGATGTGGGCGGGCGCAACAGCCACGAGCGAGCCGCACACGAGCTTGCTGTGCGCGTTGGGAAGCGCCGTAGTGAGCATGTTCAGCCGCTCGGGCCGCGTGTACAGGCGGAGCACGCCCGGCGTGTACTCAAAGTAGGTCTTTGGGTCTACGACCGTCACGTCGGCCAGGTCGCACAGGTGACGCTGTGCGCGCAGGCCTGCAAAGGAGCCGCCGACGATTACTACGCGCGGCTGAGCTGCGGGGGCAGCGCTGGCCGCGGGCGCGCCGCAGATGCTGCTGCCATCGCCGCCGAGGGCGTTGAGCGAGCGCACGGCCTCGCGAGCGCTGCGGTAGATGGCCCTTCCGGCGTAGATGGCGGAGTCGGCAGCGCTGACGGCGCCCATGACGGCTCCCACTGCGCCTTGGATGACCGCAAGCCGTACCCCACCCCCTGCCGCATCCGCATCCGACACGAGGGTCTGCGCGCTATGTTTCGGACCATTTCCTCCACGAAGACGGCTGCCCGTGGCGGTGGTGCCCTCCTTGGACTGCGGATGGAGCTCAGCCGTGACTTGCTCGCTGGGCGGCACTGGCGCATCAGCAGTAGCCTTGGACTGCGTGAGCCCGGGGACCAACTTGCGGAACAAGGACGTGGCGGTTTCGGACATCGCCAGCGCAACGAGGATGCAAAATGTTGCCGTGTAAAGCAGGAGCGGAACGCTGTCGGCCATTTACTGAAGGAAGATGCAAGGAATTTTCGAGGAGGCCCGGGTCTCTCGGCATCCATTTTTGCTCCGTCCGTTCGAAACTTGAAAACATAGTTTCGTCACTTACTCGGCTAGAGTACGACCACCGACAGCGGGGCGCAGACTATTGCATGTGTCCGCGATAGGGTTCCTACCGCTTCTAGGAACTAGGCAACTACTGAACGGGCGCGACCTCGACGCAGCTACCATGTACACGACATACGCTCGGTCTCGCATACCCGGTAAGTCACGCGCAAAAATCGCTCAAGCGCAAAAAACTACGGAACCGCTCCGAGACGAAATAGAAAGCAGGAAACGTGTGTTCTGTCATCTGTGTGTAGAATAACGGTACATTCATATTCAAGACGCGAATATATATCATGAATCGAATGCACTGGCTTAGGTGGCTTTTCCTGACTAGTCCGCATTCAATCCCCGCCCGCGACGCGCCGGCGCCGTGGACGTGGTGGGACGACGACGCTAACCTGAACAAATCCCCGCTCCTTAACGGGGAACTAGACCATATCACTAATAAGGCGAAAGACGCTACACAAACAGTCTGTCTCACTTGAGGTCCTTTCGAGGACCTCCTCACTTGCCTCCTCAACACCTAATCCTGCGTGCACTACATCGTGACGTAGATTGCGAATAGGCGGCCGAGTGCTAACAGCCAATTCACGCTCCCCTACGTCTGAGAGTGCGATCGTAGCAGACTGTCAAGGAGTGGTGTTTTCTTTCGCTCGCTGCACGGTCGCCCCGGCCCATGCCGCCCCGCGTCTCTCACATGGTCAGTCTCCAACCAAGGCGACGCGCGCGGCCCACGCGGCCCGATCGTCCGATGCGAGCGCCTTGGCCTCCTCGTCGGACAGCTTACCGTTACGGTCCACGTCGGCTCGTCGAACTGCGACAAAGAGGCGCTCGGCCGCTGCGACGTCCTCCTGAGGTACTAGCGCGAGCCACGAAGCGATGCCCTTCTGAGCGGCGGCGACGGCGGACGTCACCTGATTCGCAACGGGCGCGGGCGCGCCCAGCGCCTCGCGCAACTCGCCCATCGAACCGAGGCAGTCCTCCATCGCCGCCTGGCGGCTCTTCCTATCGGCGTCCACAAACACAGGTAGGTCGTCGTACTTGATCTGGCTGGTGTACTGAAGGGCGAGCCCAGCGTAGTAGTTGCACTCGCTCAGCACCCCACCGCCGAAGAAGGCGTCGAGCCGCTTCTTCAGTGCCGGCCAGCGCGTCGGCTCGGGCGCGATGGCGGCCAGCGCATCCAGAGAGAGCTTGAGCTCGTACACCGGCTCGAGGTACTGCACAGGCGGATATAAAGTGACGCGAGCGGCGGCAGAGCCGGCCGCAACTGCAGGCCGCAGCGGTGGCAGCGCAGCAGCCGCAAGCAGCGAGGTGACGAGGCCACGGCGCGTCATGTCGGTCGCGAGGAGCGCCATTCTGACGGACTCCTACGTGTGAACGACGCCGGGTGAACATAAGGTCGGCGCGACGTGAACCGAGGGGGCTGCCCTGGCCTGTGGCATGTCACCCCTCACCTTCACAACCTAAATTGAAAAGGACAAGCATACATTTGACTAACTTCATGAACATTTCGAGAGGCGAAGTGTTAATGACCTACAAGCTAAGGGGCGGCCGCCCAAACGGGCGAGATTCACGCTCCCCCCCCCAGTCTCGTGCATGTACACGAAGCCGGCGGCGTCTCGTCGTCTGAGGCTGCTCCCGCCGATCGCCCCGTGGAAGATATAATCAAGGTGCCCCGCGCGCGGGTTTTCAGCCCGCCGCAGCTGGCGCGAAAATTTTGGCGATATTGACTGTAAATCACTACATTTAGGCCCTGAAATTGATGCCACTCACACACTCGTTTATTGACTGCGACGTGTGTACCGTGCCCATGCCGTGCCCTCCCGATCGCTTGCGCCGGAGGGGTCAGGAAGAGAGAGACGAACTGATTGAAAGACTATGGGGTGCAGGGGTTAGGGGGGGTTTCCTATACAAATTGGGGGGGGTTTCCTATACAATACGTATCCTGATGTATCCTGCATGTATCCTGCATGTATCTTGCATGTATCCTGCAGGATACATGTATCCCGAATGTATCCTGATGTATCTCAAATGTATCCTACATGTTCTGTTACAATCCAAGAGAATACATGTATCCTTAACATTGTGCATGTATTTTACACGTA
>Ga0210246_102098_pt1 | contig 13340 bp, 8 predicted proteins | sample ChrtobMetaP3_8mM_FD_155469 | JGI IMG/M metagenome (GOLD analysis project Ga0210246, IMG submission 155469) | Chrysochromulina tobin associated microbial communities from unialgal haptophyte culture, Seattle, Washington, United States - P3_8mM | ecosystem: Host-associated > Algae > Haptophytes >...
CGTGATGAAGAATCCAAGATACATGTATCCTGATGTATCTTGACATGTATCCAGTGTGACACCAAGGAAGCGCCCAAGATACATGTATCTTGATGTATCTGATGTGTATCCCAAAATGTATCCTGGACTCGTTTGGGATACGTGTAAAATACATGCAAAATATCAAGATACATGTATTCCCCTGGAATGTAACAGGGCATTTAAGATACATTTGAGATACATCAGGATACACGAGGGATACATGTATCCTTCAGGATACACGCAGGATACATCACAATACATCAGGATACGTATCCTGATAACAAACCCCCCCAAACTCGATAACAAACCCCCCCTGACCCCCGGCGGGACGAGTGTCAAGGTCGTCAAAAGGGGAGTCTTCAGAGCTCGATCTGTTTGGTTTCGGGCCCCGAAACGTTGCTTTGTTATGACTGACCTAGCGGAGCACGTTTGTTGTCGTTGTCGTTACGCCTTTCACTGCCGCTCAAAGGATCGCCGAGGTTCCGCGTCGTTCGGTCCGTACACGTACAGTACGGTACACATGACCGGCCGATCGTGTGCAGATCGTGTGTGTGTGTGTGTGTGTGTGTGTGTGTGTGTAGAAGGGGCCACATGCACAGCCCGAGCGCACCCAAGAGCCCTCATAGACATACCGGCTCTCGGCTCTGCTGCTCAGGCGAGGGCCTTCGCCTTCTCATGATCGAACGCGTGGACGGTGTTCACGAAGAAGGCGGCGTTGGGCTCGGGGGTGGTGGGCTCGATGCCGTGGCCAAGGTTCATCACGTGGCCGGTGTCCCCCGCCGCCTTGAGAATCTTTTCGGTCGCCGCCTTGATCTCGTCTGGGGTCCCGTCGCGGAGCAGCTCGGGGTCGAGATTGCCCTGCAGGCTAATCTTTGGGTAGCCTGCGGCCGCCAGCAGCTTCTTGGCCTCGCCGAGATCGATCGTGTGATCGACCGAGATGACGTCGACGCCTGACTTGGCCAGCCGAGTGAGCAGCGCGCCGCCGCGCGAGTGCTTGTCAGGGGCCATGTAGACTATGATAGGCACGTTCGGGTGCTTCGCTTTGATGCCGTCGACCACCGCCTTCTGGTAGGGCGCGGCCCACGTGTCGAATTCGGCGGGCTCGAGGTGTCCCGCCCACGAGTCGAAGATTTGAATGACCTGCGCGCCCGACTCGATCTGGTAGCAGGCGTATTGCGCGATGTTTTGGGCGAGCAGCGACAGGATGTCCTTCACTAGACTGGGGTTCGACTCGCGCAGAGCTCGGGTCTCGGCGAAGCCCGTCTTGGTGCCGGTGGCGCCCTCGATCAGGTAAGTGCCGAGCGTGAACGGCAGCCCCACGAAGCCGAGCACTGTCGCGCCCGATCCCTTTACTGCCGTGCGCAGCTTGCCGAGAACCTCGCCCACGAAGGGCACGTCGCGCTGCGGGTTGAAGGCACCGTGGTCGGTCATGCGCTTGAAAGCCTCGCGCGTGCGGATGGGCTCGATGGCGACGGCACCCCCCTCGCTGATCTGAAAGCCGACACCCATGGCCGGAAGTGGCGTGAGGATGTCGCTGAAGAGGATGACTCCGTCGACGCCGTACGCGCGCCACGGCTGCAGCGACACCTCGAGAGACACGTCCGGCGTCTCCGAGCGCTCGCGGAAGGTTGGGTACTTGGAGACGAGCGCTCGGTAGCACGCCATGTGGCGCCCGGCCTGGCGCATCATCCACACTGGTGTTCGCTCGACCTTCTCGCCACGCGCCGCTCGGAGCAGCAGAGGCTCGTCCAAAGCGCTCATCGACACGTGTGAACGCATGGACGATGCACTCACTGCAGCGCCGCCGATGCCTGCGACGGACGGTCAAGTGGTGGTGAGCAGGTGTGGGAGCATGCGGGGGAGTATCTTGCCGGTAGCTTACCGTAGCCAGTGACCTGCGAGGCCAGCAAGAGTGCCGACAACATGGCGCTAATGAACTGTTGGGAGCGGGGCTCCTCGGGGCTCTGCAGCTCCGAGAGAGATGGCAATCGACAGGTGTACCGGTAATGAAACCAATCCCTTTTTTGAAGCCGCTTACCGCGAGTTCTGTGAACATGAACATAGTGGCACCTAGACTAGCCAAAAAGTCACAGTGGGAGCCATGCCCGGGAGCACAATTTCCTCGGCGGGCTGCATCGTGGCTCAAAAGACCGCCTGCGCGGCCGCGTACTCGTACGCACCTCCCATCTGCGCGCGCACCAGCTGCACGACGGCCTCCGCACCCATCTCCTCGGTGAGGTCAAAGACCTTGTCCGTCCCTCCGCCCAGGGTTACTTTCGGGTTGTCTGACAGCCACATGTCGAGGGTTGCCCGCGTCAAGCCCGCTTGGAAGAGCTGCTGCGCCAGCTCGTCTGCCGCGACATCCGCACCGCACCACACCGCGCGCTCCTTGAGGCCTTCGAGCGGGCCTGCGCTCGCGTGCACCACGTTATTGGGCATGCCCGGAGCTTCAGAGAGCCCGAGCTCTTGCCACATGCTGAGCATCACGTTGCGGCACGAGCCCACGCTGGCGGCCTTCGGGTCAGTCGCGCCAATCACGTCGCGGCGAAAGCGTTGCCACGAGAGCTCGGCCTCGTCCCACTCGCAGACGAGGTACCGGACCATAGCGCCTGGCGTAACAAAAGCTTGCCGCATCGCGGGATAGAAGCCATTCACGGTGAAGAGAGCGTCTCCAGCCTTATCGATCCGCGAGATGTAAGTACCCGGCGCCAGCTTCAACTGCAAGCCGCCTCGCCACATCGTTTCGAGGGACAAGCCGTCGACGCCGAGGCTCGTGAGGGCTTCAGTGTTGGTCATCGTTGACATCACCGCCGTCGCCCATGGCATGCTGTAAGTCGATTCGAAGGCCTTGAGAGCGTCCGGCGTCAGGGCTAATTCGCTCGGAGGAACATCCATCGCCAATGTCGCCAAGGATCCATAATGCTGATCGATGAGCTTCCGGCTGTCAATCTCCTCGGCAGTCTTGACGCCCTCGTCAACGATGCTTAAGCCCGCCGCCATGAGATGGCTGCGCACAAATGCGGAGACGGTGTCCGTGGATGCGTGCGGCTTCACAAATACCAGCGCAGTGTTTTTGAGCGCAGAGCACGCAGTCGTGGCGCAAAGGATGCACAATAGGCGCATGGATGCGATGGCAGAGGGTCGCATGTGTTTGTCGTCCGATCACGCAGGGACAGTCCTACAAGTAGCTTGTGTGAGGCAAACCCCGCCTGGAGACTTCAGCCGCTCTCCGGTTCCGAGATTTTGCCACGCGCGCTCAACGCGCGCAACGATCTTACTTATCAACGTCACACAGGCACCCTGCACAGTGGGATACGAATCGGGCATGCTCGGCCGCAAATACTCGTGTCCAGTGCTGAGACTGCAACACACGGACCGCACATGGTACAGCTCTCCTTCACTCCTTCTCCGCCCCAGCACCTTCCCCTCTCTTGCCCCGCTCCGAGCCTCGTCCGAGTTGGACCCTCTACGAGACGACCGAGAGCTTGCCGTCGCTGTCGAGCAGCACGACAGGCTCGCCTGCCGCCGCGTAGCCAGCGTCGCGCGCGGCCTGGACTGGGTCCTCCACGGGGCCCTTGATGGGGTAGACGCCACGGTTGACAATCAGCTGGCGGCACACCTTCATCGATGGCGAGATCGGCACGATGGGCATGTCCGGGCGGCACGCCGAGACGGCGCGCGCGAGGTCGCCCCAGCCGTTCTCCATGACCACGATGGCGGCCGCTTCAGAGCTCTCCGCGAGCACGGCCGCCGACTGCGCGACCGCATACATGGAGCCAAGGGCATCGGGCTCGACGCAGTAGAGAGGGTACTGGTCCTGCTCACGCGCCCACTGCTCGGCGTGCGTGATGATGCTCGACTGCATACCGATGCTCCCGTCGGGGTACAGTCCGTTGGCCGACTCGCCCGAGAGCATAACGGCGTCGGCAAGCTCGAGCACCGCATTAGTAACGTCAGACACCTCAGCGCGAGTCGGGCGCGGGTTCTTCTGCATGGACTCGAGCATCTGCGTGGCGACGATGACGGGCTTGCCCGCCTCGACGCACATGCGCACCATCTCCTTCTGCCACGTGGTCACCTCCCAGATGTCCACCTCAACGCCCAGATCACCGCGCGCCACCATGACGCCATCAGAGGCGTCGACAATCTCCTGCAGGTTCTCCAGGGCCTCCGTCGTCTCCACCTTCGAGATGATCATTGGCGGCGGCGTGTTCTTCGGGTCCGGGCAGTACTTGTTGTGGCACTCCATCACGTACTCGCGGATCAGCTCGACGCCCTCCGCCGAGCGCACAAAGCTCGCGGCGATGCAGTCGATGTCGTTCTGGATGCCGAACGCGATGTCTGCCCGATCCTGTGTCGACAGCGCCGGCAGCCCGGTCTTGATGCCCGGCAGGTTGACGCCCTTGCGCTCGCCGATCTCGGACGTGTTGATGATCTCGCACTCCACCGACTTGTCGTCCACCTTCTTCTTCACCACCAGGCTGATCAGGCCGTCGTCCAGGAGCACCTTGGTGCCCGGCACGAGCTTCTCGGTGAGCTTGTCGTAGCCCACGTACAGGTTCTTGTTGTCGGATGCGCCGTCGAGGGCCGGGTCATTGCTCAGCACGATCATCTCGCCCTTGACCATCTCGATCTTGGCCTTGCGGTTGCCCGTTTCCTTGCAGATCTTGAGGCCACCCATCCGGATCTCCGGGCCCTTGGTGTCGAGCATCAAGTTGATCCGCTCGCCGCCCTTGGCCTTGCGCAGGTTGCCCGTGCGCAGGAAGAACTCGTCTTTGGTCGCGTGCGAGAAGTTGCAGCGCATCACCGACATACCGGCGGCGAGGCACTTTTGAAGCGTTTCAAACTCCTCCGAAGCCGGGCCGACGGTGGCCACGACCTTGGTGAGCGGCATAGCCGCCATCATCGGCGTGGAGCCGCGGAACACCGTTTGAGTGGGCTGCGCGCGGGGGGCTCCGACGACAAGGGCATCACCGCCCTGGAGGGCCGCCAGCACCAGGCACAAGGTCTTTGCAACGTAGAGCATTAGGCCGTCGGCTCGAGGGTGTCGCGTCGCAGATCGGCAGAATTTCTTGACCTCCATGATGGGAGATTCGGAACTTCCAGGAACCGATTGCTTCGAGAGCAATTTAACGCCGAGCACTGTTGTGGGACTCTACGCTCTCCGAGCCTTGGGTGAGTTTCTTCACAGTTTCTTCACAACGCTGCAGACAAATGGAGGAAAACGTCAGTGGGGCGGAAAAAGAGGCCGAGGCTAAGTACGCACGCACATATTCGCATGCTCCTCACGACGCCCGGCAGCCAAACGCGCTCGCGGCATATGTGAATTCACGCTCCCATGGCTCACAACAGCCTCCCTTTGCCTTGCTGTGCTGTGCTAGGCTGGCAGCAAGGTATGGAGGCGCACTGCCGAAAAGGCCAAACCTGCTCGGCGCCAAAGAGAAGCGATACTTCGACTCGGCCGATCACAACATGAGCGCTCAGCACGTGTCGCCTTCTGCACCACCTGCTGCGGCGAGTTCATCAGCACCGGCGCAGCCTGCCACTCAGATACTCGACCATCCAGAGCAACCACCGAGGATCCGTTGACGATCCATCATGACGGCGAGGTACCCGTGCTTTCACTCCGCCATCCCCTGCTGCATGTGAGGGTTTCTTCCGATGCTACTCGTAGCAGCTGGGCAATAGTACAGGCAGGCGCAGGGTCACGGGTGTCCGCGCCAAAATCACGCTACCATATCACATGTCTGATGGTTAGTTTGATTATGATTGATTGTCATTTTTTGGAACGGTCATACGCGATCCAAGATCCCCCGGCAATCCCTCCCGTCGCCGACAATCCAAGACCCCCCGGCAGTCCCACCCGGCGCCGACACGAGCGGGGACACGCCTGGGTCACCGCGCTGCCGCTGCGGCCGGGTGACGGCGACGGCCGAGTAAGCGAGTATTTAAGCAGACTAGCTTTTTACACATTTTAACTTAAACGTTTGTTAAACTTAACTGTTAACCGCGCAGGCGCCCATGCAGGCGCCATTGGCAGGCGCACTGCGCGGCGAGCGATTGGTTGGACGCCCTTGCTGCCACTTGCAGAATCAGGGCCTTCAGGCTTCAGCTTCACGCACTCAGCCGGGTCGAGGTCAGGCGAGTTACCCTGTCGGGTGTTTCAAGGACATATAGTCGGCCGTGATCTTGACCGCAGACCGACATCTCAGGGTTCAGCAGATTTAGCCCTCTTCGGGTTTCGGGTTCCCGGGTTTCACGTGTTCATGGCAGTGGTGGCGGCTGGCGGGCTTCAGTGTGTGTTGCTTGGTGTGTTGTCGGGCCGTCTCGGGCGCCGCTTTGGGCGCGCCGCAGGCCTGAGAGACTCGACACGCGAGCGACGCAACCGGCAAGGGCGCAACTCTCAACTCACATCGACAGTCCAATTGACAGCCCAGCGAGAGCCGAGAATTAAAGAGAGAATTTACAGAGAGAGAGAACTTTGTAACTTACTAAGCTACCTACACATTGGCAGGACCCCCTGAGTTGCGGTGGGGGAATTTGAAGGGGAGGTCGGCGTGGGAGTAAGGCGTCATGCGACATGGGAACATGGAATTATACAGAATCTAGAGGTATAGATATAAACAGGACAAGAAACAGGAGTCACTGTTCTGTGTTCACGGATCACGCTGCGCGCGAGGGCGGCGGCGGCGGCGCGAGAGCCGATCCGAAAGCCGCGGAGCGCGGTAGCCGGTAGCCCGGTACGCGGTTAAGACGTTTATATACGCGGTTTGGCGCGGTTAGCCGGGCGGCGCGGAGCGGCAAACGCAGCCGCCCCAGCGGCGTCTCTTTGGCTCCACATTTGTGGACAACGTTGCACCGGGTGAGTTGTGTGAGGGCAGGAGTGCAGTGTCAGTTGAAAGAGTGTCTTTATCCTACACAGCATCATGGTTGCACAGCAGCAGTGTTACGGTGCCGCTCTCGATCAAATGTAGCTCGCCGGGGGCGGTTCGAGGTTCAACGCGACAAAGGCGCCGACGAGCGCCATGCAAATTGTGGCAACAGCCACCACCAGTTTTACGTTTGGTGTGATGTTGTCGAGCTGCTCGTCTTCGCGGAAGTCCAGGGGGCTCTCAACCAGACCTCTGAAGTATCCGGGTGGCGGCTCAAAATTTTCCTTGCTTTTGACGCTCAGGAAACGGTGATGTCGACGATGCGACGTCGTGATGATTGATGAACGCACATAAACTCTCTCGAAGCTATCAGCGCACTGTAACGCGAGAAGGAGCGTGATGCCGACAAAGCGTCGCGAGAACTCCATCCGAAGAGAAGGTTTCGAGAAGTCAAGTCAAGTCAAGTCAAGTCAAGTCAAGTCAAGTCAAGTCAAGTCAAGTCAAGTCAAGCACGAGTTCAGTGAAGGTGTCTGGCAAGTGTGCATGAAAAGCAAATACATGTAATACGTTGACCCATCTGTGCCATCTATGTCCGTTTGTCCAAGAGGTTCAAGTTCAGTTACTACATAAACAACGTACAACGACAGTGCTATGGAGGCTAGCAGTGGGGGTGAGAGTCGACGGAGAGGATGAGGCACAATTGAACTTGTCCCCTCGTCGGTTGAGGTTTTGAGGAGATCCGTTGGAAAACTGTTCTCCATTCTTGTGAAACCCTGCGTCACCTCCCGCATCCGTTCGTTGCAGGGGAGCGCTTCGACACTTCGCTTGCAGCTTTTCAGTTCCAGGTGGGCCGCGACCCTTCGTGAGCGCGGTGAGGCGCGCGGCGGGCGCCTCGGGGTCGTCGCAAGCATAGCGTCGGGGCCAGGAGCACCTGCGCTGCAAGCGCCCTGCGTGACGCTGCAAAAGCGGATGGCCACACCACCCCGATGGTCCCTGACCCTCTCCAGGTGCCAGTGACGCATGCAAACCTCGGATCTCTCTCGCGCGCGCTCTCTCGTCTCTCGCAGGTTTCTTGAGCGGACGGTTTTCCGCGTGTTGTCGGACGATCAACAGCATGTCGAAAGTCGCACCCGCTCTCCACAACCCAAAATGGCCAACCATGGAAAACCTCGTCAAGATGATGGAGGAGAAGGACTCGAGCCACTTGAACTTGGACAAGGCGCTTCCGCCTGCGCAAAGTCTCGCGCCCATGCTCGACACTGACGTGATGAATGGGCGTACGCACACAGCCGACGACTTTCGTCACCGTCAGAGCGCCTTCGGCGCGAACCTGGTTGAGGAAAGGAGGCTGACGACGTACTGGGAGTTTTGCAAGGACGCGCTGGGCGATACGACGATCCAGCTGCTGCTCGTCATGTCGATTATCTCGATCGTCATGGAGAGCACCGTTGGGGACCACAAGGCAACCGGTTGGATCGATGGCTTCGCGATCATGCTCACCTGTGCTTTTGTTGTGAACGCTGGTTCCATCATCAACTTTCGCAAGCAGGCCCTCTTCGCCAAGCTTCAGGATGCCCTCAAATCGGGCAACCTGAAGCGCGTGATTCGGGACGGCGTGCAGATTGACATCAAAGATTCTGAGATCGTCGTCGGCGACATCGTCTGCTTCAACTCGGTCAACCTGGCGTCGATCCCTGCCGACGGCCTTCTCGTCGACGGCACGGACGTGAAGATGGACGAGTCGGCTCTCACCGGTGAGCCGAAGCTCATCTCGAAGGAGCCGGCGGGCAAAGACCCCTACATCCTCGCCGGCACCAACGCCGTGTCCGGTTCGGGCAAGTTGCTCATTGTGGCTGTGGGGCCAAACTCGACCGCCGGTAAGATCGCGGCCGCGGTGTACGGCAAGCAGGAGGAGGGCGAAGATGAGGGCACGCCCCTCGAGAACAAGCTCAACGGGATGGTGCTTAAGATTTCCAACACCGGCCTGGCGTTAGCTCTCATCGCTCTGATCGCCTTGTTGGCTCGTGGGCTCCCTCAGAGGGTCGAGAAGGATGAGGGCGTTGCGGCGTTCGTGGTCAAAGCGATCATGATCGCAATCACCGTCCTCGCCGTCGCCGTGCCTGAGGGTCTGCCGCTCGCCGTCACCCTCGCCCTCTCGATCTCCTCGAATAAAATGATGAAGGAGAACAACCTCGTCAAGATCCTCAAGTCGTGCGAGACGATGGGCTCTGCGACCACCATCTGCACCGACAAGACGGGCACCCTCACAGCTAATCGCATGACCGTCCGCGCCTGCTTCCTCGGCGGCGAGTACATCCTGCCTTCGGACTACGGGATCAGCGATACCGCCGGCTCAATCCTTGCTACGAAAATTCCCGCGGCGACGACGAAGCTGATCGCCGACCTCATGGCGATCTGCACGATGGACGAGTCGTTTGTCCAGCCGCCCCTCGCCCCCGGCGGTTGGCCGGTGTTCAAGGGCAATCCGACCGAGTGCGCGTTGCTCATCTGCGTTCGCACCCTCGGCCACGACTACGAACAGATTCGTAAGGAGACGATTGGCCGGTCGCTGGAGACCCAGAAACAGGGATGGAGCCAGATCTTTTCGTCCGCACGCAAGATGATGAGTTACGCTGTGCCGCTGGGCGACGGCAAGTGGCGCCTGTATGTCAAGGGCGGCAGTGACGTCATCTTTGAGCGGTGCACCACCATGCTCAGTGGCGAGCAGGCTGTGCCCATGGACATGTCCGTGCTCGATCCCAAGGTGAAGAAGATGTCGTCGTTGGCCATGCGCAACCTTGCGCTCGCGTACCGCGATTTCCCCTCCACTCCCGATTGGGAGGCGACTCACGCGTCGCAGCTCAACGTCGATGGCTCCCCCGCTCTCGCCGTCGAGACAGAGCTCGTGTTGGTTGGCATCATCGGCATCGAAGATCCGCTGCGCCCCGAGGTGGCCCCGGCGATCAAGGCGTGCTATACGGCGGGTATCGACGTGCGCATGGTCACCGGCGACAATCTTGACACGGCCATCGCCATCGCCAAGGACGCCGGCATCCTCAACGATTCACACTTTGAGAAGGATGCGACGACGCTCTCCGGGTTTCGCACCAAGCCCAAGGTCGCCATGGAAGGCAAGGCGTTCCGCACGGCCGTCTACATCGAGGACAAAGAGACTGGCAAGAAGGAGTTCGACCAGGACGCGTTTGACGAGATCTGGCCGCACCTCCGCGTCCTCGCGCGCGCGGCCCCCCAGGATAAGCTCACCCTCGCCGACGGCCTCCAAAAGTCGAACCTCTTCAAGAACAAGAAGAAGTGCGCGGCGCTGCTGGCCGAATCTGGAATCACGATCTTCCCAGATCGCCAGGTGATCGCCATGACTGGCGACGGCACCAACGACGCCCCCGCCCTCAAGCGCGCCGACGTAGGCTTCGCGATGAACATCGCGGGCACCCAGATCTCCAAGGACGCTGCCGACATCATCCTGCTCGACGATAACTTCGCCTCCATCGTGACCGCGGTCAAGTGGGGTCGCAACGTCTACGACTCGATCTGCTGCTTCCTCCAGTTCCAGCTGACGGTCAACATCGTGGCGTGCATCCTGACGATCATCTGCATCTTTGTCCACGCGCAACCGCCCATCCAGGCCATTCAGATGCTCTGGATCAACGTGATCATGGACTCGATGGCTTCGATCGCCATGGCCTCTGAGCCGCCCAACCCGACTGTTCTCAATCGTCCGCCGATCAACCGCACGGCAAGCATCCTCAAACCGCGCATGGTTGCGAACATGATCGCGCAGTCCGTCTATCAGCTCGCCGCCCTCCTGGTCATCTACTTCAAGGGGCCCGAGTGGGGTGGATTCTTTGAGGGCCACTTGGCTGGTGAAAAAGTCGTTGTCGGTATGCTCCCCATCGACGCACCCATCGACGTTAACGGTACGATTGCTGGGCGAATGCTCGCGCAAATTGGAGGGTGCCCAGCAGGAGCCATTTGCGTCGAGATGCCTTCGGAATCCGTCCACTACACGCTCATGTTCAACGCGCTGGTCATGATGACCCTCTTCAACGAGCTCAACAGCCGCAAGCTCAATGGCGAGGTCAACGTCTTGTCGGGCATCACGAAAAACCCCACCTTCATTGGGGTCTTCCTCTTCTCCTTTGGCGTTCAGGCGATCGTCGTGCAGGTCGGAAGCCTGGCCTTCAAGACTGCGCCCCTTGACGGCCGCCAGTGGGGCGTCTGCATCGCGCTGGGCTTCCTCGGCATGGTCTGGCAGTTGGGCATCAACCTCATCTTTTACATGATCTCTTCGTGCATGGGCAAGAAGAAGGGCAAAGAAGTGGTGATTGAGATGGAGAAGCCCGTGCTCAGACGCTCCTCGACTCAGATGTTGGCTGAACAAGCTGCTGCGGGCGCTGCTGGGCTTGTGACTTCGCATCCGGCCTCAAGCCCTCTCATCCTACAGCCGAAGGACAGCCGTGTCAAGTTGGCGAGGCAGATGAGCTCGGGTAGGCCGGTGCACTAAAGCGCGCCTGGTGCCCCCTAGTCCGCTCTCGCGCGAGTGGGGCGTTTGGACGGCGCAGCCCCCCTTACTGTTGCTGCAGGTGCTCTCGCATGCTCTCGTGTGCGTTGGCACCCGAAGATGGGCCTGTACTTGAGCGGGAGTCGAGAAGAGCAATTGTTGGTGGCTGATCTTATGGGGCTGGAGGGGACATCGAGACGGGCGGGTGGGGGGTTCGTGTGGCCGTCGTTCGCATGTCAAGCCACATCGCACCGCAGCGCATGCGGTCTACAAGCGGTTCGGCTCATCGTGGGTTCGTGGCTCTGAGCAGCTCACCGCCATATCGGATTTCAACGTGGCGGCCGCCGTGGTGCACTCCGCGCAGTTCAATACATGATAATTTGAACGCGAGAGACGGGCGTTGACTGCCAGGGGTCCGTCCTTGGTCAGGAAACAGGAACAAGGGGTCCCGTGGGAGTGTGTGCGAGCGGGGAGAAGATGCGGAGATTGGCGGTAACATCGTGTATCTGTAAAGTGTGTCGCGTACCGATGTTTCAAGGACGGAAACGGGGAAAGGTTGTTCCGTGAAGCTCCAAGCTCGGAAGGGGACGCTCGGTCAAAGGTGAAAGGACGTCGGATCTTATAGTTCTTAACACTCTTACCGAAGTCGGACTTACGTTGCGTTGCTTCGGGGTTCGGACGAAACTGGTGCGTTGAAAGGCTTGATGTTGAGGCTTGAAAGCAGACCAGCATTCTGTTAAGCATTCTGGCCCTTTAAAAACGCGTGCGATGCGAATAAAGACCAGCGGGGACAAGACACAGCGAAGGCTGCAGCGTATACACACACCTGCGCCGTCGACGGTGCTGTACCTGGTGAGGGCCCGCTGAGGTTCACAGACCCCTTCATCGGCGGGACATCGCAGACTAGTTTCCGAGCTTCGCACACGCACGAGCCATGCATGAGCTTCCCAGCAACGGGCCCACAGCCACCCTCACAGTAACACGACGAGGGCGCTTGCGTCCTCTTGCATGGCCAGCGACTGATTGAGCCACGATTGCACGGACTGTCATGTGGGCGCGCTAGTGTCCACAGTGTGTGCTGGTGAGTGTCAATTTACACTCCAGGAGGTAAGCACACCTGGCCTGCCTGGTTCTCAAAGAGGAATCCGTAGGTCAGGTACTCGTCGCGGCTAAAGTCGGATGCGCAGTCCGTCGGGCACGCGATCCACACGAGGCGGGTGCCCTGAGTGATGGGGACGTTGTGCTGGCCACCGGCTTCGGGCACGAGGATCATGTTCTTCGTCTTATGCTTGATCAAAAAGGAGCCATCATCATCGGCGTAGGACCAGCCGGGGCGCGTGTTATCATTGTAGAGGAGCACGTAGCCGATCCGGTTGGTCGCCTCCGTCATATGCTGTGCGTTGTTCACGTTGAACGAGAGGTCGCTCGCAATGGGGTCGGTAAAAAAGGTGGTTTCGGTGCGGTGAGGGTACGTGGCGACGCCGTAGCCGCCGCTGTAGCACACACGGTTGCTCGACGTGGGCGAACAGCGGAGTGCCTGCATGAACTTGTCCATCTGCACGCCGTGCGTGAGCAAGAAGGAGTAGTCGCCCGGTGTGGGGTGTACGATGGCGCGCAGCCCGATCGCGCCAAAATCCGCGCGTCCCTCGGCGAATACCACTGTGCCCTCATTCATCAGGTTCCTGCCGGCCGGTCCGACCCGCGTCGGATGCACGTACATGCCACCGCCCTGTGTCGCGAAGTTGGTGAAGGCCCCGTTGATCGTGCCATGCCCCGCCCAGCGCTTGTGCCGCAGCACAAAGTTGGTGCCGATCGGGCACGCGACGAGCGGCGGCGGAAAGGGCGGCGGTGAGGGGGGTGGCGAGGGGGGTGGCGAGGGCGGGGGCGGCGAGGGCGGAGGAGGCGAGGGGGGCGGCGGCGGGGGGGGC
>Ga0210246_102119_pt1 | contig 13168 bp, 15 predicted proteins | sample ChrtobMetaP3_8mM_FD_155469 | JGI IMG/M metagenome (GOLD analysis project Ga0210246, IMG submission 155469) | Chrysochromulina tobin associated microbial communities from unialgal haptophyte culture, Seattle, Washington, United States - P3_8mM | ecosystem: Host-associated > Algae > Haptophytes >...
TCGTTGTAGATCGTTGACTTACCACTCGCTACCATGGGAACGGGAGCCCCTGGCTCCAGGACCCCTTGCATGCCGCTGAGAGGGTCCGGCGTGTAGACCTGACCTCTCTAGAGCGGGTCGAAGTCCGTAAGAGGTTCTTAGATGTCACCACTGGACAAACACTCTTCGACTCGCGCGCGGAAACCCCGCGCGCCCTTTCACCGGGACGGCGCTTGACGTAACTCTACGTGCATGCGACCGGAACGTCCCGGACCCGGTTTACCGACTCGCAGCAGTGGATACGACTGAAGGTCTCTAGCACGCGTCGAGAGTGTGGATAATCATGCTAGAGTGTCCTGTGCACGTCCTGGGAAGCCGTCGGGGCGCAGTGGGGCGCTGTGAATTGAGAATTCGCGCCACGACGGCGCTCATCGGCGTCGCGATGCCGCCCAAGCGCGGCCGCGCGGCTGCCGTGGCCAAGGATGAGACGGCGCAGGAGTTTCGCCGACACAAGAGCGCGGTCAACGAGGCCATGAACGAGTTCCTCTGCCCCATCACCTTCTCGCTGCCCGTCGACCCCGTCATCGCCGAGGACGGCAAGGTGTACGAGCGCTCGGCCATCGAGGAGTGGCTCAAGCAGCAGCACAAGAGCCCGGTGACGAACTTGGCGATGGGCACGAAGCTGCTGCCGGCGCTGCAGGTCAAGAACATGATCCGCACGATGGTCACCTCGGGCGCTCTCACGGGTGACAAGGTGGACGCGTGGAAGCTGAGGCTGGAGGAGGAGGAGGAGGTGGCGGAGATGCTGCGGAGGGCCGAGGCTGGTGATGGCGCGGCGATGCGCAACCTGGGGAACTGGTACGAGTATGGTAAGAAGGGCCTCGCAAAGGACTTGGCCAAGGCTTTCGAGTGGTACGAGAAGAGCCACGAGGCTGGGCATGCAAGTGGGACTGCCGGCCTTGGCGATTGCTACTTGCATGGTGATGGCGTGCCAGAGTGCTTCGCGCGTGGCGCTACGCTGCTGAGCGACGCCGCCGCACGCGGCAGCAAATACGCGTGCTATCAACTGGGACGCGCATACGCTGATGGCGACTGGGGCTTCCCGAAGGACGAGAAGATGGCGCGCCGCTACTACTCGATGGTGGCGAGCGCCGCGATCCATGATCTCACCGGCGACGCAAAGGAGAAAGCAGCCACATGGCTGCGTGAGCATCCAGCAGCTTGACTCGGCATTGGCACGTCTGAGCGGTGCCTTACAGTGGGCGTGTGGCTCAGTGCACGGCCCATGGCCACACTCTCTGTGCCATCCTCTCTCGACGCCTCCGGCGCGCGTCCGTGGCGCCGTGGTGGGCGCTTCACAGGGATGGCCCAAGGCATCTGGGATCCGATGCGCCGTGGTGGGCGCTTCACAGGGATGGCCCAAGGCATCTGGGATCCGATGCGCCGTGGTGGGCGCTTCACAGGGATGGCCCAAGGCATCTGGGATCCGATGCGCCGTGGTGGGCGCTTCACAGGGATGGCCCAAGGCATCTGGGATCCGATGCGCCGTGGTGGGCGCTTCACAGGGATGGCCCAAGGCATCTGGGATCCGATGCGCCGTGGTGGGCGCTTCACAGGGATGGCCCAAGGCATCTGGGATCCGACATGCGCGACTGTGTGCCCGATGGGTGTACTGGTGTTCGACAGCTGCTGTACGGTTTGCGTCGCGTACGGTATCCATCCGAGAACGGGCGGTGTGGTGCTGATCCGATCTGAAGACGTTTTGTTGTCGATTTTTCGTCGTTAGAGGATCCGTAATTATAGTAATTATAGTATCCGTAATCCGTAATTATAGTATTCAAATCGCGATACACACGCGCGAAACCGTGACCGTTTGCGATTCGACGCTCAAAATAAACAAGAGCGGGCTGGGCCGACGGCTGCGACCCGGCGCGAGCAGCACGCGCGTCGCGACATACAAGAAAGCTCCGGACGTCTCCGACGCGCCGCGCATGAACCGTACCCGAGTATCACACACCACCCGCACGAACACGACACCACTTCACACACCACTTCACACACCACTTCACACACCACCCGCACGAGCACGACACCACTCCAGCACACCACACCACATCAAAAGAATGCCTTTCCACTGTCAACCGAGTATCATTGTAACAGCCACGTCACCACACATTCGGTGCGGGGAGCTCGGAGCGCCGCGTCGGGCGCCGCCGCGTGCCCAATGCGACTCTGTGTGGAGCGCCCGTCGCGAAGCTACCCAGTCGCCATCATCATGAGCACCATGGCATCGTCATCAACGTCATCATCGTCATCATCGTCATCATCGTCATCATCGTCATCAACGTCATCTCCCTCACAGCAATAGACCACGTGCCCATCGTCGGGAAGAAACACGCGTGCGGCTCCACCCACCCCCCCCTTCCCTCCCATTGGGGCCCCTCCCGTGTCCTCCCCCCTCCCCCCTCGCCCCCTTACGCGACGGCAGCCGACCGTAGCGGCGACGCCCGCGGCGACGTCGGCCCGCCCCTTTGCGCGATGAGCTCGCCGTATGTACGCGGCGAAGGCGCCCCCCCGTGCAGCCCTTGACGAACCGCGGCCTGGCCCACCGAGACCCCACCAAACTGGTTCGCCCAGTCCGCGCTCGGGTATGAGCTCGGGTATGAGCTCGGGTAAATCTCCCCCGTCGAGGACGAGCGGCGGAGCAGCGAGCGGGCGCGCGCCCGCAGCGTCGACGTCCTCGGGGTGGCGCTCATCACGGCGCCCGCCTTGCGCCGCGAGGAGGAGGCGGTCTCGCTTCCAAATTGGGGCGATGACGAAACCGTCGTCACCACCGCGCCGTGATGAGCGCCGAGGCCCTTGGACCCGTGGCGCTCATCACGGCGCTCCGCCGACACAGCGCGCGCGGCGTCGCGGGCGCGCGGCGTCGCGGCGGCCCGCGCGAGGCGCGCGAGGTACGCGGCGGACGAAGCCGCCGCCGCCGACGAAACTTGACGCGCCGTCGCGAGCGCCGCGCCGTCGTGGGCACCGTGCGAAGTGTGGTAGGAGGAGGCGGGCGCCGTCGTGGGCACCGGCCCCTCGTACGGCGCCTCGCCTGCGGTGATGAACTGAGGGTCACGCGTGGTGCGTGGTGTGAAGACCGGCTGATGAGGCGCGATGGTCTCGTAGAGATCCGTGACGGATTGGGGCGATCGGGGCGCCGTCGTGGGCGACGATCGGGGCGAGTGACCTCCGCGGGGGAGCGCCGTCCTGGGCGAGTCGCGACGCGGCGACTCGAGGTTGCCTAATTTGGACTGCGCGCCCCGCCCAAAACTCCCCTTTTGGATGCGAATCGCGCTGTCGTGAGCGTGGGGCACATTCGGGCGCGACGCACCGATCGCGCCCACGACGGCGCCGTCGCCCGAGCGCCGCGGTGAGCGCGGCCCGCCTCCATCGCCATCTGCCGCCATCAGCTCCCGCGCCGCCTCGGCGGCATCGCGTAGCAGCGCGCGGTTGGCAAAGACGCGCAGCGGGTACGGGCACGCGGGCACCTGGGCCCCATTGACCCAAATGTGCAGCCGGTAATCTCCCGACAGGTTGGCCATCACGGTTACGTCAATCGAGCCGTCGCCGCGGGCGCGCACGGCACAGCGCGGTCGGGTCGGTCCGTCCGCACGGGCGACGACCGCCCCTTGCGCGACCGCGAGATGGAGCTCGTGCGGAGGCAGCGTGTTGTCAAACCTGTGGGGAAAAGGAGAGAGAGAGAGAGAGGGGGGTGGGCGCCGTGGTGAGCACTTGCATGCAGGGCAGGAGGATGGAGGCTCGCGAGCGGAGGCGGCGTGCGGAGGCGGCGTGCGGTCATAGAGGCCATTCGAGGCCATTCGAGGCGATCAGAGGCAATCAGAGGCCATCAGAGGCAATCAGAGGCCATCAGAGGCCATCACGCGCGTGCGGAGGCGGCGTGCTGTCGAACCTGTCACGTGGCTGCACGACGAAGGTGACAGGCTCGTGCGCGATCGCGGCGGCGGGCGGCGGCACGAGCAAGCAATGGTCGCCGTCGGGCGCGGCCGGGATGATGACGATCTCAATCGGTGAGCCCACGATCTCCTCGCCGAGCAGCGCGGCGCTTAATTTGTAACGGCCGGCGATTAACAGCTCGTCGGACACTGTGAAGAGCCCGACGGGCTGTGGTTCGTCACTCGGGAGCTCGCTGTCGAAGGCGGGGGTCGCCGGCAGACGCATGGAGCCGAGGGGGCCCTCGATCTGGACGGTGAGCTCGCCTGATGAGGGGCGCAATCAGAGACCATCAGAGGGCAATCAGCCGAGGAGGCCCTCGATCTGGACGGTGAGCTCGCCTGGCTGAGGAAGGCCATCAGAGGCCATCAGAGGCCATCAGTGGTCATCAGTGGTCAGCAGAGGTCATCAGAGGTCATCAGAGGGCATCAGAGGTCATCAGAGGTCATCAGAGGTCATCAGAGGTCATTAGCACTGACCTGGCTGTGGAAGGCAGCTGTTACCGAAACGGTCGGCGACCTGAATGAAGGCGTGCAACTTCGTGCCCGCGACCTGCGTCGTCTTGTGCATGCGCGCGCCCGCGTCGAAGAGCGTGCAGCCACGCGCATCGGCCGCGGTCGAGCTCACCGTGAGCGCGTGAGGCGAGCCGGGCAGCTCGTGCACCTGTGGGGAGAGGGGGGGGTAGTGGGCGCGCCGTGGTGAGCGCTTGCATGCGAGGGGCGGGACCGGGCGCCGTGGTGAGCGCTTGCATGCGAGGAGCAGAACTGGCGCCGTGGCGAGCGCTTGCATGCGGAGCGGGTCGGGGCGAGCCGAGGGGCTCGTGCACACCTGCCCGGAAGCGTCGCGGAACCACGTGTGGAGCAAATAACCGCCGGCGCCCGAGCACGAGTACTGCAGCTCAAAGACGCCGCCGGTGAGCCAGTAGCCACTGAGAGTGGCCTGTGGCGACGCGAAGCCGGTTGCATTTTGGGATGGCGGCTCGGCCTCCTCGGTGCCCGCGACGGCGCCGGGCGAGGCGCCGACCGTTGCATCGCTCGAGTCGGTGCAGGTGAGGGCGATCGGCTGACGACTATTCTTGCCACGGAGGCTGATGCCGAAGCCGATTGCCGACGACGGTAGCACCGCGTTCCCCCTGATGAGTGAGGCAATTGGAGGTCATCAGTTGTCATCAGAGGTCATCAGAGTTCATTTAGAGGTCATCAGAGGTCATCGGAGGAGGCGCACCACTCGTCATAGCCGTGAAGCCCTGATGAGAGTCGCAATCAGAGGTCATCAGAGGTCATCAGAGGTCATCGGAGGAGGCGCACCACTCGTCGTAGCCGTGAAGCCCTGATGAGAGTCGCAATCAGAGGTCATCAGAGGTCATCAGAGGTCATTCACAGGAGGCGCACCACTCGTCGTAGCCGTGAAGCCGGATCACGCCGCGCTCGCCCGAGACGACGCGATTGAGCTCGCCGGAGGTTTGCGTGCGCGCGACGCAGAGTTCATGCGGCTCCACAGCGAGGTTGATGGGTGAGCCCTCCCCTACTGGCACGCCGTCCAGTAGGACCGAGAGCGTGTGGAAGCCGGCGGTGGTCGACGACCATTCGATCTCATACGTGCCGTCACCCAGGTCGAGGACCACGCATGAAACGGTCTCAGGCACCGACGCCGCGATCTTGGCGCCGCCGTGATCACATCGGTTTCCGAAACGGTCGAAGGTGTGAACGGTGAAGGCACGGCGCTCCCCCGCCCGCATACGGCACTCGGGCGCGGGCGCCACGACGCGGCAGTGGCCGGCATCGGGGGGCGCGGGCGTGATGAGCACGCGTACCTGTGGGGAAGCGAGGGCGCCGTGGTGAGCACGCGTACCGGTGAGCCGAGGAGCGGATCGTGGTTGGGCTGCATGATGAGGGAGGCCATCAGAGGCCATCACACGTCATCAGAGGCCATCAGACGTACCGGGGAGCCGAGGAGCGGCACGTGGTTGGGCTGCATGAGGACGTGAAGTGAGTACTCGCCAACCTGCGTGGGCGTGGGTGTGAAGAGGAGCGTGGGTGTGAAGAGGAGCGTGGGTGTGAATGGGGCGTGGGGAAGAGGGAAGAGGTGTGGCGAGTGCTAGTCACCTTGTCGAGCAGAGGTCATCAGAGGTCATCAGAGGTCATCGGAGGTCATCAGAGGTCATCGGAGGTCATCAGTGGTAGTCACCTTATCGAGCGTGACGGAGGCGCGTGCTTTCGTCTTGTCGTCGCCGGGCAGGGTGATCAGGTAAGGCGTCACCAGCAGGTGCGTGCGGCTGCCGTCGTCGAGCGAGATCGCGCCAGGTCCGCCGCTGAGTCGCCTCTTCGAAGGCGACGTGTCGCGCGGCGACGAACCTGACGAACCCGTCGACTTCCTAAATAGGTTGGGCTGCTTCACGGGCACGGCGCACGCCTCGGCGGCGTGGAGCACGGCCTCGAGCTCCATCGGCTCCATGGCGACGCCCTGCCCGAGCGCGTCGAAGAACTCGACGTCGAAGCACGCCGGCTCGCCGGCCACGGCGTGCACGGGCGACGTGCCGGCCTTGAGCCGACACTGATGAGGGTCGGCGCCGGGAGCGATGCTCCGGGCGGGCCACGGGCTGTCGGCGATGTGCTCGCCGTCGAGCATGATGGAGACGAGGTACACGCCGGAGACGGTCGCCTGCCACTCCACCTCGTACGTACCGTCCTCGTTGTCCACGATCGACGGCCACACGAGCGACGGCCCGCGGATCGACACGGTGAACGCATCGCCGCCGGAGCGCAGGTGGTGCCGATGGCGGTCGCACGCGTAGATGGTGAAGCGTGCGGGCCGCTGCAGGACCTGGACGCGAAGACCCTCGCCGACGGCGTGGCTCGAGGCGGCGTCCGCGGCCGGCGCAGGCGCGCGGTTGCCTGAGCGAGGGAGGGTCACCAGCGAGCGGCCGACCGCAAAACGCTCGTTGCTGCCCGGGGTTGTTGCAGTCCGACTGCGAGGGCTACTCGGGGGAGACTCGGCAGAGCTCTCGCGCAGCGCCGTGGCACTGGGTCGCCTAGGGGTGAGCATGTGTGGCTGAGTGCGTCGGAAAGGCCAAGCAGGTTTGTTTTTTCCGTTTCGCGGGATAGAACAAGTTCACACCATTGTTCGAACGGCACGCAGCACAGCGGCTTCGGACGACAGTAAGTCTAACCGGGAGATCGTTAATGGGGTTTCCGTCACTTGTCTGACGAAACTTGGCTAAACGCGTGCACCCCGCATTTGGGTTGTGATGGATTTCCGATGTGAGTCTTCGGCAGGCTCGACAGGTACACAGGAGGGACACTGCTGCATCGATGCCAAGACACGCTCGTTCTCCGGCTCGTAGGTCCGCGAAGCAGCTGGCGGAGCTCGCCGAGGTGCGCAGGAAGCGCTCCATTGAGCCCTCTGCCTCTCTGCTCGCCGAGGACCACAAGGACCACGACCGCTATCTAGAAGAGCGCGTGCGAACGGCAGCTGCCGACGCGCTCTTGCGCCTGGAAGCTGCAGCATCGGCCGAGCTCAGTTTTTACCGAGCACACCATCGCAACCGCCTCAATTGGTGGTTGCACGCGTGCGCAGTCCCTGTGGAATGGACCTCGTGGCTCATCCTCGTACGGCTCGTGGCCTGGTGGCTGCCTTACGTGCTGCAGAGCTGGATCGCGCTGCTCGTGCTCGCCGCAACGCGCTCTATGGTGCTCGCCGGTGCGCAGATTCCGTTGGCGGCCCTTTCGGACTGCGCCGTGCGAGTCTGCGGTGTCTGCGGTGGTGCGCACGTCCTCGCCGCTGCGGCAATCTGCTGGCTAGTTTCGTGGATGGTACAGGTGGGCATCGGGCATTGGCTGGTCGAACGGAACCAACCAGGGATGGCCACTTCTCTGACAGCGCTGTCCGTGCTACTCAGTGTGAGCATGGCGTGGGACAGCCGTGCTGAGAGGGTGAGAGACGAAGGAAAACGTGCGTAGAGCCGGGTGCGTTGGCGTGGGACAGCCGTGTACGTAGTATGCGCACAGACGTAGCAGATGGTTGCGCTTCCACATCGTCGACGATTTCACTACCAATCATTCAGCCGGCGCCGATCGAGGCCACCACTGTGGTAACCATCTATGTCACCGGCTCGTCAAATTGAGGGACATTCTGAACAGTGAACGATCTTCTTTCGTTTCCGTTTCTCGACCATGTTCTCGACTGACAGGCGATGCAGGCCATCGCAGCCGAGACATAGATAAGATATAGCTCCGTAGGATATAGCTCCATACTACATATATCTCAGTTCCCGATTGGCTCGACATGCGGCCTCCACTATGCGCTCGTCCCTATCGCCTGTCGCCAAGATCCGCCCTCGACGCCCTCCCCCTCGTCATCGACTCGAGCACCTCTCCCGAGCTGCTCCAGTCTGAGTGAGCTGCACCGCAATGCCCCATGCCTTGGCCGTGTACGTCGCCCCTCGCCCTGAGTGCCCCGGACTGCCCAATAGATTCGCCGTCTACGTCGCCCCTCGCCCTGGTGGTCCTCACTCAGGCGAAGCGCACTTGCATCGTCGAACACGCGTCGTTGTGGGCAAACTAGCGGGTAGCATAGCCGCGTCGTTGTGGGCACTAGCATTGCCGCGTCGGTGCCGATGCCTTTCGCCGCCACCTTGCCCCGCGCCATGCCCCAACTGCCGCGCTCACTCGACACGCGTCGTTTGGGGCGCCTCCCACGTCCCCCCGCGTGCCGCTGCTATTTTTACCATCGTACCGGCCCTCTCAGATTGCCGCACGCGCATGTTCTCCAACGAGGGGGCATGTGGGTCGAAGACGTGGCGACAGGGTCCGCGGCCGGTCCGCTCGCTGGCGCCCTTTCGGGGCGCGCACTTGAAACGCAGGGGCACCGCTCGCGACGACGCGCTCTGGGCTACGCTCTGTTGAAATGTCGAAAGCCTGCCGAGACGGCCGCGATCGAGGTCGGTGGATCGTCGTGCTAGTGGCGAAAGGTTCGTGGAAGATTTCAATAAAAACAGGAAGCACAGTCGGGGACTTTTTACTCAGCCTAAGAACGTTTGCATGCGTATCAACATGCGATAGTAACAGCGGGTGCGTCTCGAAGTTCTCCTTTTCTGCAGTGTCACACTCCCTGACCCTCCCTTTTGGCCCACCAGCTTTGCCGCCGTTCGGGCATGGAGACTGATCCGGCGTCAACAATCATGCTCATACGAGTATCTTCACCAAAGAAGAGGAAGAAGAATGCGCCCAACGAAAGCACTGAGGGTGCCAAGCGAGGGAGCTTCGTCGCTCAGTGCAAGGAACTTCTCGACCATTTCGTTGGCGTGTTCAACGGAGCTTGGAAGGTGATTGAGGAGACGACGCTCGCCCTGCTCCTGGACATCTTTGCGTCGCTCCGCGCCCTCCCCGAGCAGTTGCCGGCGCTCGAGAACGACGTGCGAGTGCTCGCCGCGATCATCGACAGCAGGCTCGCCAAGCGAAAGGGAAAATGCAAGACGAGCACCGACTCCGCGTCCAAGTCGGCGTTTGCAAGGATCCTCGCCTATCCGTGGGACTCGCCGACCTTCCAGGCGCTCGTGCCGAAGGCGCAGCCCCTCGCGTCCACCGTCGCCGCCGCCGAGGGCGCCATCGCGTCCCTTCAGCTCTCCATGCGAAGTGGTAAGGGGGAGGGCAGGTGGGGGGAGGGCAGGAGCACCGAGCGTGGGGCGTCACGTGGATCACGTGGGGCGCCCGTCACGGCGCCCCAAACCAGCCGTGCCTCCACGCTGCATCTGCTCCTCGCCGCCTCGGAGCCCGCCGATGCCTCCGTCGGCGACCTCCTATCATTTATAAACATGCCGCTCGACCCGCTCGATCTCGGGCTCGATTTCGGTGTGAATCTCGGTGTGAATCTCGGGGTGAATCTCGGGGTGAATCTCGGGGTGAATCTCGGGGTGAATCTCGGGGCGCAGCCGAGGGTGCAGCAGCTCGAGCCGAGGCACCTCCAAACTGAGATCTTGGGAGGTGCGCCTCAAGATGCAGCCACGCGTGCGCTCGAACTGCCTAATATGGAGCGGAGTCTCGAGTTGCCTGATATGGAGCGGAGGCTCAAGGCTTTAGTTCATGAAGGGCTCAAGGTTGAGATGGCAGCGCATGCAGCCACGCGTCTCGAGCTTCAGAGCACTCAGCGCATGATGAGCATCGAGCGCGCGCACGCGGCCATCGAAATCCAACGGCTGCAGGCGAGTGCTGATGACCGCTGATGACTGTTGATGACCTCTGATGACCTCTGATGTCACCTCTGATGTCACCTCTGATGACCCCTGATGACCTCGTGCACGCGGCCATCGAGAATGATCCAACGGCTTCAGGCGAGAGTGCTCGTTGATTCGCCTCTAATGACCTCTAATGACCTTTAATGACCGCTAATGACCTCAGGCGAGAGTGCGCGTTGATTCGCCTATTGATTGCCTCTTGATTTGATCCTCACTACTATAACACCTCTCGCAATCCGATGGGTGCTGCAGGCGCGGCTCGTGGCCTATGAGGGCCAGCAGCAAGGGCCAGCACTCGAGCGAGCACCGCTGGAGCTGCCTAATGTACCAGCACTCGAGAGACCAGCGCTGGAGCTGCCTAATGTACCGGAGCTGCCTCGGCACCACGAGAAGCTCCACGAACCGGAGCTGCCGGAGCCGCCGCCGTATGCCAAGCGCGCGCGGCTGGCTGAACATGAAGAGGGTAGCTCCTCGACCATATTAGGCAACTACTCAGGTCTGAGTGGGAAGCTCTACAGGGCGTGGGACGCTCAAGACGACGCTTTCGAAGGCGAAGGGGGGCATGGTCAGCATGGCAGCCCCTCCATGCAGGGGGACGGTACTTCAGGGGTGCCCTTGGCTGCGCCTCGAGAATCACCCCGAGATCGTGACCGAGATCGTGACGGAGATCGAGCCCCCATGCAGGGGCATGGTACTTTGGGGGGTGGTACTTTGGGGGCACCCCTCGTGCTCCCTCCCGTGCTGCCCAACTCGGCGCTCAAGGCGCCCAACTCGGCGCTCAGGGCGCCCAACTCGGCGTTCACACCCGTCGTGCTCTCCCCTGTGCTGCCCCCCTGCCTTCCCCCCTGCCTGCCCCCCTGCCTCCCCCCCTGCGCTCTCCGTACCACGATCAAAGGGGTCGACCCTCCTGTTGCACCGCCTCTTGCCCTTGATCCCCCGCTCAAGACAACGCTTCCGCCCGCGGCCACGTCGTGCTCGTCCCATATTAGGAAGTCATCGTCGGATGCATGCTCCTCGGATGTGGCGGGGGACACGAGAGAGAGCGCCGCGGTCGGCATAAACGGCGCAACCAACGGCGGCGGCATCATGAGCTTTCCCGTGAGCGGCGGCCCGTGCAGCAGCGGCTCCTCGTGCCACGTGCCATGCAGCGGCGCATTAGTTCTCCGACCCTACAAGCAGCCGAGCGTCGACACCTCCGACATCACCCGTCGCATCACGGAGGCGGTCGACTCGCCACTCGCGCTGCTTGCCTCGTGCGCTCCCGTCGCGCACTTATTCACGCAGATGTGAGCGCTCCTAATTTGGCAGGCGCTCGCGCTCATTCACACCTCTTCCACGCAGTCGCAGATGTGAGTTGGATGTGAATGTGAATGAGAGTTGGATGTGAGCTAGCAGTGTGGAGCATGAGGCCCACGTGAGCGCACACACGCGCGACGCACTGCGGATCTACAGAGTACAGAAGATCATCTACAGATAGGAGGGTGTGACGCACGGAGGGACCTGATGAGAGAGCGTGTGACGACTGTCGTGTGTTGACGCGCTTGGGCCGTGCGGCGTGACACGACACGCCCTATTAGCCCCTTGCGGCGGCCTTGACTCGGCTTGCGTTGAGAAGTCGTACGAGGCGGTTGAAGGTGCAGAAGGTACTAGCCGAGCGCGGTCAGCCGAGCGGAGCGCCGTGAATCGAATGGACACGACAATGTCAACGCAATGAACGGAAGACACATACAAGAACGCTTAACTCACGTACTCATATAGAAGCGTCCATGGCATGGTCCATGGTCACATACCGATGACCTCGAATGTTAGTAGCACCCCGCCCCGCACACACCTCCGTGTGGCCTCCCAGAACGCATGCCTCCCCCTCTCAAGCCTCATGCCCCCTCTCCCCCCCCCTCTCTTCAACCATGCGCGCGGCCGCTCACACGAGGCATTCCGGAAACGCCGCGCATGCCGAACGCGGCCCCACATGCATGTGCGTGCGGCGGGCGCCCTCTCGCGCGAGGCCGTGTGTGGCGCCACCGGGGAGCGCGTGCTCGCGACGCCTGTGTCCCGCCGTCCGTTGGAGTGACCGAACCCACGCCGCCGCGCGGGGCGACCCCGATGAGTCGGTCGCGGCTGACGCCTCCGGGGCATCGCACGGCGCGCGGCGGGCACACGCCAGAGAGAGATGTGGGGCCTGCTGGTCTTCCGCGCAGCGCGCTCCAGAGCCGGCCTATGCGCGGTTGACATGAGTGTGCGAGCTGAAGGCCCCCCGTTCGACGACGGTCGATGATGGGATCGTAATCGACGAGAGAGAGGTGCAGTCGAGAAAGGCTTGCTCACCAATCTGCGTCACCGACGCGGGGAGCGTGATCGACGCGAGCGAGGTGCAGCGGAAAAAGGCCCACTCACCAATCCGCGTCACCGACGCGGGGAGCGTGATCGACACGAGCGTGGTGCAGCTCTGAAAGGTGCGCTCACCAATCTGCGTCACCGACGCGGGGAGCGTGATCGACGCGAGCGAGGTGCAGCCGGAAAAGGCGCCCTCACCAATCTGCGTCACCGACTCGGGGATCGTGATCGACGCGAGCGAGGTGCAGCGGTAAAAGGCGCTCGCACCAATCTGCGTCACCGACGCGGGGAGCGTGATCGACGCGAGCGATTTGCAGCCTTCAAAGGCGCCCTCACCAATCTGCGTCACCGACGCGGGGAGGTCCGCGACCGACTTGAGCGACGTGCAGTTATACATCGTGAGCTTTCGCAGCGCCGTCAGCCTCGCCACAGACGCCGGCAGCGCCTCCCCCTTCCACTTCCCGCGCAGCTCCAGCCCGCCCACGCGCCCCTCCTCCTTGTCCACCTTGAGCACCCCCTTGCCGAGCCCGTCCCGGCCGCCCTCCACCCCCGCCACCCACTCGGGATCCTCCAGGATCCACGCGTCCTCAGACGCCCCGATGAGCTCCACGTCCGTCGCCCCCGCCGCCA
>Ga0210246_102120_pt1 | contig 13166 bp, 15 predicted proteins | sample ChrtobMetaP3_8mM_FD_155469 | JGI IMG/M metagenome (GOLD analysis project Ga0210246, IMG submission 155469) | Chrysochromulina tobin associated microbial communities from unialgal haptophyte culture, Seattle, Washington, United States - P3_8mM | ecosystem: Host-associated > Algae > Haptophytes >...
AGCGTGCTGGCGGTCGGGGCCGGGTCGGCCGTGGTGCTGGCGCTGGGGCTTTGGGCACTGTTCTTTCCGGCTGTGCGGGGCGAAGACGCTCTGGTGGCCTGGGCGCTGGTGGCCCTGCTCGTCACCTACACGGCCTACAGCCAACTGGGCATTGCCCACCAGTCGTGGGGCGCACGCCTGGGCGGCGACGAGCTGGCGCGCAGCCGCGTCGTGGCATGGCGCGAAGCCGCGGCGCTGGTGGGGGTGGTCGTGGCTTCGGTGCTGCCGGCGGTGGCCGGTCTGCCGGCCATGGTGGCCGTGTTTGCGCTGGCGCTGGCCCTGGGATGGTGGGCGTGGTCGTGCGGCCCACGGCCGGCTGCTCCGTCAGCCCGCCCTGCGTCTGCATCCGCTGGCCAGCGCGCAGGCGGCCTTGCCGACCTGTGGCGACCATGGACCAAGCCCGGCTTTCGCCGCCTGCTGGCGGTGTTCATGCTCAACGGCATTGCGAGCGCCGTGCCGGCCACGCTGGTGCTGTTCTTCATCCAGGACCGCCTGCAGGCACCGCCTGCGCAAGAGCCCATGTTTCTGGCGGCGTACTTCGTGTCAGCCGCGCTGTCGATCCCGCTGTGGCTGCGCGCCGTGGCCCGCTGGGGCCTCGCACGCACCTGGCTGGCCGGCATGCTGCTGGCGATATCCGTGTTTGTGTGGACCGCCACGCTGGGTGCGGGCGATGCCATGGCGTTCCTGCTGGTGTGCGCGCTTTCGGGCGCAGCCCTGGGCACCGACCTGGCGCTGCCCGGCGCGTTGCTGGCGGGCGTGGTTGCGGCCGAGGGCGACGGCGGTCAGCACGAGGGCGCGTACTTTGGCTGGTGGAACTTTGCCACCAAGCTCAATCTGGCCCTGGCCGCCGGGCTGGCCCTGCCCCTGCTGGGCCTGCTGGGCTACACGCCGGGCACCCGCAGCGAAGAGGGCCTGCAGACCCTGAGCTTGGCCTATGCCGTGTTGCCGTGCGCTCTCAAGCTGTGTGCAGCGGCAGCCCTGTATTTTTTTCTCATCCGGCCGCACGCCATGAATGCGGCACGTTCTCCACAGCGACCGACCGAGGGCACCCCCCCATGATGCAAAGACGACGCCTTCTCCTGGCGGCCACCGTGGCCGCGCCCGTGGCCCTTTCGGGCTGCGCCAGCCAGACGCTGGAGGGCTACGCCAGCGAAAAACCGGTGCTCGACCTGGCCACCTACTTCAACGGCACCATCGACGCCTGGGGCATCTTCCAGGACCGCAGCGGCCAGATCGTCAAGCGCTTCACCGTGGTGATGGACTGCCAGTGGAAGGGCAACGAGGGCGTGCTCGATGAAGCCTTTACCTATTCGGACGGCACCACGCAGCGCCGCATCTGGCGCCTGACGAAGCACGCCGACGGCCGCTACACCGGTACGGCCGATGACGTCGTCGGCACGGCCAGCGGCCAGACCCGCGGCAACGCCTTCCGCTGGACCTATACGCTGGCGCTGCCGGTGGACGGCAAGGTCTACAACGTGGACCTGGACGACTGGATGTACCTCATCGACGATCGCGTCATGCTCAACCGCGCCACCATGAGCAAGTTTGGCGTGCGGCTGGGCGAGATCACGCTGTCGTTCACGAAACGCGCCCCATGAGCCTCAATCCTTCTCTGCGCGACTGGCAGGGCCGCCGGGTCTGGCTGGTGGGTGCCTCCAGCGGCATCGGGCGCGCCACCGCGTCGGCGCTGCACGCGCGCGGCGCGCAGGTGATCGTCTCGGCCCGCAGCCGGGCGGCCCTGGACGCGTTCGTGGCAGAACACCCTGGCAGCCAGGCCCTGCCGCTGGACACGGCCGAGCCGGCCGATGTGCAGGCCGTGGCCGCACAGGTGCTGGCAGGCGGCCCGCCAGACCTCGTCTGCTACTGCGCGGGCTACTACCGCGACACGCGTGCCACCGACTTCAACCTGGCCGAGATGCTGCGGCATGAGCAGGTCAACTACAGCGGCGTGCTGCATGTGCTGGCGGGGGTGCTGCCCGCCATGATTGCCGCTGCAGCCGCTGGCCGGCCCGGCCACGTGAGCCTGATCAGCAGCGTGGCGGGCTTCCGTGGCCTGCCCAAGAGCCTGGCGTACGGGCCCACCAAGGCGGCGCTGATCAACCTGGCCGAGGCGCTGTACCTGGACCTGCACGACCTGGGCATGGGCGTGAGCGTGATCAACCCGGGCTTTGTGGCCACGCCCCTCACCGCGGGCAACGACTTCGCGATGCCCGCGCTCATCTCGCCCGAGGCCGCGGCGCAGGCCATCCTCAAGGGATGGTCGCAAGGGCATTTCGACATCCACTTTCCCAAGCGTTTCACGCGGGTGATGAAGATGCTGCGCCTGCTGCCCTACCGTTTGTACTTTCCGGCCATCCACCGGTTCACAGGACTCTGATGCCCAGCCTGCCCGCCACCGCGCCTGCGCCCTTGAACGATGCTGTGCAAGGCATGACGGAAGAAGCCGTGACACGCGTCATTGCGCTGTTCGAGAACCTCTCGCCCGCAGACGTGGCGCGGATCGGCCAGTTCTATGCGGCCGACGCCCGCTTCAAGGACCCGTTCAACGACGTGCGCGGCATCCCCGCCATCCAGCAGATCTTTGCCCACATGTTCGTGGCGCTGGAAAACCCCCGGTTCATCGTGACGGGCCGCGTGGTGCAAGGCCAGCAATGCTTTCTGACGTGGGACTTTGTGTTTGCCTTCAAGAGCTTTCACAAGGGCGTGACGCAGACGGTGCGCGGTGCGTCCCACCTGGTGATCGACGGGCAAGGCCTGGTCTCGTTGCACCGCGACTACTGGGACGCGGCCGAAGAGTTGTACGAAAAGCTGCCGGTGGTGAGCGCGCTGATGCGCTGGCTGAAAAAGCGCGCCAACAGCTGACCTGCCGGGGCGCCAGGCCGGATCGCGCACCGCGCGGGGCGCAAGGGCTTTCCGGCACCGCGGCGTGCGGCCGCGGATCTGTGGCTCAGGATGGACGGGTGTCGGCAAAGCTGGGGCGCTGCATCAGCTTGTCCATCAGCTTGCCCAGGTTGGGGTACTCAGCGCGCCAGCCGATCTCGGGAAACCGAAACTCCAGCCATCCGAGCGCGCACCCTACGGCGATGTCCGACAGGCTCAGGTGGATGCCGCTGCAGTAGGGCTTGTCGCCCAGGCCCTGGCTCATCGACTTCACGCCGTCGTTCACCTTGCGCAGCTGGCGGTCAATCCACGCCTGGCTGCGTTCGCTGTCCTTGCGGTGGGCCCAGGTGGCTTCCAGGCGCGCCAGCACGCCGGCATCCATCACGCCATCGGCCAGCGCCTCCCAGGTCTTGACCTCAGCGCGCTCGCGGCCCTGTACCGGGATGAGCTTGCCCACGGGGGAGAGGGTGTCGAGGTACTCCACGATCACGCGGGAATCAAACACCGCCTCGCCGCCTTCCATCACCAGGCAGGGCACCTTGCCCAGCGGGTTGGACGTGGCGATCGTCGTGTCGTCAGCCCAGACGTTTTCCTGTACGAACTGGTAGTCGAGCTTTTTTTCGGCCATCACGATCCGCACCTTGCGGACGTAAGGGCTGGCAGAGGCTCCGATCAGTTTCATGGTGTGTTTTCCAGTGCGCGGGATAGGCGAATCCATTTCGCGATCGATTCTATCGGCACCCGCCGCCGGTCGCCCGGTGGCCCGGGCCCTTCGAAGCGGGTGCGTCCGGCCTGTGCCACCTACAATCACGCGCCATGAGCCTGTCCACCATCACCGCCCTGTCGCCGCTTGACGGCCGTTACGCCAGCAAACTCGCCGCCCTTCGCCCCATCATGAGCGAGCACGGCTACATGCACCGCCGGGTGCAGGTGGAAGTGGCCTGGTTCATTGCCCTGTCAGATGCCGGTTTTGCCGAGTTCAAGCCCCTGACCACCGGCGCGCGTGCCTACCTGCTGGGCCTGATCAAGAATTTCTCTGAAGCCGATGCGGCCGCGATCAAAGAGATCGAAAAAACAACAAACCACGACGTCAAGGCCGTGGAGTACTGGATCAAGAGCAAGTTCGAAGCCCGCCCCGAGCTGGAAAAGGCCTCCGAATTCGTGCACTTTGCCTGCACCAGCGAAGACATCAACAACACCAGCCACGCCCTGCAGCTGCGTTCGGGCCGCGACCAGGTCATCCTGCCCGGACTTGATCGCGTGGTGCTCAAGCTGCGCGAAATGGCGCACGCCTATGCCGATGTGCCCATGCTCAGCCGCACCCACGGCCAGACCGCCAGCCCCACCACCGTGGGCAAGGAAATGGCCAACGTGCTCGTGCGCCTGCAGGCCGCCTGCGAACGCATCGCCAGCGTGAAGATCATGGGCAAGATGAACGGCGCCGTGGGCAACTACAACGCCCACCTGTCGGCCTGGCCCGACTTCGACTGGGAAGCCTTCAGCAAGAAGGTGGTCGAGACGCCCGAGCCCCTGGGCCTGGGCCTGACGTTCCAGCCGTACTCCATCCAGATCGAGCCGCACGACTACATGGCCGAGCTGTTCGATGCGGTAGCACGCGCCAACACCATCCTCATCGACCTCTCGCGCGACATCTGGGGCTACGTGAGCCTGGGCTACTTCAAGCAGCGCCTGAAGGCGGGCGAGATCGGCTCCAGCACCATGCCGCACAAGGTCAACCCCATCGACTTCGAGAACGCAGAAGGCAACCTGGGCCTGGCCAACGCACTGCTGCGCCACCTGTCGGAAAAGCTGCCCATCAGCCGCTGGCAGCGCGACCTGACCGACAGCACCGTGCTGCGCAACATGGGCGTGGCTCTGGGCTACGCAGCGCTGGCGTACGCATCGCTGCTGACCGGCCTGAACAAGCTGGAGCTGAACGAAGAAGCCCTGGCCGAAGACCTGGACGCATCGTGGGAAGTGCTGGCCGAGCCCATCCAGACGGTGATGCGCCGCTTTGGCGTACAGGGCGCGTACGAGAAGCTCAAGGAAGTCACCCGCGGCAAGACCGTGACGGCCGAGGCCCTGCACGGGCTGATCCGCTCCCTGGAGATTCCCCAGGCCGAGAAAGACCGCTTGCTGGCCATGACCCCCGGCAGCTACGTCGGCAAGGCGGCCGAGCTGGCGCGCCGGGTCTAGCCGGTTTACTGGTTTTTTGGCCTCCTGCGCTTGATAGGCAAGCGTAGGCTGCTATCATTTTTACAGGCAGTCATGGCCATCAAATCCACCATCTTCAAGGCGAATCTCCAGATCGCTGACATCGACCACGGCTACTACGCCGACCATGCGCTGACGTTGGCACGGCATCCGAGCGAGACGGACGAGCGCATGATGGTGCGCCTGGCAGCGCTGGCCATCCAGGCGCATGAGCTCCATGACACCTGCAATGGCGACGGCACGCTGGCGTTTGGCGCAGGCCTGTCGGACCCGGATGATCCGGACGCATCGCTGACCGATTTCACCGGCCGCAAGCGCGTGTGGATCGAGGTGGGCCAGCCGGAGGACAAGCCGCTGACCAAGGCGTGCAGCAAGGCCGACGCCGTGATCGTTTACTGCTTCAACCACGCCGCCGAGATCTGGTGGAAGGGCATCGAGACCAAGCTGTCGCGCCTGGAAAAGCTGCAGGTGTGGCGCATTCCTTCGGAAGCGTCGCAGGCGCTGGCCCAGCTGGCCGAGCGCAGCATGCAGTTGCAGGCGACCGTCCAGGAGGGAGCGATCACGCTCAGCAGCACGCAGGGCAGCGTGCATGTGGAACCGGTGCGCTGGAAGTAGTCAGAAGCCCGGTTTACAAGCATTTTCAGGCTCTAGGGCTTGTTTTTATTGGCTTGTTTGCTATATAAAATATAGCATCGTGCGTTGGGCGGTGGAGGCCTTGCCTCGGCTGCCTGACGCGGCGGCCGGTGCCGCGGCAGACGCGCTCTCTGCGAGCGTGCACTCAACGCGGCATGAGCGCGCCGCATTGCCAGCACTGCTCGAAACCGCCCTCCACCCGTTCGCCGCAAACGCATTCCCAGCGCCTTTGGGGCAGCTCTTGCAGGTCCTTCAGCAGTGCCCGCGCCTGGGGTGCGTGCTCATCGTGGTCGAGCCAGATTTCCGGCAGACACTCCCCCGGCGGCAGATGCCCGGCCGCGGCGCCCAGATACTGGCGCTGTACCGACGCGGCCATGCCGGCCTCGCACAGCAGGTCCGCCCAGAGCGTGGCAATGGCGATGTTGGGAGCCTGCATGAGTCGGAGCATGGTCACACCATAGCTGTTTGCTGCGCTCGCGTACAGGCAGGGCGACACAGTGTCTGTAGGGTCAGGCGGAAGGGCCTACCCAGACGGCCCGGCCCACCATCAGGCTGCGGCCGTGCTCCCGGGCGCTGGGCTGGGGCCTTCTGCAGCCCGCTCCGCATAGCGGTTGAATCGCCACGCCGAATGTTCCAGCGTGATGCGCCGCCATACGCTGCGTTTTTCTGCCGGGGTGAATGCGGGCCAGAACTGCACCTCGTCGAAAGTGCGGCCGCATCCCTTGCAGAGGTCGTCCCCCTGGCTCGTGGAGCAGATGGCGATGCAGGGTGTGTCCGGGGTCGTGTCGTACCAGGCCTGCCAGGCGGCAAGGGCCGCGGGCGGCAGCGTGTCCTCGTCGATGGCATCGTCGTGGGCATAGGCCATCCGCGCATACAGCTCGCCCAGCGCGCGCAGCGCAGGCGCCAGCGTGATGCCATCGGGAGACGGAGTGAGCGCCCGCCAGTGGTTGATGGCCGCTTCGATGTCGGTGATGTGGATGTGTGCCATGGGTGCCGTGTACAGGGCGCCGGATGATAGCTGCCTGCGCCTGGCCTTGCCGGGGAAGGTGTATCGAAGCCCGCCCTAGCGACCGATGCAACCAGGGGTATACGCAGTATCCACAACGCAACGTGCTTGCATGGCGGCGCCGGCGGTGTTCCAATCGCCTGCTTCGAAGGGGAGTAGCTCCCAGTCTGCGTTGGGCCATGGCGTCGCCGGATGGCCCTTGGCGCAGGTTGTCGGAACCGTCGTCAATACGAAGCATTGCTTCCGGCGCTCCGGGTCGTGGGCACCTGTGGTGCCCCGGCTGAGCAAGACCTTTGATGGGCCCTTTCAGGGCTGATCAAGGCCGCCCTTCGCATGTCCGAACCCGCTGCGGGTGCTCCCTGATCTGCCGACCGTGCCCCAGAACGAAGGGTGGCTGGCGCTGCGGTGGCAGCCCGCCCTCCTTTTGCGTATCACTCCGAGGAATTTATGGACTTCTTATCGTCGCCTGAATTCTGGCTTGCTTTGGGCCAGATCATCATCATTGACATCTTGCTGGGTGGGGATAATGCGGTGGTTATTGCCCTGGCATGCCGCAAGCTGCCCCCGGCACAGCGCACCAAGGGCATCATCTGGGGCACGGCTGGCGCCATCGTGCTGCGGGTGATCCTCATCGCATTCGCAATGACGCTGCTGGCCCTCCCGTTCCTGAAGTTCGTGGGTGCGCTCCTGCTGGTGTGGATTGGCGTGAAGCTGCTCGCCCCCGATGAAGACGGTCACGGCGATGTGCAAGGCAGCGACAAGCTGCTGGCGGCCATCAAGACCATCATCGTGGCCGACCTGGTGATGAGCGTTGACAACGTCATCGCGATTGCCGGTGCTGCCCAAAACGCAGGTGAGCACTCTTTCCTTCTGGTCGTCCTGGGGCTGCTCATTTCCATCCCGATCATCGTCTGGGGCAGCCAGCTGGTGATCAAGCTGATGGAGCGCTTCCCGCTCATCATCGTGCTGGGTGGCATGCTGCTGGGCTGGATCGCGGGCGGCATGCTCGTCACGGATCCCGTGTTTGCCAACGCAGACAAGTGGCAGTGGATGGTGAAACTTCCTCAGACGGAATGGATCAGGTATGGGGCGAGCATTGCGGGTGCATTGCTCGTGCTGGCGATCGGCAAGGCCGTGCTGGCGCGCCGCGCATCTGCTGGCCCGGCTGGCGCCTGATGCCTGATGCCTGATGCCTGATGCCTGATGCCTGATGCCTGATGCCTGATGCCTGAACCGGGCCGCGGTGTTTTGCAGCGCTTCTGGCTGCAGCGCACCACGGGCCGGCACCGTCATTGCAAGGAGTCGTTTATGGACAGGTTCATTGTTTACGTCGACGACGCCGCCAGCGCACAACAGGGCCTGGCCACGCTGCTGGCTCGCCAGCCGTCGGCTCGCGCCCAATGGTTGCTGGTGGCCTGCGCTCCCCGCATGACACACCGCATCAGCAAATGGGTCAGCCACCGCGCCCGTGAGAACTGGCGCGACAAATGGGCCGACAAGCTGTTCGCCCAGATCCTGCCCACCCTGCCTGCGCACGCGGGCACTGTGACCACCATGCTCGCCAAGGCCCCCCTGGCTGAATTGACCGCTCAGTTGCAGGCCGGGCACTCTGCGCCCGCGCAGGTCATCGACATGCGCCGCCCTCGGGCGGCCTACGATGAAGCAACGATGCCCGTGGGTCCGCGTTGGCCAGGGTTGTCCGGCACGCTCGGCAGCCTCGTCACTGGCATTGGTGTGCTGTGCATGCTTGGGCTTGAATAGGCCTGCGCAACTGCGATGAGGGGGCTGCGAGGCAGACCCAAGGTCGCCGCGTTTGTGGGGTGGCGTCGCTGGACGGATGCTATTCTTGCGGCATGAGACTGCTTTTCAAATGGCTGCTGAGCGCAGCATCCCTGCTTTTCGTGGCGTACGTCTACAGCGGCGTGCAGGTGGAGAGCTTCACCTCGGCCTTGATCGCCGCGTTTGTCATCGGCCTGTTCAACGTGGTGTTGCGGCCGGTGCTGGTCGTGCTCACCCTTCCGGTGACCATCGTCACCGTGGGGCTCTTCCTGTTCGTCATCAATGCCCTCATGTTCTGGGCTGCGGCCTCGGTTCTGGAGGGCTTTCAGGTCACCGGCTTTGGCGCGGCCCTGCTGGGCTCGCTGATCTATTCGGTGCTTGGAATCCTGATCGAGTCAGCGCTCGGAGGCCTGTTCTCGAAGAAGTGATTCCACTGCGCGCAGCCGGGTGTCGATGATGGACGCCTCAATGTGGTCTGCAGCTGACACTCCGCGTCGTGCCATGTCCTGCCCGGCCTTGAATCTGTCCACTGCGGCTGCGTAGTCGTATCGCGCAGCTTGCGCCTCTGCCTCCGCCCGCACCGCGCGCAGCGGCTGGCCTGACGCTTGCCAGGCGGATGCCAGCAGTTGCCATGCTGTGGCGTCGCGTGGATGGGTCGTGACCCAAGTCTGCAACGCCCCCGTCACCGCTTGCGCGTCGCTGGCCGCGCCACCCCTGAGAAACGCCTGTGCTCGCAACAGCAGCTCGGGTCTGCCTGATTGCCCGCCTGAGCCTGCAGCGGTGGCAGGGAGCTTGGCAACAGCCGCCGCTGCATCGCCAGCCGCGAGCTCGATCTCGGCGGCCAGCAGCGCAGCGAGCCGATAGGCCGCAGGATCAGGTTTCACAACGTCCAGCAACTTGCGGGCCGTGGCGCGCGCACTGTGGCTGTCGCGCAGCGTACTGCTGCCCAACGCTGAAGCGTAGAGCGCCGCTGCCCGTTTCGCTGCGTTTTGCGATGCGAACCCGGTGCCCTGTGGCTCAGCGATCCATTGCCGCAGGACATCCACCCCGGGGTTTCCCAGCACGCGGGCTCGCGCCGCCATCATGCCGGGCTCGAAAGCCTGCGGCATGGAGCCGGATATCTTCGGCGTGGACCCTGGAGGCACGCGCGATTGCATGTCTGCCATGCGCTCGGTCGTCAGTGGGTGGCTGCGCAAATAGGGCCAAGAGCCGTTGTCGTTGAGCCGGTTGGCCTGCTGGAGTTTGTCGAACATGCCAGTGAACCCCTGTGGCGCAAATCCAGCCGGCGCCATGAGCCCGTAGCCAATCCGGTCGGCCTCGCGCTCCATGTCCCGCGAAAAGTTCAGCTGGTTCTGAATAGCCAGCGCCTGGCCCCCTACGACGAGGGCTTGCGTCGCCGCCGGGTTCTTGCTGGCCGCGAGTGCGCCGAGCACCATCGCGCCCAGTAGCAGCGGCGTCTGCTTGCTCTGCTGGGTGAGCAGGCGCGATATGTGTCGCTGCGTCACATGGCTGAGTTCATGCGCCAGAACGGAGGCCAGTTCATCACGTGTTTCCACCACCCCAATCAGCCCCAGATGAAGGCCCAGGTAGCCGCCGGGCAGCGCAAAGGCATTGACCGTCCTGTCACGTCCCAGGAGGATTTCCCAGGCAAAGCGCTCGTCCAGTTCCGGGCTCAGTTCCCCCCGGGCCCGTGCAGCCGCCACGAGTGGCTGCCAGATGGACTGCACGTATTCGGCCAGCACCGCGTCGTCGATGTAGTCGGGGTCGCGATAGAGTTCGCGGATGATGCGGTCGCCCAAGCGACGTTCGGCGCTGATCGTGAGGTCGCTGGCGTCGCCCAGGGTGGGGAGGGCTCCTTGTGTTTGAGCGCTTGCGGGAAGCAGAAAAGCCAAAAATGCTATTGAAAAAATAGCAACGAATGCTTTGCTTGAGAGCGATTGGTCCTTAACAGGCATGAATTTTCGCACGTTCAAACCTTTGCTTTGGGTCGAGGTCGATCGTCCGCTACAAACGTCGCCTACGCCGTATGATCGTCCGACAGCGTTTGGCCCCGCCTTTTCCAACATGAACACACCTAATTCACATCTCACCCACTTCGACGCTCAAGGCCAGGCCCATATGGTCGACGTGGGCTCAAAACCAGCAACACACAGAGTAGCCGTGGCGGTCGGGCGTATTGAAATGCAGCCCTCTACATTGGCGTTAATTGAGGCGGGTACAGCCAAAAAAGGCGATGTCCTGGGAATTGCTCGCGTTGCCGGAATACAGGCTGCCAAAAAGACGAGCGATCTCATTCCGCTATGCCATCCACTGGCACTAACGCGTGTCGCTATAGACTTCGAGCCGGCCGACAAGATGATACCCGACGCCGTGGGCGTCACCTGCACTGCCACCGTAGAAACAGTCGGCCCAACGGGCGTTGAAATTGAGGCGCTGATGGCGGTTCAGGTGGCCTTGCTGACAATCTACGATATGTGCAAGGCAGTCGATAATACGATGAAAATAAAAGCTGTTGAATTGTATTTAAAGATGGGTGGGAAATCAAGTCGGAACACTACCTCGTGATTTCGTGGAGGGTTTATCAGAAATTATTCGACTGTAATAAATCCGTCAATTTTAGCGTAGCCTCGTGGAAGTGCTTTTTCTCTGTCGATCAATACTACCCAATCTAGACTGCGCGAACTTGTGAGTGGTAGCCAAAGGAGCGACTCTTCACTCATTCCAGTCTCAAGTACCGCTCTGTCTAGTGTGTCTTTGTGTGAAGGTCTTGTTCGATAAAGAAGCTTCAACGACTTGGCGCGGGTTAAAATCTCGCTACGTTTTTTTTCGTACGGTTGCCACCAATCAGGACGTAGTGACGGCTCCTGTCCGCTGGTCGATAGCTCGATGCTTTTTATCAATTCGTCGTTATCCCTTGGTTCGCGCAAGCTCAGAAGCGTTGGGCCAGTCCAAGGGGCAGGAAGCACATCTTTGATTGCTTGATGCAGTTCGGTTGAATCCACCTCAGATGCCGAAATAACGCGGAAACGATCAACCTCGAAAATAATGTGAATAGGCCTAACTATTGCGACCGTGTACACGCCGTATGCCAAGGCGGCTGCTTGAAGGGTAACAATCATCGACATGTCCGAGAGTAACTCGCGTGGAGATTTTGTTGGATTCCAGAGTACTAATGTGAGTAAAGGTCCACAAATTACGTCCACCGAGACTACTAGCCAGAAGAGCTCTGCCCCCCCTAGCATTTCATCGAATGGCCACGGATACCAAATAAAAAAAACCAGGGCTGCAACGATGGTCGCTGTAGCGAGGGACAATAAGAGGTGAAGAAAAAACGGCTTTCTCGCGGTCGCTACTCGATCTGACAGGCTTTGCATCTGTAATTCACAAGTATTAATTCGAAAATCTTTGATCTCAAAGAAAAAGGCCGCATAAGCGGCCTTTCGAGGGACTCTAAAGATTAGTAGCGGCAGTTTGCAGGAACGTACTTGAACATTGCGTTGGCTCCCGCAGGCGCGGCAGCCGTCAAGCCGGTAGTACAACCCCACACAACAGGTGCGCCGGCTGTCATCGCATTCGTCGGGAGTCCGGTGGCTGCTACGATGCCGTTCGAGCCCGGAGTAAGGGCGATAGCCAACTGCCCACCATTCATACCGGTAGCTGCGTTGTAAGTAACGGTCACTCGGCCGTTACCTGCAACAGGGACTGCAGCAATATTTGCAATTCCGACCCCAGTCACATACTTTGTGGGTGTGAATTGATAACCCGTGCCACCAGCAACTGGAACAGCGGTGCACGGTGATGCGCAGCCGAGAATAGCGACTCCTCCATTAGAAGCGAAAGTTTCCGACACTGCTAGCTTAGCCGCACCGGCGAGAACCAGCCCTTCAGAGACCCGAGTGCGTACGGTGTAGTCTTGGTAGGCAGGCAAGGCTACTGCAGCCAAGATACCAATGATCGCTACGACGATCATCAGTTCGATCAGGGTAAAACCTTTTTGCAGAGTGTGCTTCATGAAATTTCCTTCGGGACGGTGTGAATGCGAAACCTGTCGAACAGTTCTTCAGGTTGTCCGTTTCAAGCAGTAAGCGTGCCAGCATCACATGGCCCTCGTGCGATGCGCATAAGTAAGACGTGCGGTCATAAGTGACCAACTTTATCCTTCGCACCACGCGAGGTGACAATTTTGTCGGAGACAGAAGTGTCTGATTGTCGGGAGGGCTGCGTGCTGTTCGCTAGTGTGGCTCAGTGACCCACTATTTCACATCAAATTGCGTGGCTAAGCCGCAGTTCCTTTCAAGCGGGGCTGCACGGCGTTATTGCATGCTTGCAAGGTATATCTGACGCCGAGTGTGGTGTCGTTGTAGGGTGAGCAGGTGTGTGCCTTGCTTTTTTCTCGACGCCGTTGGCGATGCAGCGCTACCAGGATTTGCCACGCTTCAAGCTCCTCGCGCTCCGGGGTGCTCAGTTCATTTTCCTGGCCGACGGGCTGGAAGATTTGTATTGACCCAGCGGTTTCTGCGCAGGTCAGGCTGCTAAAGCATAAGCCTCAGCGGGGGTCTTCATGGCCAGCGCCTGGTGTGGGCGCCGGTGGTTGTAAAAGCTGATCCAGTCT
>Ga0210246_102121_pt1 | contig 13160 bp, 7 predicted proteins | sample ChrtobMetaP3_8mM_FD_155469 | JGI IMG/M metagenome (GOLD analysis project Ga0210246, IMG submission 155469) | Chrysochromulina tobin associated microbial communities from unialgal haptophyte culture, Seattle, Washington, United States - P3_8mM | ecosystem: Host-associated > Algae > Haptophytes >...
ATGCCCTCGATCTGCGTGGTGGTCGGCACGTTGGTCGGCGCGTTGCCGAGCAGGATGAGGCCGCCCCACTTGCCGCGCTCGCCGAGCGTGATGGCGTTCTCATTCGAGTCCGTGGAGGCGGTGGCCGTGCTCACGAGCGCCGACTCTGCAAGCACGGACGTGAACGTGATCGGCATCGTCGCCGAGCCCGTCGCCACGAGCTTGCCGCCCTTCACGACCACGAGCGCCGCAGCGGCGCCGCCGGTGGGCACGGGCAGCGCAAGGATGGTGGTGCCAGCGGGGATCGTGAGGGTCGCCGATACGATGACCTGGGAGGCGAGAATGTACGAGGTGCTTGCGGCGAGGGCCGTGCTGGAAGCGTACGCGCTCGACAGCAAGGTGACATTTGACTGCAGCGTCGCGAATGGCGAGGGCGGAATGGCGGTGCACGTGCGGCCAGCCATGTTGCCGCTGCACGCGAGCCACGAGTAGCTGGCGAGCCAGTTGTCCGTCGAGGAGCCGAACGCGCCCTTGCAGCTCACCGCCGAGAAGAAGGGGTCGCCGTTGGGGGGTGCGTCCTTGGTGCCCGAGCACGCCGCGCCCGCGGCGGACGGCAGAGGGTTGAAGGTGGCGGAGCCCTCCGCGAGGTCAGTGGTGGCGACCGCAACGAAGCCGGGGGCACCCATCACCGCCGTCCATGTGTTCGCGGGCGTGCAGGCGGCGGTGGTGCCGGTGAGCAGAGCGAACTGCGCCTCAGCCGTCGCCGTGTCGATGATGTTGTTGGCCGAGAAGTAGAAGTAGCCGGGGTTCGAAATGCTGACCGAGTCCGCCGGCAGCGTCTGCGTGTAGCTCAGCGTCGAGCCGCAGTCCTCGAAGAGGAGGCCGTTCAAGTGCGGGTAGGCGAGGATACCGTTGCCGAACTTGCCACCCGTGCCGTCGTTGACGTGGATCAGCTCGCCCGTGCGCGCGCCAGGGCCGGTGCCTCCGCCGATCAAGGTGAACGAGTAGAAGGCCGGGTGCGAGCGCGGAGCCACGTCCTGATTCACGGCGATGCCCTGAGATGGATTCGCGGCGATGCCCGAGTCGATCTCCATCGCGTGGTCGCCACTCAGGCCCTCCATGACGAACAGGAACTGGCCCTTGCCAATGTAGCCCTGGTCCGTGTCGAAGGCGTCGTCCGCCACGAAGAGCACCGACAGGTACTTGACGTTCACCGTGCCGCCGAAGAACTCGAAGCCGTCGTCGAGGTTGAAGGCCACCTCGCAGTGGTCGACGACCGTGCGGTCGCCCACGCCGCCGAAGGTGATGCCGTTGATCTCGTTGTCGTTGCCCACGACCGCGCCGCCGTGCCACACGCGCACGTACTGCAGGGAGCCCGACGAGTCGGTCGGGTTGGTGCCACCGTACGGTTTCGCGGTGATGCCCTCGATGATCGCGGTGGTCGCCACGTTGGTCGGCGCGTTGCCGAGCAGGATGAGCCCACCCCACTTGCCGCGCGTCTCGAGCACGGTAAGCGCGCCGGTAGAAGCGTCCGTCACCACCGACGACGACGACGACACGGTGGGGTTGAAGGCAGTGAAGGTGATCGGCGAAATTGAAGTGCCAAGTGCTAAGATCCGTCCCCCCTTCTCGATGATCAGGGCTGGCGCACCGCCGCCATCGGAAGCCAATGGCGAGGCGTAAATGGTCACGCCCGCCTGAATGGCCAAGGTGATGCCCGACGGAACGAACGTCTGGCACGTGAGCACGTAGAGCGCACCTCTGTAGAGCCTCCTGTCTGCCGAGAGGGTGCCGCAAAGAGCGACGGGGTCGTCAGAGTCGCCAGGGTCGGCCGCCGAGGGGCACGTAGACGTCGAGCTGACAAAGCCCGGGCGGTTGGGCAGGTTGAAGAACGACCAGCCATCGAGCCAGTTGACGCTGCCGAACGCGCCCTTGTACGTGGTCGCGCTGAAAAAGACGTCGCCGTTGGGCACCGGGTCGACGTTCGAGTACGCGGCCGGGCCGCACGCGCGCGGGTCGATCGGACTAGTGCTGGTCTCGGTGAACGTGTCTCCAAAGATGAGCGGATTCGTGTTGGTAAAGTTCGGCGCAGTCCCAGTGCACGGCGACACAACTTGGAAGCCGGCGGTAGGGCCCTCGATGATGTTGTTCGACGAGAAGAACAGGTAATCGTTAAGTGACTCCGACGACGCCGGCAGCACCGACACAATGGACGGCGCGGTGCTGCCGCTGCTGCTGCAGGTATCGATGCGGATGCCAGGGTGCGTCGCGACGTTGGCGAGGATCAGGTTGCCAAACTTGCCGCCCGTGCCCTCGCGCAGGCGCATCATCGCGTTGCCCGGGCGCGTCGAGAGGGCGCCCGCGCCCACGAGGGTCATGCCGTAAAAGGCCGGGTGCGAGCGCGGCGTGCTCCCGTACCTCGAGTCCATCTCACAGCCGTGGTTGCCCACAGCGCCGAGCAGCGCGAACAGGAACTGGCCCTTGCCCACGTAGCCATCGTCCGTGTCGAAGGCGTCGTCGCCCGCGAAGAGCACCGACAGGTACTTGACGTTCACCGTGCCGCCGAAGAACTCGAAGCCGTCGTCCGCATTGTACGCCACCTCGCAGTACGCGACGGTCGTGTTGGAGCCGACGCCGCCGAAGGTGATGCCGTTGATCTCGTTGTTCGCGCCCACGATCGCGCCGCCGTGCCACACGCGCACGTACTGCAGAGAGCCCGAGTTGTCGGTCGGGTTGATGCCGCCGTACGTGTAGCCGCTGATGCCCTCGATTTCGGTGGTGGTCGGCATGTTGGTCGGCGCGTTGCCGAGCAGGATGAGGCCGCCCCACTTGCCGCGCTCGCCGAGCGTGATGGCGTTCTCATTCGAGTCCGTGGAGGCGGTAGCCGAGCTCACGAGCGCCGACTCTGCAAGCACGGACGTGAACGTGATCGGCATCGTCGCCGTGCCCGTCGCAACGAGCGCGCCGCCCTTCAAGACCACGAGCGCCGGAGCGGCGACGCCGGTGGGCACGGGCAGCGCAAAGATGGAGGTTCCAGGCGCGATCGTGAGCGTGACACCCGAGGGCACGAAGAGCTGCGTGGCCATCAGGTACGAAGTGCTCGAAACGAGGCCCGTGCTGGTAGAAAGGGTGCCGCCGAGCATGGTCGTATTCGATGCAAGCGTCGCGAACGGCGAGGGCGGAATGGCGGTGCACGTGCGGCCAGCCATGTTGCCGCTGCACGCGAGCCACGAGTAGCCGGCGAGCCAGTTGTCCGTCGCGGAGCCGAACGCGCCCTTGCAGCTCACCGCCGAGAAGAAGGTGTCGCCGTTGGGGGGTGCGTCCTTGGTGCCCGAGCACGCGAGGCCGGTGGCGGACGGCAGAGGGTTGAAGGTGGCGGAGCCCTCCGCGAGGTCAGTGGGGGCGACCGCAGCGAAGCCGGGGGCGCCAGAAACCGCCGTCCATGTGTTCGCGGGATTGCAGGCGGAAGTGGTGCCGGTGTGCAGAGCGAACTGCGACGCAGGCTCCGTTGTGTCGATGATGTTGTTGGTCGAGAAGTAGAAGTAGCCGGGGTTCGAAATGCTGACCGAGGCCGCCGGCAGCGTCTGCGTGTAGCTCAGCGTCGAGCCGCAGTCCTCGAAGAGGAGGCCGTTGCCGTGCGGGTAGGCGAGGATGCCGTTGCCAAACTTGCCACCCGTGCCGTCGTTGACGTGGATCAGCTCGCCCGTGCGCGCGCCCGCTCCGGTGCCTCCGCCGATCAAGGTGAACGAGTAGAAGGCCGGGTGCGAGCGCGGGGATACGTCCTGAGTCACGTTGTTGCCCGAGTCCATCTCCATCGCGTGGTCGCCACTCAGGCCCTCCATGACGAACAGGAACTGGCCCTTGCCAATGTAGCCCTGGTCCGTGTCGAGGGCGTCGTCGCCCACGAAGAGCACCGACAGGTACTTGACGTTCACCGTGCCGCCGAAGAACTCGAAGCCGTCGTCGAGGTTGAAGGCCACCTCGCAGTGGTCGACGACGGTGCCGGAGCCGACGCCGCCGAAGGTGATGCCGTTGATCTCATTGTTCGCGCCCACGACCGCGCCGCCGTGCCACACGCGCACGTACTGCAGGGAGCCCGACGAGTCGGTCGGGTTGGTGCCGCCGTACGTCTTCGCGGTGATGCCCTCGATCTGCGTGGTGGTCGCCACGTTGGTCGGCGCGCTGCCGAGGAGGATGAGCCCGCCCCACTTGCCGCGCGTCTCGAGCACGGTATCCGCGCTGGTAGAGTCAGTCGACACCGAAGACGACGACGACACGGTGGGGTTGAAGGCAGTGAAGGTGATCGGTGAAATAGAAGTGCCAGGTGCGGAGATCCGTCCACCCTTCTCGACGATGAGCGCTGGAGCGCCACCGCTCAGTGAGGCGGGTGAAGCGAAGATGGTGGTGCCTGGCTCGATGGTGAGCGTCTTGCCAGACGCGACGAATACCTGGTCCGTCAGAACGTATTTGTATGCTGCGAACTGCGGATCGAGGTCGGCGAATGGCAGCACAAATCAGCACGGTGGCAGTGTCCTTTTGGAAACGTGTTTGAAGGATCCGGTGCGTGCGTACCCAGGTTTGCGAGTTGATGTTGCCACTGACGTGGATCATGTCCTCGAAGGCTTGTGCGTGAGCCGTCGCCACGGACAACTGCGCGTAGCAATGGGGGCACAGAAAGGGAGGGTCCCATCAAGACATCACACGGCGCTTGACCAGCCAGGGTTTTCAGGGCTTCAGGATGTCGGGGCTCCCGTTGATCTCCGCAAGAGGCACACCGCGAGGAGCGTTGTGCGCAGCATGCTGCGCATCCGAAACGCTTTCGGCTCGACTGTGCTCCCTGTGCTCCTGCGACGCGTCGAGGAGGCAAGCGAAAGCGAAGAGAGCGCGACCGCGGAGACCCGCCGAAAAGACAAACGCCGACGGCACCGCGTAACTTCAAGTTCTGCCGCGTAATAGTTTCGTTACAGATTTCGTCACTTACTGGGAATCTGCGGCCGTCGGCGCCTCAAACGGAGCGTCACCGAACTCCTTCCCCACAAGATTTCACATGATTTCAACGGCATTCAAGTCTAACTACAAAAGTAAGCGTTCCTGGGTGCCTGCGTGGCTCCGAAGGACGAAGGACCGAAGAGGCGTCAGCCGCCGACCGCGCGCGCGTACCGACCGCGCGCGCGGCATCGGTGCCCGCGAAGCCCCTCGGCGCCTTACGCCGCCTCGGCCGGGTGTAGGTCAAGTGTAGGTAGACTAGGGGTGCCGGGGCGGGCCGGGCCGGGGGCGGAACCGCCAACCGGGGGCGGGGCGGGTTTTTGCGTGATTGCGTCACCGTCCGCGCGCGCGCTCCGACCTCGGGGGGAAACGGGGGGATTGGAGGGGCCGGGACCGATTACAATGTAATTGGGGGTTAATGTTATGTAATTGGGGGTTACTTAACTATGGTATACGCAAGATGTTATACGCGTAACGCTATAACAGCCTTAACGGCGCGAGTCCCGAGGCGCGGCGGGTACTCCCATGTGCCACCTCAATGCGTCGGGTGAGAGGCTCTTGACCTCTTGTTCGACTGCGGGCACGCCCTGCACCATCATTCGTCAAACCTGCCATCCATGCCGCCCACGGCCGTCTCCTTGCGAGGCGAACAGAGGCTCGTCGCTGCCACCGACGCTGCGAGCACGCCCGCGACCAGCACGACACCTCCGACGCATGGCAGCGCGACGATGCATGCACCACTGACGCCGCCGAGGCCGTCGACGCGGTGGAGGAGCGTGGCGGCCGAGGCGAGCCAATGGAGGACGAGCATCGTACAAAGCAGGCCAGTCGCGCGGCGCGGGTACGCGGCCGTCCATCCGATCAGCCCGAGCAGCACGTGCAGCAATCCGAATCCGAGGCACTGCAGCGCGTCGACCGCAAACGTCGAGAGCACTGAGCAGCTGGGCGTGTAGAGGGTGCCAGGCAAGAGCGCGCCGCCGAGCACGTCGCCGTACATGACGAGCGTCTGCATCAGGCCGGTGCCGATCGCGCTCGCGATGGCCGCCGGGACAAGCGATGCACCGAGCGGCCGGCCCGCGGGCGGCGTCGGCTGCAGCCCGATGGCACGCAGGCCGTGAATGAGCCGCGCGTAGAGCACGTACGTGGCCCAACGGCTAAGTTCCTGCAAAATGCCACCATAAAGCACGAGCAGCCACAGCTCGTCGCGAAATGGCACGAGCGCCCACCAGATGATTGCGATGACGAGGATGGCACACAGCCACACGAAGGCGGCGCCGATGGTGAGGATGACGAGCTCAGGCTGCTTGGCGACGACGGTGACGATGAGCACTGCATACGGCGCGAACGCAGCCGCGAGCACGCCCGAGAAGGAGAGCACGGAGGCGGAAGACGCCCGAGAGGGCATTGCACCTCGGCTGCGGAAAACCACAACAAGTCAAGTCAAGTCAAGGTCAAGTCAACTTGCCTGTTTTCCCGGGATTATTGGCGCACTGCGGAGTCTCTGCGGTTCAAAAACACCAACCGGTAAGATAGTGACCACGCAATTTGTGACCACCCCACGGAAAAGGAACTCCCAAGCAGGACACACACCATCGCTGTCACGCTGTGGTGATCTTCTGCTCGTCGAGGAGACATCGGAAGACGCTGTCAGGCCCTGGCGTCACACTGTCGCATGGGCCGCCGTGGTCAGTCACGACCTCTTCGAGGCTCTTCGAGGATGGATCGGAAGACCGGATCATCGCCGCCGTTGCTCCCTGCGCGGCATGCCGGCACACGTATACTCACTTCTTGAGGACGTCTATCATGTCCTGGAAGCTAAGCACGAACCAGTCGGCGCCAGCCTTCACCTTTTCGCGCACGGCGATGCCGCCGAAGCCGATGAACGCATCTGCACCACCCTCAATGTCGCGCGCCTCCATGTCTGTCGCGCCGTCCCCGATCATGACGACCGTCTTGTACCCGCGCTGTGCCTTCAGATCGGCGACCACCTGCAAACAAGACGCCATCGGGGCACCATGGCACACACTCAGACGGCACTCGGACAGCACTCGGACAGCACTCGGACAGCACTCGGACAGCACTCGGACAGATCTCGGACAGATCTCGGACAGCACTCGGACAGATCTCGGACAGATCTCGGACAGCGCACACACTCAGACGGCACTCGGACAGCACTCGGACATCGTCGCGCGGCCATACAAGGCACCAGCACCAGCAGCGGCACCGGCACCGATCGGGTCGGCGACCCACCTTTGCCTTGCCACCCGCACGCGAAGTCGGTTCGGAATCAAGGTGGCCTTTGAAGCTGCCGTCGGCGTTGAAGAGGAGCGTATTTGCGTAGATGTCCGTCTTCGCCACGTTGACCTGCGCCGCGATGGGCTCAATGAACTGACGGAAGCCTGCGAGGGAAGCCGCGCCGTGGAAGCCTCTTGAGAATTGCGAGGCACGGGAAACATAGATATAGGGAGTTTTGCGTTTGCCGCCGCGGGCGATTCGCGCACGCACCGCCCGACACAAAGTAGACGTGCTGGCCGCGTGAGTGCAACACCGCGATCAGGTCCGCAACGCCATCTGTGAGCTTCAGCGGCTCCTCGGCAAGCATACTCGTCACCTGCTGCTGCGAGGGCTTCATTGCGCTGAGGCGGAGCGCGAGGGCCTCGTGGAACGGCATCGAACCGCCCATCGCTTGCGCGGTCAGCGCCGCAACCTTGTCACCGCAGCCGAGGTAGGCGGCGAGGTCGTCGATGCCCTCGGACGTGACAACGGTGCTGTCGACGTCGAAGCAGACAGCCTGAGCAGTGCGTAGCGCGGTCTGCGCGTGCGCGACGCGCAGCCCGACGCTCGTGCTCATCGCGAGCGCGCCGCAGCGGAAGGCCGACGCTCTTTGGAACAAAACCTGCATTTCCTCACGTTCACGTTCTCGCGTCAACTCGAGTCAAGTCAAGTCAAGCTTCCGGAGCACATTCGATAGGCTTCCGTCTGGTTGTTTGTAGTTTATGTATAGACTTGACTTGATCTCGCAAGACGCACGACCACAGACAGGTCGTCAGGTCCCGTGGAGACACAACGTTGAGGGCACGGTGTGCGGCGCACACGCACACGCAGACACCAACACGCCGCACACAAACACAGATACCAGGAGATACCGGGAAGAACAGACACAAAAGAGGGCCCGGGCGAGAGACCGGGAGTGTCAACTAGGTGCATTTCCTCGGAGGCGCGCGACCCTGTGAAAGGGCAAAATGGGGAAGGGGGGAGGGCCTCCGTCGCGAGATGATTGTGAACGAGCTGAGTTCCGTGAAGGCCCGGCGGTGAGTATGTATTTATGTCGAAGTACGAAGACCGTCAATTTGTCTACAATGCACGCGACAAGGCGACATCGGACATGGGACATCGGACACCGCACTCCGCTCGAGACCTACACCTCACACACGCAAGATGATGCGAGATGATAGCGAGATGATGATGCGTGCAAAGTTTCCCATGATTCATGAAGTTTACCGACCATCCACACACCGTGAGACTCCACGCACACTAACAATAAAGCTCTGTACACCTCAGCACTATATGCACCCACAAATCGTCTCCACCCCGGCGCTCTTTCTACCAGAACAGCGGGATCTCGAAGCCAGCGTTCTTCAGCACGGTGTCCGCCTCGTAGGCCACTTGGACCATCTGGGAATCGTAGACCTTCTCAGGACCTCCGCGCGGTCGTGCCCGGATGTCCTGCCCAAGCAGCGGCTGCAGCTGCCCGTAGAGCAGCACGTCGTGGAGCGCCGCCAGATGCTGCACCGCTGGGTTGTACGCCTTGAAGCCATGGCGAGAGGCCTGGCAGTAGGTGCAGCCCAACCGGCGGACGAGGGCGAGCGCCGCCTCGGGCTCGGCCTCGAGCTCGGCGAGCAGACGACGCGCCGTCTCGGGCGGCTCGTTGCCCATCGCCGGATTAGGCAACTCGAGGAGAGCTGCCAGCGCGGTGATGCCGCTGTCCGCTGCAAACGGCGCGGACTCGATCGCGGCTCGTACAGCCGCGAGCTCGCGCAGCTTGTTCTGCGCCTGGTCCGCCACGGCCGCGACGTTGAGCTTGGCTTTCCACGCCGACATCGCGGCGATCGTCACAAACCAGAACGCAAAGGCTGCCATCGGGGTGTCGCCACTCGCCTCGAGGACTGCCGAAGGCGCGGGCGGCCTGCCCTGCACGTACTGCGCCAGCACGCCGCCAAGCCGACCCTCAGCAGCCCCCACCTCCTTGAATAATGGCGTGTCAAACAGCTGCGCCGACTTGACGGCGCGCGCTCGCGCGTCCCGCAGGGTGGCCGCGCGGCGCGTGTCGCCAGTGTTGTCGGCGCGGAGCATGTCGGCAGTGAGGCGGTAGAAGAAGCGGTAGTCGAGCAGGTCGCGATTGGCCTGAACAAACATCTCCAACGCGTCGCCTTCCGTCCCACCAGCTGCGGCAAGCAGGGCGGCGAGGACGCTCTCGTAGGTTGGCGACGCAGCCAGGGAGCCCACGCGTTGGTTTGCGAGCACCTCCCGCGAGGCGAGCTGGAAGACGGGCTCGCACCCCGCGAGGACCGTCATCACAGTGCTCCCGACGGCTGTCATTGTGCCCCCGACGGTCTCATCGTCACCCTGAGAGACTGCATCGTCGGCGCCCCTGTCATCGCTGCCCTTTCGCTTCGTCTTTCCTTTTGCAGCAACCTCCTTCTTCTTCTTGATGGCCATCAGGCACGGTAACGCACGAGAGGCGGCTGGCCTCTTCAGCAACTCAATGGCATTCGTCGGGGCGAATGCGGCCGCATGCTCGAGGAGCAGGAACACGACCACGAACTGACGCGCACTCATCACGAGGGCACACAATCGTATCTCGCGGCTTGAGATGCGCTGCCCCGTGTCGGCGTCTAGGTGCACAGGATGATCTAAGGTCTCACCGGAACGTACCAAACGTGGTGACGTCCAGGGCGGGGCGTCTTGCTTCGGTTTCAGTGTAGGGAACAGACGCGATCTCGCGGAGGGAGCTCTCCGCCTCGCAGGCCGGCGTGCTATGCTTCTTGTCCTCGCGATGTGCACGCTGCTCGGGAGCGTGAGTGGCGCACGCAACGCTGCGTCGCGCATCATGCAGCAGCGGGGGTTTGGTCTTTCCACCTCGCTGGCGATGGAGGATCGTGCGGCCGTCGTGCGAGCCGTTGGCCGCAGCCGCAGCCGCTTCCTCGCAAATGCTCGTGGCATGATCGTGCCAACCGTGGCGGAGGGCGTCTCCGCCGCAAAGATGACGGCGACGATGCCACTGTCCAATGCACCTGGCCCGTCGCTCGCCGAGCTCGAGGCGGCGGCCATCGAGGCCGAGGCGGCCGCGGCGGAGGCGGAGGCGGCCGCGGATGCCGCGGAGGCCGAGGCAAAGGCCGCCGCGCAGGCGCTGGCCCAGATGGAGGCGGCGGCGGGCGCGAGTGCCGGCGGCGCATCCGCGCTGGCGCTTGATGCGGCCGCGCTCGCCGATCTCGAGGCGCAGATTGCTGCGCAGGGCAACGTGGTGCGCGAGCTCAAGACGGCGCTCAAGGATGGTAAGGCGGAGAAGGCGGCGGTGGACGCGGCGGTTGGGGTTCTAGTCGCGCTGAAGGCGAAGCTGCCGGCCGAGGCGGCGGTGGCCGCGCCCAAGAGCAAGAAGGAGACCAAAGCCGCCGCCCCGGCCGCCGCCCCGACCGCCGCCCCGACCGCCGCCCCGGCCGCCCCGACCGCGAGCGCGCCGGCGACGGTTGGCGGCGATGGCGGACTCGCGGTCTCGATTGACGACGTCATTAACGTGTGCAAGCGGCGCGGGATCATCTTCCAGTCCAGCGAGGTGTACGGCGGGTACGCGGGCTTCTGGGACTACGGCCCCCTGGGCGTCGAGCTGCGCGCCAACATCAAGCAGGCATGGTGGCGCGACATGGTCCATCGGAGAGATGACGTGGTTGGCCTCGACTCCTCCATCATCGGCTCGCCCAAGATTTGGAAGGCCTCAGGGCATATCGACGGCTTCTCGGACCCGATGGTAGACTGCCGGACGTCCAAGCTGCGCTTCCGTGCCGATCAACTCTTTTGGTCACGCGCCGAAGTCGATGGGCAGCTCCTCGGGTACGTTTCGCTGCTCGAGACGGATGACATGGATGAGCTCGTGCTCGAGGCGGCGACCAAGCTGCAGCGCAAGGCGGGGCTGCGTGGCACTCTGAGCTGCACGCCGGTCAAGGACTTTACCGAGGCCAGCGACGAGGAGCAGTCCCTCGTCCCCTCGCCCGCTACGGGCGAAGCAGGCTCCCTCACGCCGCCGCGCGCCTTCAACTTGATGTTCCAAACGAACGTTGGAGCCATGGTCGACCAATCGTCGGTCGCGTACCTCCGGCCGGAGACTGCGCAGGGCATCTTCACGAACTTCAAGAACGTGGTCGCGACGGGGCGCGTCAAGGTGCTCCCATCGAATGATCTCCGATGACCTCGGATGACCTCGGATGACCTCGGATGACCTTCGATGACCTCCGATGACCTCTGATGACCTCTGATGACCTCGGCTGACCTCTGATGACGGCGGGCGCGTGCAGGTGCCCTTTGGGATCGCGCAGATCGGGAAGGCCTTCCGCAACGAGATCACACCTCGTAACTTCATCTTCCGCTCGCGAGAGTTCGAGCAGATGGAGATTGAGTACTTCATCGACGACCAGGACGCCACCTGGCCCGTCGAGCACGAGCGCTGGCTGCAGACTATGTGGAACTGGCTCAAGTCGATCGGGCTGCGCGAGGACCTGATGGCGCGCGACGTGCACGAGAGTCACAAGCTCGCCCACTACGCGCGCGCTTGCACCGACATCATGTTCACATTCCCATTCGGGACCCAGGAGCTCATGGGCTGTGCGGCGCGCGGCAACTTCGACCTGACGCAGCACGCGGCCGCCTCCGGCAAGTCGATGGAGTACTTCGATGACGAAACCAAGGCCAAATACGTGCCCCACGTCATCGAACCCTCGATTGGCGTCGACCGTCTCATGCTGGCCGTCCTGTGCTCAGCCTACGCGGAAGATGAGGTGGGCGGGGAGAAGCGCTCTGTGCTCAAGCTCCATCCCCGCCTCGCGCCGATCAAGGCAGCGGTGCTCCCGCTGGTCAAGAACAAGCCCGAGCTCGTCGAGAAGGCGCAGGCGATCTACAAGCGTCTCCAGCGGCGCTACTACGTGACGTACGATGACTCCGGCCAGATTGGTCGGCGCTACCGGCGCATGGACGAGGTGGGGACGCCGTATTGCATCACGGTCGACTTCGAGACCCTAGAGGACGACAGCGTCACCATCCGCGAGCGTGACTCGACGCTGCAGCGCCGTATCAAGCTGCCCGAGCTCCTCGAGTTCCTCGAGGAGCAGATCGATGCCTAGTGAGGCAGCTCCTCGGACCTGGCACGATCTCGAATCCGAGCTGCTCGAGGCACTGGAAATGCCCCTCTGAGATCTGCTGAGTCTGCTGCGATCTGCTGCGATCTGCTGCGATCTGCGGCGCACGCCGTGCACTTTGAGTGAGGTCTGACGGCGAGAAAGCCGCGGCTGCCCGCCCTCGTCGCGTGTAGCGTGCAAGGTGCATGCCACATGGCGCTTCATACTACGTACACGTCGAAACACGTGCAAGGCCGAACACGCAACAGGCCAACACCAGCACCGGATCCGGAACAGGGCGGACACGCGGTGTGCCGTGTCGTGTGCTGCGTCGGTATGCGGTGAACGGTCGGTGTACGGCGAGCGAGACCGCTGAGACCGCGAGACGCAGAGACGGCAACCTAGAACCGTTGACGCTCATGCGAGCTGCGAGACGCGCCACGCGACGTCGCTCGTCGGGACGCCGAGACCGGCGCCGGCGCGGTGTGATCACGGTGGCTGTGCGGGGCCGCTGCGCGCACACCGGTCTCGGTCCAACCTCCGGACGGGACGCCACCGCGGACTCGATCTCGGAGCGCGAGGAGCCGGACCGGACGGACGGCGGTCTGACTGCTCTGTCCTCCGGACGTCCGGAGCCGAGCGCGCGTGTGGAGGTCGATAGTAGATGCGGCATGCGCGCGATTCATCAGTGTAAGGTACGCCATACGCAGCGTATTTTGTTTTTGCGTATTTTCAGCATTTTGCGTATTGCGTATTTTTGACCCGCATTACGTATTGCGTATTGCGTATTGCGTATGACTGCAATTTTCA
>Ga0210246_102159_pt1 | contig 12918 bp, 9 predicted proteins | sample ChrtobMetaP3_8mM_FD_155469 | JGI IMG/M metagenome (GOLD analysis project Ga0210246, IMG submission 155469) | Chrysochromulina tobin associated microbial communities from unialgal haptophyte culture, Seattle, Washington, United States - P3_8mM | ecosystem: Host-associated > Algae > Haptophytes >...
GGGGGGGGGGAGGGCGGCGGCGAGGGCGGCGGCGGCGAGGGCGAGGGCGGCGGCGGCGAGGGCGAAGGTGGCAGCGAGGGCGGCGAGGGCGGCGGAGGAGGAGAAGAAATGATGCGCACCTCGTGAAGGTTGAGTATGCGATTTGTCCCGGGCAGCACGATAGTCACATAGGTTCCACTGAGATCCCTCTGGCAGTCGAACGTAAACGGACCGGCCGTGGCTGGGACTATCTGATTACCCACGACGCATGCTTGCGACGTAGCTGAGTTGTAGTCTCCTGGCGATGCACCGACCCATATTTGGAAGGGCGAAAGGCGATCCCCACAGCAGTCACCGCGATTCATGATCCACACGAGCCGCACAGCTTGTTGGCCGGAGATCTGAATGGACAACCACGGATTGGCCTGTGTCTCGGTGTGGCACAAATCAGCTTGTATGGGTGAGATCTGGCCATTTATGCAGGACGAGGCAGGATAGGCGCCGCCACAACAGGTGGAGCTCATGCTGGCACTCAGACTTGGGATCGAGGGCGGCGAGGGCGGCGGCGGAGGAGAGGGTGGCGGCGGCGGCGAGGGTGGCACCCGGCACACGGCGCCAAAAGCTCGATATGGCGACAACGGTGACGAGTTCAACGACGAACAAGCCCCATCGTTCCAACTGTGCCCTGTCTCTGACCACATGGTGCCACAATCCTCCTCCACGCCTTGATAGTTGTTTGGCTCACCAGGGGCCCAGTTCGAGTAGTCCCACGGAGTGCCGTCGGACCACCTCCAGGTGCCCTCGCTTGCCAGGTCATTTGCACCGATCCACGCTCCGTAGGAGGATTGGACGAGGGCTCGCACAGCGGCGTTCTCCGCGGCGCTGTGGATACTTGCGAGATCGCCGCCGAGAGACTGGCATGCTGCTCGCCCAGCCGCCCAGTCGCCGAGGGATGGTAGGAAAGTAAATTGTCCCTCTGTGCCGCTCAGCTGGAGGAGGAGCAGAACAAATGTGAGCAACAAATGGCGGGGTGAACCGACTCGGATCGCGCTCAGCCGCTTGCGCGCGAGGAGCCAGACTCTCCATTGAGCATGTCCCGGCTGCGACCTTCCTCGCGGACTCCCACGTGCTCCTCGCGTCCCGTCTCGCATCGTGCACGATCGCAGTGCTCTAAACAGCCCCACCAACCGTACGACGAGCCCAGCCATCGCAAAGAAGACCGTCGAGAGCAGGCAGGCGAATTCACCCATCTCGCCTTCGAGAGCGGTGGCCTTCCATCCATTGGCTGCAGAGTTGGCATGCGCGTGAGGGGTGGCGCCTTGCGGTGGCAGCAGCGAGCTCGGCGGGGGCGACGAGGGTTGCGTCAGCGGCGGCGGTGGCGAAGGCTGCGGTGGCGAGGGTGCGGACGGTGGCGCCAGCGGCGGAGGGGCCGTTGGCTTTGGCGAGGGCGGCGAGGGCGAGTCGGCCGAGATGCTGCCAGGAGTGGGCGGCATCCTTGGAGGCGACGGAGGCGGTAGAGCCACAGGCGGCGGCGGCGATTGCACGGCGTGCGATCCGCATTCCACGCAGTCGGCGCTGTAGGCGCACATCGTCATCTCGGAGCTGGAGCCGCCGTCGTCGCAATCGGCGCAGAAGCACGTCTCCAAGCAGATGCCCTTGCGGGGGGGTGAACTGGTTGTCGGCAGCGGTTGGCGCATGCCGCAGTCGGCGCAGTCGGTGCCGTACTGGCCATCCGGATACTCGGTGCCCGGGCCGCCGTCGTCGCAGCAGCCATCCGAGGCATAAGCTGGCATTCCGATGCGAGTGACAGTGTTGATGCAAAGGGCAGAGGGAGCCGCGGGTGCTGACGCAGGGGGGCGCGGTGGGCTGGAGACCAGTGGCTGCGGGGGCGAGCGCGGCATGCGCGGGGCGCAGTCCACGCAGTCGGCGCCGTACGCGCACATCGGCAACTCGGAACCGGGGCTGTCGCAATAGATGTTCGAGGCGTCCACGCTCGTGTTCCTACAGAGTGTAGGGGGAGGCGAGGTGCCGCTGAGGAAGAGCTGATGACGCGCCCGCAGCACGCTTGCCCCGTCAAAGGGTGTAGAGGTTACGCTCTCGGCGGCGACGACGAGCAGGAAGGTGCCCAACATCATCGAAAAAGGGGCGACAACGTGCTCCTAGGCTGCCGCCTCGCTCGAAATACGCCTCACCCCCGGGGTGAGGCGCGGCCTGAATTCCGCAAGTTTGACTTGTAATGTCAAAAGTAATTTGAGTAACCATTGGCCCCTCGACCACAGATGTGTATGGCCCTGTGTAAACCTCTAAACTTACATGTAAGGTGTGAACCGTTCCTGTTCACAAAGATCGATGGCTGTCGAACACGACGATGATCTCGAGCTGACGCCAGCGCAGGACGGCGAGGAGCTTCAGGAGGGGACTGAAATGCTGCCCTTTGGCGACTACGATCGGCGGCGTAGGTTGGCGCGGGCTTTTTGCGTTGGCGTGGCGTTCACGGCACTCGCCGTGGGGCTCACAGTACTGGAAGCGGAGCAGCCGCTCCCAGCGCCGGCTATTTCTTTCACGGACCTTGGCGCACCTCTCAGTTCGCCTGCTCTTCTCTCTGGGACACCGCCACCGCCGCCCTCGCCGCCGCTCCGTTCTGGCCAGCCGCCGGAGCTGTCGCTGATGTCGCAAGTCCGCCTCGCGCCGTCGCTTGCCCAGACGACACTCCCGCCTGCGTCCGCAGGCGCATCCGTGGCGGCCGCCTCTCTCACGAACCGCGCGCGCATGGCGACGCTCGTAGCCCGGCAGTCCGGCTCGGCCGGCTGCCGTCCGCCCGAGACCATATTGAGATCGGCGACCGGCCTTGGCTGGCCGTCCGGCAGCGAGCAACTCTCTCCGCCGCCGGGTGGCGACGGGGCTTCGTGGCTCTCCTGGTTCGAGGCGATGCTGCAGTGGCGAGCCGACTGCCGCGCATCCATCCGATACAACGGCTCGCTCTTCGAGTACGCGGGGCTGCGGTGGGTCCAGACGAGCTTCATGCAGCCTCAGGCGCACGTCTTCGATCGCTTCTTGTACAACGACACGACGCACACTTACACCATCGACCGCTTCCTCGCGGACCTGCAGAGCCGGTACGGCGGCATCGACAGCGTGCTCCTATGGCCCACGTATCCCAACATCGGCATGGACGACCGCAACCAGTTCGACATGATCGCCTCGCTCCCGGGTGGCCTCGCGAAGCTTCGCCAGCTGATCGATCAGCTGCACGAGCGCGGCGTGCGAGTGCTCTGGCCACTCAAGCCCTGGGACCTCGGCACTCGCCGGTCGCCAGACGCGAGCCGCCAGACGGACTCGGGACACACGACGCAAATGGCGGCGCTCCTCGACGCCACTGGCGCCGACGGCATCAACGGCGATACCTTCAATTGGGTCTCAGAAGACTACTTCACGCAGTCGGTGGCGCGTGGACGCCCCATTGCGATCGAGCCCGAGGGGGGCGGCAACGCCTTCGGGCAGAAGGCGGAGCTCAAGGGCGTCCACGACGGCTACGTGGCCTCGGACAGGGCGCTGCACGACTGGCTCAACTACCAGACGATGAGCTGGGGCTACTGGAGCTATCCGCCAATGCCCATGGTCGATCGTTGGAAATGGTTCGATACTCGGCATATGACGCACGTGTGCGACCGCTGGCGGCGGCACCGCAATGTGAACCTGCAGGCCGCATGGATCAATGGAGTTGGGTATGAGACCTGGGAGAATGTGTGGGGGCTCTGGAACGGCATCTCTCAACGCGACGGTGAGGCCATCCGCCGCTTGCGGACGGTGATGACCTTCCTCGGCGGAGGGGCCGACGGTAGCAGCTATCTCGCCTCCCCGCAGTTTGTGCCGTTCGTGCCCGCCGCGATGCGTCCCACGGAGGTGCCCGCCTCCTACTTCCCGCACCCAGACCCAACGCTCGCCGCACGCGGCGACGGCTTCTACAGCCTCATCAACCTCGGGGCAGAGGCAGCGGGCGACGTGCTCGCCGTCCCCTTCGCACCTCCCGAGGGGTCGCAAGCCATGAACATGGATGAAGACATGGTCATGGTGAACGCGCCGCGCGCCACCGCCACGCGCTTTTTCGACCTCTTCGGCGGGACCGAGCTCGTGCCCTCGTCGATACATCCGGTGCCGGCGGAGGTGGAAGGGGAAGGGGAAGGGGGAGGACCGACCGACTTGCGCGTGGCCGTCCTCCAGCTGCGCATTGAGAGAGGTGGCTTCGGGGGCGTGCTGGTCACCTCCAATGTGAGCGAGGGCCTCGTGAGGCTCCTGGACACGATGCGACGGCTCAGCGTCACCGACCTGAGCGCTCTCGATGACGGGTGGAAGCCGCTGCAGCAGAGGATAGTGCCCGTAGCGCGCACGTCGGCACAGCCAACCACGAGCCGGCACAGCCAGCCAGCGAGCCACAGCCAGCCAGTTATCCAGCCAGCCACGTCGGCACTGCCAGCCGCGAGCGCTCCTCCCGAGGGCATGGTGTACATCCCACCGTACCCGTCGTACCACTTCCAGAGCCGCGGCCTCATCATCGAGGGCGACCAGATCGAGGACGGTGTGGACGTGCAATTCCCATGGGAGGCGCACCCGCAGCGCCAGCACGACGCCGTACTGAGCGTCGCGGGCTTCCATATCGACCGTTACCCAGTCACATGTGCCCAGTTCGCCACCTTCCTCATAGAGCACCGGTACATACCCCGCGACGCGACTCGCTTCCTTCTGAACTGGGCGCGGAGCCCCTCGCCCGGGCTGCGAGAAGACCTGTACACGATGCCCGCGGGCTACGAGAAGAAGCCGGCCACCTACGTGTCACTCGCCGATGCGCGGGCCTACTGTGCCGCGTACGGCAAGCGGCTGCCGCGTGCATGGGAATGGTCGCTCGCCGGTGGGCACGGCGTCGACGGGCGCGCGTACCCATGGGGATCACAAGCTGGCACAGAGGGAGAGCACTTCCCCGTCGAGCATCGCGGCTTTGCGATGCCGGGCCCGGACGACGTCGACGCGCACCCAGCCGGTAGGTCGCCGCATGGCGTCTTCGATCTCATCGGCAACGTGTGGCAGATGACAGACGTCTTCGAGGACGAGCACACACGGGCCGTGCTCACACGAGGCGGGTGCAACTACGTGCCGCAGGCCGAAAACGGCTTCTCGAGCACCTGGTACTTTCCACAGGCCAAGAGCCTGAACGAGCACAACAAGTACTACATTATGGATGACGCATACGAGCGCTCGGGGACCTTAGGCTTCCGCTGCGTGCAGGACGCTGCCGCCGAGGATGGCTCTACGCCTCTCACGTGCTGGGAGAAGCCCAACGGGGGGCGCAAGTGCGTGTGAGCGAATCGAAAACAGCGTTCCATCCACCATGTGTTCATCGAGTACACGCACATGTGGGGGCTCACTCACACATGACTCCACACAGTACCGGGTCCCGGCTCCTTTCGGTGTTGAACACCCGGCAGTTCACGTTCACAGCACCTTGAAGCGGCTGCCGGCTCCTTCATCAGATCTCGCACACACGAGAGCGGACGCCTCGTGCGAGCGCGTCGATGTCTGCTCTCGGCTTCGTCTTTGCCCTGACCACTCTGAGTTCAGTGGCTGCGCGTTCAGCCATCAATGCCCGAGGGTCGATCCATTTGCTGCGTGGCGGAGCCTTGGACGTGGACTTGGAGGAGGAGGTCGATTCTTCGGACGTGAAGTCTGAAGAGGAAACGCCACGTGGATCCATGCCGGCGTCCATGCCAGCTTCAATGTCAGCAGATGAGCCGCTCAAGGCGGTGGCGCTGTCGCGCGATGAGATTGTGGCAAAGCTCAATCACATTCCGACCTTTGCGATCGTGAACGACGATGGCCAGATGGTCGGGCTGCAGGACAAGGACTCAGGTGTCTTCGCATGCTGCTGGTTCACGGACCCAGACGAGGCCAAGGCATTGCACGAGGCGACGCGCGCGGCCAACCCCGACAAGAAGCTCAAGCTCGTGGTGGCTGGCATGGGTGGCGCCTTTGCAAGCTGCAACGGATTCTCGGACAATCAAAAGGAGACAGAAGACCTAAAGACCACCGATGACGATAAGGTGGAGCTGCGGCTTCAGGGAACCCACGGGCTTGTGGGAAACCTGAAGCCCAAGCTGCTCACCCTGCTTGAAAAGCAGGGCATCGACCCGGGCTGCTGGACGCTGCCGGTCTTCATGTGCGAGGAGTTGCAGTCGCGGGCCATCTGCCCCGTCTTCCTGCACCCAGCTGATCTCGCCGCAACGTGGGCCAAAGCCGGGCGCGACCCCGCCAAGCTGCCCGAAAACCTCACCGTGATGGACCTTCGCATGCTCGTGGCCGCCATGCAAACGGACGCGAATGCGTGGTCACTCATCCAGTTTGTGGGCTCGGCCAAAGCCGCTGAGCTCGCCATGGAGATTGGCAAGCAGGCGCAACCCAGTGGCGCGTAAACTGCCGGCATCCAGTGGCGACTTCGAATCCTCGGTCGAGTGCATGCAAATGGCATGTGTGTGCTACGTGCTGCCTGGTGGCTGCCTTTACGTAGACTGCACGCCAGGTGGCGAATCGTATCCTGAGAGGTCACATCACACATGGAATGGTACTGCTGTAGGAAGGCTGTGTTGTCTGTACGACGGGGTATGATTTGAACGGAGCGGTCACGAGCATACTACGAGCAGATAGGTGAGAAGGCTCTGGCATGCGGACGCGTGCATGGTGGAATGTCGAGGCATGGAAAAATGGGTACATAACATTCATCACTGCACTTGACCCATTGCAAAGCCATGCAATAAGCCAAAGGACGTTCTCACGATTTTCGGACTTGACATGCTTCCCCTTGGAAGGCTTTCGTGCAGGGCCCCCCAAATATTCATTTTTCGAGGGGCCGCGCTAAGCGCGCGCGCGTGGACGCTTATCGTTTCACAAAAAAGAGTCATCGCGTTCACAGAGGAGTATGACTCTCGCTTGCGGCGGCGGCCCGAACGCGCACTCACGCGCGCACGCGGCGGAGGTTGAAGGGAGTGGCGCTTGTAAATAAAGGCGCTCTGATCCTCTCGTGTCCGCGACACTCTACTTCTACTTCTCTTCGCTGGTTGAGGCATGAATGTGCTACGTGCATCGATATCATTTTCTCTCGCCATCATCGATTTTGCCAACAGCCATACCAAGCAAATCTCTGTCATAAAGGAGGGCTCTGCACAACGCATCCACGTATGTGGTCGCCAGTGTGAACGTGGGACACTCGTTGCTGTTCGTGCCATCGATGCTCACTCAGATCCAAAACAGTGCAGCTTCACAGTCAACTTTCTTACAAAGGGCGCACGAACTGCAGTAGGTTTCATGAGCAAAGGGATATCGCGTGAGTACATGCAAGTGGAGCCCATTGGCGAGGAGTTCGTCTCATTTGGAGGCGCTGGCTTCCTACACCCAATGGAGACTCGGGCTCGGGTAGGCTACCGCGAGGGCGATCGGGTGTCGTGCGCCGTGGACTTCCAGGCACAAAAGGTGCGCTTCTGCGTCAATGGCGCCCTGGTTGGCGAGGCACCCTGGACGAGCCCGGAGGCTTTCGCTGCCATCTCTATCGACCGATCTGATTCGCAAGTCGACTCGGATCTATTAGTGACATTGGGTTGCCATGAGGATGCCGATTCACGGACATGATTGGCATGATGATTGGGCAGATTCGCAAATTGTGCATGCGTGCATCTCGATGTATCATCTGATCTTGCAGTTCCTTATGAAAAGACAAGTTACAGCTGATCACTTTTTATTCGCAGAACTTTCGCATTATATTCGTCCCAGTTCTCGTCCATGCTGCGACCTCCTCCCCATCGAAGTCGAACCTTGAGTCGAACCCGCACGTCGCCCACCGTATCTAGTTCGTACGCTCGCCGTCCTTTGCTCCCAAGCCCGCCGCCGTCAGTTCCCACGCCCACTGACCGCAGCTCCCGCAGCGCGATGCCTCCAGTTCTTCTCAGGAGACGTTGAAGTATTCGCAGTCGGTTGGCCCATATTCCTTCATACAATCGAGGGTGACTGAGCGCACCTCAGATCCCACAGCGTCGAACGCGGACGTCGTAGCATCGCGCTTTCTCAAAACGACGTGGCAAGAGTAGAACCACAAGAGGGTGGGGTTAAAGCTCGCCCGGCAGCCTGGGCACTTTGGATCCATGGCGTACGGGTTGCCAGCCACCTTTCCGAGGCAGACGCTCACGTTCTGATCGGGCTGCTTCTGGCTGTCGCAGTTCGCGTTGCCACAAACGCCGCCGAAATTGGCACCAACGCCCGTCGTCCAGTACTTCTTCGCGGCGCCCGTGGCAGCCACTGTTGGCTCTGCGAAAATGCCCATGTCCTCGTTGTTTGGTTGATCTGAGCAGAAAAAGTGAGCTTGCTCGGGAGTGCGCGGTTTTGTCGCGCTCGGGAAACTCTATTCATTCAGTTTTGTCAAAGTTTGTCTTCATGTAATAGTTCCCCTGCTCTCATGGCTTCCTCATCGGGAACATTTTGACTTCGACGCCACGGCAACGCGTATCTCCCCTCTATCTACATGTAGCGCCTTCTCCCGTTTCGAGCTTTCGAGGCTCCCCTCGCGGGCGAAGGGTCTTTTGCGCATCGTCGATGACGGTGTGTGAAGTACACCGTCATCGACGCGATTTGTCGATGACGGTGTTCTTCACACACCGTCATCGACACGATTTCTCGATGACGGTCTTCACTGAAGACCGTCATCGACGTTAACGTCGATGACGGTGTGGCTCAAAAACCGTCAACGACGTTTCGTCGATGACGGTTTTCAGAAGAGACTTTTTCACACACTGTCATCGACAAAACGTCGATGACGGTGTCAGTTGGAGACCGTCATCGACAAAACGTCGTTGACGGTATTTGAGCCACACCGTCATCGACGTTAACGTCGATGACGGTGTCAGTCGGAGACCGTCATCGACGAAAAAGTCGATGACGGTTTCTGAGCGACACCGTCATCGACGAGTTTCGTCGATGACGGTTTCAATCAGCACCTGTCATCGACAAATACGTCGATGACGGGGGCTGACTCACACTGTCATCGACTTTTTTGTCGATGACGGTTTGAGTCAAAGACCGTCATCGAGAAAGTTTGTCGATGACGGGGTGGTCTTGCAACCGTCATCGACAGACGACCGGTACAAGTATGTCGATGACGGTTTCGTCGGAGACAAAGTCACGACGGCTTGTAACCTCGGCGCACGTGCCGAGAAACTGAATGGCCCTGCTTGACGTTACTTTTGTGTTCCAGGCGGTTTCTTCGCGTCGAATTGAGCTTTCATGACTCGCCGCGAACGCACTCGCACGCTCGCTCGCGCTTTGGGACGATGTCCGCTTCGAAAGAAGGTGCACCGCAAAGCATGACGAAGCTCGGCGCCCTCGTCCAAACAAGTGGCTCATCGCCGCAGGTGAGCAGGTGCCGGCGTTTGTCTTTGCGAACGGACCCGCCTTCGTGACTCACTACAACTTCAAGCAGCCTCGAGGTCGCAAGGTGGATCTCAAGTACCTCGCGATCAACTCGCACCTGCCAAGTCGCAAGTCCGACATGCAGGACATACTGACGCTCACGCCTGCCGGCGTTGAGCTATCGAAACGTGATCCACACGCGGTCGTCTACGAGTGGGAGTTTGCGTGCACCGGCAAATCGTATTACACGACAACCGCACCCAATTGCCACCGGACTTGTTGTGGAGGCTATGGCACCTGCCTGGAGGCCTGCGGTGGTCGCGCTCACAGGTACAGCAGCTGCGGCTTCCGCGTGACGCTCACTGCCACGCTCGAGCAAGTCGCCGCGGGTAAGGTGGCCATCGCTTGTTGGGGCACGCATGTGCCCGAGGGCGTGCTTGCCCTCCCGCCGCCGCCTGAAGGCCGGCGGCCCGCCCCCGAACAGCTGCGTGGCCTCATCAGAGAGTGCTTGAACAACGTCAACCCTGTCAATGTGTTGGGGTCGTTGCGACATGAAAACTTTTGCGATCGATGACGGTCTCCGAGAACATGCCGACGAAACCCGTCATTTCCCGTCATCGACATCCTGTGTCGATGACGGGTGAAAGACCACCCCGTCATCGACAAACTTTCTCGATGACGGTCTTTGACTTAAACCGTCATCGACAAAAACGTCGATGACAGTGTGAGTCAGCCCCCGTCATCGACAAACTGTGTCGATGACAGGTCCTGATCAAAACCGTCATCGACGAAATTCGTCGATGACGGTGTGGCTTAGAAACCGTCATCGAGATTTTCGTCGTTGACGGTTTTCAACCGACACCGTCATCGACTTTACTTTAACGTCGATGACGGTGTGGCTCAAATACCGTCATCGACTTTTTGTCAATGACTGTCTCCAACTGACACCGTCATCGACAAAACGTCGATGACGGTGTGGCTCAAATACCGTCATCGACGAAAAAGTCGATGATGGTGGCAGTTGGAGACCGTCATCGACGAAAAAGTCGATGACGGTCTCTTCTGAAAACCGTCATCGACGAAACGTCGTTGACGGTTTTTGAGCCACACCGTCATCGACGTTAACGTCGATGACGGTCTTCAGTGAAGACCGTCATCGAGAAATCGTGTCGATGACGGTGTGTGAAGAACACCGTCATCGACAAATCGCGTCGATGACGGTGTACTTCACACACCGTCATCGACGATGCGCAAAAGACCCTTCGCCGGGCGTGGGCCTCCAGGTGTGTAGACAAGGTGGTAGGGGTTCGTTGAGGTTGGGCTTCCCTGTGCGCTGTGCCCTGTGTGAAGTGTTAATTCTGAGCATGAACGGAGTGAACCGTGAACGCGGCGGGGAGGGTAAGTTGCAAGCAAGAACACAGCGCACACGGCGTTCTTTCGTTACGACGACGGACGGCCGTCGGTGCACGCGAGCGTCGTCTCGAGCGTCGGCTCGCCTGCATGCGCTGCGACGCCCGCCGAGGGCGCATGGCTCGGGATGAAGCGCACGCGGCTCAGCGAGGCGCAGAAGCTCGAGATCGAGATCGAGATCGAGATCGAGGCTGAGGGTGAGCGGTCGGCGGCGCCCGTCGCGCGCGCGGCGTCGTCGTCGCCGCCGTCGTTGCCGTCGTCGTCGTCCTCGGCGGTGGAGGTGAGCGCGCCGAAGTGAGCGATCAAATGAGAGGTAAGCAAAGCGGCGCGCGAGAGCACGTCGGGCGTTGGCGCAGCCATTCGGCGCGTGGCGTGCCAAATGGCTGCGCGCCGCCGAGCTGCTGCACCTGTGAAAGGGGGGAAAGGGGGGAGGGGGAGGGGAGGACGCCGTGCTGAGCACTTGCATGCTGTAACGGGGGGCCGAGCTGCAGCGACGCCGTGCTGGGCACTTGCATGCTGTGACTGGGGGCGCAGCTGCAGCGTACCTTGCGCGCGCACTCGAGGAAGGTGTTGCGGTCGATCGAGGTTCGCATGCCGAGGGCGGCGAGCATTGCGAGCCACTCGTCGGTGCAGCACTCGGCCTCGGGAAAGACGGACTCGCCTCCAAAGATGTACGAGAGCACATCGACGCGGGGGTCGAGCACCTCGGAAGGCCGAAGGAGGCGCTCGCCTACCGGAACGAATGGCGTCGTCCTGAGCGCCTCGCGCAGCCGGTCGTGCTGCCGGAAGGCGTGCCAGTGGCGCAGCAGGTGCTCGCGCACCGCGCGCTGCTTGGACGACGCCAGGGAGGAGAAGGTCGGCAGCACGAAGAGCTCGCACACGTCGTGGTCCTCGAGCCGACGCACGCCCATGTCATCGAGCAGGGCGAGCACTGGTGCGGGCGCGTCGTGGGCGAGAAAGTGGACCGCCTGCGCGGCCGAAGCACCCTCGCGTGGCACCGGGCGGGCCGAGGCGCGAGGGTGCCACGCATGACCATCTCCGGCGCGCACGTCTCAAAGATGGGCAGCTTGGCGAGCACGGCCTTGCGGCTCGGGCTGAGCAGCCACTGCCCTCCCCGCGCAGCATGCGCGCGCGCAATCGCCGCGACGAGCGCGCGCGTGCTCGCCGGGTTTGCATGCAAGGCTCCCCACTGCACCACCCCCGCCGAGTGCGCGCTCCCTTCAAAAACAAGTGCGCCCGCCACGTGGTGCTCGTCAGACGCATCGGCGGCGAAGTAGCCCTGCCCGAGGGCCGGCGCGATGCCGATGGCGGCGGCCGCCGCTGCGGCGGCGCCCTCGGAGACCACGCGAGGCGCCGTCCCGGGCGCGCGCACGAAAGTACATTACGCTTGAGCACTCAGGCACGTCACAACGCGCACCCTTCCAGCCCGCATCGCACGCGCATCGGTTGGCGCCGATGCACTTGCCGTGAGCGCCACAAGGCTCGTCGCAGATGGCCTCGGAGCAATCGGCGCCCGACCAGCCCGCAGCGCATCTGCACCGGTTGGGGCCCGCACACGTGCCATGGCCGCTCGCACCGGAGCAGTTGTGCAGGCAGCGTGGCTCGCGACACGTAGAGCCGCCGTAGCCCTCGTCGCAGCTGCACACGTCGGGAACGAGGCACCGGCCGTGCCCCCCGCAGTCGATGCAGTGGGGAACCTCGCACGCACCACCCGAGTACCCCGCGGCGCACGTGCATGTACGCCGATCGCCATCGCACACGCCATGGCCCGAGCAGTTGTGAAGGCAGCCCACCCCCACCGAGCAATCGGTGCCGCTCCAGCCGGCAGGGCACAAGCACTCGCCAATTGTGGCAGTCGCCACGTCCGGAGCAGTTGTGCGCGCACACCCAGCCACCCGAGCATGCACACACGCCGGGCGCTGCGCACCGTGACGTGGCCAGAGCATCCACGATCACACTGTGGCTTGCAGGTGAGTCTGGCGTATCCCACATCGCAGGAACACGTGCCGTTGATGCACTGGCCGTGTGCGTGGCAGTGCGACGGGCACGGTAGTTCGCTCAGCGTGATGCCGTCGTGTCAGGCCGCGC
>Ga0210246_102167_pt1 | contig 12870 bp, 7 predicted proteins | sample ChrtobMetaP3_8mM_FD_155469 | JGI IMG/M metagenome (GOLD analysis project Ga0210246, IMG submission 155469) | Chrysochromulina tobin associated microbial communities from unialgal haptophyte culture, Seattle, Washington, United States - P3_8mM | ecosystem: Host-associated > Algae > Haptophytes >...
CTAGGCGTAGGCGCGCGCGCACGCACCCGCGGCTGCCCAAACAACCAAAAAACCGACCCCTCTGCATGGCCACGGAAAACATTTTCTTCGAACCTACTCGAAACCTACGCCGACCATATGATCTATTGAAGGCATCCCGGGCTTTTCTCCCGACTCTTTTCACCGCTTTATTTCGAGGTTTCTCATCAATAGGACCATCGCACCGGAGTGGCTGCTGGACAGCTGCGTGCACCGCAGTGTTCATAATTTCTCTACTTTCAACTGCGGAAATGTGTACGGTTTCTACAACAACTTCTTCGCTACACGCGTGGGCTTCTGGATGCGCGACGACGTGCAAGACTTTCTACGGCATGCCGACCAGTCCCATCATATCTACGTCCACAGGTGCCCACCTCTCCCAATTCACAATTGTCCTTCCCGCTGTCCTCCCCGCTTCCTATTTGCGACTCCTGCGCCCTTCAGGTGGAACGACATTCTATGGCAGTCGGCCGCTGTTCAGATTTTCTTGCCACCTAACCGGGTGGAGATGAATCGCGACTTTGCATATGAGCACGTAACCTTTGGCAAAATTAATATCACTGTGCAGTTGTCGTCGGAGATGCACGACAAGAATGACAGTAGCAGCAGCACAGGCAGCAGCAGAGGGAAGAAGCGAAGCGCGGTCACTACCAAAGTGAGCACGAGATGCATAACATACGGTGGACTTGTACTCGGCGAGCGTGGCAATCAAAGCGCTGCGATGGCGCGGCTGCGTAGTTTGATCCAAATGCCGATGTGCCGTGAAACTACCGCCAAGCGTCGACAAATACGTGCGTGTCTTGTGTCGGACTTCACAGGCACGAGAGCGATTCTGGTTGGCACTGTCTCCAACCAGGGAGCGCACTGTAGCCATAGGGAACCGCGGCCCTTTTACTGTGCGGGCAACGCGACCTCTGGCGACTATCCTATGCCATCACAGCAGGCACAAGACTCTCTTGCAAGAACAAAAATACCTTCGCAGCAGAGTGAGCCGTCGAAGTTTCGGCTGCATCCAGCCATGATCATGCATCCAACCGACCGTGACAATTTTAGGCTGGATGCAGAATGTTCATGCTCGCCCAGTTGGAAGACACGGACCAGCGATTACAAGAAATGCCTGCTCGATATGCGCACACGTGAGCTGAACAACCCAGTGCATGCTCATGTACAACAACGCAACCATTAGAGAACCCATCACTATCGATTAATAGAAGGTGACCGTTGCGTGTTCACAGAATGATTCTCACGCCTCCTCGCACGCACAAACACGCCTTATACAGGGCCACCGACACCACGCGGTTCGGCGAGGGGGATAGTAATGGTAGAGGCGTTCCGTATGTCTCTCGCGACGATGCTCGCAATCATCGTGTCCGCCTCGCTTGTGACGAGCATGCGCACGCAACAGACAGTTGACCTCGAGAGCGTGCTGCGCGCGGCATATCACGAGAGCGGCGCCGTTACCGAGAGTAAGGCAGCCCTTCTGGGCCTCGAAGAGCCCGTCAGCTTCCTCTCAGTGGGCGATCGCAACGCATCCTCGTTGCTCGTTGTGCTGCTGCATGGGATGGCCTTCACCGCGAGCACCTGGAAATTCGTTGGCACACTTGATGCCCTTGCCAATGCGGGGATCCCCGCTGTGGCGCTCGACCTCTACGGCTATGGTGGCCAATACGCTTCGGCCAGCGTGCGCAAGTCATTGCTTCGCCAATTTCTGCAAGCCATCGGCTGGTCGCACCCCGTCGTAGTCGTGGCGGCCTCTATGGGTGGCACAGTCGGTGCACCCTTTGTGCTTCAGGCGCCGCATGTTCAAGCAGTCGCAGGCTACGTGTCGGTGAGTGCGCTGCTGAGCGGTGTAGGCGTCAGTCACAGTAATGTGCCAGCGTTGCTGGTTTGGGGCGACCAGGACTCACCGAACTCGAACAAGGCCATCGCGCATGAGAACATGTTCACGACACATCAGAAGGTCGTGTTGCCCGACGCACCTCACCCGTGCTACCTGAAGTGGCCCAAGGCGTTCAACGCCCTTCTGGTCGCCTTTGCAGCTGGTCCCCAAGCCAGCGTGACGCAGGCCGACCAGGCTTTGCTCGCCGAGGCTGGGGTGCCGGCACTCAAGGTGCACGCGGCGGCTTCTGGGAGCGCTCGTGGTCGTGCCGTCAAGGCGAGCCAGGAGCTATGATCGATAGCCGGGCATATATACCCAGGGAGCACATAGGCGCACAAGGCAGACCGGGGGCGGTATCATACCCCGGGTATCCTCGCCGGCGGTATCGCCACTTTTAGTCGAATAAGGAAAATTAAATTTCCTTACTACGTAGGAAAGTTACAGGAGAGCTACCCCGAGCGATATAGGTCCACGATCCTCGCCGCCTCTGCCGACGAAGCCATGTTCTTGTTGTCCCAATGAAGATTCCTATTGGAGGGCGAGCGCTTGGCGCGGAGCTTGCCCGCCAGGTGCTTGCCGGCAGCGGGTTCAAAGCCGCACTCGTATAGCTGGAGCTCCTTAAGAGTATGGTTGCCTTTCAGGGCGTCGCAGATGGCTTGGATGCCTTCCTCTCCCAACTTTTGGTTCCAAGAGAGATCCAATTTGATGAGCGAGCGATGGGCCGCGATCTCGGGCGCCAGCAGCTTGGCGTCCTGCAACGTCAAATTCCACTCTCGAAAACTCGCCTCGGTTTGGTCTGCCTTGAGACCGCACAGGGTGGCGAGGTTGGGCTTCTGCCTCTTCAACTCAAGCAGCATCGCCACGGTCGCATCGTCGAATCCGTTCCCAAGTAGCGCGACCGACGTCAGCAAGCCAACGCCCGACTTGAGGTACTCGGCAATCGCCTTACCGCCCGTGGGCCCAAGGTCATTGCGCCCGAGATCGAGCGTTTGCAGCACCAGGAAGCGAGGCAAGACCTTGGCCAACTCGACGCCGTCGGCAGGGCCCCAATTGAGCCCGCGGAAGTTCAGCGAGATGACCTGCGTGCTGATGGACTCAAAGAATGCCCTATAGAGCTCGGCCACCTTTTCCCAGTCCGATGGGTTGGTGAAGCGCTGCGCCGTCTCAAGCAGATGCCGGACCCGCTCCGGAGACGGCGGCGGCGGCCGCTGCTGAGCACACACGTTTGCAAGACATGCTTCGGGGTCGCTATCACTGGGCCCGTACTTGTATTCCATGGCCTTCTTCGTGCGCCTCGCGAGGTCGAGACGCAGGAAGGCGGGCTTGACGGCCGCGCTCACCTGCGATTCCATGAAGCACCATCCCGAAGTGGCGTACGGGATGCCTTCGAACCCCTCAGGTACCTCGGTTTGCATCCAGACGACCGTGCGCGAGTGGCCGTACCACACCGTGGAGAGATCCATGCCTTGTCCAAAGAGCGTCGTCTCAGCGTCAGTACGCGGCTCCTGGTGCAGGCTCGGAAAGTCCCAAAACATCGCAAGTTCTGGAGGGCCGAGGTCGCGCTCCTCGAACGCATCGGCCAGGTTCGATCCGATGCCGCTCAGGCCGAGGTATAGCTCGGCGACCACCGCCACGATGCCGAGGTGGTACCCGTTCGGGTCGGGATGGTCCGGATCGCGCCCTTTTCGAACCTTCGTGAGCCACTTGTACGAGAGCGAGACGAAGAGCAGGCCAAAGTCGTCGCCAAGCGCCAGCGCGACCCTCCGCAACTCATCCGCCGTCCAGAACGCCTCGGGCGGAAGGTCCTGCCGGCGCGCGAGGCGGCCGCCGCGCTTGTGCAGGCCGATGAGCCAGGTGCCCTTGACGGGCGCGATCGCGCCGCTCTCCACCGACTTGAGCAGCGTCTCAACGCCAAAATAGGGGTTCTCGCTGGCGGCGGCGGCGGCTGTGCTCGGGTTCGTATTCTTGGCGGTGCTCATCTGCGTCTGCGACTGGGGCATGGGCGAGCTGCCGAAGCCGACGGAGAGCGCGCCCTGGGCATGGGTTGCTTTCGAGGCGGAGGCGCGCCTCGCATTCAGAGGGTCCTTCTCGATGAGCTCGGTGGTACTCCGCATCACGCGCAGCAGGTTCTTGATGCCGGTCATGTAGCCGTCCTCCTCGCATGCGGCGGTGCCCTTCCACGGCCTCGTGTGGTCGGTAGAGGTGCCCGGCGCCAGCGGGGACACGAAGCCAAAGTTGATCATCTTGAGCTTCACCTGGGGCGAGATCGCGATCCGAACAGGGCGAGATATGATCTGGCAAGGGGGGTGGCACTCAAGGGGCGAGAGGCACCTCCGAAGCCCTCAGGGCGAGCTCAGGGGAGATCAGGTACGAGTGGCTCTTCCGAAGCCCTCGAGCGCAGCACACACGCATACCTTTTCGAGGCGCGCCTTGTCATCGTAGAAGAGCAGCAGGCCCGAACGGAGCATGAGGTGCGACGAGAAGAAGGAGGAGCGCAGCAGCGCCGCGATGAGCGTCTCGAGCTTGACTACGAACTCCTTGGCGAGCGCGGCGTCGTACTGCAGAAAGGTGGCCAAGGCCTTGCACACGTCCGATTCCTCCTTGAGGGTCTCGAGGTATTTCCCCACAGGCAGCGGCAGATCGGCGAGCTCACCGTTGACGACGGTTCGAGAGGCATCGATGCGGAAGCCGAGCTGCGCTGTGGAAGCATGCTCGTCGAGGAAGGTGAGGTAGCGTAGCAGCGACACGCCTCCCGCCGCCTTGTCGGCCTCGGTCACAGCGCCCGGGTCGAACTCAAGCATCCGATCGAGCCTCTCCGGTTGCAGGTCCGCCTGCGCCTCGGGTGCAAAGTCATCCGCAACAACGGTACGTACGCCCATCAATATCCCCATCGCGCACGGCACCGTCATGCCTGCTGCAAGGTCCTGCATCCGGATCTCAAATTGCTCCAGATGCTCCGCCACCGCCTCCGCCGGCGCCGGCGCATTCTCGGCGTGACTCGCTTTCGGAGACGAGGGAGGGCTACCGCCGCGATCTTGAGCACCGGCCTGTGCGACCCCTGCCAAGCTGCGATCACCCGCGCTCGGGATTCGGAAGAGGGTGACCGCCCGCGCGGCGGCCCGAAACGTGATAGGGCTCCTGGTACCCTGGCGCGTGACCGAGCGCCGGAACGACGACCTCTCCTCGGGATTGGCATCGTCGTCCGCGGCGCTCTTGACCGAGTAGATGGCCGGGACGTGGTTGGCCAGGTGGCTACACGCACCGATGGCGCGAAAGATCTGCGCCTCGCGCGCCGAGCAGAGCTTGCGCATCACGGCAAGCCCCTCGCGCTTCCAGGGGTTCGGCAAGCCGATCGCCTTGGCGAGGTGGGAGGGGCCCGCGGCAGACTGCGCCATCATCGCCGCGCGGTTGGAGAAAGCCTGTTCAATCTCCTTGGGCGTCACCTCGACGTGCATCACGGGCTGAGGTGGCAGCACTTGCCTGTCGCCGTCGGTGAGCCACTTGTGCGCGCGCAGCTGCATGAGCGTGAGCCGGCGCTCAATATCGCGCGTGAGCAGCCCCTCAATGACCGCTCCAACGCCGGGCGACACCTCCTTTGGCGCTGGTGTGACCTCCTCCGCCTGTTGGATTTGCTCCATCAAGAGCATCACCGTCGGCGCGTTAAAGGGCATTCGGCCCGTGAGCCAAAGATACATGGTGATGCCGACGGCCCAAAGGTCGACCACGCGGTTGTCGTACTGGCCCGACGAGTCGCGGCTGCACAGCTCGGGCGAGAAGAACGGAGGCGTACCCACCGTCTTCGCAGCGCCCTCATCGCCCTCGCAAAGCGACGAGGTGCCGAAGTCGCAAATCTTGAGCATGCCTGCGGCGCCAAATGAGCCGTCGCACGTGAGGAGCAGGTTGTCGGGCTTGATGTCACGGTGCACGATCTGGTGCATGTGCAGGTACTCGAGCCCCATCACCAGATGCCGCATGTGCGACCAGACCACGCACTCTGGCAAAGGGATAGGCCTGCCCTGATGGTCCATCTTCTGGGACGGCCCACCGTCGACGAACTCGAGCACGATGTAGAGCTCGTCGTGCGTCGGGTCGAGAATCACGTCGAACATGTGCACGCAGTTCGGGTGCGCGATCTTCTTCATAGTGGCGATCTCGAGCTTCACCGAGTCGAGTGCGGAGCTCGCCTTGCCCGTCCGCTGCCGCTTGAGCGCTGACTTGCGCAGCACCTTGATCGCGTACGTCTCGCCGTCCTTTTTGCCCAGGAAGACCTCGCCGAACGCGCCCTTCCCGAGCGACTGCTTGACCTCATAGCCGTTGATCTTCTTGATATGGTGGCCCTCCTTGTCCACGTCGGCGTGCTCGTTGGTAATCGCACGCATCATCGAGCCCCTTCGCCCAAGCCCACCGACGCCGTGCGTCTGCCTCAAGGCCTCCTCATACTGGGCGTTCCAAGCGCTCCGACTCGGGGCACACCCCATCCAAACGATTTGCCCGGTCGAGCCTCTCTAAGCAAGAGCGCCTCTAAGCGAGCGAGCGAGTGAGCGAGCGAGCAGAGCGATCCTTACGACGGGAAAGAAGGGCCTATTGCTTGCAAAGTAGTGCTGGCTCAAGACAGCGTTCGTGCTGGTGAGTGAGCGCGCGTTGTGTTGAACAGCAACTCAACTTGACAGCCTGGTAAGCGCGACTTACCTAGATCCACCTTTCCAAAGAACGGAAACTTTGACGAAACAAGCAGGATGGACCCATGCGACTGAGTTTCATGCGCCTCCGTGTTCACGGGCCCAGCGCCCATGCAGCAGATGTGCTGAGGTGCGCGACGCGGCTCGCCCGCCGTTCAGTGCATGCGCGCCCGTCATACTACCCAGCCAAGGTCGCCATCTACGAGGTGGGCGCCCGCGACGGCCTGCAGAATGAGCCGACGGTGCTCGACGCCGCTGAGCGCACGGCATTCATCAACATGCTCTCGATGACGGGCGTCGCCTCGGTCGAGGCGGCGTCCTTTGTGCACCCGAAGCTGGTGCCTCAGATGGCGGGCGCCGCTGAGATCATGCAGACCATCCGGCGCCACAAGCACGTCGCCTATCCGGTGCTCGTGCCGAACCGGCGGGGCTATGATGACGCTCTCAAGGCTGGCTCGAGCGCAGTCGCCGTCATGTGTTCTGCGAGCAATACATTTGCGCAAAGGAACGTGAAGCAGACGATGCAGCAGCAGGTCGAGGGTGCCGTAGAGCTCGCCGCTGATGCCGTCGGCAGGGGCGTCCCCATCCGCGGCTACATCTCGTGCGCGCTCGGCTGCCCGTTTGAGGGTGCAGTGCCCGTGGAGGTGGTCGTAGCGCTTGCCAAGGCGCTGGCCGATGCCGGGTGCGACGAGGTGGTACTTGCCGACACGATCGGTACGGGCACGCCCGGCGGCATGGCCGCACTCCTAGCATCCGTGCAACCTCAAGTGCCCGTCGAGCGTCTCGCGGTGCACTGCCACGACACATACGGCCAAGCACTCGCCAACATTCTCGTGGCGCTCCAGCACGGCGTCGCGTCGATCGACTCGTCGGTAGCCGGCCTGGGCGGCTGCCCGTTCGCCGGGCCGGGCGCCGCGGGCAATGTCGCGACTGAGGACGTGCTCTACATGCTCCATGGGCTTGGCATCGAGACGGGGGTCGATTTTGATCGCGTCGTGCTCGCAGGCGAGTACATCATCGGCAAGCTCGGGCGTGGGAACGCCTCGAAGGCGGCCGTCGCGAGTCTCCGTCGCCGTCCAAACGACTTCACGGCGGCCACTGCGCGCGCTGCCGCCTCCACGTAACGCTATCATAGCGGCCTCCGGTTCCGTCCCTTGGCCACCCTCCGGCGCGTATAAAAACTAACCATGTTTGTCTCTTGACTTGGGGTTCCATAACCGGAGATTTCTGAAAACTATGTATATCAGGGACACGCGGGGATGGCGGTCTTCCGGTTCCGCTCGGACGTCTTACGATAAGACGTCTTTCGTCTCTTTTTCGTCTCGGACGCGAGGGGTCGCGGGCCGCGGGCATGGCCGCGCCGGGGCGGCCGCAGAGCGCGGGCCCGGGCGCACAAGGCACTGGTTGCCGCGGGGGCCGGGGCCGCCCGGGGGCCGGCCGCCGCTCCAGCTTGCCGCCGCGCGCGCCGCCTTACTTGCCCCCTGGTGGACCGTGTGCTCCCGCGTGTCGGCGTGTGCCCCGGCGGACCCCGCGGGGGGGTCTGCACGGACCCGGCGGCGCGTCGGCCGCGTGTTCGCGAGGGCGGTGGGGTCGCGCGCGCGGGCCGGCCGGGCGACCGGCGTGCCCGCCCGCGAGTTTCTATACCCGACGCGCCTCGCCCTCGGGCGCTTCCTCGCGGTCGCGCGCGGCGCACGGCGGGGATCGGCGACGGGACGACCGTATCCGTACGAGTGACGTGACCTCCGCACAGTGTGGTGAGCGGGCGCACGGTAGACGCAAGACGGGACCGCACGCTGGACGACCGCAGGGGAAAACTCTAGCATTTGAGCGCACGTTCCTCCTCTAATATGGACACGCGTACTTGGCTCAGAGCATCCCCTCGGGTTGTGCTCCACCGCAAACTCACGTACCTCGCTCATTCGTTCACAGGCCGCACAGTCTGCTGCACTCTTTCCGATGATAAAGGCCAGGCGGACCCCCGACGACCTGGCTGTGACTGCCCAATCCCAGCTGCGACTCTAGCGGGCTTACTGGGGGAGGAGCCCCTTGCGGCCCTTGCGGTTGTACAGCTTCTTGACGGAGTCCGGCATCGCGCCCCAGCCAATCCACTTGTCGCCGTCAGCGCCGAGGAAGTCAACGCCGGAGAGAAAGAGCTGCTTGGCATAGGCTGCAAAACGAGAGAGCACACATGGAGCGGGGACGTCAACGAGCCATCCGGGGAACGGGCGTTGGTTCGTCCGGGGGTCTGCTTACTGCCAGGCTGGTTGGTGACCCACGGGAAGATGCCGCCCTTGCCCTCAGTCGACGACGAGCGCTTGCCCGAGGAGACGACCGTGCGCTTGGCGGGTGCCTTCTTGGCCGGCGCCGGCGCAGCCTTCTTCGCCGGGGCCGGCGCAGCCTTCTTCGCCGGGGCCGGCGCCGCCTTCTTCGCAACCGGCGCCGCCGCCTTCTTCGGCGCCGCCTTCTTCACAGGGGCTGCGGCCTTGGCAGCAGGTGCCGCCTTCTTCGGCGCCGCCTTCTTCGAGGAGCTGAACATGGTCACGGCGGACGCGCGCGCAGACTGCGAAACCATGACCGAGGCCACGGGCGCGGTGAACGCGCTCGACGAGGCGATGAGGGCAGCCACAGCGACGAAGAGACGAAGTGCCATCGCGACTAGATTTCTCGAGATCAGAACGCAAATTGATCAGCGCGGCCAATTTCCCACAGCAACGCGTAGATTCCTGCGTCCTCTCTACAGTTGGAGTGCCGGCCGGATGACTGACTGTCCCTTCCAACCTTGTCAACTTGACTTGACTCGACTTGACTTGACTTGACTTGACGTGACTTGAGTGCGGGATTGATGTGGACGTCGGTGGTGCGCGGGGCGTCGTTGGTGCGTCGTCCGTTCGCGGCTGCGGCATTCGCTACGGTTGGTTTGGCCGTGACGGGTGGGATAAGTGCTGGTGGACGGCACTCGTTGGTGACGAGCTCGCTCGCCGAGGCCGCAGCGGCGCCCCCTGGATTCGTGAGGGTGGTATCGTACAACGTGCTCTCGTCGCACCTCTGCGAGCCGGATCACTTTCTCAAGTGCGCGCCGGCCGATCTGGATCCAGCCACGCGGCGCCAGCGCGTGGAGGCCCTGCTCAAGCCGCAATGCGAGGCGGAGGCCGTCATTTGCCTGCAGGAGATGTCGGTGCAATGGGTTGGCGAGATGGCACCCTTCTTTGAGAAAGCGGGCTACACCGTCGTGAGCGGCAACTATGGCAACCCATTCAACGGATACATGGGCTGCTCGCTCGCGTGGCCGGCCAAACGCTTCGAAGCAGAGGCCGTGGACATCAAGCGCGCCGCCGACGTCAAGCCATGGCCGAAGAGGCCGAAGAAGCCGCTGCCACCGCGCCTCGTCCAGACCTGGCGGGCGATCAAGCGCATCTGGGGGCTGGGCGAAGAGCCCCAGCCGCCCTTCAACCCACACGAGGAAGCCTCTCGCCGCCACAACATGCTCGTGAGCGCACGGCTGCGCTGCAAGCGGTCCGGTAAGCTCGTGTCCATCACCACGTACCACATGCCGTGTTTGTTCGGTTCGGACGCCAAATGCCAGGTGATGACGTATCACGCGGCGCTCGCAGCGCAGCATGCGCGCGCCTTTGCACAAGGCGCGCCGTTTATACTCGCGGGCGACTTCAACTTCAAGCCGCACGATGCCCCTTACCAGCTGCTTACGACGTCAGAGCTCCCTACCGGTCACCCACACATGCCGCCGCCCAATCCAGGCGACACGTGGCGGCCGACCATCGCCGCGCCGCTCGCCTCGGCCTACGTCGCTGTTAACGGCGCCGAGCCCGAGTTCACCAACCTGGCGGTCACCAAGTTCAACAAGCCCGACGAGCCGCCGTTTTGCGAGACGCTCGACTACATCTTCCTCGGCGATGGCGCGAAATTCAAGTGGAGGGCCCTCAGCGTGCGGCCGCTGCCCAAGCGCGCCGAGGTGCTGCCCACCTGCAGCTCTTACCCGAGCGCCACCGAGCCGTCCGACCATACCGCCATCTGGGTCGACCTGGAGCTCACGGATGCTTTTTGAGGGCGAGGCCCGCGGGTTGCATCTCGAGGTTGCATCTCGAGGTCACATCTCGAGGTTGCACCTCGATGTTGCATCTCGAGGTTACATCTCGCCCGGCATCCCGCTGTGGACTCGCTGGAGTGACATCAGAGTGAAATGCGCGGCAAGAACCGAACGGACGAGCCCGCGGCCTCGGGCGCGCTCCATTGCGCGGCATTGGAGCGTTCTGATCGAGAATCTAATACACGCCTGAGACGGAGATAGCCGCCCGTATCGGCGCGCGACGGTAGGAGATGTTCTTAAACTGATCCCCCTAACCCCTTTGCATGCGACCAGTCACATACCGCGAGCCGGCGCTCTTCGAACGCGCGCACTGGGCGCGCACCGTCTGAACGGGCCCCCGCTCGGGCGCTGGCGGTGGCGCTGTCCCGGGGCCTCGCCCTCCACCCACGCCCCACGGTCGATTCTCAAACTAGAAACTTGCTACTTGACTACGTAAAAGGTAAATGCACACCCATGTCACAACCCTGTGGCTGTGAGCGCATGCTCCGTTTCTCGTATGGGGTCTTGTAAGGTGGTGTGTGTGTCCTGAGTAATAGTGTCGTTCTTGACGCGGTGTCGTGTTCACGTTCACACAATGAGAACACCCTCGCGGATCGCCTAGAAATGCAGACCCTCTTCTTGAGAAAGAAGAGCACTTACGACGCCCCGCCCAGCCCAGCAGCCATGCGGATCGATCCGGAAGTCGCGGATCGAGCGCCATCGACTGTAGTTGGCCATCATCACCAGGTGTACTACGTGCGAGGCCGGCCCTTCATCGCTCCGGCCTCGGCCATCGTGCGGCGCGCGCCAAACGAGGCGGAACGAGGCAACGGCTACTACAGCCAGGGCAAGGCTGTGTTATCGAGCAGCGCAAGCCGAGGCAAGATCGCCTCTGGCGCTCTGATCGCTGACGAGGAGTTTGCCGCGCTTTTCCGCAACAATTTGCTCCGCTCGTGCTGGAAGCCCGGCCTCGCACCCGACGAGGTTCAGGCAGTGCTCACCCTGTGGGAGAGTCGGCTGGTCGAGAGCATGCACCGCTGGCTGCATCCGGAGCTCTGGCATGGCTTCGGCCGGTGGTGGCGGCGCACGTGGCGCTGGCCGTGGATCAGCGCGGTTGCTCGCAAGGTGTGGTTCCGGCGCGCCGCGCCCGCGCTTTCACAGTGGCGCTCCAGGTCACGGATCCGAGCGCTCGGTCCCTTTCTACTGGCTCGCGTACTCATAGGCTGGGTACGCACATGGCGTTACGAGGCGGCGTTCCGATGCAAAGCGAACGCCGTGTACGTGTTCTTTCCCTTCCGCAAGTGGGTGGCGTTCCACATGCGCGCACGCAGCCGAAGTTGCCAACAGCTCTTCTCCGACCGGCAGCAGGTGCGGCTGCAGACTCGTGGCAAGGTGGGTGCGTGGCTGTCGTGGATGTCCCATGCTGCCGAGAGGCGCGTTGCGCGCCGGGCGTTCGCCCGGTGGCTCGCTCTCGGGCTGAGCCGGGTGCTGAGCACGTGGACCGAGTACGTGCGGCTGCTCGGAGTGAAGCGTCGTGCCGCGATGGCGCTCCGAGGCGGCGGCTTGCGGCGAGGGTTCGGCACCTGGTTGGAGAATGCGGAGGGCGTGAGGGCAGCTTTCGGCTCTTTGGAGCGCGCCTCCCGTTGCATGCTCAACGTCTCCACGACGAAAGCCTTCCACACCTGGGCGGGGTATGCGGAGGGCGTGAGGGCAGCCTTCGGCTCTCTGGAGCGCGCCTCCCGTTGCATGCTCAACGTCTCCACGTCGAAAGCGTTCCACACCTGGGCGGGGTATGCGGAGGGCGTGAGGGCAGCTTTCGGCTCTTTGGAGCGCGCCTCCCGTTGCATGCTCAACGTCTCCACGACGAAAGCCTTCCACACCTGGGCGGGGTATGCGGAGGGCGTGAGTGCAGCCTTCGGCTCTTTGGAGCGCGCCTCCCGTTGCATGCTCAACGTCTCCACCACGAAAGCCTTTCGGCAGTGGTCTGCAGAGTGGGGCAAGCGACTCGTCCTGCGGCGTGCACTCGCAACGCTTCGCAATCTGGTGGTGAAGCGTGGTTTCGTGACTTGGGCGACTCAAGTGGATCTCAGGGTCGAGGCGCTTGTTCGGCTTTCGAAGGCTGTGACCGCACTGCTGTGTCGTGGCCTCAGGGTCGGGCTGACGACCTGGGCGGTGCACGCCTTGGAGATTGCCGCGCAGGTAGCGAAGCT
>Ga0210246_102175_pt1 | contig 12775 bp, 6 predicted proteins | sample ChrtobMetaP3_8mM_FD_155469 | JGI IMG/M metagenome (GOLD analysis project Ga0210246, IMG submission 155469) | Chrysochromulina tobin associated microbial communities from unialgal haptophyte culture, Seattle, Washington, United States - P3_8mM | ecosystem: Host-associated > Algae > Haptophytes >...
AGTACGGAGTGCGAGTACGGAGTGCGAGGCGAGCGCGAGAAATAAAATCGCGTTGGAAAAAGGCGAAAGGGGGTGGGTGGGTGGGTGGGGGTGGGTGGGGGGGTCGAGGTGGCCGCCGCGATAGTACATGAAGTGTCGCGCCATCCAAACGGCGCGCGCGCGACGCTGCGCTTACAGAACGAAACATGTCGAAATTTGGCCACGCCGCGCCTCGACCAAGTTGGGCTGACGTGCCCAAGTCGGCGCTGTCGCTGTCGCAGGCGGTCGGCGCTGTCGCTGTCGCAGGCGGTCGCGAAGGCTGCGGCGAGGCGGCGGCGAGGCGGCGGCGCGAAGGCGAAGGCGGCGGCGAAGGCGGCGGCGGCGAAGGAGGCGGCGGCGAAGGCGGCGGCGCGAAGGCGGCGGCGCGAAGGCGAAGGCGGCGGCGCGAAGGCGAAGGCGCTAGGCGGCGGCGCGAAGGCGAAGGCGGCGGCGCGAAGGCGAAGGCGGCGGCGCGAAGGCGAAGGCGGCGGCGCGAAGGCGAAGGCGGCGGCGCGAAGGCGGTGTATGAATACCGGAACTGTACAAGTCAATGAATACACATCACACGTACTGTACAAACAGCATCAAAACACATTAAGACATTCTTTCACAAGCAGTCATAAGGACTGTGGCCGTTTCCTTTGATATAATCTCTCATTCAGAGGTCATCAGAGGCCATCAGAGGTCATCAGAGGTCGCGAGCACCTGGTAATAGTTTTGGGCGTGCGCGTAGCGGCACGCGGGCCGCAGGCGCAGCGCCGCGCGGCTCGCAGCTAAGGCGTCGCTGACGGCGTCGCACGGCGTCGTAAGCCCTCGCAGCACTACCCCCGACGTGTCGTGGCCACCTCGGCACAGCTCGCTCTCGCGGCCCTCAAGGACATCGAAGGCAGCCGATCGGCCGTCTATGCGGTACGATTCCGATTCGAGCAATGAAACTGCCAAGTGGTTGTGCACGTCCGCAAGCGTCGGCTGCGTCGGCGCGTCGGCGCGTTGGAGCAGCTCGCGATACACCACCTGCGCCTCCGCCCGCCGCTTGCCCGACGTGAGCGCCTCCGCATGCTGGTAGCGCGTGTGGAAGCTCCCGTCGAGGTGCAGCGCTCGCGTGGTGGCGTCGACGGCCTCGTCGTGCCGGCCGCTCTCGCCGAGCACCTTGGCCACGTTAGTCCACGAAGAGGCACTGCCCGGACGCAGTCGCAGCGCGTGCCGAACGCTGATAATCGCCCAGCTTGCGTAGCTCCAATTGGTTTCGCTCAGCTCGTGGTAGGCGTCCGCCGCCATCTCCCACACGTTGCTGTTGCTCGGTTCGATGCGCAGCGAGTTCTGCAGCGCGTCAACTGCACGGATGAGGTCACGCTGCGCATGGTGCAGCCTGGCCAGCTCAATCCAGTCACGGGCATTGGAGGGGTCACGCATTCGGCCGCGAGTGTGCGCGAGCGACCTCCATTTCCGCGCGCCGTCCCGAACGCTTGAAGCCGACAAGTCTCTTCGATTAAGTCGTGCGCTCGAATAATCCAGATGACCGCATTGATTGATGCTGAGCGTGTCGTGTGTTGCTCAATTGGTGTTGCCGTGTGTGTCGTGTGTGCCGTGTGTTTTGGGAATGAGCATCGCACTGTACAGTGCAGAACAGGAATCGAGTACAGTACTGTAGTCGTGCCGCGAGGGCACTCTTCAACCTCCAATTGCGCGAAGAGGGCAAATACTGGCTTCGGTCGAAGCGCCTGTCGAGGCCAGCTTGCGGTCTCTTGGTAGCCGCTGCCGAACATGAACTTCCTCAAGAATGTGGTATCGGGGCTGGTCGACGACCAGGAGAGCTTCACCGACCTGACGCAGGTTGCTGTCGTCGACGAGAATGCATGCCTCGACGTGCTGCGGCGCCGCTTCTCTGCCAAAAAAATCTACACGAACTGCGGCCCGCTGCTCGTCGCAATCAATCCGTACTCTGAGATCGAAGGGCTGTACGGCCAGGACGTTCTCGAGACGTATCTCGAGCTCATGCCGGCCGAGCCGCGCCAGCCACACGTGTACGGCATGGCCGCCCGCGCGTACCAGAGGATGATGGAGACAGGCGGCCACCAGGCCGTGGTCATCTCGGGCGAGTCGGGCGCGGGCAAGACGGAGACGGCCAAGTACCTGCTGCACTACCTCGCGCGCGCGGCGGCGGGCAACGGCGAGTCGGCCGAGGCTGATGCGCGCTCCGGCCTGCAGAAGCGCGTCATGGGCACCAACCCGATCATGGAGTCGTTCGGCTGCGCCAAGACGGTGCGCAACGACAACTCGTCGCGCTTTGGAAAGCTGGTGCTGCTCAAGTTCTCACGCACTGGCCGGCTTACGGCGGCGAGCATGCAGACGTACCTGCTCGAGAAGTCGCGCGTGGTGCAGCAGGCACCCAACGAGGCCAACTACCACTGCTTCTACGAGTTGCTGGCGGGCATCTCGCGCGACGAGCGGCCCGCGCTGCTCCCCAGCGCCGTGGCGGACGTCAAGTACCTGAGCACGGAAGCGGGGCTCGTGCGTGGCACCGACGAGCGCTCCGTGGCGCGCGACGCGGCGCTCTACGAGCACACGAAGCAAGCCATGGATGCCGTGGGAATCTCGAGCACCGACCGTCTGGGCGGCGTGCGGCTGCTTGCGGCGCTGCTGCACCTGGGCAACATCGACTTTGGCGAGGAGGACCTCGCCGCAGTGGACGAGGAGGACGAGAGCCTGGCGGCCGCCGCTCGGCTGCTCGGCTGCGAGCCGCAGCACCTGGGCACAGGCCTGTGCAGCCGAAAACTGAAGGCAGGTGCCGATTGGGTGACGACGCAGAACACGGTCGCGCAGGCGAGCGACGTGCGCCACGCTCTGGCGAAGCAGCTGTACAGCTTCTACTTCACGTCGCTCGTGAAGAAGATCAATGGATCGCTCGAGTACCATGAGGCGGGCCAATCGTATGGACCGGGCCCGCACATCGCGTACGTCGATATCTTCGGCTTCGAGGTCTTCGCCGTGAACTCGCTCGAGCAGCTGTGCATCAACTTTGCGAACGAGAAGCTGCAGCGTCTCTTTTGCGGTGTGCTCTTCGAGAGCGTTCAGAAGATGTACGAGGCCGAGGGCATCGAGACCGAGAAGATCGAGTTCAGCGACAATGCCAGCGTCGTCAACCTCATCGGCGGCGCGCCGCAGGGGTTGCTAGCGATGCTCACCGAAGAGTGCGTCTTCCCCAAGGGAAGTGATGTGGGCTACCTTTCGAAGATTGGGGCGGCCTTTTCCAAAAAGTACACCGAGTTTAAGGAGGTCAAGACGTCGCCCACTGACTTCTGCGTGCAGCACTACGCGGGAGACGTCACGTACAACGTCACCGGCTTCCTCGAGAAGAACAAGGACCCGATCTCCCAGGATCTGCAGGTGCGTGGTGGACTCGGATGGACTCGGATGCATGCGCGTGCCGCTGATACCCTCTGCTGGTCCCCATGCAGGTGCTTGTCGAGTTTTCAGATGATCCGTTCATCGCGTCGGTCGTCAAGACGGCGCTCACGGCGGCGCGCGAGGAGGCGGCGGCGGCCGCCTCAGCAACGGCCGAAGGGCCCGGCAAGGGCTCGAAGATGAAGAGCGGCAAGTTCGTCGGCGTCGTCGACGGCTTCAAGACGTCTCTCACCTCGCTCATAACGACGCTGCAGATGGGCGACCTGCACTTTATCCGGTGCCTGAAGCCCAACGACAAAAAGGCGGCGAATGAGTGGGATCGTCCGGTAGCCTCACGCCAGCTGCTCAGTGCCGGCCTCGTCTCGGCGGTCTCCGCGACCCGCTCAGGCTACACAGATCACCTGCTGCCGCACAACATCATCGGTAACTTTGGACCGCTGGCTCCCGACGTACCCACCGTGGGCAAGGCGGACGTCGAGACGGCGAAGGCAGTGCTCGAGGCGTGCGGGATCACGAAGGAGCAATACTCGGTGGGCAAGACCAAGGTCTTCCTGCGCCAGGGCGTGCTGAGCGAGCTGCAGCGCAAGCGGCTCGAGCACATTGGTCAGCACGCCACCATGGTGCAGTGCAGCATTCGGCGCCGGCTCGCGCGGCGCATGTACCAGAAGCTCAAGGAGGAGGCGCAGCGTAAGGCCGATGAGAAACGCCGCCGCGAAGAGGAACTCCGGCGGCAGCGGGAGGAGGCGGAGCGCCGTCGTCTCGAGGCACAGCGTGCTGAGGAAGAGCGTCGAAGGAAGGCTGAGGAGGAGGAGCAGGAGCGGCGCAAGACAGTGCAAAAGGCGCGCTCGATGTCGTTTGACCGCAAGCGGAGGAAGAAGCAGGAGGAGGAGGAGCGAAAGGTTCGTGACGAGGTGGCGGCCAAGGAGGAGGCTGCGCGTAAGCGGCATGAGGAGGCTGAAAGGAAGAGAGCCGAGGCGGATGCGCGCATGCAGGCGAGCCTCGAGGCAGCGGGGGTCTCGGTCTCTGAGCGCTCGGCCGCTGCCAACGCGGCCGCGCTCAAGGAGCGTGACGTGGGTGCATCTCTCATTCAAGATCTTGACGCAGACCCGGCAGACGGCGCTGACACGTACTCGGAGAGGGAGGCCCAAGCGACCATGGAGGAGATGGTCGCGCGCGCCGAGGCAACGGCCGCAGCGGCAGCCTCCGAGGCGAGCCTCAACCTACAGTTGCCCGAGTCGCCCGAGACGACGCCCTCGGGATTCAAGCTCAACTTTCCCAAGAAGGGACTAGGAGGCGGCAGCAGCACGAAAGGCAGCGCGGCGCCCGCGCCTGCGCCTGGGGGCTTCCAGCTCAACCTACCGCAGGCGCCCCCTTCGGCGCTCAACCTCTCGCAGCCCGTGGCCAAAAAGGGCCTGATCCAACAGCGCAAGATGGATGAGCTCGCCAAGTCGTTTGTGTGCCCTCTCGAGGATGTGCTTGCGTACGCGGAGATGATCGGTATGGAGCCGAACGAGGACACCGACCTACTCTGGATCGCCGACGAAGCGCTGCAGGCGCCCGAGCCGGCGGGATGGGAGGTGCGGCAGGACCCTCGCGGCAATACGTACTACTTCAACGTGACGACGGGCGTGACGATGCAGCAGCACCCCGTGGATTACCATTACCAGCAGCTCTTCCTGCAGACCAAGATGCAGCGCACGATGCAGAACAACCTCGCGCAGATGACCCCGCGCTCGCGCGCCGCCGCACAGGCGGCCAACGCCAAGAGCCAGCAACCCGAGAAGAGCTCTGCGTTCAAGCTCGACCTGCGCTCGCTCTCGGCCGACGGCGACGACGCGCCGCTCGCGACGCCAAAGGGCTGGTTGACCAAAGCGACCTCGATGCTCACACCGCGCGCCTCCAAAAAGGAGTCTGAGAAGGAGGCGAAGCGAGAGCTCGCGGAGTCGCTCGATGGTCTCAAGCTGGTTCAGGTGGAGGTCAGCGTCAAGCGCGGCACCGAGCGGCTCGGCATGGAGCTGAACGCGTACAACCAGATCCTCTCGTTCGTGCCGGGTGGCCCGACGGACCGCCATCCGAATGTTCTCTTGTACGACCGCATCGCCGTCATCGACGGCACCGAGCTCAAGCAGCGCATGCTCACAGACGTCCTCGTGCCGCGGGAGGTCCAACAGTTCACCCTCGAGCGCTGGGTGCCCATGGACGCCGCTGCGAACAAGCTGCCGCCTCAGGTGTACCTCTCATTAGGCAAGGCGCGCCATGCGGGCATGTCGGCTGAGGAGGCCGCCCGGCATGCACTTGAGGAGCACGCGACCATCCTGAGCAAGAAAAGCAAGAAGAAGTCGTCTACGCTCGACACTTCCTCGTCGCTCTCTCGCTTCACAGTCACGGTCCGGCGCGGCGAGCACGGCGGTCTCGGGCTCGTGCTCGATGAGGACAACGTCGTCGTCGACATGGTGCCCGGCTCGCCCGTCGAGCTCGCGCGTCAGCAGGAGACGAAGGGTGACCCACGCCTGCAGATCGGTGACAAGATCATGACCGTCGACGGGCAGGTGGTGTCAACGGAGAAGCCCCTCGCTTCGGTCATCAAGCCCGCCGAAGCGCATATCATGAGTATCGAGCGCACGATCGAAAAAGAAGTCAGTAAGGGGTCGCCGACGCAGTCGAGAAGTGTGTTTGCTCTGCTCTCGCCGCGCGGCTCTTCGAAGGCCGATTCGCCTTCGAAGCAGCAGCCCCCGCTTTCGAGGCCGCCCAGCCAAACGATCAGGGAGGTGCGCCTGTACAAGGAGACAGAGGACGAGCGCCTCGGAATCCGATTTGTGCGCGACGACGAGGGCTTCGATAGGCAGATGTGGGGGCGAGACGACATGGTGTGCCCAATCGTGGCCGCGCTCGATCCTAACGGCGGGGCGGCACGCGGTGGCATCGAGATCGATGACATGGTCCTCTCCATCAACGGGCAGACTGGTTTGTCCAACACGGAGGCTGCCTCGATCCTACGTGACCTCTCAGGCTCCATCATCATCGTGCTGCGTAAGTGCGAGTGGCTCGGCGTCAAGGATGGCGAAACAGAAGAGGATGCGGCATCGTACCCCACTCCGATGACGCCCCGATCCGCCAAGCGAGAACTGGTCTGATCTCGCCCCGATCTCGACCTCGCCCCGATTCGCCAAGCGAGAGCGCCGGCGCCGTCTAGACGAGCCTTCGAACGCTTTCGAACGCCTGGCGCGCACCGCCGGCGCTTCGGATGGGGCGAGACGTCAAATGGCGTTGTACGTCAAGGGCGTAACGTCTAGGGCGTAACGGTCTTCGGGCGCTCAGCCTACGGGCGATCAGCTCTTCGGGCTGTCAGCCTACGGGCGGTTACCAGGTATGGGCAGGTCGTGCTGTGTGGACCATGGCGCACGAGAGGCACGAGGCCATGTCCAACCAGAGGACGAGAGGAGTCCAAGGCGTGGCGCACTTTGATAAGTCGATTTGGGGGGGACTGAATGCGTGCTGGCTGGAGACCATCCTGGTGCATCAGGTTGCCCACTGCCCGCTCCTGACGCACTGGTGTCCACAAACCACACCGGTCCCGACGCTCCCGTCAGCATGTGTTGGATTTGCAACGCCTCGACCCGCGAATCACATACGGCCTACGGGCGATCGCGGATACGGCGATTCTTGTCGATCGGTCCATTATTGTCCCCCCGGTTACCCCCCCGCCCGCCGGTATGGGCGGTGCCCTGCCGGTGCCGCGGTATTTGGGTATAGCGTATACACGTGAACAGATCCACCATAATCGCATGAATGCATGACCGCGATGACAGAATGGCGGTGGCCGGTGCGACGCTCGAACGCCGAGCCACGCTCCACATACGCTCCACACAGACACACCACAGACACACTCAAAACTTCCTAGACATAGTCGTATCAATTTCCGCTGCGTTCTGCCAACTCGCATGAGGCTCAACGCTCACGAGGCCACGCCTGTCGCTTCGAGCTGCGAACATGCGGACGTGTGCGTACGAGTCATTCGCCGCCCGGGCGGCTTTCGCGCTCAGCAGCGGCGACGCGGCGTCTCACGCCGCGCTCGACGCTGCTCAGGAAGGATCGCCTTGGATGCGCAGCACAGCGCGCACTGGGAGCAAACGACATGGCCCTGACCCGATCCCGCATAGCACCAACCCAATCCGAACTCGTCCCACAGAGCTCCTGGACCTTCACCTTGAAGCCAGGTCACCGGAGAGACCACCCGCAAATCACGCCCCGTCCGCACGAATGATCCAGAACCCATCGTGTGGCTGGCCCTTCGTCACCATCTCGGTGTGCAGCCGTGCGTGTGTGCGGTTGAAGAACTCGGCGTGCACGTAGCCATATGTGGTGAGTAAGTTCCGAGGTTCGGGAATGCAGTGCCGACCGCCGCTAGAATCGCACCCCGAGGACAGTCGAACAGCCGACCACGAGGGCGCCGGGTCCACCCACCCGAAATCTTGCACGGCCCCGCCGTTGCCCCCCAAGATATGGACCGGAGCACCTGGCCGCACATACGCCGTGTTGGCGCCAAAGGGGTCGACCAGGCCCGCGAGTGGCGTGGGCATCGACGTGACGTTACCAGCGATGTTCGGGTGGACACGTTCGTATGCATGCTGGTGGCCAGTGAACACGAGATCGACTTTGTGGCGCAGCATCAGGGGCTCCAGGTGCACTTGAATCGAGCAGCCGGGAATGTGGGCGCCGTACTCTGACTTGTCCGAGCTGTACATGGGGCGGTGGAATGCAACGGCTGACCATGGCGTGACTTTGCGATCGACTGCAGCGAGCGCTGCGTCCAAAAACGTGTACTGCACAGAGCCTGGGCTGTAATCGTGCTCCGTGCTCAGCATCGTCCAGTGGACGCCTCCTGCGACGAAGGTGTACCAAAACGGGGGCGCCGCGCCGCTTACGGCCGGCACGTCGCTCTGCGCCGTAGGGTAGCGGTGCGTCGTAGCGGTCCAATTGTACCAAGCCTCGTGGTTACCAATGCCCAGCTGGTAGGCGCGACGCTGCGTGTAGTTCTGGTGAGCGAGTCCGTAAACGTCCCAGAGCGGCTCCCACTCGTCGTACTTGGACACGTTGAGGAACGGGATGGCCGAGTCCATGCCTGCGTACGACACATCGCCAGCGTGCACGGCGAGATCGGTGTCGAGGGAGTCGCCAAGACGCGAGCGCTGGTCGAGAGCCCGCCACATTGCAAAGCCAAGAAGCTCAATGGAGCCTACGTCTGCCATCAGGGCCATCGAAATGGGCAGATCGCCGCGTGACGGAGGCGCTTTCGCCTCCACGGGCACCTCGAGCACCTGGCAGCCCTCAGTTACATTATCTCCCACCTTGTACTCAAAAACTTCGCGTCCGACGAGGCCCGTGAGTGTGGCGCTGTGGATCCATTTCATGGTCTTCGGCTGCCACCACATATCGGGCACGGTGTATGTGTACGTAGTGGCTGCCACGTCCTGTGCTGGCTGATGCTCGCGCGTGAGCCAAACCCTGGACTGTGGACATTCGTTCTTCGTCGTCCACGTGAGCATGAGCTCGTGATCTGCCGCGCCGATGGCGAGGTGCAGCTGCGACGGCACGTCGGTTGCCTGAGCGCTGAGTGAGCTTAGAAAGTCCGCGGCACGCGGATGCGACGCTGAGAGGGCCTTAAGGCAGCCCGCGCCGAAGGTGCCCGCACAGTCGGACATCATGGACGTACACCACACGGAATTGCCGACGCACGGAGGTTCCGTGAGAGGCCGACGGCAAGTCTCCTCGTTTGGAAAGGAAGAGAAAGTTACCGGTACGATACACGTTCGCGGCTGCCTTACGCGTCCAAGGTCCTTCCCAACCGTCCATTCCAAGCTCGGCCCAGATTGGGTGATTGGCTCGGCCGCCCGCACGCCATCGCAATTGTGTGGTCACCGGACGGCGGACGCGGCGCCACGGGGTCATAGGTAGGGGTCATATCCGGATAGGGCGACGACGCGACGTCCTGTCGGGTGAGGTTCCATCATTGGAGAGGCAGTCAGGAAGAGATGAGAGAAGCAGAGTGCGAGTCGAGTGAGTGCCCAGGTCGAGTGCGGCCGTGCGGCGCCGACGGTCTGCGACAGCGAGTTCGGTCCGAGCCCTCACTGAAGGCCTCAAAAGTGGTATCTAAGCTTTCAGAAAAGCATGTGCTCAGTACGACGGAAATCGCGTTCACAGGTTGAGGGACACACGAGATTTGCCTCGGTGTGGTCGGCGCCACCGGCCGTGCCCTGCCGGCATGGTGAGCCGGCGGACCAACGCGTATGTTGGCGTGGGCCTGAACGAGAGGTTCATCGACGACGGGTACGAGGACAAGCACCTGCACGGTTTCACGGACGCCCACGCGACAGCGACCATCATCTCGATCATGGGCTCTATCGGTGTGTTCAACCTACCGTTCGCGCTCAAGCTAGGAGGCTGGCTCGGGCTCCCACTCATTTTTCTGTGCGGTGCGATGTCCCTCTACACGGCGCGGCTGCTCGTGAGCTGCCTCCACTCGGGTGACGACGGCAAACGCATCGCCTCCTACGCGGCGCTCGGCGAGGTGGCCTTTGGCATCAGCGGCCGTGTGGTCGTCATCTACTTCCAGTACGCGACGCTGCTTGGCATGGCGGCGCTCACGATGATGGCTACGGGCGCGTTCCTAGTGGACGTCTTCGTTGGTGGCCCGCAGGGCAACGGCTTCTTCCCACAGCTCAGCAACCTGTTGGACTTTGGCTGCCCTCCCCCGGCGACAGCGCCGGAGCCGGAGCCGAAGTGGGCGGACGGCTTCTCGTGCTCGGAGCACCGATGGTACCAGCTCAGTACGACGCTGGTCGCCCTGATCACGCTCTTCGTGCTCGTTTGCCTGCCCACTCTCGGTGAGGCGCGCATCGCTGCACTGCTCGGTTCAGGCGCCTTCGTGCTCTCTGCGCTCGCTGGCATCATCAACGCCTTTTTGCTCTTCCCGCTCGATGCGGACGAGGCCGCGCGCTTCGAGATGCCGTTTGGCAACGGCACGGGCCCAAGCACGCGCCTCGCGCCGGAGGGCGTCTCCGACTTAGCCCTCGCGATCTCGGCGATCTCCCTCTCGTTTGGCGGCCATTCGGCGCTGCCCTCGATCGAAGGTGACCTCTGAGTGCCTCTGAGTGCCTCTGAGTGCCTCTGAGTGCCTCTGAGTGCCTCTGAGTGCCTCTGAGTGCCACTGAGTGCCACTGCTTGTTCGCCTTCCTTTATTGAAGGCCACACCATACAGCCATGGCGCTTCCTCGGCGCGCTGAACCGCGTATACGTCCTCCTGGTGCTGCTCAACTCGCTGGTGGCGCTCAGCGGCTACCTCACATTTGGTGCGCTGGCCGAGCCGCCAGTGCTCGAGAACCTGCCGCACGCCGTCGGGCTTTCTTTTGGGAAGCTAGCGGCCGCCATCAAGCTGGTGGTGGTGGTGCACTTGATGGCCAACTTGCCCCTGCTGCTCATGGTGGTGGCGCGCGAGCTCGAGGCGATCGTGGGACTCGAGGAGGAAGACCGTATGCTGCGACGCGCACTCGATGAGGAGACCGCCGCCGCCTCAGTCGCACGTCGGGACGCTGCCTTCAGTGATACGAGCTTGTGCCTGAGTCCCCCGGGCACGCCCGCGCACGCCGGCCTGGGTGCATCACTGCTCGCCGACGTGCCCGAGTGTCGCACACCCACGACGACCGGCACTCCAAGCACCGGCCGGCCGAGTGCGCTCGGGTTCGCCCCCAGTGAACCATTCACAGTGGGCTATTCACAGTTCACCAACGACGGGCTCGTGCGCGGCAGCACTGCGTGTACGACTGACGCGCTCATCAGCTCCCCCCGAGATCGCCATCTCGTCATCAGCTCCCCCCGAGATCGCCATCTCAGCGCCGGCTACACGAGCCCGCGTCGTGGTGGGCGGCCCTCGATGAGCACGATGAGTACCGTCCTCGAGGCACCGTGCAGCGATCTCGGGAGTGCGCTCAGTTACGGCGTAGGCGCGGGCGGCGGAGGCGCGTGCGGCAGAGGCGCGAGCGCAGTAGGTGGCGTCGATGGCAGCGGCGGCAGCAGCGGCGGCGGCAGCGGCGGCGGCGGCAGCGGCGGCGGCAGCGGCGGCCTCCTGTCTGGTTTCGGCCTACGAAGCCCATCCACTCCGCGCAGCCGTCCCTTGCTTCACACCCCGCTTCACACCCCGAGCGGCCCAACGCCACTCCGGAGCCCTCTCGTCATCTCGCCGTCGGCGAGCGTGGTGATGCTCAGCACGGCGCAGGAGCCAAGCTACTACGTCGTGCGGCGCAGTGGGAGCGGGTTTGTGCCGCTGGGCGCGCAGGGCTGTCGGCTCTGGCTGCTCCGCGCTGGGTGCCGCACCCTACTCGTGCTGGCGACTAGCCAGATCGCGATCTGGGTGCCTTACTTTGCACAAGTCGTCTGCCTCGTCGGTGCGTCTGGGGTCTCGATGATGGCGTACATTATGCCCGTGCTCATCGGCTGGAAGCTGCGCGGTGAGAGCATGGGGCCAATCGAGAAGGCGTGGGGCGGGCTCATCCTACTGCTCGGCGTAGTCTCGGGCATTGCCGGCACCACCTTCTCGCTGTGGTCCCTCGTGCACAAGCTCGCATGCGCTGCCAAGGGCGAGGACTGTGGTGAAGAGGTGTCTGTGGTCCCGCACCACCTCCTATCCGGCACGGCATGGCAATGAAATCTTTACTAATTGACGACGACGCGTGTGGCAACTGGGCTTTCAACAGAGAAATTCAATACTTTTTAACGTTATGTAGCGACTTTCAAATTAACCGGAATTTCAAAACTTGCTTTTACTTGAAGTTAATACTTGGCGCTGTAGTCGCTAACTTCCTTGCTTGCTGCTGGAGGTTCTGCGAACCGAACCCCTCTCGTTCGGAGCTTGCATGAGACCGCGAATTCCAGAACGTCGGTCGTGCATGAAAATTCGACTCCTTTGGATTGTTTTCGAGTTTTTTTAGGTTGGTATGATGCTTCATACCTGCCAACTCATCAACTCGTGATTGTCGGACTGAAAGACGAAACGCTCCAATTTTGTCGGTTGCTCTCCCAAAAGAGAATCTCAAACGCGATGCTCCAACGGCAACCTCCTCAAAAAACACTCAAGTCGAAATGCGTGAGCTCGTCTGCGTCCAGGGTGGTCAGTGCGGCAACCAGATCGGTGCCAAGTTCTGGGAGGTCGTCTCTGACGAGCACGGCATCGACCCGACCGGCACGTACCACGGCGACTCGGACCTCCAGCTCGAGCGCATCAACGTGTACTACAACGAGGCCACCGGCGGCCGCTATGTGCCCCGCAACATCCTCATGGACCTCGAGCCCGGCACCA
>Ga0210246_102196_pt1 | contig 12543 bp, 6 predicted proteins | sample ChrtobMetaP3_8mM_FD_155469 | JGI IMG/M metagenome (GOLD analysis project Ga0210246, IMG submission 155469) | Chrysochromulina tobin associated microbial communities from unialgal haptophyte culture, Seattle, Washington, United States - P3_8mM | ecosystem: Host-associated > Algae > Haptophytes >...
AGGCGACCACTTCCTCGGCTGCCATATTAGGGACGGAGGCGACCACTTCCTCGGCTGCCATATTAGGGACGGAGGCGACCACTTCCTCGGCTGCCATATTAGGGACGGAGGCGACCACTTCCTCGGCTGCCATATTAGGGACGGAGGCGACCACTTCCTCGGCGGCCGCCTCGACAAGCATGGGCACCTGCTCCAACGGCTGCCACGTGCCCAAGTGCGGCGCCCAGACGAGGGATGCCACGTCGATCCCTCGAGTCCGCAGCAGTTCGAGAAGCTCTGAGAGCGCCACCGGGCCGTGCTTCGCACGCGACCGGTCCGCGTAGAACCACTCGCGCCGCTCTGGAGGCTTTTTTACCGTGGCCACTTGTGCCAGCGCGGCTGCCAGAGGCTGTGCTTCTTCACAGTTCGCGGCCGCCAGAGGCTGTGCTTCTTCACAGTTCGTCTCGCTGATGGCCTCCCTGCTACCGGCACTGGAGTGCTTGAGCGGCTGCAAAGACGCGGGCGCCGTCGCGGGCGCCGTGGAGGCGGGCTTGGCAGCGGCAGCGTCCGCCGACGGACGCGGCGGTGGTGGCGGCGGTCGCGGCGGTGGTGGTGGCGGCGGTCGCGGCGGCGGTGGCGGCGGCGGGTGCGCGGGCGCACTGGCTTGCGTCGGGCGCGGCGCGGCGCTGCCCTTGGCGCCCTCGGAGATCGCAATCTCATCGGAGATGGCAATCTCCTCGCATGCGCGTGAGGCTATCGAAGGCGCTGCGATCGAGTGGGCGCGGCCGAGGCTCGTGGCGAGAGCCAACGGCGGGAGTGTCTCGAGAAGCGCCCGGTGCAGCGCGTCGCTGTGGCCACCGCCGCCGTCGCTGTCTCCGCCGTCGTCGCCGAGCTCGCGCGCGCGCGCCGGCGCCTCGGCGTGCGCGGAAGTCGCCGACGAAGGCGATGGCCACAGCCGGCGCCGCTCGAGGACAGCGTCCAGCCCCGCGGTCGGCTGGGTGCCGAAGACGTCGTCGGCCAGCGCGCCCTGGAGGGCGACGGCGCGCCGCGCATGCATCATGAACGTCTCGAGAAGCTCGAGCGCGCCACCGCCGCGCGCCGCCACCGCCGCGGGTGGCAGCGCCATCAGCCCCGCTTGCAGCGTCGCTGCGGCGTTCGCTTCGAGCCGGAAGAGACAGAGTGCATCCTCGACGATCTCGACGCGCAGCGCCTGCAGCGCGCCATTCGCGGAGCGGCCGAGGCTCGCGCACTCGAGCGCGACGGCCGTGAGCCCCTGCAGTCGCGGCAGCTCAGCAGCCAGCTCGCGCACGGTGCGGCTCGCCCACGCACGGCCAGCGAGGCCGTCGGCGTCGCGGAGCGTTCCAACGCCACCCCACAGGCACAGCTCGCGCATGAAAGCAGCGCACTCGCTCACGTACTCGCCCTGCGCGTGCCGGCCCTGCGGCTCGCAGCACACCGCAGCGAGCTCACGCACCGCTTGGGAGAGCGACGCAACGTGCCCTGCACTCGCGACGCGGTGGAGCACGAGCAGCGCCTTGGCTGCGACCGTCGCCGAGGCTGACGAGCGGCACGCCTGCAACCGCTTGGTGAGCTCCGCATCCACCTGCGCCGCCGTCTCCTCCTCGCCCGCGAGCCGCACGATCGTGAGCACGTGCTTCTCCTTTGGTGGCAGCGGGTCGTCGGTCGTCGCCTTGTAGAGCGCCGTCTTGCACTCGTCCATGTTGAGCGTCTCGAGGTTGCGTCGCGTCTGCGCGAGAAAGCCCGGCTCGGGCGCGGGCGGCTGCTCCGCCTTGCGCCGGCCGCCTAAGAGCCGGAGTTCACGCGGGGGCGCTGCTTCTGAAACATTTTGGACCGCGACGGCGCTCCTCCGCATGCATCCGCGCAAAAGGGGGGATGGGGGGGAATCACGGGAAAGTCGTGGGGAGATGCGGGTTGACAGCAGGACTGGTGCTACGTGTCGTGTGGGTGGGCTCGCGGCTTAAATTGGAAAAGGGTTCGGATACCCTTCTCTTTATCTCTAATCGGAATATGCTTATGGAGATTCGGGTCGGCGGCCACGCGCAGGGCGATTTTGACTGCCGCCTCCGCCTTCAGGCGACCTGCCATGTAGCAGTTGAAGGAGTCGAGTCTGGCTGAGACGGACATGTTGAAGCTGCCACCTAATGCGAATAGGTAGTTGTCAACGTGATCTGGCCCGCCAAGCGCCATCTGTGTGACAGGGAGTATGGCATGGGTGAGTGAGGGCAGGACAGGAAAAGGCGGCAAGGCGACTCACTTGCATTCGCAATGATATGGTAGACGTGCTGAGCGGCGCCAGTCTGCGGGCCGCACTCCCGCTGGAGGCCTGCCTCGGAATTAAGCCGCAGGGAAAAATCCCGCGTGCTCATGAAGCCTGCTCCAGGGGCATGCAGACGCATCATGCGGGGATTTTGCATGGCGGCAGCCTGGGCCTGCTGCCAATCCATGATCTTCTGCTTCTCGACTTCGAGCTCGTCCCGTACTGCTGGCCTCGCTCATTGCATGACTGGCAATACCATGTCGCGATCATACCATCTCCCACACGGCGAGGGGAAGCCATAGTCACCACGGATGCCCAGAGGCTCCAGGCTCTTCACGGGCAGCCCCATGGCGGCGGCCAGCACAAGGCCCCAGGACTCGCGTCCGAAAAGGCGAGACGTGCCCAAAAAGAAGTCAAGCTTAGGCTCCTGTGACAGGCCGCATCGCTTGAAGCGATGCGGTGATACGATGGTCACCCGAATCGCATCAAGCGCGTGGCGGGCACAATCAAGAGTTTGGGCGGCGCTCGCATGCGAGGCGAAGCGCGCGCGCCTCGCCTTCCCATGTTTATACGAAGTTAGTTTACCGTGCGCGTGACGACACGAGATTATCGCGCTGTGCGTGTGCGAGCTGTGCCGACACCTCGGCCTGCTGGGCTCAGTCGTCCTCGTCGCTCACGGGGATCGACTTCTTGGGCTTCTTTGCCGGCGGAAGTACACGCGCCTTGCCCCCCACCGGGGTCGGAGAGCGTGGGGGGGGCCATGCCACGCGGCAGCACCGGCGTGGCTGCGCGGCACCGGCGTGGCTGCGCGGGCCGAGGCAGGCGGATGCTCGAATTTGGCGAGGTGCTCGAGGTTCTTCTGATAGCACGAGGCTCCGTACTTGCACATCGGCCGCATGCCGCTGCCGCTGCCGCTGCCGCTGCCGCTGCCTTTGCCGCCGCCGCCGCCGCCGCCGCCGCCGCCGCCGCCGCCGCGCCCGCCGCCGCCACCGCCGCCGCCGCGCCCGCCGCCGCCGCCACTGCCGCCGCCGCGCCCGCCGCCGCCGCCGCCGCCGCCGCCGCCGCCGCCGCCGCCGCCGCCGTCGTCGTCGTCGTCGTCGTCGTCGTCGTCGTCGTCGTCGTCGTCGTCGTCGCCGCCGCCGCCGCCGTCGTCGTCGTCGTCGTCGTCGTCGTCGTCGCCGCCGCCAGCGCCAGCGCCTGGGAGCACCGGCAGCGGTGGCAAGCCGCTGCCAGCCGCCCCACCACCAGCAGAGCCGCCAGCCGAGCCGCCGCCGACGCTGCTGCCGAGGCCGCGGTCTGCGAGGAAGTGCGGACCGCCGAGCACGTAGGCGCCGCTCGCCTCGCACGGCGGCGGCACGAAGGATGCGGGCGGCAGTGGCGGCATGACGATGGCCTCGCTGCCGAGACGGGCCCGAGCAGCATAGGCAGGCGCAAATGGCGGGGCAAGCACGAGGCCAAGCTCTGCGAGATTGCGAATCACCAGCACCGAAACGCCGTGGATGCTTCCTTCTTTGGGCCGCGTGCCAGTACCACCATCTCGGCGGTTGCCAGCGAAACCGAGGGTGCGCCGCCGCGTGAGGCAGCACGCCTCACGCTCGACCTCGGCCAGCTCGTCAACGCAGAGGCCGATCGCCAGCCGCAGGATCACTGCAGGCGATCCTTGAAAGTGAATGTCACTGTGAACGAGTTTGCGCGGCAACCCGCCCCATGCAGGCATGGGCACCACGAGCAGCGGGTTCTCGGATTCGGCCATGGTATGGGTCGACTCTTTACGCTCAGCTGATTTCAGCTGCTTCGTAGTCGCCCGCCGCCCGCGTTCGCACGTCCAGAAGAATATGTAGGTGAAGTAGAACGAGCCCGCCGCCCAGATCTCCATGACCTCTGGGCGGCGGAAGGCCATCGCGACGCACGCACGAAGGTACTCATCGGAGTACCGCAAGATGTTCGAAAGGTTAGGGAGCGCCGCCGTCGAAGCGCGTGTGTCTGCGCGCCGCGCGTCGAGCCTAACGAGGCTGTTCTTGGGGTTGTTGAATGGATTGTGGATGGGGTTCGACTTGTCGTTGTAGGCCTTCCTCTTCCCCTCGGGATCGCATGGCACGCCAAGCTCCTTGGAACAGAACTTGCAGTAGCATCCAACGAAGGTGAGCATGCGGCCGCATCCGCCTGTACACGGGTTGGTGTTCACCATCGTGCGGTCGATGGAAATGCGAGCTTCTGCATGCAACGAGAGAAAACGATAATCCTCATAGTTTGTGACTTTCCATGACGCACACATCAGAAAAAAGACACACCCCACGTGTGTGCATTTGTTTTCCAAACGTGGCCATGTACATGTACAACAGGGGTTTTCGCGAGCGTTAACGGAGTTTCAGAAGCGAGTCCGTGACTTCTATTCCATCATGTGGGGAAAACGCCGTGGTCTGCCGCTGCGTGACCTCCTGCGTGACAAGGATGGTGCCAGTAGGAGTCGATGAATCGGCACCGACGAAGATCGCAGCGGAGAAGGTCAAGATGCTCGTGCGTCCGCAGAGCGCTCCCGGGTCTGCAAAGGCGCCGCCGCCGAAGCACAGCGCCGAAGAGGAAGCGACTCGCTTACGGCAGCGCGCGAACGCGTACGCTGTGGCCAAGGCGCGCATCTTCGGAAGTGACGCCGTCGAGGGTGACGACTCATCACCAGTCGTGCCAGCGCCAGCACCGGAGCCTACTGCGAATTCAGCGGCAGCGGCAGCGGCTCCGGCAGCGGCAGCGGCTGCGGCTGCGGCTGCGGCTGCCCTGGCGCTGCGTGGTTTCGAGCATGGTGTGAGCGCAGGTGGTGGAGCCGGTGCTCCTGGCGGCATCGACAGGGTGTGCGACTGCGGCGGAAGTAGCGACGTCAGCAGCTGTCCATGCGCCGCCAGTGCTCCACACGGTTCCAGTGCTGGTTCCGGGAGTAGCTGCACGGCAGCCGGTGGCTCCAACGGCAAGAAGGGCAAGAAGGTGGTGCGCGCCGAGAATCGCCATGAGCTGCAGGGCAAAGCAGGATTCGATCCGGACTACAACCGCAGCGCCGTTCGATGGGTGCCACCCGCCCAGCCGCCCATGCCACCGTTTTATCCTTACCAGCAGTCGCATCCGCCCATGTACGCGCCGTTCCCGTCGCCGCCTACGGCGGCTTATCAACCGTGTCACCATCAGTTCGTCGCTCCTCTCGGCGGCGCTGTCGGGCAGCCACAGCTGCACGCGCCGCACGCACCCGAAATGCTCGGCGTCTTTGTACCAGTCCCGCCACCGCCGCCACGGCCACCGCCGCCGTTACCGCCGCCGCCACAGTCATCGACATCGATGAGGACACCACCACCACCGCTTCCCTATCTGCTGCCGTCGCAGGCAGGCATGAGCATGGGAGCGGCTCAAGCTGGTGCAGGGCTTGATATGATGCCATGGCCGCTGCCCCCGGTCAGTAGTTGCCATTTGCATGCGAACCACGCGCCGTCGCAGAGCGTCTCGTATTCGAACCTGCTGCCATTCGCCCAGCAAGCCCGCTGCGCCGGCACTCATCACACCGGTACGGTTCATATGAATCCGCATGAGACCCAGGGCGGCGGCAACCGCGCCTTGAATCATATGCTGGCCTGTGCGGACTATGGCAGCTCTGGAGACTGTGAGTCGTTCGTGAAGCCGTTGCAGCACAGCACTCGGACCGTTGCTGCGGCGCCATTAGGTGACGGGAGCAGTCGATATGACAACGAAACAAGGGATGCCTATCGCCAACCGTTCAGCTCCTCTTTGCATGCGATGCACGGACACTTTGCCGCCACCGGTTCTCGTGCAGACTCGCATACAGCCAGCGCAACTCTGTCCTGTCCGTCACCGCTCTCGAACGTACTTGCATCGCTCGGGCTGGATGAGCCGGGCCCCGCGCTTCTGCCATTGCCGCCGCCCTCGGTTTTACAGTTTTGCTCGCCGACTGAAGCGTCAAACCATCAATTGCCTTCGCTGACGGCGCTTTCATCTTCCATACAGTCATCGCTCTATCAGAGTGATGGAAGCGCAGCTCGCAGCCTGCCACTCCATCTCCCAGGTGCACACGAGCCGGATTTCCCGCCTCCCAATTTCGGAACCTCGTATGCTGACTCGGCGTCTCATCCCTTCTTTCGTAAGCGCAGGCGTGTTCCCTTTGCCAGGATATATCGGCGGATGCGGCTGCTCTACCTCAATCTCCTCATGCGCCCCTCGCCTTGCCCACATCTTGCCTTCCATATGTGACGCTGCAATGCCCGGGGCAGGATCAGATGAAGGCTCTGCCCTCGCCGTCCATATGGAAGTGCCGCTGGCGACTGCTGGTGGCGTCGCTCCGTGGCCTCCTGCTTCATCAGCAGCTCCACGCCTTCAGTTACCACTGCCGTTGTCTGTCGATCAGGTTCTGCATGTGGCATCTGGGTTTCCGCTGCCCCTCGAGCCGCACACGCAGCAGGCACAACCGGTGCCGGCTGCGGCGTATGCTGTGGCACACGCGCAAGGTCTTGCCGGTGACGCCAGTGCCCCAGCTGCACACAAAGACGGCGACCTCCCCTACTTTGCCAAAGGGGTGGTCGACCCTGCAACGGGTTCAATCCCCTACTTTGCCAAAGGGGTGGTCGACCCTACAACGGGTTCAATGGGCACTGATGCATCTCCGCCCACGTCCTACAGTGGTGCAGGCAGCAAAGGCGGTGGCAGAGGGGGGCGAGGTGGTAGCAGCAAGAGCCATGGGCCCGGACACGTGCGTGGCGAAGGCAGAGGTGCCGGCAAGAGCCGCGGAGGCGGCAGCAGGCCGAACTGATCCTGTTGATGGGCAAAGCCCGTAGTGATCGGGTGTGCCACGTCAAGCGGGCGTTAATAGGTCCCTTCTTTTGGGCGCGGGGGTAGCGCGGGGGTCGTGGGTGCGTACGTTATACTACGTGGCTTGCGGAGCTGCAGAGGGTATTTCCCCCCACCACCCCCCGGGTCGACCCCCCCGCCCCCTGCCCGTAACGAAAGCGCGGCCCGTACGCGTCTCGCCGCGTGCCGTATCCGCAATCCCAACGCCGCAATCGCGCCCGGATATCCGTGCGTCGGCGCGGTTTGGGCGGTTAATAAACCGGGCCGAGACGCTAGACGCCTAGACCACGGCAAAAGCAAAGAACGCGGCGGCGCGGGACCGCCGACCGGCGTTTCTGCCGTCCGCGGTGGCCCGTGGCCGCGGACGTGCCGAACGCACGACGCGAAACCCACCGGTGCCGTCCCGCGTCCGCCACGCCCCGCGCCCTGGCCCCGCGGGCACAAAGTGCACAACTGTCAACTCCCCGCCCCGGTTCCCCGGTCTCTCCCCCGCCGTGACTCGGCCAGGAGGAGCCCCCGGGCACGAGCTCACGGGCAGCCGGAGCCGCTCTCTCTCGGCGTGCGCTGCCCGCTGGCTGCGCGTGCGACCTCGTGAAGCATTTCCTGGTCCTCTTCCTCGGCCACCTCAACTCGCAAACCTCAAGCAAATATTGCCTCCGCGATGGTGAAGCTCACCACGCAGCTCGCCATTATCCCGCTCGGCACCTTCTCGGCACCGCCCGGATCTAGCCCGGATCCACCGGAGATGCAGAGTCGCCCGCTCTAACGGACGTAGGTCCGGCGTTGGTCCGGCGCGGACGTACCACTTTGTTGAAACAGGCTGGGTTTCATCACTCAGATAATATTTACACATTTTATACCCAGCTATCGGTGTTTCAACATAGTGGGGCGTCGAAGAAGTGTGGGGCGCGAGATTTTGACCTTGGCGCTTGGGGGAGGGTTTCAACACCGCTCAGGTAATTACCCTATGGTCTGCCTCTATGGTCCACCAAGGTCAAAATCTCGCGCGCCCCTCGACGCGCCCCCATGGGGCCCGAGGTGAGATTTTGACATTCTTTGGGGGAGGGAAACAGGGATACTTTCAACACTCAGGTATGTTACCCTAAGTATGCGCTATGGTGTTTCAACATAGCTATGTTGAAACCGCCATAGGGTAAAAATGACCTCAGTGTTGCGAAGTGTAACCCTCCCCTCCAAGGTCATAAATTAATAATCTCGCGCCCGCCGCCGGGTCCCGAGCAGCGTAGCAGAGGTACACGACGCGCACCGATCGCCGCATTCGTTACACGACGCGGTAACCGGGATATCACTTATCGAGGCTTCAGGGCCGATAACGCGCTGCGGTCAGGGTCACGCGCGCGGTCTGGACGCTTGTATACGCCGCTTGGCGAACCCGTTACGTTACGAGGTTACACTCGTCGTCGGACGCGCACAACGCACACCAAAATCTTCGACTTAATCATCGCATTACCAAAGCGCAAAGGCGTATAGGAACACACAGTCACATGCTCTCAACGTAGACTCAACGCGTTGCACACTGCGGTGATCGGCGCCGCGGCCACCTTGCTTCTGTATGCTGCAGCTTCCACGCAAACGCACGCAACCTTGGCAGTCCCAGCCGTGTCGGTCACATGCATTTCATCATCGTCCATCTCTTCGCGCGTGGCTTTCATCCGTGGACCTTTTTGTTCTCAAAGGCGCAGTCTCGCACAGTGAAGGGCCGATCACAGCTCGTCGTGAGCCGGGAGCTCCTCATCTCCCTGAGCCGTTGCGTCGCCGTCGCTGGCATCGCCTGCACCTGTGCCCGCTGACGACGCCCCGTCGGACGCTGTGCCATTCGTTTCGGTCTCGTTGGTGCTCGTGGCGTTGGGCTTGACTTTGGGCGGTTTGGGCTTCGGCTTCTTGATGAGTTTGCGCACCTCCAGCTCGATGACCTCGAGCTTGCTGGCAACAGCAGAGGAGAGGAAGGCAGGTGGGTCGGTGAGCGTCAGGCCAGCCTGCTTCGCCTCGACATCGTCCAGCCAGGACGTGAAGTTGGTGCACATGCCCTCCACCTTGGCCCGCTCCTGTTCAGTGACCTCCGGTCGCTCTGTCGCCCATGTCTGCAGGATGGTGAGCGTCCAGTTGACCGCCTCGCGCGCCTTAGTGACAGCCTCCGGCCGCGCCTTGAGCTCCGAGAATCGGCTGAAGATGGGCTGCGTGAGCACTTGCATGGACTTTTGCCGCTTGGTGTACGTGGCCGCATCCACCGACACGCCGTCACCGTACAGCCACTCCTCGGTCTCATCGAACTGCACACGCAATGCCTCCCGCTCTTCTTCGGTGGACACCTCCGCGACTCCCTCCTCTTGCAACTTGTCGCGCGTGTCAATGATGAATGACTCGAGCGAATTCTTCGCCTCCGCGTTCGTTTTGCGCAGCTGCTCGGCCTTGAGGAGCTCGACGTTGCGCGCGATGCAGCTCGATATGATCTCCTGGCTGATGGGCGTGCACTTGCCAAGCACGGTCTTCACCGTCTTCAGCGTAACGTAGTGCAACCGCTTGCGCTCCTTCTCAACCTTCACTTTGATCATCGCGGTGGCGTTCGTCAAATTGGAAGCCGCAGAGGCATTCGTGGCAGCTGATGGGCTCGAAGCGTCGTCGGTGGCCGCCGCATCCTCATCCTTGGCAGCAGCGGTGCCGGCGTCGTCCGCAGCGGCGTCGGTGGCATTGGTCGTGGCATTCGGATCGGGCACCATCTCGAAGTCATCATACTTCTCTAGCATCTCGATCGCCATCTCTGCCTTCGAGACGTCGATGAGACCTGATGTGGAGAGCGCGAAGGTGACGGAGACCTTGGGCTTGCCCATCACAGTCCGCGTCTCGTCCTTGAGCAGCCGAGCATATGCGGACGCAACACCCGTGATATTGAAGGAGGCGATTGGAGAGAGGCCCTCAACATTCGTCGGCTCACCCAGCGAAAGGGTGGCAACCAAGTCATCGGTGCGGGTCATGGTGATCAGCTTCTTATGCGGCATCTTCGTGTATGCCTTGAAAAGCAGCTTGTCCTTGCCCTTCTTGCTGCTGCCACCGCCCTCTGCGTCGTCGTCCGTGGTACCATCGTCAGCAGAGTCGTCACCCTGCCCGATGATCTTGATGGACGTCGCGTACGGGTAGACATCGTTAACAGTAAATTCGCGCAACCGGAAAGAAGTCGAGAGCTTGGCGGCGAAGAGCGTGGCGCCGAATGCGGCGGCTTCGTCGCCGTTGAGCGCACCACCAAGCTGCTTGCGCTCGAAGAAATCCATCGCAGCTTGCTTAACCTGCGGAATACGGGTCGCACCGCCAACGACCTCGACGCTATGGATTTCTTCTTTCGTTAGATTTGCCATCGTGAGCGCTTCCTCGAGAGGTGGAACCAGCCGCTTCCACAGGCCACGCCGCTCGGCCTCGGCGTTGAATTCCGTACGCGAGAGGACCATGCGAAGGTCGAGATCCTTGTAGAGAGCCTCGATGCCCATCTGATACTGGGTGTTGGCTGAGAGGATGTCCTTCGTTGACTCAGCTGCTTTGCGCAGCTTGCCCACCGCCTTGGAATCCTGCCGCACTTCGTCCTTTCCCTTGAGTTGCTTCTCGTTGAACTCGGCGGCAATCAAGTTGAGGACGATGTCGTCGAAGTCCTTACCTCCGAGAGTCGCGTCCCAGCCGAGGCCACGCACCTGCATTGCGCCCAACGTCTTGTTCTTCTTGCCGACAGTCGCGGAGAACGAAACGACGGAGACCTTGTACGAGGAGGCACCCAAGTCTAAGAAAACAACATTGGTCGGTTCGGCACTGAACTCGCTCTCCTTATCGAAACCGTACTTGAAGGCGAATGCAGTCGATTCGTGCAGCAACGATAGCACGTTGAGGCCCGCAATGGCGGCGGAATTGATCAACGCAATGCGCTCGGTATGCCCAAAGAAGTGCGGGACGGTAATCACGCAATCCTTAACGGTGATCCCTGCATGGCCTTCCGCAATCTGCTTGGCATACGTGAGCACAAAGGCAACCATCTCCTCGGCGCGGTAAGTAGAGTTGGCGTTGTAGCGCACGATTGCAGCATTAGTGGCCTCGTCTGTCTCAAACTTGTATGGGTACAGATAGCTGAAGATGAACAGTCGGGGAGGAGACTCGCAGGTGAGTTTTGCGCAGGCGAGAGCATGCAGGGCGTTAGGAGCCTGGAAGTGGCGCTCACCGCTTGAAGTCCGTGATCGCCTCCGAATCGAGCGTCTGGCCGAGCAGCAGCTTCGACATGATGAAGATGCGTTCAGGCACCTTGCCGAGCATATTCTGAGCCTCATTTCCGTACACGCGCTCCTCCAGCGCGGTGAAGCCCGCAGAGGAGGACGACTTGCGCTGCGTCGCCTCGTTGAGCACCATCTCTATGCCAGTGCCGGGCCGGATGATGCCAACCTGCCAAGCATGTGGGGTGCAGCACTAACTGTGTGAGCTTCTCGCCCATAATCGAGCGCCGGACAACCAAATCGACCACGACATCAGACAGAGGCCTGCCGCGTTGGGCCAGTCGTACACTCTGAGTGTTTCGCAAAAGCAGGAGCAAATAGCTCTGTCTTCTAGCCATCGACGTGGCCGAAGCTCCGGCTGCACCAGCATGCAGCTACTGTGCTGCACTGCCTGGCAAGGTGCAGATGCAGAGGCGGCAGATGCAATTTCTGGGTGCCTGTTTCCGGGCTGCGCAGAGAGAGCGCACCTTTAGGAATCGCGCACCAAAGTCGATTCCGATTACGGCACCCGAGGTGGTTGTGGCCAGCAGCAATGCCACGGCCACGGCAGCCTTGCCGCTATTCTGCATGTGACAGAGCATAGCGCCAGGGGAAGGCCTGAGAATCAGCAGCCCGAACACGTTCAGATGAGCTCTGTCGTCGCGAAGCTTACGTGGCGCTTCCCTCGAAAGTCGAGCGCCACGCTGGAGATCGTAGAGGGAACTTATAAAAAATCGCAAAACTCGAACCCAAAACCCCCAAAGGGGTTAGGGCCAGCGCCGGGGGCAAAAGTAGCGCACTACCGGGTGTGAACGCAAAAGGCGGCGCTCCCGCTTTTGCCCCCTTGGGGAATCGCGAACCATGGGCGTCGGCATCGGCACCCCCGCGATCCTCACGCACCCCGCTCGCGCACACGCTCAAGCTCGCGCAATAAAACACCCACCGACCACCCCAGCAGCCACCTGCAGACATCCTAGCGGTATTGTATAGCCCGCTGACGTCCGGGCACGGACCGTGGCCGGGACAGTAGCCAAAACGGCCGAGATGATCGCCGAGATACACAATCTCGGAGATTATCTCGGCGAGTTCCGGTGAAGTGCCCAAGGCACGAGATGCAACCGAGGATCGGTCGGACCCAATTACCGAGTATGTCCCTATAGCATAGTAAGATGCTAATCTTGTGTACCTATCCACAGGTCACTA
>Ga0210246_102197_pt1 | contig 12524 bp, 7 predicted proteins | sample ChrtobMetaP3_8mM_FD_155469 | JGI IMG/M metagenome (GOLD analysis project Ga0210246, IMG submission 155469) | Chrysochromulina tobin associated microbial communities from unialgal haptophyte culture, Seattle, Washington, United States - P3_8mM | ecosystem: Host-associated > Algae > Haptophytes >...
GAGCGCGGTGCCCGACCCCGATGTGGTGCTGTTCGCGGATCTGGTGCTTGCGAGGCGAGGCCTCCCGCCACGTCCCGGACATGACTCGAGCCGGCATGAGCGCGCGTCCGTGGACAGCATGGACGACAGTGACGAGGATCCGCAGAGCGACGCGAGTGATGCTGCGCATGGCGCCGAAGGAGCCCGACACGGCGCCGATGGTGCCGACTGGCTCCACCACGCCACCCACGCCTCCACTGAGGCCGGCGCCGAGGGCGCGGCGTCAATAGGAGCGGCGATGGGCGGCGGCAGTGGCGGCCCTGGGGGTTCAGGGCTCGCCTACAGCTCGGCCTTGGGAAGCTTCTGTGCGGAGCCATCGCCCGACGGTGCGCTCGTGCAGCAGCTGCGCAGGCAAGTCGCGACGCTCGCTGCGCAGCTCAGTGCCACCGAGGAGGAGCTGCGCTCAGCCCGAGAGATCTCAAGCGAGTGGAGCCAGTGCGTGCGCGCTATGTTCCAGGCACTCCTGCTCAACCCGCGCATGCTCCTCAAATATGAGCTCAAGATGGGTAAGATGATGGAGAAGGCCATTGGAAAGCTCGAGCAGATCCAGGCTGTGCGGTGCGTACAGAGATGCTACGATGGCACGCGGATGGCCTGCAGATTGCATGCCACGGTGGCATGCAGATGGCATGTGATTGCCGTGATTGAATGTGATTGTCCCCGATTGCAACTCGAGCCGATCTCTTCTGGGCGGTGCGCGCGCGCATTCCGTGTCACAGGTACGTCAAGTGCTCATTCCCGAGCATCCCGTCGGACGCCCCCCAGCTGCAGCTGCTCAGCTGGACAAGCTTGGAGGCCTCCCAGTGGACAGTGTCCTTCGCCCCGTCATGGCGCATGGAGATGTGCCTCGAGGGGCGTGCCGCCCTCGTCCCCTTCAAGCTACTCGTACGGGTGAGCACCATGACGATCCAGGGCGAGATGTCGCTCTCCTTCCCGAGCGACATGGGGCACGTGCTCCTCTCCTTTGCCGCCATGCCGAAACTCGAGATGGCGATCGACTCGGAGATCTCCCTCGACGTCGGCGTCTCCCTCGGGCTACCGGTCGGGCGGGCGGCCGCATCGCTCATCCGGCACGAAATCCACAAGTGGATTGCGAGCCACGCGGTCGCGCCGCACGCGATGAAGATCAAACGGACGCCGCCCACCGACCCCGCCGCTGCGGCCGCCGATGCGGCCGCCACTGCGGCCGCCGCCGCACCGGCGGCGGCGCAGGAGACCTCGAAGCCCGAAGAGACGTGGTCGTCGTGGCTCCTCGGCGGTACGACGGAGAGCGCCGCCGCCGAGCCGTCGGCCGCCGGCGCTGACGCAGCCGACAGCAAGGCCGACAGCAGGGGTGCCGCCGGGACTCACGCCGATGCGGCGCATGCAGCCGGCGGCACCGAGAACGGCGAGTCGCCCAGCATGAGCGGCGTGAGCGATGAAGACTTGCGGCGCGCCATCCTCGCCGCCCTCGTCAAGCACGACAACCCAAGCGTCGGCGCACGCGATGTCGGCGCGCGTGCCCGAGAGGTCCGGAAATTCAGAGTTGGCGGGGTTTTCTCGTCCGGTAGTTCTTAAGCGAAGGTAGTCCGCTGCCTGTGGGCATGGGCGTCCGATGTCAGTTCGTCGTTCCGTTCAATGTTAGTGTGAATGACAAAGAGCCCTCACGCGTCACACGGCCTCTCGACTGTGTGCTCAGTCCCCGGACGGCGAGGGCACACTCTCGACAGCCCAGGCACGCGGGGGCGATAGGATAGGCGCGCGCGACCTCGGGAGCCCCGCCCGGAGCGGACAGCGACAGGCGGACTCCTAGGCGGACTCCCGACCGATGACCCACCGTTCGCGCACTCCCTTCACCCCTTCATCCGAGATACACACGTCGACCGGCGCTGCATGCCACAGCAGACTAGGGATACATCGACCTTTCAAACTCAGAGCTCTGCCCAACGCGCACTTTGCACCCACGCCAAGATCGCGGCTCGTGCAGCGGCTCGCCATGCGGCTCGCACACATTTCTGTAAGGCTCCTGCACGCGGCACCGATTCGAAAGTCATCAGGTCGGATTCCATCGGTTCCTCATGCCACCGCTCATGATCATCGGAGTCATCGCATGGCTCAATCTCAGGAGTGACCGAGGGAGTGGCTGCCCCCAAGGAATGCCGCTGTTCCACCACCATTGTGATCCACCTGCCGCCGTGACCTCACCTGCTCTCACATGCCCTCACCTGCTCTCACCTGCTGTCTCCTGTCACCGGGAATCACCGCCTCAGAAACCGCCGATCTTCTCATGCCAAGTCTCACGCGGAACGGCCAAAGATGCGGGACCGAATTGTGGTCCGTTTCTCACTCGAGGGCGAGTCGTCCACCTTAATGTCGGGATTGTACATCGAATGATTCGCCTCATCGTCGAGGGAGGCGCCATACAGGGCACCGGTGAGATTACCGGACTGCGACAGAGGGGGGCTAAACTTGTCGGAGGTGACGAGGAGCCTGTTGGTCGTACGGTATGGCGTTGGGGTCGACCGGTCTGAGGGCGACGAGTGATCGTGCTCATCGGCCTCCGGCTTGATGAGATCGCCATTCGGCGACGCCGGCACGTCTGTGATCTTGGGGGGAGATGGGGGACAGGGCGAGATGGCCGCGAGCCTCGACTCGAGAGAGAGCCTGTACTGGTGCAGGTTCGACATCTCGTGCTGTAGCGTGAAGCGCTCCGCATCCACGGCGGCCAGGGCGGTCTGCGCCGCCTTATCGACGGCCTCGAGCTTCTCCTGCGAGGCGAGCAACCCTTGCGTCGCTTGCGCTCGCTGCGCCTTGAGATCGTCCACCAATAGGTGTACGGCGAGCTCGTTACTGTGCGCAAGCGCGAGGCCGTGCTTCCCTTGGATTGGCTCCACCGGGGCTTCCTCCACTCCCGTCTTCTCCATCGCGGCCACCTGCTGCTTGACGGTGCTATTCTCCTCAACGGCGGCACCTTCATTGTGCTGCATGCGGCCCATCAGCGACTCGATGTACGCTTGCTGTTCCGTGGCCACCCTCGACTCCGACTCGATGGCCATTCTCATGCGGCCCAGGTTGAGCATGTTGGACGTCTGGACGCTCTCGAGCTTTGTGCCGAGAGCCTGCTTGAGGCTGTAGGCGGCGGCCAGCTCGTCCTGTCGCTCATTGATGGTCTTCTGCAAGAGGTCGTGCTCCGTCTGCAGCACGCTCATGCAGTACTTGTGGTCGAGCATGATGCCCTCCGCTCGAGCGAGCTGCTTCTCCTCGATTTCGAGCTGGTTCCTCTTCTCGTGCAGGTAGCGACTTCTCTCGGCGTGCACTGTCACGAGCGCCCGGCGCTCGGCGCGCAGCTGGCGCAGCTCCGAGTCACGAAGACCCTTCGCCTCGTCGTACTTGTGCATGTACGTGCTCGCAGCCTGCTCAATGAGCGCCAGTCGCCCCTTGCTGTCACTCAAGGTCTTCTCTACAAGCGCGCGCGCGCGTTCGAGCAGAGTCTTCTTGGTCGGATCTCCCTGATCTCCCAGCACAGGGTTGCTCGTGAGCTCCTCGTCGAGTCTCATCAGCTTGTCCGACCGGAACGACTCCTGCAGCGCGATGAGCGAGCGCAGCGAGTCCCGGTCCGCGTCGAACTCACGCACCTTGTGCTCCTTCTGCGCCTCGGCGAGCTGGTCCTCGGCGTAGAGCTCCGCTTCGCGGGCCTTGCACCCACCGATGGTTTGCTCATCGAGCGCCATCTTGGCCTTGATCTCCTCCACCTGCGCGGTCGTCGACGAGACGCGGCGCGTCTTTGAGTCGATGAAACGAGTGTTCTCGGCCACCTGCTCGTTCAGCTTCTTCTGCTCCGCCCGAAGGTGCGAGAGGCGATGCTCAGCGAGCTCCACCCGAAGCGTCTTGCCGACCACCTCGCTTGAGATGGTGCTGAACTGCGCCTCCGACTGCTTCTCTGCGCTCGTATACTGTGTGTACATTTTCTTGAGCTCGTTTTGCATGATGTGCAGCTTGTCAGTCTGCTTGGCCATCCGGTCCTGCGCCTCGGTCACCTCCCGCCGCACGCGCCCCGTGATGCCGTAGCTGTCGATGCGCCTCTGGTTCTCCATCGAGACAAGCTGATTGACTTCGTATCTCAGCTGGCTGCACTGCTCATCGTACGCCTCGACATGCTTGAGCATCGAGTTGATGGACTTGATGTTCCGATCGTACTCGGCGACCTTGTGCGTCTCCGTCGCACGATCCTCCTTCAGGCCCACCTGGATGGTGCCGATCTCGAGCTCGGTGGCCACGACCGCCTTGGCCGCGAGCGCGAGCGACTTGGCGCACGTCTCGAGATCGCTCGAGAGCTTCATGGTCATCTGCATCCGGACGAGCTCGTCTTCGCTCATCGCCGCAATCTTGGCCTCGAGCGCGGCCTTCTCGTTCACCTTCTCGAGCTTCTCCTCGGCTGCTCGGGCCTCCTGATACGCTGCGCGGGCCTGCGCAGCTTCCTCCGCGGCAAACGCCTGCTCCTTCTTCCTGCGCATCTCCTTCATCTCCTTCTCGAGCTCGCGCTCGGCTCTCGAGTCAAGCTGGTCCTCCGCCTTCTGAAGCTCTGCCGCCTTGGCGCGATCCGCCTTTCCTCGAATGGCAGCCTGCAGTGTGATCGCCGCCTTCTCGGCCTCAGCCGCCGAGAATCCCTTCGCCGCCGCTGCGAGCGCCGCATCCACCTCGGGCGTCGCCTGCACGACCTCGGGAGCCGCCGTCTTGGCGATCACTGTCACGGGAGACGCGATCACATCTGTCTGGTTGGACTCGATGCCAATGGTCTCTTCTTCGAGGCCTTCCACAAACGTCCGAAGACGTGTCGGTGAGGGATCCACCCCTGGCGAGTTCCCCGCAGAGCTCGTCTCGCTCTTTCGGGTCGGTGAGCTGAAGGCATTGACGCCTTTGACCTCTTTGACGGCTTTCTTGATACGGTTGAAGCTGAGCGTGGAGCGCAAGCTCATCGCACAAGTTTTGCTGCAAAAGCAGATAGCGAATGTCGCCAGTAGTTTTCCAAATGTGATTCAGATCGAAGCATGCAAATGTCACCCCATGTCGTTTCACGCTGCGAAAAAAACCCTTGCGGCTCTCTGTAGACGCGAGATTTCAATCCCCGTTCATTTGGCTTTATCTTTTCCATCCACGTTTTACATTTGCATGCTTCGCGGCAAATCATCAACGGTGCTCTCCTTTCCCAAGGCGCGCGCGCCACTTCGGATCCTGACTTCATCATGAGCGGCAGCAACTTCGACCTCTTTTACAGCGCGTCTCCCGACGTGCACGGTCCCCTTGAGGCCCTCGCGGATGACCTGAACCAGCTGGCCCTCGTCTCGCCGTGTTCCAACGATGCCGCCCACGTGGCCATGGTGGCCTCACCAGACGCCGTGCCCGCCAGGCCCGACGCACTCACCACGGCCGCTACACGAAATGCCGAGCCCACTGCGACCGCGGACCCAGAATCGGCAGCGTCATCCACGAAGGCAGCGTCGAAGTGCACCCAGGAGGAGATGATGCTTCCTTGCGAGACGCAGCTCCTCCACGACTTGTCCGAGTGCAAGTTGTCGACCACGTCCGAGCAACTCGCCGAGCGCCCCCTTACGCGTGCGGGGCCACGTTTGCGGAGACACAAGGCGGACGATGGAGCGGATGCGGTAGCGGCAGGCGTCGATCCTGCGTGTGCCGCCGCTCAGGGCAAGGAGGCCGCCGCGCCCATGGATGCGGCAGCCAATCGCTCCCTCCACCCGCGCGACGCTTTCACAGATGACCAACAAAAGGAGATCCTCCTCAAGGCCTTTGACCAGGAGGCGTATCCGTCCGACCAGCAGACGCGCGAACTGAGCGAGCAACTCGACATGACCACGCGTCAGGTCCAGGTGTGGTTCCAGAACCGACGGGCGCGTTTGAAGCACACAAAAATCACGCACGAGCCGGACAAGAAGACGGGAGAAACGGCGGAGGCGGCTGATCACGGTGTCCGGACGCCCACGGCTGCGACGCCCGCGGCTGCGACGCGCACGCTCGCGCAGGCACCGACGCTCGAACAGTCGACCGAAGAATCGCACGAGGCCGCTGCCGAGCCGACGGGTCGCCGCCCAAGCCTTCGCTGCCAACGGTCGACGCCAGAACCATCGCACGAGGCCGCGGCCGAGCCGACGGATGCCATCTCGGCAGTGCTCAAGATCGCGCCGCCAAAGCGTCTTCGGCCGACAGCCGACCCAGCGGCTACGCGCAAGAGCGCGCGCACGAATGGTGCCGCGACTGCGCCCAAGCCCGCATCCAAGCCTCTACCCAAAGCCGCAGCGCCCGACAAGGAGCCCGAGCCTCTACCCACTCCCACAATCGGGTTGGCGCCTTGGGCGCCGGGCCTGATCCCAGCAGGAGACTCAAAGTTTGCTGCCGCAGTGGCAGCCATCAAGGCCGCCGGAGCGAATGAGGCCATAGCTAACGTCCTCGCCGCCACAGCAGCCACGGCAGCGGCAGCGGCACTCAAAGTGGCGGAGGAGCGGGCGGCTGCGAGGGAGAGGGCGGCCGCCTCAGCGGCTGGCCGCATGACTCTCGACGCCAAGACCGCCGCGGCAGCAACGGCGGCAGCAACAGCTTCGGCTGCGGCGGCGGCGGAGCAGGCGGCAGAGGCGGCCGCCAGCATGTTCCCCAACAGCTCCAGTACCGGTGCTGCCGCAGCGCCCGAGAAGGATCCCGCACCCAAGCCCAAGCCCAAGCCCAAGCCCAAACCCGAGCCCAAGCCCGAGCCCATGCCCATGTACCCCGCCGTGTCGGCGCCGCGCGCGGGGCATGTGGGGACGATCGTGTGGGCCAAGATGGACGGGTTCCCTTACTGGCCGGCGGCGCTCGTGGCGCCCACATCGACTGTCGGCGCGCGCGACGGCTGCACGTGGGTCCGCTTCTTTGGCACCGCCGACTTTGGGTGGGCGCGTCACCAGCTGCCATGGGAAGCTCACCGGGAGCAGTGCGAGCGTGAGGCCAAGAGCAAGCTCAAGGGCTCGAAGCGCCTCGTCCAGTTCCGACGGGGCGTCGCCGAGGCCGAGAGCGAGCGCGCTGAGCTTCCACGGCCCGTGGTAGCGGAGGAGGTAGAGACGCTCGCGGTGGTAGAAGAGGATGAGGAGGAGGCGGCGGAGAAGGAGGAAGAGGAGGCAGTGGTGGAGCTAGAGGAGGAGAAAGTCGCAGCGGCGGAGGCGCCGAAGGAAGAGGTGGAGCCCACGACAACGCTCGAGATGGAAGCCGAGATGGCTGAAGCTGATGAGGCCTTTTCCAACGGCAGCATGTGCATGGAGAGCAACGACGACGAGGAGGAGGCGCGAGCGTCACGCAATGCGGCCGTGGTGGCCGAGGACGCCGGCCAGCAGAATAAGAAGAAGCGGACTTTGGTCAGCAACGAGCTCGCGGCCATACGCGCAGCGCCCGCGGGGCTCGAGATGATGCCCGGTGAAGCTGCGGCGCGGGGCGAGCGCATGAAGACCGAGGCACAATCGTCGCGTGACGAGCAGACGATGGCGGCACTCGCGCTTGGAAAGGACCCGTTCGAGCTGCCGCGCCCGCTCGCAGCCTCCCTCGGCGACGAGCCGATGCCGTCAGCGGCTCCGGTGATGGAGCCGCCTTCGGCACCGGCGACAGCGCTCGTGCTGCTGCTATCATCACAGCCAGTGGAACCGCTGAGCCCATCGTACGTGAGCCTCGAGGCGACAGAGTACGACGGGCCGCACGCACTGCCGCCGCTTGCACCGCCGATGGCACTCGTCGACGAGTTGGGCATCGACGCGATCGACGTCGAGTGCGAGGCAGTTGCGGCGGACGAGGCCGCGGCGGCGGCGGAGGCGGCGGAGGCGGCAACGGCGGCCCAGCTTGCCGAGACAGAAGCTGCGCTGCAAATGTGCCCCGCCTCGCCCATCGACCCGTGCGCCGAGGGCGACGACGACGAGGACCGTCTGATGGCCGCGGGCGGACGCGGAGCGGTGGCGGCCATGGAGCTCGAAGAGCGCCACTGCGACGCCGAGGCGGCAGGTGAGCTGCGATTTGAGCTCGTGCGCTTCGATGGGCTGGAGCAGCATGGGCCCTCCTTCTCAACGGCTGTTCTGCTCAAAGAGCTCTTCCGCGCTCAATTGCCGGAGATGGACGACAAGTACTTCACTAAGTGCCTGCTGGACCCGAAGAATGTGGCGATGGCATGCATCAGCCGCGGCGTGCTGAGCGGCGGCCTGCTCTATCGTCCGCACCCGGCCGCCGCCGCCTCAGTCGGCCCGCTTGGCATGGCCGCCGAGTGCCAGCACGTTGGGGATGCCGCCGCCGTCGCACGCCACGCTTCTGCCGCGCTCGACAAGAGCAGTGCTGCCGCTGCCGCCGACGCCAATGGCGCGGCGGCGCTGCTTGCGCTGACTGCGCCGCTCGAGCTCGCTCAAACGGAGTCGTCGACGGCCTTTGCGGAATTACTCCTCTTCTCTGTGGAGAGCTCGCGCCAGGTGCAGGGGCTGGGCACGCGCCTGATGAACCGGCTCAAGGCTCAGCTGCTCCAGCAGCGCATTGGACGTATCCTCGCATACGCAGACCAATTTGCCCTCTCCTTCTTCCACTGCCAGGGCTTCACGCACCGCGTGTCGCTCTCGCCCGATGCCTACAAGGGGGTCATCGGCGAGTTCGAAGGGGCAGTACTCATGGAGTGCGTGCTGTATCCCGAGCTGCCGTACACGCGTCTGCCGCGTCTGATTCGGCTCGCACGCCACGCGGTGCTGCGCGAGCGCCCTGACGCGCGCCTAAACGCGCGCCCGACACGCGAGGGCAAAGAGAACGGCGGCGGCAAAGGCGGACGAGGCGAGCGCAGCGGTCGGCGCAGCGGCGTCTCCGCGAGCATCATCAAGCATGGGGGCGGCAGCCATGTGCTCAGCAGCACCCTCGGCCGTCATTTGGAGGCGGCCCTCGAGCGCAGCGGCCGTCAGCTCGCCCACCCAGATTGGCTCTCGACCGATTTTGGGTGCGGCGTGGGAACGCGCCTTGTGCCCGTTGAGTACGGCCACTCCGCCCTACTTGAAAGTGGTTACGGTAGTGCCGTCGGCGGCGGTGGCGGCAGCAGCGCAGTGGCAGCTGCGCTGGACGGTGCGCTGCAGCAGACGCTCGCCCAGCCCAATCTCGCATCGATGGAACTGCGGGCTCTCTGCTCGGCGGACGAGCGGCGCATGTGCCGCTTCTACATTGACACTCCGCAGCTCCTCGCGGACGTGCACCGGCTGGGACTCGCGCCATTTGCAGCAACTGCCGGCCCGTTGCGCTCAGCCTTCGCCCACGCCGCGCAGGCGCTCACGACAGCGCTCCCGTCCGCCGACGACCCCATGTAAGGCTCGTGAGACGGTCAGGACCGCGCCTGAGAGAGCGTCGCCTTCGACGCTGGTCGGGTCTTCGTCTTGCAAATGTGGATGACTGAGGACCTCGAGCTGACGGCTGTTTTAGGGTTTTGCTGGTCGGGCAACGCCCTCGCCTAGCGAGATGCTAGCGAGATGCGCAAACGGCCGCCGCCGCCCGCCGCGAGGCCGGGCTCGGGCGGTCGGCGGTCGGGAGGGGGTCGTCGCATGTCGACACGCAGGGCTGCCTCGACGACGACGACGAGTGGAAGGTCAAGGATGGGGATCGAGGTGGAATAGGAACTCCGCCCACTGCCGCGGCCCACCGCCGGCGCCGCCGCGCGCGAGTACCGAGTTGGTTCGCCGGATCGGTGGCGGATGCCGTGCCGCGGACGAGCGCGGTACGCGGTTGAGGTTGCGGTTCTTTGGCCCAAAGAACATCGGCACCATCACCGATCAGTGTCGTCGTGTTTGTAGAAAGTCGCGAATTTTTTTGCTCAGGCGCGCACTAGCCACAGACTACTGGCTCCATCGCCTGCTCTCCCTCTCCTGCTCAGCGGTCCATGGAGTAAGCGGTACCAGCTCGAGTGCGTCGAAGTCAAGCTCGGCCTCGAGGCTCGCGTCCGAGGCCGTGGCATATGGTGTGAAAACGGACGCTACTGGCCCACGATGCGCTGCTGGGGTGTGCGCCTGCGACGTGGGTAGCCTCTCCTCCTCCTCGGCGATGCCCTCGACTACCGCGCACAGACGGGCTGCATTCGCGTGCGTGGGCGCTGGGGCGCTGAACGATGGGAGCTCGGCCAGGAGATGCCGAGGTGTTGGCGGGGCATCGGGCACGATGGGTGATCGCAGCAGCGGATCCGGCGCGATCGTCGCGTACGACGCGCTGAGCACACTGCTGAAGGATGCGAGCGCGTCCACTTGCGCCTCGAGCTCAGCACCGGCGCAGTCGAGGCACATGGCCGGGCTCGGGCTTACCAGGTGCATCCGCTCAATGGGCGGAAGATCGATAGCGGCAGAGGCGTCAGCAACCATGATCGACTTGAGCATCGTCGCGGGCGCCTGGCCCGGGCGCTGTGTGCGGTTGCTGATCTCTCCCAGCGGCCGGCGTGTGGCGCTCGCCTTGGACTGCGGGGCGACTGGCGTCTCAAGCCCGCCCAGAGGTGCAAATGTGCGCCCGGGCGTCTTGGCGGTGGCCTTGCTCGCCGACGGCGCGCCCGGTGTTGCGAGATACGGCGCGTTCTCGTGCTCGAGCATGGCCGATCCTAATTTGAACGTGCGGAGGGTCTTAGAGTTTCGCTTCGGCGCGAAACGCGGAACACGAAACGAGTTGAGCGCCTCCCAGTCGCGGGACGCCTTCTCATGCGTCCGGCGCTGTCGCGGCTCCACACCGTTTCATTCCTCTTACATAGCCCGGCGCAGCCCGAGCGCCTGCCTCGCTCGCCGGCGCCGCAATGGCGGAGCCGGGCTTGCTCCTAAGGGGCAATTCTTACGTCGACCAGGCTGAGCAATCTGAGATGAAGAAGATCATGGCGGCCGAGCTTAAGCAGGAAGACCCCACGCAGGAGTCGCTTGAGAACCGGGTGAATGGCATGAAAGTTGCCCATAGTGAGAAAGATCTCGAGGGCTTTGAAGACGATGGCGAAGATGACGGATGGATCGACGCGGTGCAACAAACCACCGAGCAGGCCAACGCACGTGCGTGCAGCCCACGCGGCTCGCAGCCCGCGAGCGCCCGCCGCCGCGTCTCTTGCCCTGCCAGGCCACTCGCCTCACCTCGCGCTCGTGTGTGACTCGCTTGCGCAGTCTTCGGCCTGTTCGCTGCGCTGGGCTCAGTTGGTGCCCGCGGGGGTAACGCTATGAATCGCAACCCGCTGCCGCGCGGCCGTGGCCTCGAGACCACTGACTGGCTCGTCGACTTTTTGAAGTTTTTGCCGCCCACGACAGGCAGCTGTGGCGTGCCGTCCGTGCGCATGCCGCTGACGCTCTCGCTGCGCCATTCGCGCCCGCACACGTGGTACTTCTCACCCAGGCGCGGCGGTGTCATCGAGCAGCCCGCGTCCACCGACTCGGAGGAGATCATCGCGAGATTCCTCAACGAGGCCGACGCCGAGGCGGCCAAGCTGGACCTCGACGGCCAAGTCGACGTGGTCGCGATCTACATCTGCTCGGTGCGCGTCGTCGACGCGAAGGGCAAGGTGCGCATTCGCACGCGCACCGAATACTTCGACGAGGACCTGCTGCGCGACTTTTTGGCGCACCGCGCGACGAAACGGGATGGCATCGTTCAGGTCTTCGTCGTGCCGACCGGGAGCAAGTCGAATATGGTGCGCGCTCGGTTTGTGGGCTCGCGGCTGGCGACGGTCGAGACTTGCACGAACGTGCACTACATCACCGGTGGCGATCGGACTCTCATCGAGCGCGCGGCCACGTTTGACGGCGAGGAGCACCTCTCCCGCACCAACTCCGTACCCTCGAACGCAGCGCTCTCTCAGCATCTCACCCGGCTGATGAGGGAGGTCATCACGCACGTGCAGGAGCACATCCCCGACACGTACGCGATCGCAGAGGCGACCGCGTACTTCCGCGTGCATGCCGACTCTAAGCTCTACTTTCTCTACTGCCCGTCAGTCGTCCTGATGCACAAGGAGAAGGAAGGAAACGAGGAGGCGCCGACGGAGGTGGCCAACGCCTCCCAGGTGCCACTCTCACCGCGCGTGACGAAGCCCGTGCTCGCGTATTCGGGCTCGCTGCCACGGGACTACTTCCGCTGCCCGTGCTGTGGCTCTGTCAAGGGGTCGGTCGACCGCGCGCAAGTGCCCTTCCGCATGGTGCTGCAGCACCTCGAGTTCCTGGATGGTGAGGACGGGACGATGGACGGCGACGCGCCCGAGCTGCGCGCGATCGCCACGACGCTCGACAAGGTGAGTCGCAACCCGCAGTACTACGCCGAGTTGTACCGCGCGGCCGCCAAGTCGAACCCAGCATCCAACGTCGCCAAGCTGCTGCAGGAGTGTGGTTACCCGGGCGGAGATTTAGAGCTCGATGATAAGCTCGAGTCTCCCGCGGAGCTCATCTGCTTCCGGTTGCTCCAGCTCGCGGTCACCGGCACTCTCGCGGGCGATTCCAAGGGGGGGGGGGGGTAGG
>Ga0210246_102198_pt1 | contig 12523 bp, 8 predicted proteins | sample ChrtobMetaP3_8mM_FD_155469 | JGI IMG/M metagenome (GOLD analysis project Ga0210246, IMG submission 155469) | Chrysochromulina tobin associated microbial communities from unialgal haptophyte culture, Seattle, Washington, United States - P3_8mM | ecosystem: Host-associated > Algae > Haptophytes >...
GGAAAAAAAATAGGCCTCGTCATCGCCGTTGCTCGTGCTCCGCGGCTGAGGGCCATGACTTTTCCCTCGCCGATAGTGCCCAGTTGGCACAAAAAAAGAAAAAAAAGGGCAGGTTCGGAGTTGGGGCGGGGCTTCGAGGTCAAATCCCCGATCGGCCGCCGATCCTTTGAGGGTATCGGTCGGACCGAGTAAAGCCCCGCTCGCTTATCGTCCTACATCCTTCCGACCCTCGCGGCAGGGCCATGGATCCATCTCAGATCGGGTTCCTACGCCGCGGGGGTTTGAGCGAGTGGGGGTGACAAGGGATCACCTTTCCACTGAGAGGCTCGACGCGCCTTACCCATGGGGCCTAGGCCGCGTTGTTGCGTTGCCGCAACCGACAAAGAGAGGAGTCCCGGTACGCACGCTCAGGTACGCCCGGGAGTGGTAGTCGTCGTTCGGCGAGGCGTGTCGTCGTCGTCGTCGGAGGTCGGGATCGATGGCGCCGGTGATGGGATGTCGTTTCGTTGCTGGGCGGGGTTATGGGCGGGGTTATGGGCGGGCCGGGCGGTGGTTGGTTCGGCGGTGTGGAGGGTGAGCATGGCGTAGGAGGATCGGATAAGGGATGCGTGGAAAGAGGCGAGGAAGTGGGCTTTTCGGGTGGCGACGGCGTGGGCGGAGGTGAGGTTGAGGATGGCAGGTGTGTGTTTACGAACGCGGACACAGACAGGACAGGCTAGAGCCCCTCGCGCCCTGTGGTCCGCCCCGTACCGACTGTAACCCCCTCCTCAAAGGCACACACACATCCCACGGGCCCATGGCATCACTGTTGTGACGCGGGCAGGCACTCACTGTCTTGCTCCACTATTGTGGTGCAAGCGTGGCGCACTCCGCTCCTACACAGGTTCGGGACACTACTCCCTACTTCTGCAGGCCGGGCTTTCCCCGGGGCTAGCCCATATCTCAAGCGCACACGCAGGCCTCGCCGCATGCGCGCCGACCGACGTCTGGTCGTTACGCGTTCCGCACTCTTGCCACCTGCACACGTGCCACTGTTGTGACTCGCGCTGACGCAGGCAGCAGGCGGTCCCACTGCTGTGGCACACACCATGCGGCGTCGCCCGGTATAGACCAATCCTCCCGCAATATGCTGTCGCTCCACAAAGGGAGGGGAGGCTCTCAGGCCGTCTACCGGTATTCCGGTCTCGCCACATTGATGAGGGCAGGGCAGCCGGCACCACTACTGTGGCACCAGCCCAAGCGCAGCCACTATTGCGGTGCTTTTCTTCGCTTTTTGAGGAAACAGGGTGCTGAGGGGCTCCACCAGCAAAACGAGGCGGTGGGAAATACGGGCGCTCGTGCTCGCGCTCTTTTTTCGCGCTGGCGGTTAATCTCTGAGGCTTCCCTCCCGGTGTTCCAACGGGGTGGGGAAGAATTATTGTTACACGTACAGTAGGTCGTTTCATCTCTTCCGGCGATCTCTGGAGAGACAGAGAGCTTCTCGTGTGAAGGTCCCCATTGATCATGCGCGGTCCAATTTGCATCGCCGACCCGTCTAGATGTCCACGGGCCATGGTGATATGCCTGCTCGTGCCTCCACCCGACGTGTGTCAAGCTGACGGGAAAGGCTGGGGCGCCTTTGCATCGGCCACCGTTGAGGCTGGTACGCTTGTGGGTTCATATGAGGGCACGGTGCTTTCACAACAGGAAGTGGAGCGCAGGTACTACGGAGGCGCAGGTACAACAGCAACTCCAGACTATCTGTTCGAACTGCCCAGCAGCGCCAATGGGAAGCTGTACATCGATGCGCGGGATGGTTCCCATTGGTCTCGCTTCATCAATCACTGCGAAGACGGCAACCTGACTCCATCACTCGATGCTGCCGGATCGATATCGTTCTTCACTGCACGTCGGATACGCACGGGCGAAGAGTACACATTTGGTGCGCGGCCACGCCTCGAGCCCCGCTGGCAGCCTGCGCATCCCTCGCGTAGCCTGATGGCGACGTATCGAGTCCTGTACGCAGACTACGGCCTCGACTATTGGGTGTCGCGCGACTGCCTGCCCCGTGATGACTCGCGCATCTTTGAGTTGCAGATGCGGCGCATCGCTGCGAGGCTGCGACGAGCGTCGCCGCAGCTCGCCATGCTGTCGAGCACCCTGCTGCTTCCGCTCCTTGTGCCCATTCTGGCGACCCGCGGCCAAGCAGATGCACGATGATGCCGTCTGGTACGTACTTGAAGGTGATTTGTCTTTTGGGGAGACCGCGAGGGTGGGGGTGCCTTTACCGCGCCGCGTAAAATAACGGATCTCGAACTATGGGATCGCCTCGCACCTCGCCGGAGATTCACTTTTGTCCGCTCTCAACCACGCCCGTCGCCAAGCTGCGGTGCCGCTTTGCCCTGATGGTGATGGTGGGTCTCAAAATATTCAGCTTCGTGCTCGGCGTCGCCTCGCCGTCGGTGCGCCTCGTCAGTCAGAGCGTGGGCCGCCCTGCGGTCGCTCCCAAGCCACCGCTGTCGACGCAGGCGCCGGTGCCTCTGGTGGAGGAGCCGGTTGCTGTCCGATCACTTCAAGGGAGGCATCTCGTGCAGAATCCCAATGTCTTCCAGGGCATCTCAACGAATGGGCAGATCCTGGAGCAGCCGCTGCCGCTCGGCCGTGAGGAGGAGCTCGAGCTCGTCTCGCGCGCCATCTTCTTCATCGCGAGCACCGATGCGCACCGAGCGCTCACCGAGGCTGCGCGCGATCGCGCGGGCGACCCGGACGAGGCTTTCTACTTCAGCCACGAGGAGGTGCTGACGCAGATGCGCGTGGCGGCGTCCGAGGCGGTGGTGCTCGCGGCCGCGGCCCAGAATAAGGGGCAGCAGAGCGCTACAGAGGTCCCTTGCGAGGTGCCCACCTCGATGAGCGACGTCGAGTTTCGGCTGCAGCAGGCGCTCGGGCGCGCCGCGTACAACAAGCTGTTCCTGCACAACCGGAAGGTCATTTACTATGAGGTGAACAAGGTCTGGCCCAACTGGGCGCGCGCGACGGTCGTGGAGCGCGCCGACTTTTTGCAGGAGGGCGCCCAGGGGCTGCTGCGCGCGATTCGGCTCTTCGACGCGTCGCGCGGCGTGCGCTTCTCGACGTACGCTTCGTGGCACGTGCGTGCCTTCGTGCTGCGCGCGCTGCGCGACAAGTCGCACATTGTGCGACTGCCACAGCTGCTGCAGGCGGACATGCAGATGATCAAAAAGGGGCGCTACCGGTATGCGGTCGAGAACCAAGGCCTGATGCCTTCAGACAGCGCACTCGCCGAGCTGCTACAGTGGCCGCTCGACCGCGTCGAAGCGGCGCTCAAGGGGCTCGCCTCTGCGTCCGCCACGTCGCTCGACGCGGAGCCCGCTGGGGACCATAAGGGCGGCGACACGCAGAGTGGCCAGTCGCTCCACAGCCGCCTGCCCAGCGAGAAGCATGACTCGATTGCTGCAGAGAACGAGGTCTACCGGCTACAGCTGCGCCACACGCTGCGCCTCGCGATGAGCGAGCGCGACCCGCGCCGCATCGACATCCTGCGGCTCAAGTACGGGCTTGAGGATGGCGTGGAGTGGACATACCCGCAGCTCGCCGCGCGCTTCAACACGACCGCCAACATCGCCAAGGGCATCGTGCGCACTGAGATGAACTTTTTGCGGCGCGCCAAGAAGAGCGTGCTGCAGGACTTTGTGGGCCACCTCGACTATAACTGAGGTCGCCCCTCTCTACGCGCATAAACCCTCCCCTCGTTGGCTGCCCATCTACAAGGCACATAATCGGATACGAACGATCGATGTGCGCAGGCGGGCCGGCGCAACGTGTCCATCGTTGTGACGGCGCATAACGATTCGTCAAGCTTCCTCTTCAAAAAACATTTCAGGTCAAGAAATTCCATTCGCTACATCCACAATGACTCATTCCTCTCATTGACATTGTCGCGATCCTGGATACACAAACGCCCACATAAAGCGGTACACACTCAACACACGGCGCTCGGCGCGGCGGCCGAATTGGCACAATTGGATTTCTCTCCTCGAGCGTGCGTTCGCGCCTCCATGTAGGATGTAGGCGCGGCAAAGTGCGCACCGGACAGCTCCGAAGTCGCGCGGTACTCGTCGCGCTTCTTCGCCTCGCACTGCGTGGGTAATTTGTGGGTAATTCGTAATACGCACATTAGTCGCAGTGTGGTCGCACCGAGAGTGCAGAGTCCGAGAAGGTCAGTGGTCAGAACACAGAAGCCGTCGAAGCGCACGTTAAGCGCAGATTTAACAAAGTGCACACCCTCGTCCTCCTCGCCGTGTGCCCGCCACGGCGCCCGGCTAGGCGCCAACCGGCCGACCCTTACTGCTACTCGAAGCAAACAGCTCTTCACGGCCGCCAATTCACAGCCTTCGGCTGCGAAGCCAATGGCGGTGAGTGGCAAACAGCTCGAGTCCGCCTTGCGCCTGAGCTCCATGCCCGCCTGGCCCATCCAGCTGCGCTACCGTCTCCCACCCGCAAGCCATCAATCTCATGTGATGCCTCGTCCGTGCTCCTTTGGCTCTCCCTCTCACTCCTTGCGCCACGGCGCAACCGCTTGTCTCCCGCCTTCTCAGGCCACTCGTAAGCTGCAGGGCGAGATAGACCGCACGCTTAAAAAGGTGCAAGAGGGTGTCGAGCAGTTTGATGAGATCTGGGAAAAGGTCTACAGTGCGCAGAACCAGAACCAGAAGGAGAAGTTTGAGTCGGAGCTCAAGGCGCAGATCAAGAAGTTGCAGCGGTATCGCGACGACATCAAGACGTGGATCGCAAACTCGGACATTAAGGACAAGCGGCCGCTCATGGACGCGCGCAAGCTGATCGAGACGGAGATGGAGCGATTCAAGGTCTGCGAGAAGGAGTTCAAGACCAAGGCCTTCTCAAAGGAGGGCCTCGCATCAGCGCCCAAGGAGGACCCCAAGGAGAAGGAGAAGAACAAGACGCGCAAGTGGGTGGGAACGGCGCTGGACAACCTGCAGGAGAGCAAGGACAAGTTCGAGGCCGAGCTCGAGACGATCAATTCGGGCAAGGTCAAGAAGAAGAAGGACTCGGGAGCCCAAAAGTGGGAGGACCTGATCGAGCGGTGCAAGTACCACGAGGAGCGCCTGGAGCTCATCTTGCGGCTGATCGACAACGAAGGGCTATCGCCCGAGCAGGTGGACGCGTGCAAGGACCAGCTCGAGTTCCTGTTCGAGAAGATGACCGAGGGCGACTACGAGGAGGTCGACGGCATCGACGACGACGGCATCTACGAAGAGCTCGGTCTCGACGACCACATGAGTAAAGAGGCGGCAGGCGCGGGCTCCGGAGACGAGGAGGGCGGCGGCGCGAGCTCCGGAGCTTCGGCGGAGAAGGCGGCGGGCGGCGGGGCCACGCCGGACAAGAAAGCAAAGCCCAAGACGGCGGCCGAGAAGGAGGAGGAGGAGCGCAAGGAGAAGGAGAAGCTCAAGGCTAAGTCAAGCTCGGCAGAGCTGCCCTCGATCAACGCGGCCGCCCTCAAGACAAAGCCGCTCCCGAAACCAGAGCCGGCGCCGGTGCCGCCACCCAAGCCAGCGGCGCCTGCTGCCCCGCTGGCCGCACCGAAGCTGCCGGGCCCCGGGCCAGCCGTCGCCAGCGCCGTCCCGGTCACCACCGCCGCCGCCGCCGTTGCCGGCGTAGGGGCGTTGCCCGCCGCCGCCACCGCCGCCGCCGCCACCGCCGCCGCCGCCGCCGCCGCCGCCGCGACGCGTAGCAAAGCGGCCGCCGTTCCTCTGACCGCCGCGGCAGCGACGGCGCGTCAGCCGGCGCCCTTGGGAGCGGCGGCGGTGCTCAGCGGGCGCGCGGGTGGACTGCCGGCCGGACTGCCGGCTGGACCCAACCCCGGCCTCGCCGTGAAGACCGCTGTGGGACTGCCGGCTGCGACAGGGCTTCCTCCTGCGGCCGATGGGGTCGCTGGCTTCGCGGCGGCGGCGGGCGGCGGCCTAGGGTCAGCCGTGCCACGGATGGGTGCCGCCGGCCTCGGCCAAAGCAACCTCGATGGCGGCCCCTCGTCCGGCGTCGTGTCGGGCGGCCTACCGGCCCCCAAGGGCGTCGTGTCGGGCGCTTCTCTCAAGGGCGGAGCGTCGGAGGTCTCTCTGCTCCCTGGACTGGGAGATCCTCGAGATCCCCGGGGAGACCATGTGGACGGCAGCGGCGGCGGCGTGCATGCGGGCACGGTGGGCGCTGCTCACAGCGCTCACAGCCTCGTGCCCGGCGGGGCTGCAGCAGCCGGTGTGCCCGCGCGCACCGGCGGCGCCTCCGCCGGAGCCGCCGACCTCGATGCTGGCCTGCTCGAGGAGCTCGACACGTTTGACGATCTCGTCAATCTAGGCGCGATGCCCACCGGGGGGGCGCCGCTCGACCCGGCGCACGCTCGCCAGCTGCTCGCACTCTCGCTGCTCAATATGCCCGAGACGGCCGACTCGGAGCGACCGCGCACCTACGTGCCGCGCAACCCGTACCCAACTCCCAACTCCTTCCCACAGACGCCCGCCGCCGTCTTCGACGCGCCGTCGACCTTCGACCGCTTCGACACTGACACGCTATTCTTCATCTTCTACTATCAGCAAGGGACCTACGCGCAGTACCTCGCCGCCAAGCAGCTCAAGCGGCAGAGCTGGCGGTACCACAAAAAGTACCTCACGTGGTTCCAACGGCACGAGGAGCCGAAGGTGACGGCGGAGGACTACGAGCAGGGCACCTACATCTACTTTGACTATGAGACAGGCTGGTGCCAGCGCATCAAGGCCGACTTCACCTTCGAGTATGGCTTCCTCGAGGACGAGCTTTCCGTGTGAGCGCCGACGACGAGCGGCCCTTCGCGCGCTCGGTCGTCGGGCGCGTTTCACGGCCGCTCTCCACGAGAACCAGTGTGCGCGCCTTCCGTTCCCCGCACGTACGTGTCCGGATCCCGAGACGCCAGAGTACGCCGTGCGTAGGTGCGTTCCCGACCCGGGTGTTAAATACGTTCTTGATGATCAAGGAACGACGGCCAACTAGCACACACGTGGGTGGCGCTTCACATTTCACTCCGACTTTTCCTTTTCCTCAGTTTCACAGTGAGCCAATGTTTCACACCTTTCTGAAGCCGGAAGGAAGGCTATGGGCTCCACGCCGTCGTCACAGTCCTCGACCGCGCATTTGCAATTGCCAAAGGAGCACGTCCTGTTGCTAGGCGGGACTGGGCGCACCGGCCGAAAGCTCGTTGAGCGCCTCTGCGACGATGGGCGCTTTGAGGTCACCGCCGTCGTTCGCAGCCTTGACAAGGCACAGCTCACGTTTGGCGAAAACATGGACAAGATCAATGTTGTAGAGGGTGATCTCACCGATGTAGCCGCATGGTCGCACCGTCTCGCAGGTGTGAATCAGATTGTGACCGCTGTCTCGTGTGGTCTGTCTACGGACGTCGGCGTATTGCTCGGCTACCGCGAGGCGCCGGCCAATGTGCCTGCTCAAGTGGACAGCAAGGGCCTCGCCGCCCTCGCCGAGGCGGCTAAGGAGCATGGTGTGCGCAAGGTAGTTGCGGTAACGACGGCATCGGCAGGCAGCCCTTGGTCGGCCGCCGCCATCTTCCTCAATGCGTATCGCTTCTTCAGTGTCAAGCATAAGTTCGAAGGCGAGCAGGCTCTGAGGCGCTCGGGTTTGGATTACGTCATCCTGCGCCCGTTTGGCCTGGGCGACGACGTGCCACCACCGTCGGGCAAACGTGGCATCGAGTACACGCAGGGAAAGACCCCGGGCAGCACCCGGCGCCGCATCCCTCGGGAGGACGTCGCACGCCTTTGTCACGAGGCGCTCCTGCTCGAGCAGCCGACAGCTTCTAGGGCGACCTTTGAGTGCTGGGCGACGGACGCGCACGCACAGCCGATGGACTGGGCGGCGCTAGCCCCTGATCCGCCTGGTGCGCTCCCAGACGTGAATCACGACCTGCCCGTGCTTGCGACCGTCGGAGGCGTCACGCTCGCCGGAGCTGGAACGCTTCGCGGCTTGTGGCGGGCGCTGCGCTTCATCGCCCGACGGTACTAGCGGGTCGACCGCTGTAACCAGTATAGCCTTGCCCTTGGACCCGACTGCGCGTGTGGCGTGCAGGAAATCGAACTGCACGGTGTGTGTGGACACTGAGTGTGCACGTGTTGCACGAGCGATACTGAATCGGGTCGTTTTGAATCCGGCTTCGTTTACGCGCCGGTCCCGGTACCGGTAGTCCGGGCGTCGAGGGCGGCGGCACTAACTCTCCACCGCACCCGGAGTCCGGTTTCGCACGCGGCGCGCGCGCGTACGCACACCGCACAGCCTTCCTTCTCAGGCGACGCGCCGAGGGCATCTTGCCCGATAGCCGCGTGCCCTCATATCTGGCCGTGCGTTCAACATCCTGAAATGCAGAACGATCCTCGTAAATCGAACCACCGTCACATGCGGCTCGCGCTCTCTGACTCCCCATCTTGAACTACCATCCAATGTTACCTGCCGACCGCCTTGGCAATCGCGGCATCGAGCTCAAGGACAGGGATCTGCTTGCCCGTCTCTTCGTAGTAGGTATACAGCACCGCGCACTCAGGCGCCGGCCCAAGCACCACGATCCCGCCCTGCACAAGGCCGTCGCCCTTCATGTTGCCTTCGACACCCTTGTCCTTGAGACGGGCGGCGAGGCTCTGCATGTCGGTCCACATCTTCCACGGCTTGAGAAATGATGCTGCTGGGATGTTGATCTTACGCTCGCCCAGCTGCTTGAACAGCTCGCGCTCCTCATCCAGGTAGAGAGCCGCGGCGCATGAAAAGTACTTGTTCTGAAACTCGACCACGCCGAGGTCGCCCTCGGCCGACTCCTCCTGTTTTACGATGCCAATCACGGGAGGAGCACGCCGGCCATGGAGCTCGAACGCCTTTGAAGCGCTCTTGCAAAGATCCATGGCCTCCTCCCGGCACAGTGCTCATCCAGGACGCCGGATGGCAAAGATGACAAGCCCGTTCTCGCCAACCAAGCTCTCAGCGCTACAAGCTGCGCTGGTAGCACGACCCGCCTCAAGTGGGCGGAGCGATAGCCGAGACAGTTTTAGCGCCGACGCCAGTGGCAAGATCACCAGCAGCGAGCAAGGGCGCAACATTTTCACGGGGACACACCCGAGGGCAATGGAACCTGCACAAGGATCAGACAGTTGATCAGACCGCGACGAAACTGACTGTGAGGCAGGCTATTTCCCTGGACCGCAGCATCACACACCAACACGCATTTTGAGATTGCGCCCTCGTCACCGTTTCGTTATCCGGCAACCGGCATGTGATAATATCAAAATAACCGTTTGATTGCTCCTCCGCGGCCGCCTGTTCGAGGGCGAGCGTGGGTTCGTTTGGTGACCATGCAGAAAGCAACAAGGCAGCCGTCTCCTCCCGGCAGACGGAGCAGCCAGGAGCAAGGAGAGGTGCAAAGTGAAGAGGAAGCGGAGGCAACGGGAGCACCCGCAGCGAGCAGCAGTGCAGATTCGCCCGACAGCTTAGATGGCTCAATGCGCAAGCCTGGGTTGTGCAACCGAGTACAGGACCTGCGATATGACCTATGGGTCTTCTTGAACGAACCGCAATCGTCGAGATGGGCTAAGCTCTTCTCATTCGCGATGATGGCCATCATCCTCACCTCAATATTCAACTTCTTAATAGGCTCGTTTCCGGATGACTTTTGCGCGTGGAAGCCCCGATACGATGGCCAGTCCGACATCTTGCCTGATGCGAGGCGCCAGTGTTCGGGTTCGCGCATCGAAGAGCAGCCCGCCTCGATATATATCGAGATGGCATGCATCTTCGCCTTCACCGGCGAGTACGTTGGTCGGCTGCTCACCTGCAGCGTGGTCATGCCGGTGGGGCGATTCATCTGCAGCCCGATGAACGTGCTCGACCTGGTCGCCATTGCGCCCTGGTACATCACCGAGCTCGTCGTGTTCGTCACGCACGGCGAGGGAGGCGTTGGCCAATTCTTTAGCATTGTGCGCCTCGTGCGCCTCGCCCGCATCCTTCGCATCTTCAAGGCCTCCAAAAGTTTAAAGTTGATGCAAGTGCTCGGGCGCACGTTGAAGAGATCGGCCCCGGCGCTCGCGACGCTGCTCCTCTTGGTGTTCGTGCTCATGCTCTTCTTCGGCGCCATCATCGCGACCGTCGAGGGCGGCAAGTACAACCGGTTCATGCGTGCCTACCTGCGCGACAGTGGCTTGAGTACGCCCTACATGTCAATCCCGCAGGCCATGTACTACTGCATGACGTCCATGACAACGGTGGGCTACGGTGACCTGTTCCCGGAGACGCCCCTGGGCCAGCTCACAGGAATCTGCACCATCCTGCTTGGCATCGTGGCCCTCTCGCTCCCCATCACGCTCATCGGCTCCACATTCCGAGAAGAGTACGATGAAATCCAGCGCGTCGAGGAGCGCGAGCGGCGGCTGAAGTTGATGCGCGAGCAGGAGACGGTCAACGAGCAGGCCGCGAGCGGCGAGATGCCGAAGCCGCCTGACTCGTTCGTCCGCAACAAGCTCGTCCGCTCGCTCGCCTTTCTCTCCCTTCGTGGACGCGCTCTATCACCACAACCACGATCAAGTCAAGAGTGGAAACGAAGGTCGATCCCGGGCCTCGCAGAGGCGGAGTGGTTGATCGAGGACTACAAACTATCGGCCAGATCCGACATAAAGGATACCGTCCTCCGCTCAGAGTTGGATCTCCTTCGCCTTGCGCGCAGGACGATCATCCAGAGCCGCGTGTGCACCAAGCGCAAGCCTCAAGCCGCGAAACTAGAAACCGCTTGTTCCGCGTTCGGAGCGGTCACTGCCATGACATTATTCTCCAAGGCCGGTGCCGACGCGAACGCCAGAGGCAGCAGCCGCGACGCTGTGACAGAGCTATCAAAAGGCACCGGTGACAGCAACGCCACACGCCGTGCAGACGTCACCGTTTCAGACATCGACGATAAGGACGACGCTCGATTGGCTCCACCGCCAGAGGTGAGCGTGCCCATGGGCGGCGACGCGGGCAGCAGCAGCAGCAGCAGCAGCCGCAACGCAGCAAACGGCGCCGGCGCCGAGGGCGGCAGCAGCGCAGTCGGTGGTGGCGCCGGCGCCGTGGCGAGCGCCAACAAGCCTCGCAGCCTACTCGATGATCTCGACAGCCGACTCGATGACCTCGACATCCCCGACGGAGCTCGTGATCTCGCGGCGGGATCGAATCTCGCTCCGAATCTCGCGGCGGGATCGGATCTCAAGCGGCCCCCGGGGCGTGCGCCTTAGGGGAAGCGGTGGGATCCGAGCGCCGGGTGGGTAGAGGCGGAGGAGGAGGCTGGGTGACTGCCGGCGGCCGCGGGCGCAGCCGCGAAGGCTAGTGGTGCACCCCCTCGCAACCAGGGCCAGGCACGCTGAGCCACATGTCCTCGCTACAGGATTCAGCCAACGGCGGCTTCAGCCGGTGTGGGCGTCGGTTAGCCCTTCAGCACCCCCACTCTCATCAGCATATCTCCTCTGATACCATCAGACCATCAACGCCATCTCCATGAATTTCGCCATCCATGTCTCAATTCTCACTAGTCATGTCCAGGAACGCCCTGTCACATTTTTCATTGTTCACTCCGCACGACTCCGCACACAGTTGAACTCGACGGACTGAGTTAGGACTGAGTAATGTTACATTTAAACGTGTTATAAGGTCTCCTCTCGCTCCCGCTTTCAGTCTTCCGTTCAGGTTCACACAGAGAGAGACCGCCGCGCGCTTCTAAGACGAGACGCTTCAGCCGTACATACAGCGGCCTCCCTTGTAAGTACGACGTCGGCGCAGCTACCCGATAGACGTCATCCCCTCTTTTTTCTAAAAGATGGGGATCACGAGACCAGAGACTCTCGTCCAAGAGGCCCTCGCGCCCGAAAAAATGGCCGAAGCTCAGCACACCGCGATGGGCACCCGCACACGATCCCCATGCCCTGCCCTCGCCCTCCAAAACGCGCCTCAAACAGACGCTATCCATGAGGATCGCGCGCGCGCTTTCCAAAAAGAGAAAACATCATGCCAGGGCAGACCGATGAAGGCTCACGCACTCCCATGCCTGAAGCCTCTCATGATCTGCACCCTGCCGCGCAGCCCTTACGCACGACAACATGACGCGATGCGCTGCTGCTGCCACGCTCATGGACCACGCTACTGCTTGCCGCTGCTGCCACACCACTGCTGCCACTCTGCCTCTACCGCACTACTTTGCAAAACCACTGCGTGCTGCGTGTACGCTGATGACGCCACACTGCTGCTGCCTCGCTGCTGCTACCTTGCTATCCTCGCCTCCAACACTCCAATCCACAGAGACTCGCCTAGAGTATAATCAGGCTCGCAACCTTCAACTTTCTGTCACCGCCACCACCGCACCTGTCGCCTCCATCACCACCCCTGTCGACCTCGCCGCAAACGCCATCGCCTCCACCGCTTTCACCTCGCCAACCAGCATACCTCCTACCCGACCTCATGCCATATC
>Ga0210246_102203_pt1 | contig 12501 bp, 6 predicted proteins | sample ChrtobMetaP3_8mM_FD_155469 | JGI IMG/M metagenome (GOLD analysis project Ga0210246, IMG submission 155469) | Chrysochromulina tobin associated microbial communities from unialgal haptophyte culture, Seattle, Washington, United States - P3_8mM | ecosystem: Host-associated > Algae > Haptophytes >...
GATGGGAGGGGGGGGTGGGAGGGGATGGGGGTGGGGGGATGGGGTGGGCGGCAAGCGGCCGAAGGGAGAGGGGTGGCTGCGGGCTAAGCACAGGGTGGGAGATGGATGTTCCTACAAAGACACGGGTTCGCGTTCGAGGGAGGAGCTGCGACGAGTGGCGCACCACAGCAAAGCGCGGCGCGTCGGCGCGTCCATCGGCCACAAAGAGGGTCGCCACGACCGCAGGTCCTCTACCGGCGTCCTTCCCGTATGTGATAGTCGGGGCGGTGACGGAGACGGGGCTCGCGGCATCCCACCAGCCAAGCATGCGCGGGTTCGTCAACCCCATCGAGTCGAGCGCGGCCCACAGCGGCCGTGGGTTGCACCGCATCGGGTCGGGGTAGATGCGGCAGGTCATCCCATGCACGAGTCCCTGCCACTGGTCCGTGTTGTCTCCCAGGATCTCCGCAGGCAGCCCAAACGGCACGCCGGAGACCTCGGCGAGCCACATGGCGGGCGAGAAGGTCTTGTACTCGCACTGCTCGCCGAACCAGATCGAGTCGAGATAGGGGTAGAGCTCCATATAAGGCAGGTGCGGGTTGCCGGCGCACGAGGCATGCAGGTCGAGCAGGAATCCCGTCCCCCTTCCCTCAGCCGTGAGAGCACGTCGTAACCTCCGCAGGACGTTGCGCTCGTACGGTGCGCCATCGAGGTAGATGCCGTCAATGTCGAGGTTGCGCGCGAGCCACAGGATGCCCTCGATCCAATAATTGTCCCAGCGCGTTGTGAAGGCGGGGGTCTGCACCGCAGCATCCACCTCGCCGTTGGCCAGTACCTCATGCCAGGCCGCCGTGTAGTTGTTCCGCAGGTGCTCCCGCAGCCATACGTGCCCTGACGCCTTGCCGCGACTGGGCACGATCACCTCTCCCCTCAGCGCCCGCAGCGCCCATAGCTCGACGGCAAATGTAGAGAGTTCCCGCACAGTGTAGTACAGCTTCACCTTGGCCCCTTTGGCGTGCGCCTCGCGAATGTAGTCACGGAGCGGCTGCAGGTGGAGGAAGGGGTAGTTGATGTAGGGTATGAGCTGGTTCCCTTGATGCAGGATGATCCACGGCTTCGTAGGCGACGTGCGCAGGACCTCCTCGACGGAGACGGATCGCTGCATGTGGAAGTACCGCGTCGAAAAGTCGGCCCGGACGGGATACCCGCCGCCGCGCACCGGCGTGAGGAGCAGCCGCCAGCTCAGCTTGAGCCGGTCCCCTCGGCGCATGGGGTCCAGCCGGCCGGTGTACACGCTCAGGACCACCGTCGAGCTGCCGCCACCGCCTGATGCCGCGTCGTTGCTCAGCACGCTTGCGCCGCCGCGGTTGTGATTGTACCATTCCTGCGGACCATGGTACAATCAAGGATGTGATTGTGGTTGTGATTATACCATGGGCCGATGCAAGCAATCGGAGGCACTCTGAGGCCGTCGGAGGCCATCAGGCACCATCAGAGGCACTCAGTGGCCGCCCACCTGCGAGCCAAGCGCCACGTTGAACTGGGCATCCGACAGGTTCTCACACTGCAGCTGACCATTCTCATCGTTGCCGCAGTTGCTCGACGCGGCGGCGGCCGCCTGCTCCATGCCCTGCAGGTTGAGCTGTAGCCCAGCCCTCGCAGACCCGAGCCACACGCGGCAGTTGAGGCCTCGCTGCCCATGGTCTTGGGTCGTCTGCTTCCCATCCCACCGCCACAAGACTTGATTGGGACGCTCATTCCCCTTGATGTCGAATCCGTTGATGAGCGGCACCATCGACGAGAGGAGCGGCAGCTCGAGCCGCACGTCGTCCAGAGCGATAGTCGCATTGGAGGAGATCTCCTCCTCGGCGGTGCGCCGCCGGATCTCCGCGCTCATCTGGCTCGATCTCTGCACGATCTGGATCTCCGCGCTCATCTGCGCCAGCCCATCGACCTCCATCGATCCCCAGATATGCACCCGCACGGACGCTTCCTCTGCTCGCAGCTTTTGACGCCAGCTGACGGCACCACCAGCACGGCGCTCAAGGTGGAGTGGGCCATCGGAACTGAGCGTCAGCCCGAGATGCGCACGCAGCAGTCGCAGCCGTGCCGGCGCCGCGAGCAACTCGGCGCCGCCTACTCGGAGGCTCAACGGCAGCCCAGTTGAGCCGATCCCAAGCTGTCGGCCGCCAGGGGCGCTCAATAACGTCCCGTAGGCCGCGTTCTCCACGGCGATGCAATCGGCTTGTCCCAGGGCACACCCCCTCGACCCCCTGAGTCTGCTCAGCCCACCGTTCACACTGCTGCCGTTAGCCGCTGGCTCATCGCCCGCTGTGGAATCGCCCACTGTGGAATCGTCCGCTGTGGAATCGCCCGCTGTGGAATCGCCCGCTGTGGAATCGCCCGCTGTGGAGTCGAGCCATCGCAATCTCGAGTGGCGCCAGAGCTCGTTATCGCCAGATTGGGTGGCCAGGGCGTCCGAGATCGTAATCTCAACTCGGATGCCCTCGGCCACCACCTCGCCCGCCGACACCTCGCCCGCCGCCGCCCGAGGCGTCTTCTCGCTTAGCACGACGCGTGCGACGTACGTGTCGGCGAAGATGCCTGATTTGGGCACGTCCAGCCCAAACCAGAAGGCTAGCACCTCGCCTGCGCCGACGAGAAGCCCCTCGCGCTCGGCGATCGAGCCTTTTGGGAGGTTGGTGCAGCGCAGCCGGCTGGAGCTCAGGATCTGCCGGTGCGATCTCCCAACGAGATCGGTCCACGTCGCTGTGAGCAGCAGCGGCCGCCGCGCGGCGTACGCACCCAACTGGAATGTAAAGTACTCGCCGCGCATGGCCTCGCCGCGGAAGATGGAGCCGTTGGCCGGCGTCGCCCCGGCAATGTACCTAGATTGTGAGGCAATCAGGGAGGCACTCAGAAAGGCGGTCATCAGAGCGCACTCAGGCGGTCATCAGAGCGCATTCAGGTGGCAAGCAGCGTACCAGACGAGAGGCAGTGCATGCATGAGGCGAATAGGGCGTGTGCGCTCCTCAGGCCACACTAGTAACGGTCGTCCCCACGCTCTAACCTCCGCCACCTCCGCTGCCGTCGCCGCGACCTCCATCGGGTGGAACGCGTCACGTTCCGTGCGCGCATGCATCCCCACCACTCGGGCCGTCGGTGTCCTCTCCTGCCAGCCACTTGTGCGTGTGTGCTCCAGAGCCTTCCGACCCCACGCCGATTGCGGAGCTTGCGCCTCTGGCCGTTCGTCCACGCACTGACCCCACGCCGACGCCTCGATGTAGCCAGTGCACGTGGGCGCATGGGCCGGGCACGTGTACCCGGGCGAGTCTAGCGTGCCCGGCTGTCCACAGCACGCCCTCTCCCCCAGCTGTTGTCCGTAGTGGCCCGCGCAGCGCTTGTCGATGGTGTTCCGCTTGTACGGGGTAGGGCATGCCCGCGAAGGGCCGGTCTCGCACGTGGGTATGTAGGGGAGGTAGTACAGGAAGTACGAGCACGTTTCTTCGGCCCGCTCCGAGGCCGGCTGTCCGACCACCACTTCGTCAGGTTGGGAGTCGTCGCAAGAAAGCGGCTCGAAAAGAAAGGATATCGTCTCATCGTTCACGCTCAGCACGTGCAGCTTGATGGTATCGCCGCTCGGTGAGCGCATGCGTAGCAGCTGGCTCCACAAGTTTGCGGAAAATCCTAACCCAGGCAAGCGCCACACGACGTGCGCCCAAGCGAAGGTGCCCTCACCGAGCCGTCCCCGCACTTTGAGGCTGATGCGATGGTTGCCGAGCGATGATTGCCGGCAAGCATCGCCTCGGCAATCATCCGTCCACGGCACGACCGAATAGAGTCCGAGACCCGATTCCTCTGGCAGCGAGGCCGGGCGCACCGCTGACACGGAGCCTTGTGAGCTGGGCTGCTTTTTGTTCCATGCGAGAGCGCCGATGAGGGAGCAGAGCGCCGCAAGCAGGACGTTGCGACGGCGCATCATCCTGCGACAGCGCGTCGCCCGGCAGCCCTGCTGCCGAGGCGCGCGCTGCTTCTGTGTGGCGGGAGCCGTGGTGTCAGCCACGACTGCACCGACACCGACGCGGAGCGAAGCTCCATTTTTCGTCGTGAAATGACCACATTGGCTGTGAATGAAGTGCACCGACAAAACGAAGTGATAAATACCAAGATCACAGGCTTGGTCGCGTTTGGCGGCTCATCAAACTACACAAACGGCAGCCTGGTGTGGAGCGCGGTAGGTAAGACATTCGCTTTGAGATTGAAAAGCTGAGAATGCTAAGGAAACCCCGAAATCCGAGCGGAGAACCATGTGCGAATGAACTCGCGTGCAGGGTGCTCAGCGCCTGCCGTCCAGGCCTCACGCGGAACTAGGCAGTGAATTCACTATCAGCACCCTGTTTTCGCACAATCACAGATGCAACTTAGATCCACTCCGGCCCTCGTCACCGCGACCCATATTAAAAATGCAACTTAAATCCACTCCGGTCCTTCACCACGACCCACACTGCTTGTTTCCCTTTGTCGCCGATCTTGTTGTTGTTGAGCCACAGCTTGGTCAGGACCGCGTTGACCTTCAGCGACTCCGAGATTGCCTTGGCACCCAAGTCCCCGATCTTGTTGATCTGAAGATCGAGAATGGTCAGGACTGCGTTGACCTTCAGCGCCTCCGCGATCGCGTTGGCACCGTCGTTGCCGATGGAGTTGTTGAACAGTCCCAGGGTGGTCAAGACCGCGTTGACCTTTAGCGCCTCCGCGATCGCCTTAGCACCGATGTCGCCGATGAAGTTCAAACCGAGGTTCAACTCGGTCACCACCGTGTTGACCTTCAGCGCCTCCGCGATTGCCTTGGCACCCTCGTTGCCGATCGTGTTGCCCCCGAGTCTCAGCTCGGTCAGGACCACGTTGACCTTCAGCGCCTCCGCGATCGCCTTGGCACCGTCGTCGCCGATGTTGTTGCTCCAGAGCGTGAGCTCGGTCAGGGCCGCCATGAACTGCAGGTCAGACGCGATCAGGATGGAGTCGGCGGGTTTTAGGCTCTGATGCGAGAAGTCGGCCTCCGTCTGGTCGCATGTCATGCCCGAGAGCATGATGCCCTTCTCCATGCCCATCTTGGCGAGCTTCTTGGCCAACTCAACGTCGAACCTGTTCTTGAGCAAGTTGCAGTTCTTGAGCCCCGACGTAGCTGGAATGAGATAGGCGACAAGCATGGCCGCAGGCACATGGAGCCCCCTATCGGACAAGTTGAGCTCCGTGACGCTGTCCTCGCGCAGTTGCTGCACCGGAATGCCGCAAATGACTCCTGAGCCCGCACAGGCAACGGCTGCGATCGTCAGCCTCAACGGGGGCTCTCCTTCGCCTGAGATGCAGATGTTGAGAGCATCTTTGGCAGCACCATGGAGCAATGAAGGGTGGCGCCGCCAGTCGCCCATGGCACCGCCCATCATCGGATTGGCAAGCGGCATGCCCCCGGCGCCGATGACGCCCATCTGCGCAGCAATCATCGCCGGATTCATGCCCATGCCCCCAGCGCCAACATATCCAATAAGCGCCGCGATCGTCGCCGGGTTCATGCCCATGCCGCCCATGCCGCCGCCCATCCCGCATTGCAGATTCGCGGCCCGAACGGCGGCCACATCCACCACATAGCCGAAGCCATGGAGGCGCGAAAGCCCAGGCAGCATCCGCCCTGCTACAGCCGCGTCCCCGGGCCGGCCGGCCTCGATGAGCTGCTCCACGTCAAGGTCGGTGATCTCATCCAGACGTGTGGGTACTGGCTGCCCGTCGCGGCGGCACAGGCGCGAGCAGAGGACACGTTGCGCCAGCGTCCGCCAAGACCGAGTCACGCCCTTGAGCTCCGCCAACGTGGCCACGTCCACCAGGCCCAGAGCAGCCTCCATGGCGTCCGCCGAGAACGAGGGCTGCTGCAGCGGCTCGGGCGGTAACGTGGAGCTGGCCGGCTGCTGCGGCGCCTCAACGCCTTCCGGTACAAATGCCGGCTCGACGTGTGGCGGCGCGTGCTCCTCCGCGCTGTCAAAGTCACCACCCGCGCCGACGAGCGCGCAGAGTTCAGGAGCACGCTTGCCGTTGAGTTGGGAGGCGATCGCACGCTGGATGTGCTTGAGCGCGATGGGGGCGTCGATATAGAGGGCGTCCTCGATGAGCTGGAAGAGCTGGAAGAGCGAAGGCTCGTCAGAGCTCGGCCACGTGTAGTCTGGGTCATTCAGCTTGCACACCATCTGAAGCGTCGAGGCCGTGATCGTGGGCATGGGATAGATGCCATCCTCGGAGGTGGCGAGATCCATCAGATCCTTCAAGGTGCCCATGAGTCGGGCTGCATCGCGCAATAACGTGACCTCCTCTCCGTCTCGCGCTCGCACGCGTATTTGCTCCTCGCGTTTGGCCTTCTTCGCCGTGGGCGCCACCACCTGCTCCTCGATCGACGTCGCACGCATTCCTGCTTCGGTGTGCGCAAAAAAGGCTAGTTGGAGTCAATCAACTAATTAGCAAGCAATCAAGGTGTTGGTGCCTTCTCTTCCGTAACGGCGCACAGCCGTTTCACAGCCGTTTCACAGCTCAGAACTGCGAAAGACCGGTTAGTCCATCCATGGGAGCTGCTGGGATGTCTCTTCGGGTTGTCTCCGCGCTGCTTGCCACCGCAGCAGGCCACGCCGCTGACGACTCTTGCGTGGGCCACTGCGGTAGCTGGGCGCAGGACTGCTGGTGCAACGACGGTTGCGAAGCTCACCACGATTGCTGCCACGATTACGAGGCGGTGTGCGGCGGCTCTTCTTCGGCTGCTGATCTCATCAAGCTGGATGACTCTACGGCACGCTGCCTAGATGGCAGCGCGGGTGCCTACTACTGGCGCGAGGGCAAGGACCCCTCTTTAGTCCTCGTATTCATGGAGGGGGGTGGTTGGTGTTACGACCCGGCCAACTACCCCACACAAGAGGGCACGATCTCTGACTGCCGATCGCGATCACAAACCTCCTTGGGCTCGAGTCGCTCGTGGGCTTCGAAGCGCAGCTTTGACGAGGGTATGCTCGCGTCAGATGTGAGCACCAATCCCGTCTTCCACAACTATTCCCTCTTGTACATGCCGTACTGCGACGGCACCTCGTTCGCCGGCAACGTGAGCGGCACCGTGTCGGGCTTGTTCTTCCGAGGGCTGCAAATCCTCGAGGCGACCTTCGTGCACGCGATGCAGCACACGAGCTTCGCGCGCGCATCGCGAGTCGTGCTCAGCGGCGGCTCGGCGGGCGGCACTGCCGTGCTGTGGCACGCCGATCGGATCGCGCGCCTGCTCACGACGAGGCGCCAGCTCGGCGACGTCGAAAGGGGCAAAAGGGGCCGAGGCGGATCGTCAGTGGAGGTGCTCGCGCTGCCCGACGCAGGCTTCTTCCTGGACCTCCCGACGTGGCAGGGCGTGGACGTGTGGCCGGCGCAGATGCGCTCGATGGCATCTGTGTCCAACAGTTACAGCAGTCTGCATGCGGGCTGCCTCGCCAAGTACGCTGCTGAGCCAGAGCGCTGCCTCTTCCCACAGTACTATGCCGAGCTGATCGAGACACGCACGATGCTCGTCCAGAGCCTATATGACTCGAGCGAGCTCTGGTACACGCTGATGCTCGACTGCTGCGCGGGCCCGTGCTCGGGCTACCCGACATGCAAGTCGGGAGGCACGGAGCGCTCTCAGATGTTCGCTTTGCGCCAGCAGCACATCGATGCGTGGAGGCCTCTTGTGAATCGCTCAGGTAAGCCATCGGAGTGGGAAAAGAGCAGCGTCAGAGCGTCCCTCCGTGTGGGCAATCAAACGGTCGATCGCATGCAACAACATCGAGCATCTGACTGCATCTGATGGCGGCGGAGCCACTGATGACTTGCATTGCCTCTGATGAGTGCCCGTGACTTGCAGTGCCGCTGATGATGGTTTGCACTGATTGCCACTGATCATTGCCACTGATGATTTGTGTATGCACGCCCTACTTATTGTTTACCGGCGCACTGCCATCAATGATTGTCGCGGATGATGATTGCCACGGATTGCCACAGTTGATTGCCACTGCATGATTGCCGCTGGGCGATCGCCACGAATTGATCGCAGGTAACGGCGTCTGGGCAATCGCATGTATCGAGCACACGCTCACGAGCGCACATTGGACAGACCCTCTCTGGGAGACACCGGCGCGGAGCGGCAATACCATAGCGGCCGCGGTGCGGCGCTGGTTGGATGGAGGGGCAGAGGTGCGCCTGGAGGACTCCGTTGAGTGGCCTGCCAATCAGCCCTGCAGCTCGGCAGACTAGGAAGAGCGGGAGGTTTGGTTTTTTTTTCTCTGCTTTTTCATGTTCACACCGGCCAGCATGTTCCCTCGCTCTTGCATGGAAATGACCGACTCGTTGAACAGCAGCAGCAGCAGCACCGACTCGCCTAAGATCAAGTGGGCAAAGAAGCCCGCGTCCTCGGCATCCGCCGAGCTGGGAAAGCAACTTCGCGAGTCATGCGCAGATCGGAGCGGTCCGATCTCAGACTCACTCGCCGTCGTTCGCGCGCTGCTCGCCACCGAGGGCTGCGATTGCAACATGCCCAATCGGAACGGGAAGACGGCCATCCACTTCGCGGCGCAGCTGCGCAGCGATACCGAGGTGCTCGCCCTGCTCGTCGAGGCCCACGCGGACGTGAACGTCGCTACGCACCGCGGGCACACGCCGCTCATCTACGCGGCCGGCCGCTGCCGCCCTCAAACAGTGGAGTTCCTCTTAGACCACGGGGCCGACGCGGCCACCTGGACGGTGAATGGCGATTGCGCGGTCTCGATGGGCCGCAGCAAGGGACTGCCCGCCGAGCTGCTGCAGCGCCTCATCGATAACCAGAAGGCGAGCGCCAACCCGCGCGAGTTCAAGGACAATGAGCGCGCACAGCGCGCACAGGAGGAGCACCGGAGCTCATGTGCAGTCTGCCGCCGCCAGTTCGTCGCGCTCGGCGCGGCGCCTGCCGTCGGCGAGGACGCGGTCGAGCTCGCCGCGCAGCTCGGGGCAGCGGCTGCGCTCGGCACCACGGCCCTCTCCGCGGCGCTTCTGAAGGCCGCCTCCCTCGACGCGAGCGCGCTGCGTCGAGCACTCGAGTTTAGCCTGAGTGCCGGAGGGCGGCCAGCGCCCGGCACGGCGCCCGACGCGGCGCCAGGTGCGGTGCCCGTCACGGCGCCCGGTGCGGACGCCCACACGACATCCACATCGGCGTGGGCGCACGATCGGCGTGGGCACGTGTTGACGACGACGCCGGCCACAGCGCCGGCACTCGATGCATGCACGCCCATTTTGGTTCCGAGCGCAACCTCCGATGCATGCACGCCCATTTTGGTTCCGAGCGCCACCTCCGGTCGCTCCATCGCTCTGACGGCTCTGCCGCGCATCGGCGGCCGCTGCCATTTTGACCGTCACTATACGTTTCGATCGCTTGGGAGCTTTGGGACGATGGCGCGCATGCTGTACGTGATGACGTCCAATGAGGACCGCCTGACGCCCGCCCACGTGGTCATGTGGACCCTCGAGATCATCACGAGCTCAGCCCCCGTGATCGTCTACCTCAACTTCCGCTCCGAACGACATTTGGAGATGGGAGCCGCTGCCGAGTGGCTCTCACACGCAGGCTGGGACCGGCGGGCCGACCTCACCTCCAGCGTCACGTCCGGCGCACCCAACGGGCCGTATGCAGGGCCCGTGTTCTCAAAGGTATTTGAGCCGTGCGAGGTGCGCTCATCACGGCGCTCCGTGCAGCTGATGGGCTCGGAGTACTGGGAAGGGACCTACCTCGTGTTCGTGCAAACGCTGCCGCCGACCGACGACGAGGACGACGACGAGGAGGACGACGACGAGGAGGAGGACGAGGAGGAGGAGGACGAGGAGAAGGGCGCGACGAGGAAGGAGGCCAATGCGGAGGTCGTGAGTGATTTGGCCACGCTAGCTGGTGGGTTGGCATTCAATGCGGCGCAAGCCGCCGACGATGAGGGTGGCGAGGGGGGCGAGGGGGGCGAGGCGGGTGGTGAGGCTGAGGCTGGAGCCGAGGCCGAGGGCGGTGAGCAGGCGGGCGGAGAGGAGGAGGAGGAGGAGGAGGAGGAGGAGGAACACGACGAGGGGGACGAGGGCGGGGACGAGGGCGGGGGCGAGGGCGGGGGCATGTTTGTCGAAGAGGAGGCGCTTGGCACAGCGCCCACGTGTGAGCAGTTGCTAAGGGCGGCACGCGACGAGGCTCTCGGGCGCAGCCTGGGCAAGGGCGCGCGAGGGCGGGCGCGCCGCCCGGTACGCATGGTCGCGGGCGCGTTGCTCTCGGCCCTCCAGGCCCCCGGGGTGCTTGATGGCCTCGTCCGGGCCGGCACTCAACTCGGCGCTCTCGTCGACGCGGCCGATGCGTTCATCGCGGCGGAGCTCGTCGCACGATGGCCCCCGCAGCTGCGCGCGACGGATGCGTGCGTGCGCGCGTGGCAGCGCCTCGTTCGCGTCGACGAAGGCTGGGCTGCCGTCGGCACGAATGGCGCGCCCAAGCAGCGCAATGGCGGCGCGCACATAATGGCGTGGAAGAACGCGCTGCGTTGGGCGGCCAATCTCGCCTTCGACGGCTGGCAAGTCCACGCGGCTCGACTATTTGAGGAAGCCGAGCGCGCGGCGGTGCTCCAGCCCCTGCTCACGGTGAGCAGCCCGAGAGACCCGCCCGTGAGACCCCCCGAGAGATTCCCCGAGAGATTCCCCGAGAGACCCGCCGGCGGTGTGACCCGCCGGCGGTGTTGCAGCCCCTGTCCACGGTGCTTCGGCAGCTGGACGGAAGTCCCCCTCGGAGCGCCAGCATGCAATTGCTCACCACGCCCCCCCCCCCCCCCCCCCGCAGGTGCTTCGGCAGTTGCATGAGAGTCCCCCATCGGAGCGCCGACGCAGCAGCTCTGCGGAGCCGTTGCCGCCCGGCCTGCTCACTCTCTTACTCGAGCGGTACGGCGACGGCTTTGGGCTAGGGGCTGATGGCCTTGCGACGCCGCGCAGCCGAAAGCAGGCAGGCAAGTTCGCGCCCGTGCATCAGGCGGGCGGCGCCGGCGTCAGCAGCGGCGCCGGCGGCAGCGGCGGCGATGTGAGGGGTGAAGCGTCCGCAACGTCCTTTGTCGCGTCCCAGCTGACCCAGCTGCCGAATGCGAGTTTGAGCTTCGACCCCATCTGGGTAGACGAGGCTGGGGCCATCCGCGCGCTGCACGGCCAGCTGCAAGATCTGGCCCACGAGGTGCAGCAGAGGGGCGGGCAGAGGCTGCGTGTAGGCATCGACACTGAATGGACGAATGGCGAAGATTCGTCAGATTCGTCAGGTTCGTTAGGCTTGCCTACGAGTAGTGTGATGGACGGCGCGCTCGGCGCCGAAGACGAGCACGAAGGCGCGATCGATGAGCGGCGCGCGGGACGCTCCCGGCCGCCGCGCGTGGCGCTGGTGCAGCTCGCGGTGGCACCCTCCAAAGCTTGGGCAGGCAAGCCTGACGAACCTGACGAACCTGACGCCTCCAAAGCTTGGGCAGGCAAGCCTGATGAACCTGACGAACCTGACGCCTCCAAAGCTTGGGTCCTGGACGCCCTACCGGCCTCTTGCGCCGCGGCGCTCGGTCCGCTGCTTCGGTGGTTGCTCGAGAGTGAGGCGTTGCTCTTGCTCGGCTTCGCCTTCCGCGGCGACCTCAGAGTGCTGCAGCCTCTCTTGGGGCCAGCGCCGCTGGCCGTGCGCTCGCTCGTCGACCTCCAGACCCTCGGCAGTCGGCGAGGGGAGGACACCCCCTCACTGCGCAAGGTGTGTGCTCGATCGCTCGGCGTGCATCTCGACAAGGCGCAGCAGTGCTCGGACTGGTCGCGCAGGCCGCTCGAGCCCGTGCAGCTGCTGTACGCGGCCATAGATGCGCACATCCTGCTGGAGCTGCATGAGGCGCTCACCGCCGCCCCGCCGGCCGCCGATTGCACCTCCGCCGGCAAGGAGGCCCGAGCGGAGGTTCAGGTTGGGGCTGGCGGCGGTGGCGGCGGTGGCGGCGGTGGCAGCGCAACGGCAAGCCTGGTTGACAATTGCGGCACATGTGTGTGGAGCCGGAGGTGATGTGATCTGACGATGATGATGTGATTAAAGTGTCGCGATCACCAAACTTCGCCCGGCCCGCCTCCAATTTATATTCGCGCCATCCTGGTGTCTGCCACGAGCATGGCCACGAGCCGTCGAGTACAGTGTAATGTGAAATCTGAAAACAACTTGCAGCGAGGGGGGCAGCGGAGCACTGGGTCGCGAGGAACGAGTCCTGAGGGCTTTTTTCCCGTGCTGGTGGAAGGATAATAAAAAAAGAGAAAAAGAGGGGAGAAAGAGGGGAAAGACTGAACGTACTCTGCATAGTTGGGCTAGGCATACACAGAGGCCATTCACGCGCGCAGCGCAGCGCGCGCGCACGCGAATCGCAGCTGCCAGATCTGCGTGATCCGAGCCCAGAGACATCTGCCACCCCGTCTGCCACTTCGATCAAA
>Ga0210246_102207_pt1 | contig 12492 bp, 8 predicted proteins | sample ChrtobMetaP3_8mM_FD_155469 | JGI IMG/M metagenome (GOLD analysis project Ga0210246, IMG submission 155469) | Chrysochromulina tobin associated microbial communities from unialgal haptophyte culture, Seattle, Washington, United States - P3_8mM | ecosystem: Host-associated > Algae > Haptophytes >...
GTCCTTATCGAGCCCCTTTTTCGACACCACCTTGGCGGCCACCTCGTTGCGCGTATCACTCACCAAAATGTGCCAGCCAGACCTGCGCCGCGCTCCCTCTCCACGCTCGTCGCTCAGACTGACAGGGGTGGAACCACGGGATTGCGGGATTTGCAACTGTGAATTCACGCTCCGATAAGTCCGTGTTGAGCTCATTCACAAAAGAACCCGGTGTGTAAACTGTGAACATGCTCAACACGGACTTGACAAGTCCGTGTTGAGCAAATGTTTTTCGTTTTGGGTGTGATTCACACTTACAAAGTCCGTGTTGAGCAACAGAAAAACATATGCTCAACACGGACTTCACACCATCAAGTCCGTGTTGAGCACCGAAAAACATATGCTCAACACGGACTTGATCGTCAATCACACCAACAAGTCCGTGTTGAGCACCGAAAAACATATGCTCAACACGGACTTTACACGGACTTAGCAACTGTGAATTGATAGTCACACTTGCTAAGTCCGTGTTGAGAAAAAAAACCATATGCTCAACACGGACTTAGTGAGCTGTGAATATGCTCAACACGGACTTAGCTCAACACGGACTTAGCAAGTCCGTGTTGAGCATGTGGTGTGACAATTAGATCCGTGTTGAGCAATAACCTCGTTTGATAACTTGTAGCACGCGAGTCGGATCCTCGGCAGTTCAAGATTGGCGAATCGTTGCTGCAGTTGCATGGTAACGACGCATCCCAGCCAGTTCTGAGTTCCATGGGAGCGCATGCACCATAGATAGTCTCGGTCATGCAAGCGCCGTTGGCGATGATGATCTCAAACGTATGTCCAGTTTGCACGTGGAAGCGCGACTTATGCCCGCCCAAGTTTGTTTGGCCCATAAGCACTTGGAGGGAGTCAAAACCAGCCGCGCGCGTCGCGTTCGCAAAATACAAATCGTGCCGCGGGATCCCGAGTACATCAACGGCGTGCCCAGTGCCTTGGGCCCGCAACGACTTACCGATGTTGATGAAGATGCCAGATCCTGGCATAGGCCAGAACCAGCAGCCATAAGGGTACCCATGGAAATTGCCTTCGGGTGTGACAGTTGACTCGACCCTCATCACTTCCACCCACGAGTCATTTGCATAGAAGGTTCGGTTGCGCACTGATTGCAAGCCAGCGAAGAGGTTGCGTCCGCTGAGTCTCAGTCGCGAGCGTTCTGCACCGGAACGGACCATCTCATCTGCGGACGTCCCGTGTTTCGTTTCATCGAAGAAGTTGGGGATGGGCGTCCAGATGTGGGCGGACCCAGCTGCCCATCCCGGCCGGTACCGCATATCGGCGTTCGCCTCACTCGTTTGACGTAGCCAGCTGCTACAGTTCTGATCTGCACATTGAGGCAGTTGAGATGCGTTGCCGTGTTTCGACCAGGGATAAGTCTCGCACCGGTGTGTATTCGTCGGGAGCAGTCCAGGGTAAAACATGATGAGGTTGCGCAAGTTGAAAGGAAGTGGCACCGCTGTTCGATACACGCGGGTCAGGTAGCCAAACCAAGGAGAGGAGTCATTGTACACCAGGAGCGGCAGATGCGAAAAGAGCTTCATCAACTCGCCGGTTTCGCAAAGAGCAAAACATTGACAATCTGGCGGACGCCACGCGTTTTGCCACGGCGACTCTTGCACAATGTCCAAGGCCATGCCTGTGAGGTGCATCACGATGTGGTTGCGAGCTGGCGAGCCAGCGCGACGTCGAGTGTGTCGGCGCCCTCTTCCACAAAGACGAACCGGTAAAAAGACACCTACCGGTACCCGGTATTTACCTGTAAGTAACTCCGTGAAGGGGCGCGAAACCATCCATTTTGGAACACACACACAAATACGGGGCCGGGGACTCCCGCTCGGCCCGACCGAAGATGAGCGGCCTGGGGATCTTACGCATATTTTGCTGGTGCACGGAGCCGATCCTGCAGCCGAACGCCGTAAAGTTGTGAAAAGGGGCGCGTCACCGCGTGGGCACTCACGCCCCTCCGGCCTCCGCGGCCGCCGCGGGCCCTGCTCCGCGGCAAGCGGCACGTCCAAAACACGACCACCTGTCGGGCGCACCGCGCACACGTCCGGATCCGGAAAGGATGCGTCCGGCGACCATGCCGGCGGCGCGAGGACCGAGAAATCGAGACGAGAAACCAGACATGTACCAGACATGAATATTAACATGATCATAACCCTTGGTACGGTACATAATTGAGAGAAGAACTCTCAGGGTGTTCCTCATCGTTTCCTAGTTCCAAGGGCCTAGTTCCTGCTCGAGACGGGCCGCACCTATTAGGCGTTTTATGCTTTTATCTGTTATTAGCATAATAAATGAATAGCCCACCAATCTGATCTAACGCTTTCAACAGCCTTGGCTGGTACTCGTACCCAACACCCGAAGGTAACCCACGGGACCAGGTTGGGAAGTGGGAAAGTACGAGGTACAGTCAACAGTGGACCCCTAGTACGAAATTTCTATTATGTACTATGCACCCCTCCGCTCCCTTCCATGGCTTTTTCATGATTGTCAGCACATGTCCTCGCAAAGCTCGCGCCTCCACGATGTTATGTATGTCAGTACTAACAACACTCATGCAACCAGAGCAAGGAAGCACAGAGCACAGAGCACAGAGCACTGAGTGTATTCTCAGGCCACCACCTTCTCGCGACCTGGCGACCCACCGCTTGGCTCTTGCTGCTCGCGCGATGTGCGTGTGCGTCTACTCAGATTGCGTAGTTCGAGACGTGTGCGGGTAGCGGTGCTGGTGAAAGCGTCACTGTCCGTAGGCTGCTCGTCCTGACGATCCTGATCATCGAGCGGCTCACAGCGTAGCGGCTCGCGCAGGAGCGGAATGATTTTGGATGAAGCATTTGTATCATCATCCGGAAGCACCATCGGCCTTGCGTTCTCAGGCGGAGGTGCCGACGAGAACCACCCAGACCACCGTGGTTTTCGGATTGGTGTGGCCATCATGGCAGCCATTAGGTCACGAGGTGCCTCATTTGGGCGAGGGGTCTCTGGGCGTGGGTCCTCGACCTCCATCGTGATTGTGCGCGAGCCAAGAACAGACCGTCTTTTCGTAATCCTGGACGATTTTGACGAGACACACATTACGAAAGATTTTGGTGTAAGCGCTTGAAATACGCCGTACACCGAGGCCTCGACCCACTTTCGACTTTGAGGCCACTGAGCACTCACTGATGGATACATGTTCATGTCCGGAGTGTGTGCGCGCGTTGTGTTGAACAGCAGCAGCATGTTCATGTACCCAGGCAGCAGGCACCCACCGGCCTGCAGGGAGAGGGACCCGCAGCTCCGATCCACCGCACCGAGAAGGGAGCGCGGATCTGCGACGAGAGGTGAGAAGGGCCCATCACGAGTCGATACGCATCACGCCCTACCTTTCTTTTACTTCCCACAGAAGACTGACGGAGACTTTCACCCGCCCGAAGCGGCTGCACATCGATCATCGTCTAACATCGTCTGAGCTTGGGAGTCCTCAGACCGATAAGTTACTTCTTACTTCACTTCTTACTTCCATACTTGCCACGATGCCACGTTCGTTGACTGCCTCCTCTGCGACGGTCGGTATACATCCCCTCAGTGTCCACATCGGACTTGTGCATCGTAGCGCCAAAGTATACATCCCCTCGGCATGGCCTTCCAACATTTAACAAGATAAGTTATCGGTCTCGTGCTGTGTTGGCGTATACCGTGTGCGCATCGCCTGCTGCTGCTGCATCGTCTTACCCCTGCCCGTAGGCTGTTCGGCCAGCTGCGGTTGCTGCTGCTGCTGCTGCAAGTACAGCTGCTCCGCATACTGCTGCTGCAGCTGCCGATGTGCACCGTCGATGCGACGCTTGCGCTCAATATCGTGTTCGAGGGGGGCAGCTGACTGCTGTTGCAGCTGCTTTAGCCGATGCTGTTGCTGCCGTTGTTGCTGCTCGAGCTGTAGCTGGTCTGCGTAGTATGGGTGTGGTGTTTGTTGGTGCTGGTGCTTCAGCTGCTGCTCGAGCAGGTGCTCCTGCACCATGGTCATCGTGAGTGGTACCTTCTGACCGTTTGGGAGCGTGACAAGCTGGCCAAGGTGGTAATGCTCCTGCAGACTTTGCTCGTAGGCTTGCTGCTGCGCTGCCCATGCCTGCTGCTGCTGGATGGTCTGAGGCGCCAACATATCGTCTCTCACATACGCCTCCTGGCGCTTTTGCTGAAGAGCCACTCGTTTGCGGTCTTGATCGCCTCTGAGCTGGTGGTGGTCCGCCCATGTCTCACGGTCAGAAGGACGACCGGCCTGGCGATTAAGCGCATCTACCGCGGCCTCGCCGTGCTTCGTGTTCGAGCGCGAGTCGCGTCGGTCCATCGAGAAGCCCATGGATGGGTCGCTCCTCGTTCGCGCGCTACGGCCAAGCGATAGGCGTGCTAAGAGGTTGTGTGTTCGTGATGTGTTCGGCCAAGCGGTGTCTTCGGCCAAGCGGTGTGTTCGACCAAGCGAAGTGCGTATTCGTTTCGGTCCAATCGTTTTCGCGTTTCGATTTCCTTTTCGGTACATCTACATGTCCCGAGACAGTGTCCACTGTGGAAACGATGACGACGCATCTAGATCTACCGTACGTCTGCTGCTTGCCTGCGGTTCTTTTGGGAGGACGCCCGAACCTCACAGCATGGCGAAGTGCGTCTTGAGCTGCTTGAGCAGCTCGAGCGAATCGTGGTGGCCTTCGCAGAGCTGCAGCGCCTTGGTGGCGAGCTCGAAGGCCTCCTGGAAGTCTCCGAGCTTATAGGCGAGCAGCGCGCCGTTGAAGAACGGCTCGAATAGATGCGAGGCCATGCCCTGCACCACGCGGAAGTTGGAGCGCGCCGCGTCGATGTTGCCCTTGCGCAGCTCGAGCACACCCAGATTGGAGTACGACTCGGCATGGTTTGCGTCGACGGAGATTGAGATCTTAAAGGCTTGGTATGCGAGCCCGAGGTCGCCGATGCCGATGGCCACCTGCCGTGGATGGCGGTGGGGGAGGCGAGAGGCGAGAGGCGAGAGGTGAAGGCGCGAGAGAGGTGCGCGCGAGGAAGGGCATGGAAGAGGCGCGAGCGAGGGGCAGGCAGCCAGGCAGCCAGGGCGCACGGCACCATCAGAGGCGTGGGCCGTGCATCGTGGCGATGGCGCGCGCCGCTGCACGCGGCGGAGGGGTTGGCGTCGTGCGGGCGTCGTGCGGCCCACCTGCCCAATGTTATACCACACGTCCGCCATCGCGTCATCCGAGGCCATCGATAGCGCGCGATCGAGGCACGAGAGCGCCATGTCATACTGGGATGCGTAGAAGCAGCACAGGCCGAGATTATTCCACAGCTCGGGCGTCGAGACTCCCATCTGCAGCATACGCCGGTAGAATCTCAAGGCGAGCTCAGGCTGGTCCGAGTAGAAGTGATGCGCGGCGAGGCATGCCATCGCCTCGACGTTCGCAGGGTCCGCCTCGAGCACCATCTTGTGCATGGCGATGGCCTCCGTCTCCTCGTTGAGCGCCTCGTGCACGCGCGCGATGCCCAGCATGCAAGCCGGATCTCCCGGGAAGGCTTCGATCGCCTTCGTGTACACGTCGAGCGCATTCTTGGGTTGGTCGAGCCGTAGCGCAACCTTGGCGAGCTGCAGATACGCGACCACCATCGGCTGGTTCCGGATCGACGAGGCGAACTGCTTCTCCGCCTCTCGCAGCAACCCGAGCATGTAATAGCATTTGCCCAATCGCTCCTTCCACCACCAGTCCTCAAAATTGGCAAGCTGGGTCGCGTAGTTGGCGAGCTCGAGCGCCTTGCGCGGGTTGTGGTCGTGGTACAGGATGTAATCAAAGAGCACCTTGGCCAGCTCGGGCCGCGCCGCGTACTTTTTGAGGTCGAGCCGCTCGACGCGGATGAACGGGCCGCCGGCCTCGGAGACCATCGACGCGGTGCCGAGTCGGACTAGCCGGCCGAGCGCCGTCACAGGCCGCGACGTGCCTGGCCGCGCGCCCTGCATCGCGCTCTCGATCCCACCCTGCGTCCCCGGCCGCGCCGAGCCCGTGCCTGGTCGCGCGTAGCCCGAGAGCGGCCGGCCACTCGACGAGATCGGCCGCATGCCCGGCGTCCCCATCGCTGTGCCCGTCATCGGCCGTGAGAGCGACGTGCCCGGACGCGGCAACGTGGCGGTCGCATTTTCATCGAGCAGCGAATCCGCCATGCCCTCCTCCTCAAAGTCGGTGTCGTCGACCCACGCCTGCAGAGTGAGCGCGCGACACTTGAGGTACCACACGGCCTGGTCGTAAGGGTTGGCAGCGAGCAGCTCGGTGCACAGCGCGATGCAGTCGTCCCACTTGTGCTGCCGAAATAACCACTGCGCCTTGAAGACGGGGTCCAACTGCTGCGTGAGCTGCTCCGTGTCCATGAGGGCTGCCGACGGCGCCAACAACCTAGGGTATTGAAGGTAAGTTTCGGGGGCAGAAGCGTCGCGACGAGCGCCATTTTCAAGTACAAGTTCAAGTTCAAGTTCACGTCCTGATACAACCGCTACAGGGGTCAGTCTAGTATTGTACGCAGAACAGCTTCAGTACAGCTAAGCTCGAAGGAGTGCTGCGACCACAGAGCGAGGCAGAGGCGGGAGGGCCACCGAGCGACCGACGTGTCGTGAGCCGCGGTGACCTGTGTCGACATCGTGAGAAGCGCGATGACGTCTCACTGAGGGACGTGGACAGCTTTGGCAACGGTACCTCGCAGCAAGCCTGCCCGGCAACAAAGGCAACAAGGGACTGCATCACCGCGCGTCCGGCTGCGCCGCCACCGCTTTCGCATCCCAGTTTTTCACGACCCGATGAGCAATCCACATCTTCGTCGGGAACCCAATTGGAGCCAGCACCTGAGGGCATGCAAACAAGGGCAAGCTTCAACGAGCGCCCGGCACGTGGCGCGCGTGCTGATCTCCCACCTTGTTGAGCAGAGCCCACTCCGCGGCCGCGCGCCCGGCAGGAGCGCCCTGCGCTTGGTTCGCCAGCTTTGCGAGGCTGGCATGCGTTGATGGTGCTCTGCGCTCGAGGAAGTTGCTGGCGGCAATCACGATGCGTTTGCCAGAATCAGTCTTGGCGAACCGAACCGTCGGCTGGAAGCGATAGCAGAAAATGTACGCGGCGGGCAGCCACACGAAACACTCAATCATCAAGTAGACCTTGAACTGCGCAGCATGCATGCGGCAGCGGCGTGGTGTTTGTAAGTGGCAGTACAAGGTGTTTGTAAGTGGCCGGCGCAGCGGCAGGGTGTTTGTAAGACGCGGCCGAGGTGAGGGATGCACTGTAGCAAAAGTTCTCGCTCGCAAGCACCTTGTCGCCCCATTTTCCTGCTTGCTCTGTCTCCATTGAGGGAAGTCCCATGGCAAGTGCAGCGCCTGTTTTTCTGCGGTCGCCGAACACGTTCTTGTCCAGCTTTTACCGGTTTCTAGTCCAGACTCCTCCCAAATTCTTGTAAGCGCCAACATATCGAGTGGGAAAAGCCGGCCCACGACCTCGCCCGACTTCCGAATTCTTTAACCGCGCTTTTCACAATTGTTGACGAATTCGTGAGTTTTCATGAACGAGGATCCATGAAGCTGCCCGCGGTGGAGGTCGTCGTCAAATTGGCGCGTACCGAGAGCGGCCTCGGCCTGCACTTCGACTCAAACAATGAGGTGACGCGCTTGCTTACGGGCTGCGCGGCCGAGGCCAACGGCGGCGTGCGCGTTGGCGACGTTCTGCTCGCTGTCGACAACGTTAAGGTCCGGAAGGGCGACCATATCGGCGCTCTGTTCCCAATGGCTGTCAACGAGTTTGAGCTGCGGCTCAGCCGCATCCCCACGTCCGAGGACGCCGAGATGAAGTCGATGAAGCCCGCCCGCCCGCGCCGTCGGGGGCACGCCGAGCGCGTGCGGCATCGTCGCGAGCAAAGCGGCAAGTACGAGGAGGGGCGCATGGCGCCAGTCTTTGAAGAGGTCGTGTGGAACGAGTACTGCGTGCTCTTCCCCGACGGCTCTTCCGCTCCTTTCAACGAGGCCGTCCGGTATTCGGCGCTCACGGGCTACTTGCGCAAGAAGGAGGTCGTCAGCGACGGCCGAGCGGAGTTTGCGATCGCGCACGGCGAATCGCAGCGGGGTTGGGTGCGCCACTTTGTCCACTTGTCGATGAAGCAGCTCGCTTGGTTTGACGAGGACCCGCAGGAGGCCATCGAACGGCAGCGCGCCACTGCTGTCCCACGCGACTGGCGCGTGCGCATGACCTCGGCGCTGCGCAGGTTCAAGCACGATCACTCACGCGGAAAGGGGGTCGGCTCGGCCCTGTTCCACACGGCGCCGTGCCGACTGTACACGTCTCGGCTCTACCGGAATGAGTTTGCGTTGAGCTTTGGCAGCGGACACCTGCTCACGCTCCAGGCCGCCGACGGCGCGGACGCGCATACCTGGGTCGTGGCCCTGGCCTCGTGCCTCTTCTTCTCGTCCGAAGCCTTCGACACCGCGCTCGCCGAATGCACGCGCTTCTTCGACGCGGCGAACAAGACGGTCGGTGGCAAGCTGTCTCCGATCGAGGCACTCGACCTGGTGCGTGCAACGGGGCGCCGGTGCACCTACCAGCAGGTGCTTCGCGCGGCCGAGCACGTCGGCTTGGAAGGCGGATGGTTCGGCGCGCGCGAGTTTGCCTATCTGATGCGCTCCGTGTGCCACGCGGCCGACCCGCGCGCGGAGCTCATCAGATGCTTCGAGCTCATGGACATTGAGGCGGTCAAGGCGACGAAGGCGGTCAAGGAGCCGTACGCCACGCGCCACATCGATGGGGCCGTCTCCCCACAGGCCTCGTCCACCTCCGAGCCCTCGGAGTACTGCTCGGTGCTGTCGGCAGAGGGCTCCTCTGTCGCAGCGACGTCACAATACGGAACTGGTTCTGCCGGCGCCTCGCAAACGGCCGACTCCGGCTTCGCCTCCCCCACGAGCTCCTCGTGGGGGAATGCGGTGCCGCTGCCGGCTGTGAAAAGCGACGCGCAGACGGCTGCGAGCGGCGGCGCTGCTGGCAGGGTCAGCGCCCCTGAGCAAAGCTCGGGCGCCGTCGTGGGCCGCCTGGAGGGCGGCACCGGCCAGCCTCGCGAGGCAACGATGCCGCCAGCGCAGCCGTGCGGGCAGGTGACTGTGAGCTGGCTCACGGCGACGATGCGCTCGGCCGGTGTGCCTGACGACCACATTGAGTCGGTGCTTCGTGCAGTGGGGAGCCAGCCGCGTGCGGATCATGCTATCGACTACCGGCGCCTCGCGGACAGCTTCTACCCCGCCGCTGCGACCGCTACCATGCGAAGGCGAGCATGCGAAGCCCAGGCGAAGCTCGGACAGCTCTCAGTCAAGCTCCACTCGGCGAGCGGACTGCTGGCCAAGGACATGAACGGCAAGAGTGATCCGTACGTCATCTTCAAATTCGGCACGGAGGCGGGGGTCCGTTCGAGTGTGGTCAAACCTCGGTGGGAAGAGTCGATCGTGATCAGCGAGCGCACGAGCGCGGCGCTCACGTACAGTGGGAATCTCTCGGTGACCGTCATGGGCAAGGATGCCGGCATGTTCGACTCAACGGACGACAAGATCGGTGAGTGCGTCGTCTCCCTCAGTGTGCTCGACGGGAAGCAGAGCCACGAGTTCATGCAGCCACTCTCCCCCGAGGGCACGATCCACTTCACGGTGAGCTTTAGCCCGATGGGTGGCTCGGACGGTGAGGAGGAGGAGCTGCAGGCGCGGGTCTTCTCTGCAGGGGTCTTCTCTGCCCTCACCGCCCCCTCCGCTGCCGTCGCGCCGCATCCGGCGCCTGTGGCGGCGAACGCCTCAGCCATTCCGACCCTGCACATCTCTGGTAGGTCCAGTGGCGAGGAGTCACAAGAGACGAACTCGCAAAGGATGCTCGATCTCAAACCTCAGGCGCCGCGCGGCCAGCTCAAGGCGAGTGTGCTCTCGCCAGCCACGCTGCGCACGATTGCCAATCGGATTGCGCGTGCTCGGAGCGCCAACACCACAACCGCGTCCAAGCAAGTGCCAGCAACTCGAGAACCACGGCCCTTTCCCCCCATGTCTCCACAACTGGGCTCACCGTTGTACACGTAGATTTCGGGCTGATCTCAGGGCGATCTCGAGTGGGCCCGAGCAGGCTCTCGGACGGTGGACCGTCTTTCCGTCTACTCGTAGTCGGGAGGACAATCACAGCATGCGAGCATGGTAGGTGCTGCGTGATGGTGCGTGTACGTGCCAACGAGCCCATGCACGGCATGCTGATGGTTGATGCCCGCCGCCGCTGGTAGTGTCGTGCGCTTGCGATCTGCAATGGGTCTCACCCTGCGCGGCGGGGGGAGCGTGTGGGTCACTCACCATGGTCACTCACATGTCGAACAGTCCGATGGACAATAGTGCAAGTCAGTCAAGTCAGACCCCCCAGTCCATTCAGAGCGGGCGAGAGTGCAGACGTCAGTGAAACTCAACAGTGTCGCTTCGTGATGCCGGTCAGTGACAGCGGTGTAGAAGAAGTCGTCCGTCCTACGCACGTCAACGTTCGACGTCAACGTCAGTCGTCACCGCCGCGTCCGCTAGCGCCGAAGTGTCACCCTCCGGCTCCGCATGCGCCCCCGCCCCGTACGGTAAGTAAACACAGGTCACAGCCAAATGTGATATGTGTTGAAGCGGTCGTCATAGGGGTAGGGAGGGGTGTGACCGAACGACGTGCCCGACCTCAGCCCGACCCCGAGGATTTGAACGCGCAACCTGGCAGAGTGTGAACTCGAAGTGTGAACGTTCACGGCCGATTCTTGGCCGCGCGTCGTTCGGTGCGCGCACGCAAAAATGCAATTCGCGATGATGCCTGTGACGGCGGATGCTGAGCTGGGGGGCGGCACGCTGCCGGTCCGCGTGTCCGGCTCTCGTTGTTTCGTGCGCACAATTTGCGCTTGGCGCCTTAGTTTCGCGACCTCCGGTTCCGCTCGCATCGTTCACCGTCGCGCTCGCGGTGCTGTGCGACTCGACTGAGTGCCGACCGGCGGCGGCGCCTCGGCCTGCTCGTGCTGAGCTTGAGAGTGGTCTAGTCGCCAGATGTGTGGAGATTTTGTGTGGAGCGTGTGCGTGCAGAGAAAAACGTCCCCCCCCTCCCCCACCCCGGCCCTCCAAGTAATAAAATCTGACTTCCCACACTCAACACGGTCGCCTTGATCTTCTTCAGCTCGAAGACCTGTGCTGACCGAGAAGCAAGGGGGTTGTCGGTTGACCGCGAGCATGATGTGCCCTGTTATTTTGTGCGCGACGGCGCGATGTTGGCGCCAGTCTTCGTCGCCCACTTGCGCTGCTGCAGACGCAGCGCCTCCAGCTCCTCGGTCCGCCACCATATGACCATAGCCGCCGCTTCGCCTCCGAACTGTCGCCCTACTTTGGTAACACCGCTCCCCTCAGTTAAGAAGAGAGACGGATCAACCTCTGAAGGCGAGCCGTCCGGCGTTGAAGCGGAGGGGTCGCGGACTCAAACGGGCTGGGCGCCCGGCGCGGCGGGCGCGACGTCATGGGCGTCATCTTGGTTTCATCTTGGTATCATCTTGGGCCCTCAGCGGGGGCGGAGTGCCGCGCGGAGTCGGCGGTCGAGGTGGCGCGGCGGTAAGGCGGCGGCAGAGAGGCGGCGGCGGCAGCAGAGGCGACGGTGGCAGATGCGGCTAAAGATGCGGCGGTGGGAGAGGCGGAGTCCTCTCGCCGACAGCCTGTCGGCGTTCTCACAGATCCTGCATCCTCTCGAGACACAGCCTACATCACGCACCCTGCTGTCTTCATGTTCGTCGAGAGGTCGACATCGTCGTCGAGGAAGCGGATAAGGAAGAGGAACACGAGTCCGGCGAAGGTCCTCGATGATGCGCGAGATCAGAGCGGCGGCTTGTCACAGTGACAACGGCGTGATCTGAAGCGGAGTCAGCGGCTGGTCAGGGCACGGTTTGTACCAGGGCGCATGCTGCTGCTACTCTGTGGGTGCAAACTTGCATGCATCCCTCGAAAAGTTCATGTGAAAGTTTGTCAAGACTCATCGGTCCCGTCGACCGCTGTGGGACCGTACAGTGGACAGGGCACAACGCGATACGCTAACCTCTGAGATTTATAGAAGACATGATTCACCGACAACAGCACGCAACACAAAGGGCAACCTCCCAGGCGACCTGCGGCAATATGCGGCGCTGGCGCGCAAATACGCCGTATGGATCAGCGACCGCCGCCCGCCGAAGAAAGGGGAACGTGGAGCGAGCCACGCGCTTGGTCTTCCTGCCTCCACCACACGCGCTCGATCTTGCCGATGGGCGTGTCGCCCTTTAGGTACGTCTTGAGGAAATGCTGCCATCGATGGTTGTATTGGCGCGTGGCCTCGACAGGCCGTTGCGAGTGATGCTCGCCCCCGCACGCGGCTTTGAGATCCGACCAGCCTGTCTCGTTGCACGTGAAGGTAGCCCAGT
>Ga0210246_102213_pt1 | contig 12467 bp, 7 predicted proteins | sample ChrtobMetaP3_8mM_FD_155469 | JGI IMG/M metagenome (GOLD analysis project Ga0210246, IMG submission 155469) | Chrysochromulina tobin associated microbial communities from unialgal haptophyte culture, Seattle, Washington, United States - P3_8mM | ecosystem: Host-associated > Algae > Haptophytes >...
GGACCTTACTGGGTCCGTGTGTGGCGTCTTCTTCGCTCGGTATGCTGTATGGTTCCCGTGGGGCGCTGGGGCCTAGCTGGGGCCGCGCGTGGCAGCACAGAGAGGTCCCGTCTCCCGTGCGCGCGTATCCGTGTTTGTGTCGGAGCGAACCACAGGTTCGCATCATCCGTCACAGCCCCATGCGCGTTTGCCGTTTCAAAACAAAGTTGGTGATCAACACGACGCGTCCTCCCCCAATCACGAGTCGGGCCTCTACATGTATTATCGCATGGACGGAGGTGTGGCCGCGTTTCAACACGCTGTTCGTTACAAAACACGACGCCGAGCCTGTTCAATACAACGCTCAGATTCTTCTTCATCTGGGCGGTCTGACATCGCATCCAGATCCACAGGCTTCCAGGGTCGAGGGTGGCGAACGATGGAAGTTAGAACGAAGCTTGCCGGGGGTTCGGTTCAGCACCGCACGGGCCTCAGTTCCGTTCCGTTTTAGGGCCCTCGCGGCCAGAAGTAGCCCTGTATCTGTTCGACGGAAGTGTCGACGCGGTGCTTCGCCAGAGACGCCACCAGATTTCTACGGCGACGCCACCCGGATCGGAGTGGCTTCACGTGTTGGCAGCAGCATCGTCAACGACCAATGGAGATGGGGGCGCACGATCGGCGTCCACTCGGCATCGGTGCCCGCGACTGCGCCTCGCTCGGCGTCGGCGCGCTCGCTCGCTGCGACCAGCTCGTTCGCCTGAGCGATGGCGGCCTCGAGGAGCGCGTCGCGCCCGCGCATCGCGTCGTGCGGCGCCGCCTCCACGTGCACCGTCGGGCGCAGCCCTCGGTTCTCGAGCGCGGCGCCGCTGTCCATGCGCACCGCGTACGACGGGTGGCTCACAGTTGTACCGTCCACGAGTTCGGTCTCGCCCATCCCGATGACCCCGCCCCACGAGGGGCTGCCCACGAGCAGCGCGCCCGCCACCGCCGCGAGCTCGGCCCCGAGTAGCTCGCCGTCGGAGCACGTATTCTCATCGACGAGCACTATCAGACGCGCAGGCGTCGCGTGGCACGGTATGGAGTCGGGCCGACCGTGCGGTGGCTGCTCGATGGCAACGCGCCGCTGCGTGAGCTTGGCGACGAGCACATCCGAAGTGACTCCACCCACATTCCCGCGCAGGTCGATCAGCAGCACACGCCGCGCGTGGTGGCACTCGGCGAGAAACTGGCGCGAAAAGTGCGCGTAGCCGCTCTCCTCCATGTCGGGTACATGCACGTAGCCCACCTTGCCACCAGTGCGTGCGTGCACGAGCTCGCGGCAGCCGATTACCCAGTCGAGGTAACGGCCACGCCGCACGAGCGACGTGCTACCCACGCGCACGCGTGTCGAGCGATCCGCCGCCGACCCTGCTGCCTTCCCGCCGCCGCCAGCGCCGCCATCCTTGCCGCCGCCTATGCCACCTCCGCCCTTGCCGCCGCCCTTGCCGCCGCCCTTGCCGCCCTTGCCGCCCTTGCCGCCACCTCCTCCTCCATCGCCTCCCTTGGCCCTGGCCTTGCCTCGCGCCTTGCCGCCATCCGCGCCGCCGCCGCCGCCGCTCTGACCCGCAGGTGTGAATGACGAACCCGCAGGGCGCAAGGTCACATACACTTCTTTGCCGGCAAGCCGTCGCATCGCCACCTCGGGCGGCATACTGGCCGTGAGTCGCAGTTGGTTGATCGCGAGCAGTGCGTCTCCCACCTTGGCGCCCACCGCGGCGCGCGTGAGCGGCCCCGCCTGGCTCTCATCGTACGGGTCGCCCCGCACCATCGAGATGATCCGCCACCCCTGGAGGGAGGCGTCCCATTCGGTGGTGCATCCGAGTGAGCCTTGGCGCCCCTCATCCTCATCGTCTCCGTCGCACTCGGGCGCGGACACGTAGGCGTGGGACGCGCCCAGCTCGCCGCACATCTCCTGGAGCACATCGAGGAGCTCGTCGTAGCTCGCCACTCGCGCGAGCAACGGCTCATACGTGCCCAGGATGGCGCGCGGTGCGAGGCCCGCCGTAATCGACGGATGCGCATGACGCACCGCCGCGGTCCACGCCTCGTAAAACATCTGCTGCCACTCGCGGCGCGGGTCGACGGTAAGGCACACGCGCCCCTCGACATCGACAAGCCCCGAGCGCTCCCCGGGCTGCTCAAAGTCGACCTCAAGCTCGTCGTCGTCCTCCTCGGCCGGCTTGGCGCCTGCCTCGTACACGCGCACACGGAGCAGGCCTTCTTCATCTGTCAGGAGCGCCATGGTCGCCAGATCCAACGAGAGCTCGAAGTCGAGCACGTTGTCGACGAGGCGCACCTCCTTGCACGTGCTCAGCGCGCAGCGCATCATCGCCCCCGTCTCCTCGTCCGCGCCGCCGACACCATCGTCGCCGCGCAGCCCAGAGCCACCAACGCCGCCGTCCCCACCCGCGTCGGACGGCTTCAGGCGCGTGTACAGCAGCTGGTTATCCCACAGGCACGCGAGCTTTTCGAGCCTACCGGCGCGCACGGGCACGCTCACGATTCGAGTGGCAAGGCCCGCCGCGTCCACTCGCACCATTGGGACGTCGTCCTCGTCCTCGTCGTCCTCGTCGTCGCTCTCGTCGTCGCGCCGTCCGCGGCCGCCACGGCCGCCGCCTCCGCCTCCGCCTCCGCCTCCGCCGCCGCCGCCGCGCCGCCTGCCGCCGCGATCGTCCTCGTCGTCGTCCTCGTCGTCCTCAGTTTCGTCATCCTCTGGACGCCAGCCGGGGGGCCGAGGAGGGGGGCGGGTCGGATCGGTCGCATCCTCGGTGAGCAGGGCGAGGAAAGGGCGCTGCGCGCGCGAAAAGTTGAACTGCCAGAACACCTCGTCCTCGCTTGGGCGGAGCGAGCGTGTCGAGAGGAACGCGAGGTATTGGGCCTGGGGGTCGAATGAAGGGGATGTGTCGCGCGTCACGCCGCTCGTCACCTCCACCACACGCTCACCGGTACGCTCACCGGTGCCGCCGGCGCCGCGTGCTGCCATCTCCATGACGGCCGCTGCGTCGCACATCCGAATGGCCGAGGTGCGGGCGCCGCTCGAGGTTGCGACCGCGTACGCGAGCCAGTGGCCATCGGCCGACCAAGCCAGATCAAAGATGCCTCCGTCGTGAGCGGCGGTGTCGACGCAGCTAAAGCGCGCGGAGCGCAGGTCGACGAGGAGCAGCCGCAGGTCGTGCGTAGCCACCGCGATCCAATCCTCGGTGGGACTTGCACGCATCTCGTACGGCTCTCCGAGGGCGCCGCCGCCGCCGCCGTCTCCGCCTCCACCTGCGCCGCCGCCGCCGCCGCCTCCAATGCCGCCGCCGCCGCCGCTGCCGCTGCCGCCGCCGCTGCTGCTGCTGCTGCTGCCGCGGAGCGTGAGCGTGCGCGATGGAGGGCGGCCTCCGCCGCCGTTGCCAGTGGCGGTTGGGGCCACCTGGGACGGGTAGAGCTCATCGAAGAGCTCGAGAGCCCATTCGCCGGCTGGCCCACACACGGCTGCCACCGGCCGCCCTTTGTGCGTGAACTCGGGGCACGCATAGCGCATGCCTTCGGACGCACCACACTGGACGGCGGGGCCCTCCCAGAGGCCAGCGAGGCCAAAGAGCTTGCCACGCAGCGCGAGCAGCAGCGAGTGGCCCTGCGGGTGCAGCACGAAACCGTCGAGATCATCAAGGCACTCGGGGTGCCACGTGTCCTCTCGCACCCTGCTCACTCCCACCTTGAGCAACGGCAGCGGCTGCGGCGCCACCGGAGGGCGCACGCTCGCGGCGGCCGGCTCGAGCGCAAGCAGGTGCAGCTCGCCGCCGCGCATGTACACCAACACGCCCGAACCCGACGCGTCCGCGCTCAGCTCGCGCACGCCGAGCTTCTCGTGGCACGTGTGCTGTGCCACCGCCAAGGTCGTCGTCGCTGGCGGCGGCGCCGGCGGCGCGCCACTGATGGTTGCCTGAGCGACGGCGTCGGCGAGCGACGCGCTCGAATCGGGTGTCGGAATCGAGTACACGTTCGAGACGCCCTCGTGGTCGGACACGAAGTAGAGCCGACCGCCAAACTCACACGGCTCACCCACGTTCCAGTCTGCCGGCAGAGGCACGCGTGCAAACTCGCCACCGCGCCGGCCGTGCCACAGGTGGCCGCCCGCGCCACCGCGGTAGCCCTTCCACTGTGTGTGCGCCGGGTCCACCGTGTATCGCCCGACCAAATACGAGCCATCGCTCAGGTTGAGCAGGTGGTGGCTCACGCCTACGCCGAGCGGCGCAGGGCGGCCGGACTGGCCGCTGGCGCCTGCGGGCCAAGGCTTCGACGACAAGGCTGGAAGAGCCACCGACCAGAGCTGCGTGAGATGCTGCATGGGCTGATCCGCGCTCGTGCGGAACAGGATGCGCGAGCCGTCGGCCGTCCAGCCTGCGACCTCGCAGCGCTCGCCCAGGTAGGTCAACCGCCTGGGCGCGCGTCCACGACCACGCGCATCAACGACGAAAACCTCGGCCGGGCTGTGAGGATCGTCCTCATCAGATGGGGCAGAATATGCAAGATGCATGCCGTCGGGCGAGAAGCGCGGGTAGCAGCAGCCTCCATGGGTTGTGAGGCGTGCACAGATGGTGGCACTCACGGTGGCATCCGCTACTTGGTTCGCAAGCATGGTCGGCAAGGTGGCAAGCCATATGTCGCCCTCCGAGACGAAGGCGAGCTGCTGGCCATGCAGCGCAGGATGACGCGCGTAGCCTTCCGGCGAGTCGCCGGGCATTGTGCGACGATCGGAGGCGTCGCTCGGGGCCTCCATTCAGTGTCCCGTGACCCGTAGGAATTCCACACCGCAGACGGCCGCAGACGGCTGTTTCATCAAAATCTGGAAGCACGAGCCGAGGATAACTACCCGACTACCCCGACCGCCCCGACCGCCCCGTTTCGGCGAGTGTAACAAAAACAAATCACACAAAAAATCGAAAACGCCTATCATAAGTAATTCCTACGTGTTATCCGGAACTTATCCGGATAGAAGTCACGCAGTAACAGTGCCGTAGCACCGGCTGTCGCGTCTGTCGTGTTAACGTTCACACAGACACACATTCACATTCACACACACACATTCACACCATGGCGGGTACCGCGCGGGGGCGGTTTTAGAAGGGCGACATGCCCATGGTGAGCTTGAAGCTCATGGCGGGAGCGCGAGGAGTATGGTAGTTGCGTCCGCGAGAACGACGGCTGCGTGTCCCGACGCCCCCATTCACAATGAGAAAGGAGGGGCGTGTTCCTTCGCAACAGCACAGACCTCGCGCTGCTCGACACGACGCGATTGGCACCCTTTTTTTCTCGTAAGTGGCCTCACCACGATGGTGTCCCCTTTCGATCGCGTGGCCGCCGACGAGATCCACCAGATCCTGACGCTAACTGGCATGACGGGGCTTTGCGTCGTCTTGCCACGCGTGTCGAAGGAGATGAAAGCCCATGCCGCCGCGGCGCTCTGCAGCATGGAGCACATTGAGATTTCAGCATACGATTCTGTTTGGCATTCTAGCATGATCGCACGCGTGGACAAACCAATATACGGCATCCAGCAGGCCGGCCGCCGCCTCCAACGCAAGCTCTTCGACTGGCTGCGCGCCAAGGGCTTCCAGGCGCTCGACGATTCCGACCCTTGCGTCTTCAAGCTCACGTGCGTCAGCGGCGAGATCCTCACCATTGGCGTCCCCTCGCTGCGACCGGGGACCCACACTATGGCCGCGGCCGTGGCCGTGGCCGCGGCCGCGGCCGCGGCTCTGGCCGCGGCGAACAAGTACCGCGCGTCGAGCCTCCGCGCGACGCGGACGGCCGCATCACCCACTGGATCGCGGGCATGGTGTGGGCATCGCGGGCGTGGCATCACCCTGCTCCACGTGCAAGCAAAACCACCTCCACCGCGATTGCCCAAAGTGGGTAGACTCGACATCAAAGCGAAGGCGCCGACCACCATGGCACAAGCGATCGAGTACGTTGACGCGATCCTCAAGACCAATGTTCGCATCGCCGAACTCGACACGATCAACAACGGCTCGGTCGGCGCCGCCCTCGCCGCAACGCGGGCCGCAGAAGACACACGCGTCGCCGAGCTCGAGGCTCGCGTCGCACAGCTCGCTGGGGTTTGCGACGAGAGCGGTGAGCAGGAAGGGCGTTGGCGAAGGATTTGGCGGCGGCGGAAATGGGTAAGAGTTGCAAGGTGACGGGCGAGAGTCGCAAACATCCACGGTGGGCTGTTCGGCCAATTGCAAAATTTGTTGAGCTTGCGAATGGCGTGCGCCTCCTTTCCAAATAGGGGCAAGATTCGGGGATTCGTCACGATTCCTTGGATGCAGCGAGGAGAATTTTGCATCGTGAGACAAATCCGCCCGAATTTGGAAGGTCGTCTGGTACCGGTAGGTCGCGCGAATAGGTGAAGAAATCGTTAAGGTCCACCTCCGGTCCCGCCCGTTCCACCTCTTGCTTCGGACTCGGTACCGGTCCCGTCGGGCCCCCCTTATGCACCGATGTGTCCGGGAAGACGGTGCCGAGGAGCGGCGGCCAGGCTGGTTTCGTCGAGTCCGTCGCACTCGAACACGCGTGCCTCGAGCGGTGCGGTTTCCTTCTTGGCTTGCGCGGTCGAGTTGGTCGCCTCTTTGGCGGCTTGCTCGGAGGTACAGCTGGCGGATGGACGGGTCGGAGAGGGCAATTCGCGTGATCATTTCGACTTTGGCTTCCACGGGCTGGCGCAGCTTCGCGTCGATGTGGCTCTCCGCGATCTCGTAGGCCTCGTGGAAGTCGGCGAGTTTCTCTGGCGTGATCTCGCCTTCGATGCCTTTTTGGATGAGCTTGAGGTAGGAGGCCATGACGACGGCGCGGTCGGACGCGTCGGCCACTCGGCCTTCTTGGCGCGCTCGAGCATGAGATCGATGTACTTGCGTCCGCTGCCTGCGGCGTCAACCGCGGCGTTGCGGCCGTTGCGATGCCCGCCGAAAACCATGACAAGAGACGCGAGTAGCGAGGAATCTTCCTCGTCGACAGCATTCTGGTCAACGACGGCGGTTGGCATCTTGGTTGCGGCGTCCTTGGCATCGACCTTCTTGTGAGGCGACGTCTTTGCTGCGGTCGTGAGATTGTACGCGGTAACGCGCTTGGGGGTGGGAGGGCACGCGTTGGCGAGCGTGCGCTTGACGTCGGGTAGTGACTTTTGGATGAAGTCGATGGCGTCAAAGTCGTCGATCATGGTGTACCTTCCGATGCGCACAGCTCCATGCTCGACGAATAGGCGGAAGTGGCCCGTGCGGGTGATCCACTCCTGAATCTTGAGCATGGTGCCCGGGATGGTGGCGTCGTTGCCATCCCACGTGATGTCGAGCATGTCGGGTGTGACAGGCTTGAGCTTGATGTAGTGCTTGTCGTCTTTGGATGGTTCGCTGGTCATTTTCAGAGGTTCAGGACGATCGGGACGTCCACCGCTACCACGTGAATATACGTGACCAAGTAAAGGGTAGCTCGGAGGCTTAACCGTGTGCACTGGGGCGAGCACGGGCAGAGAGACGGACAGACCGAAAGAACTCCCTGCTGAATCCCAAAAACCCTAACGGACAAAACACGCGCCTAGAGAAACGGTCAGACGTTTCAGAGCCGACTAGTGAACATATGAGGCACGCTCACTGACGCTAGTCGTTCACACCGTCTAGTCGTTCACAGCCAATGGTTTAATTCGGCACCCAAGACACCGTTCACACCATCTTACACACCATCAAAACGTTCTTTTTTTGATGTAGGAAAACGAGACGCACGCGGTCTTCGAGCGCACCGATGGGCGCCGTCACACCAAGGATGTGCTCGTGGTGCTTCGCCTTGCGAGCCTCTCCACACCATCCTGCAATCAAGTGGGGGGAGAAGAGCGACGAGTGCCGGGCGGCGATGGTGGCTTCGCATCTTTGCGTCGATTGCAAGAACTTCAAACAACTGAACGGTGAAGATGTATCAAGTCAGCTGATGAAGGCAGCCCATTCTAAAGAGATGCAGCGCGAGCAAGTCGCGCCACAGCCGTCGCTTGCGTCGGCGATTGTTATGGCGCACCTGCCCATGATCAAGGATACGGCAAACTCTGGAACGGTGCCCCAAACAGCGCCCATGGTGGGCGCAGGTGGCGGCAGCGGGTCAGGCTCTATGCCGAACATTCGCCCATGGCCGGCATCATTACAGCTGAATAAACCAACTGCCTCGACCATGAGCGGCACATTGCCTCTCCTGCCTCGCCACGCCGCCAAGAAGCCACGCGTCGTCTCGGGTGTCGTCTCGGACGCTGCCTCGGGGGCCGTCTCGGGTGCCGTTTCGGGCACGATCACGGGCACGATCACGGCGCAGGAGGAGCCGGAGCTGGTGATGGCAATCTCGGCGCCGATGGCGGAGGAGGTGACGGCAGAGAAGGCGGAGGAGGTGGTGGTGGTCACGGCGGGGGAGACGGCGGCGGGGGAGGCGATGGCGGAGGCGATGGTGGAGGGGGCGATGGCGGCGGCGGTGAAGGCTGTGGAGCTGGTGAAGGCAGTCTCGGTGTCGATGGCGGCATCGATGAAGGGGGAGGCGGTGAAGGCGGTGGAGATGGTGGTGGTGACGGCGGGGGAGACGGCGGGGGAGACGTCGCTGCCTCTCTATGCCGCGTCCACTCCAATGCCCCTTTCTCGACAAGAGCTGGAAATCGTGCAACGCCATTGCGACGCGGCGAGGGCCCTCAAGCAATTGCACGGCGCACCGGACTTTACACACCAAGAGAAGGAGCGCCTCTACGTGCGCGTCTATCCGACCCGCTCCCAAGGCCCTGCAAACGCGATTCCATCCTGGCGACGATGAAGAGCCTGCCGACGATGGTGGGGACGATTCGGGCCTCAATTCGGCCAGTGATCAGGATCAGGTGGAGCACTACGAGGATGAGGAGGCGACGACAATGCCGTCCGGCAGTCTAGCAGACATGGAGCTGCCGCAAGAGGCCGTGAGTGATGTGCGTGGCCAGGCTCCTGATGTCGGGACGAGCCAGGGCCATGCTGACAGAGCAGGGGAGGACGGGGTCATTGGCCTCGCACCAGAGGCGGTCGAGATGGACCAAGGGTCTGAGGAGGCGGAGGTCAAGACGGACAAGGGAGCCAGCCGTACCGAAGAGGTGGGGGCAAAGCTAACGGCAAAGCGGCCGTGCACGCGCTCCTCGGCTGCTCTTGCGCAGCACGCCGAGGAGCAGCAGCAGCAGCGCTCCTCCAGGCCTCGAACGCGCAGCCAGCCGCCCCCATTGGAGAAACCACCTCCAAAATTTGCCGTCTTCGAGACCGTCTTCTGCATCGAGGGGATCGCGGGCCATAGCCACACGTCAACGAAAAAGGGGGCGATGGTGGTCTCCGTCACCGCAGACAACCTCTACCAGGTAGCCTTCCTGGCGACTGGGCAGGTTTCCCACAATGTGCGAGAGGTCGACCTCGTCTGTGCGCTCCCCCATCGTGGACCCCTCCGAGGGCCAAACCTGCCAGGGAAGGACGAGCTGCAAAGGGGTGCTCGGGCGGCGGCCAAGACGTTCCTGGGGCGTACCGTCGATTGGGACGCTGCCGGGACCCTTACGCCGCGGGAAGCGGCTGAGCCCTGTGCGCCCTGCCCGGAGAGCGCCACGGCGTGCGGCGGGCACATCCTATTCCCGTCGTGCACCACGGCCAAGGGCAAGGCCCTTGTGCTGCCCATGGGGCCCGATGACTTTATCCATTTTCTCGGCACGAAGCTTGGGAGTGAGGGCTCTCCCGTTAGTCTGACCCACGGCACATTGAAGCACCACCCGCTGGAGGATCGTGCGTCAGAGTGCAAGGCCCACGTCTCGATTGTGGCCCAGCACGACTGCGCTGCGCTGGGCATGACCATCAAGCAGAGCAGCCAGCTCGCCAAGGACGCCCAGCTGCTGGTGCAGGCCGACGTCAAAGCTCAAGGCAGCTACTGGGACGGCGCCGCCATCATCGAGGTGGAATGGGACGAGGGGTATTGGCCTCTTGGAAACAAGACCAGGCGGGACAAGGGGCCGATTAGCGATCTCGCATTCGATCCGGGCACCATGGATCTCGTGTGCTCCAGGAAGACGGTCGTCCTGGACAAATCCACGAAGCTGCCCATCATCCTCTACTCCATGGGGGGTGCCCCCCAGGTGGGGCTCGCCATGCGCAGCCATCTCGAGCCCCTCAACCGGATGCCGCAGGACCGGAAATTCAACCTGAGTAGGACCCGCGATGGCCTTGGGACCGAGGCGGGCGGCACGGAGCAGCGCATGAACCAGATTGGCACCCGGCGTTGCGATTTCAACGTGGTGCCCTCCAAGCGGCCCACGTGCAGACGCGGCAAGCTCGAGGAGCACGTGATCAACACCGACGGGGTCTTGGACCTCTACGCCGACACGTACGACGAGTTCGACTACTGGTACAATGAGGAGATGATGCGCATGTTCGGCGAAATGGCCGCGGTGATCTGGGAGGCCATGCCCATCAGCTCAGTCTACGTGGCGGCTCTGCAGCAGAGGATGGACGAGGAGCGCCGCTGCTTCACGGACCTCGGCATGTACCTGGAGCCCTCGCGGGTGCTGGGGGAGAACATGGGGGTCTCATCGGCCTATTGCGCCTCTCTGCATAATGACCCGACAGACCTGTTGTTCGTCACGGCTTTTGCCGGAAAGTGTGGCCGAGTCCGGACATGCGGATGTTGTGGCTGTGCCGACCACTTGTTCAAGCCGACCCCCAACGCATGGGTGCGTGGTAGGCTGTTTCACGGTGGGGTGGCAAAGCCTTGAGCCGAGGCCAGTGCGTCGTGCGTTGGCGGACACACGGGGTGGCTCGTGCGATCATGTGCGTCGCCATAGCAGGCGACCTCGCCACCGATCGGATGCCGACACGGCTGCGAGTGTGTGACCCAGGCTTACGCCCAACGGCGGTGTGCCCTGTTCCAACCAGACTCATCAGATGAGCCCAGTTCCGGAATAGCCCATAGCATTCAAAGCGGCGATGGCGGACGGGTGCAAAACGGCGCTCAGCACGGTGGGGACGCTTAGTCCGTACACGAGGCCGGGACCGCCTGCAAACCCAATGGACGACACATAGAAACGTGAATCAGAACGATCGTGTGCGCCGAGTGGTCGAGAGTGGCTCTGGGCATGTGTTCTGGTTGTGTTTCTGTGCGAAGCGGACTTGGAAATTTAGGAAAACCTAAAACAAAATTTAACTCTCGAGACTCGACTCTCCACATCGCAGACGAGACAAATCTCCACAAAAGCGAAAAGGTCTCGCCGCGCATGTGTTCTGGTTGTGTTTCTGTGCTAAGGACTTGGAAATTAGGAAAACCTCCAAACATTTCACTCTCGATTCTCCACATCGCAGACGAGACAAATCTCCACAAATTAGCGAAAAGGTCGTCGGACGTCGCCGCGCAGGGCCCCGCGCCCGCCACCGTCACGGTGTGAGAGTCACATCAGACTGTGGGGACTGTCGGGAGCCAAAACCCCTGCGGTGTGTGCACTATGTGTGCACGCGCCGATGTGCTCTCAGGTGGCGCTCTTATCCCTTGATGAAAAACCGCTGCATCAGAGGCATTAAAAGGCAACCGTCAATGCACCGTCCACTCGCTCGGCCTCTTGATGAAAAGCTGCGCGAGCGTCGTGATGATCGCCTCATCGCGCCGCAGGTCGGCGCGTGCGTACGGCGGGCACTGCCGCGCTGGAGGCTGCGCTGGAGGCAGATCCGGAGCTCGCCGCCGCCCCGCCCACCACGGCGTTCAACGCCCCGCCCACCACGGCGTTCATGGACCCGCCCACCTCGTCGGCGGCGGTGGCCGCGGTGGGCATTAGTGCGCTCGTCCCGGGCGTGTCAGCATGCCCGATGCCTTCCTTCTTTGCAGCGACGAGGCGGGGACGGAAGTAGGCGGCGTACCTGCAATCGAGTGCAATCAGAGGCCATCAGAGGCCATCAGAGGCCATCAAGATGCACTCAGGAGGTGATAGAGGAGGCAATCAGGCGGTCATCAAGAGGCACTCAGGTGGCGTACTGCGAGAGCAGCACGCCCGCATAGGCAGAGCCCTCGAAGCCTTCCTACGCAACCTTGGAGATCTTGGGGTAGCTCGCGCATGCATCCAGGATGAACTCGATGAGAGATGAGCACTCCCCGGCGCACCGGCTGGAGTGCGGAGACGACGGGTGTCGCCTCGAAGAAGAAAGTGAGCGCGCTGGGCGCAACGTCCTGCGCATTCAAGCTGAGGCGGAGGGCGGCGGGTCCGGGGGCGAGCGAGCCTGGCGAATAGCATCGGACGTGCGCGTCATCGATCAACGTGGCGGGCACGACGGTGTCATTGAAATGGCATCGGTATAGGTGGCGCTCACCCGCGCCCAGCCAAGCGCCGCTCACGGTCACCAGCGTGCCAACGGAGCCGCCGCCTCGGCAGTCGAAGCTCGTGCACTGGATAGAAAACGCGG
>Ga0210246_102234_pt1 | contig 12368 bp, 9 predicted proteins | sample ChrtobMetaP3_8mM_FD_155469 | JGI IMG/M metagenome (GOLD analysis project Ga0210246, IMG submission 155469) | Chrysochromulina tobin associated microbial communities from unialgal haptophyte culture, Seattle, Washington, United States - P3_8mM | ecosystem: Host-associated > Algae > Haptophytes >...
CACTACCTCCGCCGCCGCCGCCACTACCTCCGCCGCCGCCGCAGCCACCACCACCAGTGTCACAGCGCCATCCGATGCAGATCCTTTCGGCGTACTGCACCTCCCATCTGGCTCGATGGTGCGAGAAAAATTGCCCACACTCTTCCGCGCACGGACCTCTGGTAGCCCTGCTCGATGCCAGCACGAACGGGGCGGACGATCTGGCGTGGCGGTGCTACGCACCTTCGACGCTGGATGCTGCGCGGACAAGGTACGTCTCAGGCAATACGTACTGCACACGCCACGAGAAGATCAAGCTGGAGCTCGCGCGATGCCAGCAGGAGGACATCTCTGTTGAGCTGCCGCCGCAGCTTCTGCGGTCGCCGCGCGCCATCGCCGCCAACCACCCGTGGCACAGAAACTGGCCAGAGGCACGCATACTGAGCCTTCGGCCGCTCGTCGCAGAGGTGCCGAACTTTCTGAGCGCGGCCGAGTGCGACGGGCTGATCAGGGCGACGGCCGGGTTGCACGACGAAAAGGGATGCCTCGAATGTGGCACGTACTGGCTCAAGGGCCGTGAGCATGGCCGCCGCGGCCAGAACGGGTTGACGGACGAGGCGGTGGATCTCGTCACCTCAGTGGAAGAGCGCATCGGCGACCTGGTCGGCATGAGGACGCACGAGCACGAGAATGTGATCAAGGTGACGAGCTACAAGCCGACCTCGGCGCGCGCGGCGTACAACTTGCACCACGAGAAGATTGGGCGCCCGAATCGCGTCGCGACGGTGCTCGTGTACTTGAGCAGCCTGATAGGAGCGCGACACGGCGGTGCGACAATCTTCCCCGCCGCCTCCCCCAATGCGTCGGTCGTGCGCAGTTTTCGGGCGATCACGCCGCCACGTGGCACTTTCTGGCGTGTGGACGAGAGGGCGAGCGACTCGCGCTATGGCAGCGTGGGCCTCTTCTCCCCACAAGCCACCGACGACGTGCGCGCCGCCCAGGCTGCGGCAGACGCCACGTGCACCGACCCAAACGGAGCGAGCGCCGGCGTGTCGGTCGAGCCGATGCGCGGCAAGGCGCTGGTATGGTATCACGAGCGGCCCGATGGCGTGGGTACCAGCGAGGAGGAGCACCTGCGCGATGCCGAGCCGCTCGCGTGGCACTGCGGCTGTCGGGTCTTGGAGGGCGGCGGCGAGCGCTGGGCCCTCCAAAAGTTCAAGGAGCACCCACGAGGGGGGCGCGCGCCCGAGCGCTTCTATGAGGTGATGGCAGCACACCACGAGAAGCTCGCGCCGGAGCAGGACGGTGTCGCCGTGCATCAGGAGTGCGAGGCGTAGTTTACTTCACGTTAGGATTCGGGGTAGGACGGGGCGGGTGCGGCTGTAGTTATCTTGACAAGCCGTTCAGAGGTGTTCACCTCTTGACCGGGGCGCGCACAGCGGAAGGCGCCGCTGTTTTTCCGTCCCACTTTTCCCTCGTTTAAAACCGTTTACGTGCTAATGCTATTTCCGAAAGAAACCTCAAATAAGTGAACAGGGGTCCTTCGCAGCATCTCACTCCTACTATGAATGCTGTTTCGACGTGTGGTGTGTATTCATCATGAACATTGCGTTGTACGCGTTGGTGTCATGGTGTGTTGTGAACGAACAGTGTTTACGTGTGGTTCTGCCCGGCGGCTGATCGAGGATGGCTGTGATAAGGGGGTCCAGGTGTCCCTGAGCTAGTGGTAACCGCCCATTGGCTGTGAATTCATATGAACAGTCGGGGAGTAGGCTTTTCAGGACTTTCCGCAGATCCTTCCGCACCTCAAGGCCAGCCGCGCGCCATGCAAGCCGCGCCGCGCCGCCGCGCCGCGGTCTCACCCGCACGTGCGCGCCCGGCCGCGGCCGAGGCGGCGTCGCCCGCATCTTCAGCCCTTGCTTTACCACCACGACCCGTGCCGCTCCGCCGTTCGGCGACCGAGGATGGCTTCTGCTGCCCCATGTGCCTCGATATCTTCATCGACCCGGTGACGCTCATGTGCGGCCACACGGCGTGCCGCAGCTGCCTCATCCGCCACTTTGAGAGCATCGATGCCAACCGCGCACATCGCGAGCAGCTGCGCGACTCGGGCTTCGCCACGTGCCCCCTCGCGCGCTGCCCGATCCCGTTCATCATGCCCGAGGTGAACTTCGTGCTGCGATCAACGGTCCTGCAGTCGCACCCCGAGCGCGTTGCCGCGCGCCTGCAGGGCGACGAGCCCGCTCCCGACGCACTCCAGGCGCGCATCAACTACCTGCACGCGCGCGCGGCCGCCTCAGGCTTCGGCGGCTTGTCGCTCGAGGACCGGCGGGTGGTGCAGCGCGAGCGGCTACGCAATCTGTACGCGCAGGGGATCCGGCTGCTCGTGGCGCGGCTGCCACAGATCACGCGCCGCTGGTTCTGTCGTGAGAGCGCCCTCCTCGTGCACCGCTGCGTGCGCGCGGCTGTGGCCGTCTATGCACTGACGCTCTGCTTCTGGGCGCTCGGCTGTCCGCTGTGGGACTTGATGAGGCAGGCCATCCGAGCCCCAGAAGCGCAGCTGCCGCAATCGGACTCGTTTTGCACGCGCCGTCAGGACGCGGCGCACGTGCTGGCGGAGACGACGATCGCGTGGCTCGTGGTCGTTCGCCTGCTCGTCGACTGGGCCGTGCTCGGGCTGTGCATCACTCTCACTAAGATTGGACAGCGTGCCCTCCTCTCCCGAGCGTCTCGCGGCTGGCTCGGGCTCAAGTGAGTGTCGTCGATCGGGGCTGAATGCGAGCGATGGCGTCCGATGGCGTCCGATGGCGTCCGATTGCGAGTGATTGCGAGAGATTGCGAGCGGCTCACAGCTGGCTCAAGTGATCTGCTCCATGCCTCTGAGGACCTCTGATTGCGTGCCTCGTCAGCTTGGGGGGCTCTGATTGCGTGCCTCATCAGGTTCGGGCTCTGATTGCGTGCCTCATCAGGTTCGGTCTCTCAGAGCACACTCGGTTGCTCGATGCGACGATCATCGGGACGATCTTCGTCGGAACGGCGGTACGCTACCACGTGCACCTAGGCCACGTCGACGGCGCCGCGGCACTCGTGTGGCAAGACAGCCCGCACGCGTGGCGGCTGAGCTTGGCGACGGCGCTTGGGCTTTGCTTGGCGGCGTACCACGGGGGCCTGCTCGTGCTGCGCTCTGTACCGCGCTGGATGGTCCATTTGACCCTCGCGTATACCGGCCGTCATCTCATTAAGGAGCTTCCTGCAGAGTACGGGCCGCGCTGGTGGACTATCAAGCTCCTCCTCTGCCCGTCGCTCATGATCCATCTCGACCTGTTTGGGCTCGCGGCGGATGGGTCCCGCGCGGCCATGGCGTACGCCGCGCACGCGCTACCGTGGGCGTCGCTCCGGGCGCTCACGACGGCGGCCCGATGCGTGGTCGAGCGCCATGTCGAGCGCCAGCCGGCCTCTCTCTACGGCCGTACCCTAGATGAGCCCGCCGCAGACAGTCTGCGCCCCCTGGGTCTGATCGCTCGCGGACTGTCGCCTCTAGTTTCGTGGATGGCCCTGATGATGCGTTGGCAAGGCGGTGCGATAGACAACCCTCTCGGCGGCGCTCACGGCGGCGCGCGTGCCTCGCACGAGGTAAGCTTCGTATGCTCATACTGGCTGAACATGACGCAGGGCTACTGAGATGCGCTGCGAGTGCTCGAGCATGCAGCACGCATCGCATGCGACCTGTCAGCGGTAGGTCCCTACACAACTGTACTGTGCGTAGACAGTACAATGTCAAGGGCTATAAACAATAATACAATTGTAAAGTGTAAAGTGTAAAGGCGGGGACGATGACGAGCGGCTGAGGAACCGAGCCGCGGGCGCGGCGCTGTTTTGCGGAACGATTGCGCCCTCAAGCTCAACATCGGGCTGTTGGTTTGACCGGAGAATGTCACCCCAAAAAGTCCATGAGGCTGCATGCATGCCAGCCGTGCACGATTTTATGCTTTTTTTTTCCAGAAAAACTTCAACTTGCACGCTCAGGCTCGTCTCTGACGACCGCCGCCGCTGCACTCATTAACAAGCGAATGCAAGCTCAACGATCGGCGTACGTGCTGCGCGTGACGCTCGAGCGGGCCCCGCACGAAGGCTTCGGATTCGGTGTTCTCTTCGAGGGCGATGCGGGTGTGCTGGCAGTCATTCGAGAGGACACACCGGCAATGCGCTGTGGGCAGCTGCGCAATGGTGATCGCGTAGTGGCAATCAACGGGCAGCGAGTCCGTGTCGCGTCCGACTTGAACACGCTCATGCCCGCAGATGTCACCACAGTCACACTCGAGCTCATGCGCGGAGGGGTCACGAGCGCTGCCGCCAGCTCCGCCGCCGGGGACGCCAAGGTCAAAGGAATGAGCCCGGGCGGCGGCACAAACGGCGGCACCCCCGGAGATGCGAAGGTCAAAGCCTTGGGACCGGTCACCAGATGGGTCAACAGTCGAAGATGCAAGTCGCTCGTGCACGAGCGCGACTCGTTCAAGGCGAAAGCACAGGCCGCCTCGGCCGCCGCCCAACAGTACAAGGCGCAAGCCGAGAGCCTCGAGAGGCAGTTGGATGAGGTCCTTTCGGCGCAAGAGAAGCTGCAGCACCAGATACAGCAGGTGAGCTCCAAGATTGCGGAGGTCAAGGGCGGTGGCCCAAGGGGCTCGCCACGGCGCGTCTTCGTCGGGCGGGCGGTGAGCGTCATCGTTCCAAGGCCAAGCACGCCGACGGCAACGATCCTCGACCCTGCGGTGACGAAACCCAGCCCCATCATCCTCGACCGCTCATGGTCACCGCTCCCTTGCTTGCCGCGTGGCGGGTCCTCGCCACGCATGCAACGTATGAGTCCGCCTGAGGAGGTTGGTAAGGTGAAGCGCCTCTCGCGAGAGCTGGCCGCCGCTCTCAACCCCGAGAACCTGATTCCCAGACCTCTTTCTCCCTCCGCCGGCCTCAGCCGCGATGGTGCGCGGGTCGCGGCTGGGCATGCGAGCTCCGTGAGCTCGAGCCACGCGAGCCATGGACGTGTGAGCTCGGGCGCCGCCGATGCCACACCGTCGCGTCGGCCGCCTGCCTCGCCCCGCCCCGCAAATAACAGCGTGCTCTCACCGGAAGACATGAACTATACGCAACTCAAGCTATTCCTGACCTCGAATGACAAGGTCCCGCGCGACGAGGTGTCTCGGGCGGTGAGCCACAATGCACTGCTGGCCCTTCACGACAGGTATTACGGCACCCTGGACATTTAGGAACTCGCCGTGTTGAGCATATCCGCATCTCATCAGCCCTACATGTACACACATCTCGGGGGATCACTGTGCTTTATGAATGTTCAGTTCACGTTCAGTTCAGTTACTACATAAACAACAGACAACCTAATGGAAGCCTGACCCTAATGGAAGCAGACAAACTGAACTGAACTGAACTGAACTGAACTTATGAATGGTGGTTGCCTTGTGCATACCTTGTGCATGCCAAATGTTTGCGAGGTCAGATGACAGTTTCAAAAATGGGATCTTCCACATGCGGGTCGCCGGAGGGACACGGATACGTCTGGCTGGACGAGCGAGTGCATCTCAAGGCCTTAGTCACCTTGCCACCTATCCCCCAGGTCAGCCCTCGGCCCAAGCGCAAGCCGGTTCCGAGCTTCATTAGAGCCGCTTACATGCCCCAGCAACCGGCGCCACCATCTCGCGACCTCGGCACCACTTCCCTGAAGAGCCACTGCTCGAAAAGCATGCCGCTGCTCCCGACCATGGCGGATGCTACAAAGCTGCACGACCTGAAGACGGTGCCGGACGAGCCCCCCGCCGAGACATCGAACACTGCGGCTGAAGCCTCAGCGGTGCGATTGCGATCACCGGTGCGATTCCAGCGTCCGAAAGCCCAGGTGGCGGCGCGGCCGACGGTGACGCTCGCGCCCATCAGCCCGGGGATGCGCAGCCCGAGGATGCGCGTGGCCACCGAGGACCTCCATACAGTCGGGATGCGGCTGGTGATGGAGCTGATGCCTCACCTGGCGTTGGTGGGCGCGACAGAGGCGGCCACACCATCAGGACAGAACCAACTTCAGATACCCACGGAGGATGCGCTGCTCCCCTCGCAGCATGTGCAGCTGCAGCAGAGCCTGAGCCGCGAGCTGTGTGCGCACGTGGCAGACCTCATGCCAACCCTTGCAAGCGGACTGGCCGATCGCCCGCTGCCCCGCAAGACGTTTGAGCAGCAGGTGGCGAGGTTACTCGGGCTACGGGCAAGGGATGTGGGTCGGCCAGCGGCACGCGCGCTTCGCCGAGCGACATTCGCTCTGTTTGACTCTTGGGACTTGGAGGGAATGGGCGAGCTCGAGCTCGGAGAGGTCCTCAAGGTGCTCCGTCACGGCGGGAGTGTGCCCCGGAGGCCACGTCGAGATCGTCGAGATAGCATCTGCCAAGCCGAGATTGCGATGGCCGACCCGAAGGCGAAGCAGCCGAAGCGCAAGAAGCGCACGGCCATGAGCGTGGCCAAAGAGGCACTGCAGGGGCTCGCCATCCAGAGCCCGAGCGAGCAGCTCCACTCGCGTGCCGAGAAGGTCTCGCCTATCCAGCTCGAGGCACTCCTCGCCGCCATGTGCGAGTCCGCGTACCTCGACCTCTTCAGGCGCTGGGACAGGGACGGCGACTGCACTATCAGTCCAGACGAGTTCAACGCGGCAATCGCGAGGCTCGGCTTCCAGTTCAGCCAGAAGGTGTGCCGGGAGCTCTTTGACTTCTGATGACCTCTGATGGCCTCTGATGACCTCTGATTACCCCCCTCATCAGGTGTGCCGGGAGCTCTTTGACTTCTGATGACCTCTGATGACCTCTGATTACCCCCCTCATCAGGTGTGCCGGGAGCTCTTTGACTTCTTCGACAAGGACCGCTCTGGCACGATCACGCTCGATGAGCTCGAAGCGACCCTGCTCTGGGCCAGCGAGCGCAAGAGGAAGCTACGCCCCTTGCTCGCCGGCTGGCGGCAGCTCTCTCTCGACCTCCTCGCCCATGAGGGGGGGCAGACATTGATCGAGCGGCTGCTGGAGCTGCTCCACACAAACGGGCTGCATCCAAAGGACGTCTTTCCAAATTGGGACGACGATGGCGGGGGTTGGCTCGGTCGAGAGGAGCTTGCAGACCTCATCTTCATGCTCGGGGGGATGCCTATCTCAACGGCCGAGTGCGATGCTCTCTTTGCGAGCTTCAACCTCGACGGCTCGGGACGCTTGACTTTCGCTGCGTTGAGCGCTGCGTTGAGCGCCGAGGCGCCCGTCGCGCAGCTCATGGCTGCCCTCGCCACGCCGAAGGTGATGGGGAGCCTCGCCACCCTCTTCAGTGACCGTTGGGACGTCGACGGCGACGGCGTGCTCACGCGCCAGGAGTTTGGGGCGGTGATGGACTCCATCGGGCTCCACTTCGCTGAGCCAGCCGCGCTGCCCGACCTCTTCGCGATGCTCGACAGCGACGGCTCAGGCGCGATCTCCCTTCAGGAGCTCGAGCATGCGCTCCGTTGGGTCCGCTCATGCGACGCGTGCCAGCAGCTGCGTGTGGAGGCGTACACGTTCACAGGCACCCTCTCTATCCAGGCCCAGATCCAACGAGCGCTCGCCGCGCACTCCAGGGGCGTCCTGGAACTCTTCCAAGAATGGGACGTCGACCACGACTGCGTCATCACACACGCAGAGTTTGTACGTGCCATGCCTGTGCTCCAGCATGCAAGTGCTCACCACGGCGCATCTCCCTTCCCCACAGGTGCGAGCCATGCCAGTGCTTGGCATCAAAGCGTCGGCGGATGAGCTCTCGCAACTCTTCGACATGTTCGACCAGGATGGTGACACTTTCATCACCTACCGCGAGTTCAACCGTATCATGCGCAAGGTCTCCGAGGCCGAAGCCAAAGGAGAGACCCTCGAGAGCCCCAGCTGGCGGCCGCGCTTGCCCCCTGTGGCCGTCGTCGATCTCAAGACTCTTCGGCGTGACGTCAAGACGGAGTACCGGCTGAGGGGCCTCGACCACACGGAGCTCGATGGGCAAGTCACGCCCCTATTGTCACGCCCCAGTCCCTCATGAGGCCACAGCAGGCCGCCGCGGCTGCTGCCGCTCCCCCGGGCAAGTAAGTACTACTACACGTCAAGAGAGGCTTATCTTTTGGTTGTGAACTGATATTGCTACATGGTTCTCGAACTCGATTCTCGTGTGCGGGCGAAACACGTGGGGCCAGGGCGTGCTGGGGCGAAAGTGGCTGCGGGCGCGCCAGTGTGCCTGTATACCGCGTACGCGATCAGACTGGAGCGTACAGCTACAGGACCGGACCGGTGGTGCGGACTTTTGTGCAGTACTTGACTTTTTACTTTTAGAGAGTCTTCATCTAGGACGAACCTCTCATAAATAGTGTCCAACCGGTCCATACAGCATACTCGAAGGATGAAGTTTACAGACACACCCCGGTCCGACAGATACAACACGAGCTGGCCGGGAGTTTACACACACTCACATCCGAGACAGAACCGCCCACTGGGGCGGACCGCGAGACGTGTCGTGAGGCTGTGAACGAGATGATCGTTTTCCGAACTTGCTGAAAACGGGAAGTCTGACAAGTATAGGAATTCCATGTATTCGCCTATGCCTCTCACTTATCCGCGAGGCAGCTGGCTCTGTGCTCTCTTCAACGTCGCGATGCTGGAGGCGATGCGCACGCCAATGCTGCCACGGATGGCGGTCACGCCAGGCAGCAAGTTCGCCATCTACGGTTTCGATGCCGATCAGATGGATGCCCTCGTTCGGCGCGGTGAGCTTGAGGCAGAGTTAATGCGTGAGGCGTTGCCGCTTGAGGCCCCTGCTGTGGAAGCGCCGACGGCAAACGGCGGTGCAGTTGCCAAGGGGAGCGGCACCAAAAAGGGCCGCAACAAAGCCATTAAGCCCAAATCCATCCAAGCACGCTCTCGCCAGGCGCTCCTGGACGACGGCGTGGTCAGGATCAACAACGTGCTCTCTGCAGCAACAGCGGGCCGGCTGCGGTCGGAGCTGCTCATCCGACGCGACAAGGCGTATGCCGCCATTGAAGACGAGGGTGCCGACTGGCGTGAGGACTTTGCTGACGTACTTCTCAAATCGAATCGGTGCGATCTACTGCTCCCTCTGAAGGGCTCGCCCACTGTGCAACGCGCATTGCGAGAGCTCTTGTTCGGAACCGCCGCGCCTCGCAACCTTGAGAGCACGGGCCGCCGCAGCAGCAGCGGCAGTAGCAGCAGTAGCAGCAGTAGCAGCACAAGCACCGTGAGCAGCAGCAGCAGCAGCAGCAGCACCCTCTACGCGGTCCTTTGCGCGGCCTTCGGTGAGGATGCGATCTTGTATGAGCTTGCGGCCCTCATCTCGACGCCCGGCGCGCCACGGCAGCCTGTCCATCCCGACAACCCGCACCAAGATCAGCCCCCTCTCCTGACCTGCTTCGTGGCACTGCAGGTACTCTCGCGAAGGGCCTCGGATGGCCTCTCTGCTGTGATTGCCTCGGATGGCCTTTATGCTGTGATGGCCTCGGATGGCCTCCCTGCTGTGATGGCTGATCTGATGGCTGGCCTGCCCTCCTTCCCTCCCCTCGCCCCTTCCATCTGCTCTCCCCTCTCCCTCATCTCCCCTCATTTGCCCTCCCCTCTCCGCCTACTTTCCACCTGCTTCGTGGCGCTGCAGCCGATCAACGCGACGATGGGCGCGACACTCTTCCTGCCTCGCACGCACACGGCGCAAGCCCACGCCGCCTTTGGCGGAGGCGGCTCGGGCGGCCAGATGACCATCTCGAGCCGAGATGCGATGCTCCGAGATTGCGAGAGCAGCGTGGCCTTGCTCGGAACCGGCGATGCTGTCCTCTTCGACTCGCGCACGATGCACTGCGGCGGCAAGAACGAGGTCGTCGAGCACGGCGGCGCGACGAGGGCGCTTTTCTGTATGCGACGAGGCTGAGGACCCCTCGAACCGATGCGTGCGAGCATACCGCCTTACTTTCGGCCCGAGCCTCTACCGCTGCGCTCCTTGCGGCGCTGATCGCGCAGAGGAGCCATGATGCCCTTGGCGCTCTCTGAGCTTGCCCCATGATGCCCTTCCCATATGGCGCAAACGTCTCCTTGATTTGACTTGACTTGACTTGACTTCCCATGTGGCGCAGACGTCTCCTTCCGCAACCCTCGCATTGAGCAGCCTGTGGGGAATGTGGGCTCAGCTCGGGCCGACGTGGCGCGCCGCAAGTACACGCTGCGTGAGCTGCGTGCCAGGCTGGCTTCGCTCTGCTGGGACGACGACGACTTCGCTGCCGACGAGCAGGATGGCGCCGTCAAGTCCGATCCGTTTGACGAGACGCCCGAGGAGACGGCGGCAATCGCCTCGCTGCGCGCTGCCGCCGAGGCCGGTCAGAGCGAGGCGCAATTCAACTTGGGGCTGTGCTACAAGCGCGGTGAGGGCGTCGAGCGCGACGCGGCGGCCGCGGTGCACTGGTTCTCACGCGCGGCGCGTGAAGGGCACGAGCCACTCGCACAGACCAACCTGGGCGTCAGTTACTACTTTGGCGAGGGGGTCGAGCAGAACGCGACCGAGGCCGTCGGCTGGTTTGGGCTGGCGGCCGAGCAGGGTGAGCCGAATGCGATGCACAATCTGGGCATGTGCTACGCGCAAGGGGTAGGCGTGCCTCGCGCCGACAAGCTGCGGGCTCTCGAGCTGCTCGCGCGAGCCGCTCAGAAAGGGCACGGAGGAGCGCGCGCCGCCTACGAGACGCTCGCCGCGGAGCGCGAGACGCGGGCATGAGCCTTGCTGCCTTGGGACATGACTGGCGGACCCCCAGCAGTGAGCGTGACGACCTGCCCACGACAGCGCCAAAAAAGCGTCGTGCCGGGACTCGGAATTGCTCCCGGGCGCGATAGCAAGTTTCGTTCGCGGGTAAAAGACACCTAAAAGACACACGGGTTAAAAGACACAAGTCAAAAGTCTGTACCAGCGTCGGGGCCAGAGCTGAGCTGCAGCTGGACCGCCCCGGCATGCGAAACGGACGAGAGCGGCGACGCGGGCGGAGCGTGTGCACTTGACCGACCTTCCCGCGGAGATTCTGGAGGACTTGGCGCGTCAGCTGAGCACGGCCGACCACGCCAGCCTCGCGCTCACCTGCCGCCCACTGGCGGCGGCGGTGGCCAACGTGGCCAAGCCAGTTGCGCAGATGCTCAACGAGCTCGGTTTGGGTGGCGTTCCCATCCACGAGAGCCTCCAGCACAACACGACGATCGTGCACGCGCTGACGATGGCGGCGAAGCCGAAGCCGAAGGTGCAGGACGGCAATGATGACGCTGCGGGTGCTGCGGCCCTCTCGCTGATCATCGGGTGCGCTCTCCAAGAGTCGCGTGCCCAGCTCGTCATCGGGCTTCTCGACCGTGGAGTGCACACGTGGCCTCTCGTGGGCTGCGAGTTCGACCATTCTTCCCTCCGCCCGCCTCTTTTAGCAGCCCTCGAGGCATACGAGACCTTCGCGGACAAAGCCGAATGGCACAAGATGTTTCATGCCCTCGCCGATAGAGGTGACCTGGATACCTGCTATGGCCCGGAGCTCCTCACAGCGGAGATTGTCTACTATGGCAAGTTCAAGAAGAACTACGCGCCGGAGTGGTCAGACGAAGGTGAGTCGGAGTCGTCTGACGAAGTTGAGTAGTGCTTGACCTGCGCGTGAGCTTTTGTGGCCTTTCTCGTGGCGGTGTGTGCCGTCCCCCGGGCGAGGAGCCGGCTGGCCTGCCGACGAGGAGGAGGAGGAGGAGGTGCAGACCTCACTCCGAAGATAGACGCGCGCGCACTCACGTGCGCGGAGTCGAGCTGTGGGGAGCCGGGGAGGGGGTCAAAGAGTGGCCGTACAGTCCACGCTTAGAGAATGTGTTGGCTCCAGCTCAGGTCAGGGGCTGCCAGCTGGGGTGTAAACTGAGGTTTGGGGGGTAGGGTGCGGGGGGAGCTCTGCCCGCCGCAGGCGCGAAAATTTTGGCAATATTGAGTGTGAATCACTGCATTTTGGCCCTGAAAGTGATGCCACATACACACTATTTGTAGTTCTGTGCCCGTACGGCCTAGTACGACTAATCTGCGACTCTAAGACAATCTAAAAAGAAAACTGATCGTGCGAGCTGCTGTGGCTGCAGGTTCTCGACGGCGCTGCAGCTGGAGCTCGCTTGCTTGTGCACCCGCTTTGTGCCGTGCGCCACAGCGGCTCGATAAGGCCGTAGCCGCCCGTCTGCGCAGGGGGCAGCAGCGGCATCTGGCCAGCGCTGCAGCTGCAGCGGAGCCAGCGCCGCCTCAACCGGCCGGGGCGGCGCCAGCAGCTTTGAGCTCGGGTCGGCAGATCGGAT
>Ga0210246_102251_pt1 | contig 12293 bp, 2 predicted proteins | sample ChrtobMetaP3_8mM_FD_155469 | JGI IMG/M metagenome (GOLD analysis project Ga0210246, IMG submission 155469) | Chrysochromulina tobin associated microbial communities from unialgal haptophyte culture, Seattle, Washington, United States - P3_8mM | ecosystem: Host-associated > Algae > Haptophytes >...
ACTGACACCGTCATCGACAAAACGTCGATGACGGTGTGGCTCAAATACCGTCATCGACGAAAAAGTCGATGACGGTGTCAGTTGGAGACCGTCATCGACGAAAAAGTCGATGACGGTCTCTTCTGAAAACCGTCATCGACGAAACGTCGTTGACGGTTTTTGAGCCACACCGTCATCGACGTTAACGTCGATGACGGTCTTCAGTGAAGACCGTCATCGAGAAATCGTGTCGATGACGGTGTGTGAAGAACACCGTCATCGACAAATCGCGTCGATGACGGTGTACTTCACACACCGTCATCGACGATGCGCAAAAGACCCTTCGCCCCCGTCGCGTCCGCGCTCACGGTGGGTTGTCCTCACGGCCGATCGCGCGTCTTTCCGACGAGTCACGGACATGATTGGGTAGCTTGGCACGCAGAGCGTGCATGCGTTCGGCTTCGAAAGCGCCGAAATGGGCGCTCACGGTCGCATTCGAAGAGTTTTGGGCCGCACGTCCGTCGGACATCATGCAGAGGCCGTCCGGGCTCAACCCACAGCAGGTGGAGCAGAAGGTGCGGAGCGTGCAGCGTGAGCGGCAGCACATGGTCGCGCAAGTCGATGCGGAGCTCGAGGCCGTCATGGCTCGAATGCAAGCCAAGAAGAATTGGTCACGGCTCGAGGAGGTGAAACAGGAGGAGGAGGTGCAGAGGGCCGCGGAAGAGGCGGCACGCAAGGAGGCCGAACGGGTGGCGGCGCAGCAGGCAGAGGAAAGGCAGCGCAGGGAGCTTGCGGCCAAAAAGCGCTCGGAACATGAAGCAGAAAAGCGGGCCAAGGAGCAAGCGATGCAGAAGGAGTGGGCCGCCAAGGACGCTGCCCTCGCCAAGCAGCTGGAAGAGCTCGTGGAGCAGGTTGAGTCGGGTCAGGCTCCGCCCGAGGCAGCTGCGATGCTCAATAACCTCCTCGGCGGCCTCCTCGGCAGTCCTCCCGCTTCCAAGGCGCCCACCATGGCGCCCTCTCCAGTCACCAAGCCGCGTTCGCCCTCGAAGCCGACATTGCGGGGCGTCGCCCCCGTGATGCCGCCGCCGCCGCAGCAGCAGCAGCAGCCGTCTTCGCCCTCCGCGAGGATGCAGCAGCAGCCATTGCCCTCGTCGCGGCAGCACGATCAGCAGCAGCAGCAGCAGTCGCCCACTTCCTCGCCCACCGCGAGAACGCAGACCGCGAGGCGTGTGGCGATGAAGCCCGTAGAGGCGGACGAGGAGCACATAGCCACGGGAGCTGAAGGAGGGCTGGCAGAGGCCGAGGCGGCCCTCGACGAGATCGAGCATCAGTACCGCGAGGCCGAGCGCCGCATGCAGGAGCTGCGCGGCGTCGGTGGGCCTCTGCTTAAGGAGGCGGTGGCCGAGTACAACCGTCTGAAGCCCAAGTTCAGGGAGCTGCAGATGGCGGTGCGACGCGCCGCGCGCCTCTCGGACGCCGGCCGCTCGTCTCACGTGCCGGTGATCGGCTCCAAGGCGAGCATGCTTTCGGCGCGCCGCCTCGACAGGCAACGCGAGCGACTGGCTGCCCGAGGTGGCGGCATGGTGTTCTGAGCGCGGTACTAGCGGTAGCGCGCCCCCTTCCGTCCCAGCACATGGTCAATATCTGCCAACACAGTGTAATGTGGACCCATGTTCGCTATTGCATGGATTATTTAGCAGGGGTCTTCGTCGGATAGCATGTGTTATCATTCATTACGTGTGACACGATTCAGAGACGAATATATTCTAAGTTAAGATTCAAGACACAAGAGCGGTACGCACGGCGTGCGGTAGGAGCTAGGCTCGCGGACTGCGTGTTGCGAACTCAATTGAGAGCCGCGGCTCTGGCCTCTCCCTCAGTCTGCCTCTCTGGCCGCTATAGCGCACACTACCGCGACTATGGCATCGTCTATAGATCCATAGGTTTTCGTCCTGCTTCATACGCTGTGTTGCTCCTCTCGCGTCTCGGGTCTCGGCACCGAATCCGATCTCGAGGTGATCTCGAAGAGATCGTTCCCAAGATAGAATCGGCCATTCAACCGCCGGCGAGCGCTCACGACACGAGCTGGGCGCTCCTTTTCTCAACGGCGTAGTCGACGATGAATGCTGGGACCGCCTGTGCCACGCTGACCGGGCTCGCCTGGCCTGCGGTCGGTGGCCAGCAAATAGCGAGCACGAGCCGCCAGACGCTCAGAGCGGGCGTGGCCCCGGTGGCGGCATCCGCGGCGTTCGCGCTGCTCTCGCCCCCACGCCCCCACTGGCCATCCCCGCCACCAGCGCCGGCGCCGCCTAGGCCGACGCCGAGGCCACCGCCGCGCCAACAGCTTCGCACGTCGAGCTGGTGGGCGAGCACGAGACCCTCGGTGCGCGACGGGCGTGCAGCGACGTGCAGCAGACGCAGCCCCGAGCGCACAAAGTCGGAGATAGCGCCGAGATCGTCGCCAAGTACGAAGGCGAGTCGGGGGGCGCCCGCCACGGCGCTCGGCGACCCACCGGCAGCGTCCCATGTGGGGAGTGGCGCGCGGCTGAGCGGCTGCGCAGGGAGCAGCTGGCTGGGCAGGTGGCTGCAGCACTGGAGCACGCGCAGCACCGAGACGGCAACGCCACTGCTGGGCGCAAAGGGCGGTTGACGTCCGACGAGCTCCGCTACCATCGCAAAGGCCGCTGAGCTCACACCTACCTCGACAATCGACGCGCCCAGCGCCAGCGCTCCGGGCTCTGCGAGAGGGGGTGCGAATGGCATGGAGCCGCAGCCGTGGAGGGGTGCGAAAGCGTGAGCGCTGTTGACAGCAGCGGGGAGGGGGAGCGAGCTCGTCGCGTCTGCATTGGGACGCGACGCCGTCGGTGCTGAGTGGTAGGCGAGTCCGTGGACCAAGCGCCGTGTCCATCGCCCCCCTGCGCCTGCCTGACGGACCGTACCCGAAGGCCGAGCGCCCCTGGGTGCAGCAGCCTTGCCTGCTGGCACCCAAGGGCCGTACAGAGCCTCGTAGCCGTCGGGTGGTTCCATGCCGATCGGCCACACGGGATCGAGCATGCAATCGCTGCGTTGCGGGCGTCCGGCGCGTGCCGCGGCGACCCGCCGCGCCGCCATCTGTGAGTGCTCGCTATCGTACCACGGGTGACTTGCCTTATCAGGGCGCACCGCCTTGCGAACCCGCCGTGCTCGCTTCGCCTTGGGCGGTGGAGCGGCTGCCGCCTCTGCGGCCGCGCTCGCCATCTGTTGGCAGCTGGCGGCGGCGGCGGCCACCGCGACCGCCGTGGACTCGGCAGCGGCGGCGGCGCGTGCGGCAGAAGCCGCGGCCGCATCAGCCGCCTTAGCGGCGGCCGTCGCGGCTGAGGTGGCGGCCGTAGTGGCAGCCGAGGCGGCGGAAGCGGTGGCAGGAGCAGTCTCATTCACATTCACATTCACAGCCACCGAGGCAGTCTCGTGGTCGGTCCGAGTGGGAGCGTGTGCGGGGATCGGCACGTGCAGCTTTGCAGGCAGCTGTGTGGGCCTCGGTGTGGTCGGTGGCGCGGCTCGTGGCAGCACCGTTTGTGCGCCCGCCGCTGCCTGAGGGGCGCCCGAGACAGCGCTCGACGCGTGTGAGGCTGCCTGAGGGGCGCCCAAGACGACGCCCGCCGCTGCCAGAGGGGCGCCCGAGACAGCGCTCGCCGCGTGCGAGGCTGCCGCATGCGCGGCGTGACCCCATTGCGGCAGCCCCGGAGCGGCCGCCACGGTCCCATGGAGCGCGAGGGGTGCCCGGGAGGGTGCCTGGGAGGTTGCTTGGGATGCGACCGCAGCGCGCACTCGAGCCGAGTAGCGCGCTGTATTGGGCGCGACGGGGGTCGATGGTGGGGGGCGGAGTGATGCGCCGACATGCTGGCGACGAAGCCGCAGGATGGCAGCAGCAGCGGCAGCGGCAGCTCGAGGCGTGCCTCCAACAACACTGCCACCCCCACCGCTGCCTGCCCCCCGAGACTCAAAGGGCGTGCCACCACCGCCCCAAGACTCAACGGGCGGGCCGCCGCCCCCGCCTGCCCAAGACGACGCCCAAGGCTCAACGAGACTGCGCGGTCGTGGTGTCGTGATGCGTGGCTTCAAGGTCAAGTAGCGCGGCATGGAGCCTGCCAGGGAGGTCAGTGGCGTGGGCGGCTCCTGGGCGCTGTACTGGGCAGCCCCTTTCGGCGGCTGCACTGGCGTGGGCTGAAAGCTTGTTATGTCCATCGGCGCATCCTCAATAGCAGCCTTGTCCGCCGGGGGCAGCAGCACGCGAGATGGCGGCGGCGGTGGCGGCTGTGTTGGTGGCACCAGCTGTGGCCGAGAGGGTGGTTGTGACGGTGTTGGCGGCGGTGGTGCCATGGCGCCCGGTGCGAGCGGGGCAGTGGCCAGCGCCGTCGCGAGCGCCGCGAAAGCTGCAAGGGTTGGCTGGCCTTCACACCCCGAGGGCGCCGTCGCGAGCGCCTCGAAAGCTGCAAGGGCCGTCCCGTCCGAAGCCGCCTCCGCCGCCAAGGGCCGCGCTGCGTCCCCGAGGTGGTGCGATGGCACTGATGGCGAGGGGGGCGAGAGTACCAGGCTCTCGGACCAAGCGACCAAGCTCTCGGCATCGAGCGGCGTCAGGCTACCAGGCTCGAGCTGCATGGGAGAATGCTCGAGCTGCACGGGAGAATGCTCGAGCTGCACGGGAGAATGCTCGAGCTGCACGGGAGAATGCTCGAGCTGCACGGGAGAATGCTCGAGCTGCACGGGAGAATGCTCGAGCTGCACGGGAGCATGGTTCTCGCGATCGAGCGCTGCGTCTGCTGCGTCCGACACGTGCACAGAAGGTTTCATTGCGCTGCCCGGCATCGCTGGCACGACCGGGACAGGTCCTGGACCTGGTCCCGGGGCCGATGAAGGCCCAAGCACCTCTGATGGGCGATCCGATGCGCGATGGGCCAAGCCGAGAGCTGTGAATCGACGCTGTGAATCCAAGCCGAGAGCTGTGAATCGACGCTGTGAATCGAAGCCGAGAGCAGCCGACGGACCCAGCGGCAAGGGTGGCTCGCCATCGGCGCTCATCACGGCGCTCAATAACGGGCTCTGGTCAAACGCTGCTCGAGGTGTGAACGCTGCTCGAGGTGTGAAGGCCGGCCAACCTACATGAGCGCCCTCGGGCGCCATGCCGGGCGCCATGCCGAGCGCCATGCCGGGCGCCATGCTGGCTGTCTGTGTGCGCGGGTCGTCGAGTTCGTCCGGCGAGGGATGCTCCGCCAGCGGCGTTGAGAAGTGGAGGGGCGATGACATGTTGAGGGGCGAGGGCACTTCGTTCTGCATGAGCTCGGCTGGGTGTGTCTGGATGGCGCCATTCACACTGACGTTCACACTGGCGCCAAGCGTAGGGCACGAAATCCCGAGGGCAGCCGAATCCTCAGGCAGCACCTCTAGTGCCGCCGGCGTGTGCGCCCATGCCGCCCGTAGTTCATGGCTCTCCCCACAGGCCGCCCGTAGTTCATGGCTCTCCCCACAGGCCGCACGTAGTTCATGGCTCTCCCCACAGGCTGCACGTAGTTCATGGCTCTCCCCACAGGCCGCTGGGGGCTCCGGCAAGAGCATCGGCGGCAGTTGGATCTCGAAGATCTGGCCAGCGCAGAGGCCCGAAGGCACCACCGCTTCCATGTTAATGATGAGCCCAGAGGGCGTGCGGATGCCATTCACACCATGATTCACATTCACAGCGGTGCCGCCTGCGACGCCCTCTGGTACCGTCACGGCCATCGTGTGCAGCGTATGTGGCGGGCCTTCACACCTATGTGGCTGGCCTTCACACCCCGAGGGCGCCATCGTGTGCAGCGTATGTGGCGGGCCAGCGGGCGGTGGAGTCGCTCTCGGCCGTGGCGGGGGTGGGGCCGCGCCCGGGACAGCGCCCGAGAGAGCGCCCGGGACAGCGCCCGAGAGAGCGCCCGGGACAGCGCCCGAGAGAGCGCCCACCACAGCGCCCGTGCTCGGATGAGTCACCAGCGCGGGGCTGCGCCAGTCCGCGGGGCTCGGGTGCACCTTGAGGACCTTCGCCGTCAGCCTGGCCGGGGCAGGCGCGCTCAGTGCAGGGCTCTGCAACTCGGGCTTCGGCGGATGCGTTGGTGGCAGCTCAACACAACGCTCCGCCGTCGGAGGCGGCGCAGCGGGAGCGTTGTGTTGAGCGTCCGCAAGCACGGCGGAGGGCCAGCCTGCAAGCCATCCAGGTGTGGTCTTGACGACGGCTGCCGGCGGTAAGGGCGCCGGGGTCGAGGCGATCGGCAGCGGCGCGCCCGAGACAGCGCCCAGGGGCTTCGGCTGCTTGGCTGACGGTGGCGTGCTGGTCCACCTGGCACGTGGCGTGCTGGTTGACCTGCCAAGTGGCGTGCTGGTTGACCTGCCACGTGGCGTGCTGGTCGACCTGGCACGTGGCGTGCTGGTCGACCTGGCACGTGGCGTGGCCGACGACTGAGTGACTCTGTGCGCGACGATGCAGCTCTGCGCTTGCGAGGTCTCCTCGGGCTGTGAATGAGGAGACCGGTCTGTGAAGAAGTCGGGCGCTGTGTCGGGCACGTCCTCAGCCGTTTCAGTGCGACCGTTGATCTCAGCCGCGCTGTCCCTAAAATGGCAAGTGCGACCATCGATCTCGGCCTCGATGTGCGATGATTGCGATGATTGCAGTTCGGAGTGCGATGATTGCGGTGGCTGCGATGATTGCGATGGCTGCAGTTCGGGCTGCGATGATTGCGATGGCTGCAGTTCGGGCTGCGATGATTGCGGTGGCTGCAGTTCGGGCGGTTGCGGCTCGAAGGACAGCGAGGCTGCTGGCTCCACGGGCGGAGCTTGCTCCAGTGCCGCACTTGCCATATTAGGGTCCTGCTCCAGTGCCGCACTTGCCATAGTAGGGTCCTGCTCCAGTGCCGCACTTGCCATATTAGGGTCCTGCTCGAGTGTCGGCGCCAGCCGCGCCTGCGCCAGCGGCGGGGCCGAGGCGGGCAGCGACCGAGCGCCCAGCACAGCGCCATCCGGTACGATAGGCGCTGGTGGGGTCGCTCGGGTGGTCTTCATGAGACGGGGCAGCGTTCCAGTCTGCGCCTGCCTAGCAGCAGGTGCTCGCGTTCCAGCCTGCGCCTGCCCGGCAGCAGGTGCTCGCGTTACAGCCTGCGCCTGTGCTCGCGTCGCCGCCTCAGGCTGTGCCCGCGACGGCGCCTGTGCCCGCGCGCTAGGGTGCCTCCTCTCGTCAGGGTGCATCCTCTCGTTAGGGTGCATCCGCGGAGGCTCAGCTGCCATATTAGGATGATGCACGCGATTGTTCGGCGGGGGGTGCGGAGGCTCCAATGTCGATGTCGATCTCGATGTCGATCTCGATGTCGATCTCGATGTCGCAGGTTGAGCCTCGACGACCCGTACTGCCGGCACTGCTGACGGCGTCGCTGCCCGTGGCGTGCATGCCGATGCCGAGGAGGGTTGAGCGATGCATGCCGATGCCGAGGAGGGTTGAGCGATGCATGCCGATGCCGAGGAGGGTTGAGCGATGCATGCCGATGCCGAGGAGGGTTGAGCGATGCATGCCGATGCCGAGGAGAGTTGAGCGATGCATGCCGATGCCGAGGAGGGCACAGCGACTGGAGTGGCTGTGGCCATCACTCGCGCGTGTGAGGCGACTGACGCTGATGCAGGTGTCTTCACGGGCGCTGCCACGTACGCGGATGTCAACGGCACCGGCACCGGGACCTTCACACCTCGAGCAGCGTTCACACCTCGTGCGGATGTCAACGGCACCGGCACCGAGACCATCGATGCCGCGTACGTAGTCGAGTGCATGGGCTCTGTGGGGATGGGCGAGACAGCCGAAGACATTGGGAGCGATTGGGGCGCTGAGGGCGGCAACGACGGTGGCGCAGACTTGAGCGGCGGTTGAGCCCAGTAGAGCGCCGTCTCGAGCGGCGGTTGGGCCCAGTAGAGCGCCGTCTCGAGCGGCGGTTGGGCGCAGTAGAGCGCGCCCACCTCGCTGGACGTTTCAGGGAGGCTCGTGGCCGAGGGAGGAGAGGGATCAGGCGTTGGCTGCGCGCTGGGCTTCGGCTGGCCGGGTGTGGAGGGCCCCGGCGTCCACAGGCCCTTGAGCGACGCCTCGGCGTCGAGTGTGAAGCGCATCTGCGCCATCTGGCTGGCCTCGGCGTCGAGCGCGAGGCGCATCTGCGACATCTGGCTAATCTTCTCGACCATCTGGGCTTGGAAGCGCTCGAGCTCTTGCTGCTGCTCGAGCTGCTCCTCGCGCGTCTGGAGCGTGGGCGTCCTCTGACGCATCTGCTCGATGCGATCCATCTGATGCGCCATCTGCTCGCGCAGCTGCTGCTCGAAGCGCTCAAGCTCCCGCCGGCGACGATGCCAGCTCGAGGTCCGCCGCGCCCCTCGGACTGGCGGCTCATCGTTGATCGCGTCTTCCTTGGTGGCCTCCGCCTCGCTCTCCCCCTCCTCCTCCTCCTCGTCCACATCCTCGTCCTCGCCCTCCTCGCCCTCCTCCTCCTCCTCCTCCTCCTCCACAGCCGAGCTCGAAAAGCACCGCGACGACGCCGGCGCCCGTCGCACCGTCGACCGGCTCAAACTCTGCGCCGGCGACACCTCGCGTGCCGATGACGGCGTGGCCCCTGTCGGCGTCGTCCCGAGCGCGTCCAAGGAGGCGAAGCACGTGGCCACAGCATCCTCAATCTCCGCCGCATGCATGTGCCGGCGCATGTAGCCGTCGCATCGCCGTTCCATTGAGAGGCGCCGCCGCTCCGACTCTCGTGTGCTCGCCTCCGACGCTTCCCATGCTGCGACGCCCTGCGCCATCTGCACCTGCTGCTGCATGCAAGTGCTCGCCACGACGCCCTGCGCCATCTGCACCTGCTGCTGCGTCGCGGCCACACACCCCGAAGGCCCAGCGGGCCGCGGCTCTGGTGCGTAGACGGTATGGTACAGCTGCTGCTCCGGCAGCGCAGCCAGGCAGCTCGCGACGTCGGCCGCGCGGAGCCGCCGATCAAGCGCCTCGGTGGCGCTCAACACGGCGCTCGCGCCCCGAGACGGCGGTCCCGACACGCTGTTCATCGTCGGCCTGAGCGCGTTCACGCTGGTAGCGGAGGCGGCAGCAGCGGCGGCAGTCGCGGCGGCAGTGGCGGCGGCGGCGGCGGCAGTGGTGGCCGGCGGGACGAGCGCTGAGGGCGTCGCTTCCCACTGGCTCTCCCTCATTTGGCTCTCTCTCTTGCGCATCCGATGAGGCGACTCCGCGAACGCAGTGCTCTCCAAGAGGCCTTCCCTCAACTCATCCCTCGATCGCTTGGGAGAGCTCATCAGACCTCGGCTCTCTCTCTGGCGCTCAGCGCGCCGGGCACGCCTCTGCTCCAAGATACGCATCGCGAGCCGCTCCGTCTTGCCAATGTGTGCGGCCGTGCGCCAGTCGTGCCACGTCTCGCGAAGAGTCCTCTGGGAGTGGTGCGCGCGTGCACAGGCGAGGCAGTGCGCGTGCACCGCGCGCTCATATCGGCGCGTCGCCGCGCTCGCCTGCCACTCGTACAAGTAGCGCCGGCACGGGCGCAGCTCGCGGCTCGAGATCGCGAGCTCGCGGCTCGAGATCGCGAGCTCGCGGCTCGAGATCGCGGGCTCGGCCCCTCCGACGATTCGTAGGGAGGGAGGGAGGAGATGCTCCTCGCGCTCGGATCGTGCGCCGGCCGCATGCCAGCCAGCTTGGGCCGCTTGGCGTGGCGAGCACGTGCCAGCTGGCGTCGCATGGAGCGTGTATGCCGCTTGGTCGTGGCTGAGCGAGGATGCTGCGTGGCTCTGGTGCGCAGCGGTGCAGGCTACCGCTGCAGGGGTCGAGACAGCTCCCAAGGCTACAAAGGCTGCGGCCGCGCACGCTGCGCTGCGCCGATGCCATCGCCCTTCCTCGTCACGACACAGGTCCGCCTGCTGTGCCTGCAGCGGCTGCGACGATGGCTGCACCTCCAGCGATTCTTCGACAGTGCCCAGCGCAACACGGAACGCTTGAGCCACCTGCGCGTCGCCCGCCAGCAGGCGCCGTAGGCCAGCGCGCAGCTCATGCGGGCTAATGGAGCCGTCCGCGTTGCTATCGAGCGCCGCAAAGAGCAGCGCGCTCTCCGCCGCACTCGCGCCGGGCGCCAGAGCCGGAGTTGCCATATTAGGAGCCGGAGTTGCCATATTAGGAGCCGGAGTTGCCATATTAGGAGCCGGAGTTGCCGACGCCGCTGGTGGTGGCACGTGTGGTGCGCTCGATGCGACGCTCGTCGCCTCTCGCACAGCCGACGCGGGTGCACACGTAGCCCCGAGAGCCTGCGCGCCGCGGGCATGCAAGTGCTCGCTTTGGCGCGATTCGGCCGCATGCAAGTGCTCGCTTTGGCGCGATTCGGCCGCATGCAAGTGCTCGCTTTGTCGCGATTCGGCCTCGCGGCAGCTCAGCTTCAAGCGCAGCGCCGCGGCCGAGGCGGCCGCGGCCTCCGCCAAGGCGAGGCATCCACACTGGGCACGGGCTGCTCGGACGGCGGAAGGTCTCGCCACTTCCATATTAGGAGCGATCGGCCCTCCCGAAGGCACCGAACATGCGACCACCACGTCAGATGCGCCCATCACGGCGCCCATGCCTGTGGCCATCTCCCGGTGTGCCGAAGCACAGATGTCAATCTCCCGGTGGGCCGAAGCACAGATGCCAACGGCGGTCCCGCCCACGCCGCCCGCCCCGCCCACGCCGCCCGCCCCGCCCACGCCGCCCGCCCCGCCCTTGACGCCGGCGCCGCCCTTGACGCCCGCTTCACATGCGTGCAGATGCGCGAGCTCGAAGGACGAGATCCCTTTTGGCGCGATCTCGAAGGACGAGATCGCCTTAGCGGGCGCGCTGCGCAGTCTCCCCGCCTCGAGATCGCGTACCAGCTCTCCAAACTCCTTGAGATCCATCTGACCGTCAGGCGTGTCATCGTACCGGGCAAGCACCGCCGCCGCGCCCGGAGCTGACAGGTCGATGCCATAGTGGCGAAGGGCCGCGTGGAGCTCGGCACGATCGATGAAACCACTGTGGTCCGCGTCGAAGCGATCGAAGGCGGTCACCACGCGCACGGGGACACGCGAGGAGCCTTGATACAGGGAGTTGAGGCGCGAAGAGCCCAGGTGCAACGAGCTCAGGCTCGAGGTGCAATCTGGCCGTCCGGAGCTCAGGCTTCGGCTTGGCTCGAAGGAAGTGTGGCCCGCGGCACACGCCAACGGCTCGGTGGCTGTGGCGGCGGCGGCGGCGCACGAGTAGCCAGAGGCGAAGGCGCATGAACAGGTGCAGCCGCTGCTGGCAGCAGCGCCCGAGCCGCGGCATGCGGGAGCAGCGCTTGAGCAGCAGCGGCTCTGCTCCCACGCCAGGCAGGCCGTGCGCTCGTGACTGTCGATGGCGATCCCGTCAAGCAGTGAGAGGCGCGCGTGCTCGCGCAGCATCTCTCCACGCCACGCCATGCGCGCCATCTGCACGGGCTGTGGCACTGGCGTGCTCGAGCTCGAGATCATGTGCTCTACGTCCGACCATACCGACGAGAACGGATTGAATCGTGCGTCGCACTGCTGCAGAAGCGCCAGCGGTCGAAGGTCACGCACGAGCGCCGCGCCGTCACGCAGCCGATTGTCGCGAACGTCGATTGTGATGAGCTGGGCGCACGCCGCAACTCCGGCGCAGCTCTCAATCATGTTGTGACGCAGGTCGAGCACCCTGAGCCGAGAGAATGACGCAAGCCATGGCGCGAGTGCTTCGATACGATTGCCAGCGGCGTGCAATTCGCTCCAGCGTTCTGGGTCCTCGTCTGTGACGATACTCACGCCCTCAAACGTGCGGCGCAAAACCGCCGACATGCTGCGTCCACGTCGCTTCAGCGATGGCCGAGCCCGGGACAGCCACAGGCCCGGTAGCAGGGGCTCGAATGAGGCGCCCCTAAATGAGGCGCTATCGCGAGCGCGACCTCACCGCCTCAAAGACGACCGGGAGCCGCTCGGTAAAAAGACACCGGGGGTAGCCGGGACACACACGGGACACACGGGCACACGGATCACATAGACGAACCTCACAAACATCCCAACCCATCAACGCACTCACACGCACGACCGCACGACGACCGAATCCGCGGCCGCTCGGTACCTGTCATATGATGTGGCGCTAATACAAAGTTCTCGCCCGTCACACCGCGCTACGCGCGCCCCCGTGGGCGTTCACACAACACATCGTCAGCACTAACGTGCTCTCCTCACCTAGAGGGATCGGCATCCTCGCGCAGTCCCCCACGGCGCGACCAGAGGGGAAGGAG